>Ga0070665_100001996_pt1 | contig 22948 bp, 19 predicted proteins | sample KBSS13metaG_FD_65862 | JGI IMG/M metagenome (GOLD analysis project Ga0070665, IMG submission 65862) | Switchgrass rhizosphere microbial communities from Kellogg Biological Station, Michigan, USA - KBS S1-3 metaG | ecosystem: Host-associated > Plants > Roots > Rhizosphere > Soil ... | reverse complement strand
CTCACTCGCGCCCCCACCGCGGTCAGCCCCGGCAAGGCACAGTCCGTCAGCTCCAGCACGCTGAACTGACCGCCGTCAAAGCAGGGCGCTTCGTCGAAACGGCAGGACCGGAGGCGTATCGCGCCACGGACAACCGCCTCGGACAGATCCAACACGCCGGTGACGTGCGCGCCGCGGAGCCTGAGCCGGGCCAACCTTCCCGGCACCGGGGAAGGCGCGGCAACGAGCAGCCACCGCAGGGTCTCGGCGCGGACCACCGGCACTTCGCCGCACCACTCACCGCGCCGGTACGCCTCCCAGATCCGACGCTCGTCCGCCGACCAGTCATCTGGAGGGTCGTCATCCGGCATTCTGCAGTCCCCCCGCCCAGCGGCAGCAAAGCACGGCATCGCTACCCCCGTCATACCGAGATCATGTGTGAGGCGGGGAGTTCGCACCACGGGGGACGCGCGTCGGACCGGCCCCGCTCGTTCGCAGCGGTGTGCTGCGGCTGGGCTTGGCCGGAGCGGTCGCGGCAGCGCGCGGATCCACCGGATTACTCCCAAGGCAATCCGCGTACCGGTGAGTCGGATGGATTGACATCGACGACAAGCCACCAAGAGAATCCTCTCCAGAGTGGTGAGGTGGCTTCCTGTCCGGTTCGACACGGACGCCCTCCCCGTTCCGCCCGGCTTGCGGATGCCGCCGGACACCGCCTGCGAAGCGCCCCCTTCCACAGTCGGCCCCCGCTGTGGTGGCCCGTCGGGCTCAGCACGGCCCCGCTTGTCGGCACACTCCTCGAGCACCCCGGGCACGCGTCGGCCCCGCTCGCCCGGTGGAGGCGCCTTTCCCGTTCGCCGCGGTTCCCGCAGGGGACCGGTGCTGCCCCTTGTACGGCAGCCGCGGCGCCGCCGTACCCGAGGGGGCGTTGCGTGTTCCGCAGTTACGCCGCCGTGCCCGACAGCGAGGCCAAGGCCCCGGAGCCGCGCACCGTCTTCGTAGCCGAGCACAACAGGATCGTCAGCCGGGGCACCGACCCCGCTGAGAGACCCGCCGCGGTCAGTACCCCGCGGGGCGACCCGGACCACCAGGCCTGACGGCCCGTCTCGCGCTCAGCACGCCTCCTCCGCCACGCCATCCCTCTCCTGCGCGCTGAAAGGCCCGATTCATGCCGCCCAGCACCGAACCCGTCCTCACCGTCGACAGCGCTCTGACCCGTTACAGCGCACAGGTTCGCAGCGCCGTGGCCGAACTCCTCCCATGCGCCGGGGAGTTCGGGCCGGGAAATGAACTGCCCCCCGACTCCGAAGAACTGCGCCGGTACTTCTCAGCCTCCGAACTCGCCTTCGCCGACCTCGGCACCTACCAGGGCCGGCGGATCAGGCTGCTGGACCTGATGCGCAACCCGCGCACCCGCACCACCAAGACGTTCGCGTCCCTGTCCATCGTGGCGCGGGCGGTCGAGTACATCCGGCGCACCGGTGAGCGGGTCATGCTGCTCTCGCCGTCGTCCGGCAACAAGGCCACGGCGCTGCGCGACGCGGTCCTGCGCGCTCACGAGAGCGGGCTGGCCACCCCCGAGCAGCTTTCCATCACTGTCGTGGTGCCCGCCGCCTCCCGGGACAAGCTGTGGTCCTCACCGCTGTCCGAGAACGAACCGCTGCGCGCGCGCAACCCGGTTGCGGTGTATGACGGGGCCGAGCGGGCCGACGTCAAACCCTTGGCCCGGGCGCTGGTCGACCAGTACGCGGGCGATCTGCGCGAGCGCTGCGGGGTGAACCTCTGGTACACGCTCGACATCAACAACTACAAGGCCGCCGACATCGTGCGGGCCTACGCCGAGCGGGACTTCCTGCCGCCCGCCGACGGGCGGCTGCACGTGCACGCGGTCTCCAGCGCGTACGGGCTGCTCGGACACGACCTCGGCGCCCGGCAACTGGCCGCGGCCGGGCACGGCGAACCCAGCGCGCACTACTTCCTGGTGCAGCACCTGGACACGCCGGACATGGTGCTCAGCCTGCATTTCGGCTCGCACTCCCGGGCCAACCTGCCCGCCTACCGCTACGACGAGCGGACCGGCCTGCACCACCAGGACAGTGACCCGCGCTTCCCAGCGACCGCGTTCCACCCGGAGGAGAACCTCGACCCGACCTTCTACACCCGGACCCCGCCGACCTCCGCGGAGATCAACCCCATCATCGCGGCACGCGGCGGCGGCGGCATCGTCGTTTCGCTGCCCGAGTGCCTGGAACGCTACCCGCGGCTGCGCGCCATGCTGGCGCCGGCCGAGGTGGTGCTGCCCGCCGACCCCCGCGAACTGCGCGAGTGGTCCCTGGTCATGGCGATGACCGGGCTGCTGAACGCGATAGACCGGGGCCTGGTGGCGGAGGACGACATCCTCGTCCACGGCTCCGGCAGCTACCACCAGGGCGACTTCACGCCGCTGGCCGCGGGCCGGCTGACCCCTGTGGCCGACGTGGAGGAACTCGCCGAGGCCGCCGTGTTCGCCGCGGAGGGAAAGACCCGGTGACACGCGCCTGGACCGACCGGGTGCCGGCACTGACGCCCAGCCCGGTCCGGCCGGTGTATCTGGCCGTGCTCGTCGCCAACGTCGGCAGCGGCGCCTGGTACACCTGCCTTGCCGTCTTCGCCGTCCACTCCGTGGGGGTAACGCCGTCGCAGTTCGGCATCGGCGCCACCGCCGCCGGAATCGTCGGTCTGCTGGCAGGCAGCCCGCTGGGGTACCTGGCCGACCGCACCGGGGCCAGGGAGATGCTCATCGGCATCTCCCTGGCCCAAGCCGCCGCCGCCCTCGGCTACCTGCTGGCCGGCGGGTTCTGGACGTTCACGCTGGTCGCGTGCTGCGCGGTGGCGGGTGAGCGAGCGGCACCCGGCATCCGGATCGCGCTCATCTCCGGTCTGGTCCAGGACGGGAAACGGCTGGTCGCCATCTCCACCACCGTGGTCGTCGCGCACATCGGCGCGGTCGCCGGCTCCGCCCTGGGCGCCCTGGTCCTGTGGGCGGACAACCGCCCCGCGTATGTGGCCCTGGTGGTGCTCTCCAGCACCTCCTACCTCGCCTTCGCGCTGATCGTGCGGACCGTGCCGCATGTCGAAACACTCCGCGAGAAGAACGTCGCCCGCAAGGTGCTGGTGCTGCGCGACAGACCGTTCCTGGTCGTCACCGCGCTCAGCGCGGTCCTCGCCCTGAACTGGGGGATGATGGGCAGCGGCGTGCCACTGTGGATCACCACGCACACCAGCGCCCCCGCCTGGACCATGGGCGTGCTCACCACGCTGAACGCCGTGGCCATCGTCACTTTCCAGAACCGGGTGGGCCGGCGCGGAGCGACAGTGCCGCAGGCCGCCAGGCTCGCTCTTTGGTGCGCGGGCGCCCTCGCCGGCTCCTGCCTGCTGTTCGCCCTGACCTTCCACGGCAGCGGCCGGCTGGTGATCGTGCTGCTGCTGGCCGGTGCCGCCGCCCACGTCGTCGGCGAACTGCTGTACGTCGCGAGTGCGTGGGGTCTGTCCGTCGGGCTGGCCCCGGACGATGCCCACGGCGAGTACCAGGGCGCGTTCGGCATGGGGCCGGCCGCCGCCCTGATGCTCGCGCCCGCCCTGATGACCTGGCTGGTCGTCGGCCACGCGGTGACCGGGTGGATCGTACTCGCCGGGCTGTTCCTCCTCGGCGGCCTGCCCACCGTGCCGGTCAGCCGCTGGGCGCTGCGCAGCCGACCGGTCCCCGCCACGTCCGAAGGCCCCCACGCGGACAGCAGGAAGGAGAGGCACACGTCGTGAACAGCCTCACCGACACCGTGCGCACCTGGTCCGGCAATCGGTTGGTACGCGCAGGCTTCGCATGGGACCACAGTCCCGATCCACGGCTGACCGCCCTGCGCACCAGCGTGGACACACGGGTACGGGCGTTCACCGCCGCGACCTCGGCACCCGGCACCGCCGCCCCCGCCATCGGCTACGCGGGCGTGCGGCACGGCGTCGTCAAGATCCACCAACTGCTGGAGCGCCAGCGCGACCAGGGCCGGTCCACCCCGTCACCCGTGCGTACGACACCCAGCCGCGACGCACTGCTGACCGGGCGCTGGCTGCCCTCCGGCGATCTCATCGCCGTCGGGTGCGCCGGCGCACAGGCGGCGCTGCTGCCCCGCAAGGCCGCCCTCGTCCTGCCGTACCGGCTTCACATGGTGGTCGACCTGCCCGCTGAGCCCGGCGCATGGCGGCGCAACCTGTCCCGGCGCGAGCGGCAGTGGGGAGAGGCCCAACGGCGCGATCACGGCTGGGGGCTGGAGATCACCGGTGCCGACGACGCCTTCGACTGGTTCTACGACCGCATGCACCTTCCCACGATGCGCGCACGCCACGGCGTGCGGGCCCGAAGCGAGAGCCGCCGCCGGGCCCGCGAGTGCCTCTACCGCCGCGGCATGCTCGCCTTCGTCACCCTTGGCGGGGAACGCGTCTCCGGGTCGTTGTGCGTGTGGGACCAGGCCGCCTCCGTCCTGACCATCCGTCTGGTCGGTGTGCTCGACGGGGCCGACGACCTCTACGGCCAAGGGGCGTTGCGGGCGGCCGACCACCTGCTGCTCGACTGGGCGGACCGGCACCGCATCGGCCACGTCGACTTCGGCGGCACCGAGGCGTGGCTGAGCCAGGGCACCTTCCGGTGGAAGCGCAAGTTCGGTGCCAGAGCCGCCGCGCCACCCAACCACCTCGCACACCTCGCGGTGTGGTGGCACGCCCGCAACGACACCCCCGAGGTGCGCGACTTCCTCGTCGCCAACCCGGCGCTCGAACGGCTGCCCGGCGGGCGGCTGCGGGCCGTCTACTTCGAGGACGACCACCGTCAGGCCCGCCACGACCTCTCGCACCGCTGCGCCAACGTCACCGAGGCGCGCACCGTCCACCTTGACGCGTTCCTGGCCGACCCCGGTGTCGGCCCGGTGAAGGGAGAACCCGCCGATGTCCCCCGTACCAGCGGCCCGACCATGGTTCCATGACCGGACCGCACCGCCGCGGACCGGCATCAGCCCCGAGCGGACCGCCGAGATCCTGCGCGAGGCACAGGACGGACTGCCCGTCACCGACGGCTCGGTGACCCTCCAACCGCTGCTCGTCCCGCTGGACAACTACCAGGAACTGCTGACCGCCGCCACCGCCGTACTCGACCTGCTGCGCCGCACCGTCGCCGCTCTCGCCCCCGACCGCGCCGGCCGGATGGCCGTGCTCGGCATCGACCCGGCGGACTGCCCACGGTTCACCCGGGACGAGGCGTTCGAACTGCGGCACAGCACCGACATGGCCCGTGCGGACGTCGTGATCGGCCCCGACGGGCCCAAGTTCATCGAGTTCAACGTCAGCGCGGCCTTCGGCGGCATGGTCCACTTCGAGACCCACCACCGGGCCTGGCGGCGCATCGCCGACCTGTCCGGCATGCCGTCCCCGATCGGCGTCGACCCGTACGCGCGGCTGGCCGCGCTCGTGGAGCGCCTGTGCGGCGAACTCGGCGTCCCGCCCTCGGTGGCGTTGATCGACCTGCTCGGCGACGGGTACGCCGAAACCGGCATGCGCCTGTTCGAAAGGCAGGTCGACCTGCTGCGCGGCCATGGTGTGCACGCCGAGTTCGTCCCCCTGGACGGGCTCGCGGACGGCCTGGGCCTGCCCGGCGCGCCGTACCACCGGCTCGGCATCGCGCAGTACAGCGAGCAGGACGCCCGCGAAATGGGGACGAGCACCGCCCCGGCGCGCGCGGCACAGGAGGCCGGCGTCACCCTGATCCCGTCACAGAGCCACTGGCTGGTGCACTCCAAGAAAGTGCTGGCCCTCGCGTCCGAAGGCCAGCCGTGGATGAGTGAGCGGGACCGCGCGCTGGCGGCCCGCTACCTGCCGTGGAGCCGCGTCGTGGGCGACCGGGAGGTCGGCTGGCAGGGCCACCGCCACCACCTGCCGGACCTGCTGCTGCGGCAGTCCGAGCACTTCGTGCTCAAGGGTGCCACCGGCTGGTCCGGACACGAGGTCTTCTTCGGCGCCCGGACCGACCCCGGCGTGTGGGCGAAGCTGATCCACCAGGCCGTGGACACCGGATACTTCGTCGCCCAGGAAGTGGTAAGGGCCCAGCCGTATCCGCTCGACGTGATGGAGGAGACCGGTGAGATCGTGCGGTACACCGCCGACACGGTGATCAGCCCGTTCTGCGTGGGAGGCAAGGGCGCCGGCTGCTTCGCCCGGTTCGTGGAGACCGAACGGCCCCGCGTGATCAGCGCCATGTCCCGGGCCCGCCTCGGCTGCCTGCTCGGCGCGGCGTGAACGGGGTGCGCCTGGGCGGCCTCATCCTGCCCGAACACCCCGGGCCGCAGGGACACCAGGTGTGGCGGTACGCCGAGGAACTGGGCCTCGCCCATGCCTGGACCTACGACCACCTGGCATGGCGCACCTTGCACAACCGCCCCTGGTTCGAGGCCATGACCACACTGGCGGCTGCCGCGGTCACCACACGCCGCATCGGCCTGGGCGTCCTGGTCGCCTCGCCGAACTTCCGCCACCCCGTGATCTGCGCGAAGCAGGCCATGACCCTCGACCAGCTCAGCGGCGGCCGGTTCACCCTCGGGCTGGGCGCGGGGGGCCCGGGCTCCGACGCCCGGGTGCTCGGCGGCGAGCAACTCTCCCCCGCCGCGATCGCCGACCGCTTCGAGGAGTTCATCCATCTGTGCGACCTCCTGCTGCGCGAGCGGAAGGTCACCTACCGCGGACGGTGGTACGACGCGGTGGACGCCCGCGCCGAGCCCGGCTGCGTCCAGGCGCCCCGGCTGCCGTTCGCCGTCGCCGCCACCGGGCCGCGCGGCATGCGCCTGGCCGCGCGCTACGCCGCCACCTGGGTCACCGCCGGCGACGCCCGCGCGCTGGAAGAGCAGGACGAGCAGGCCGCGTTCGCCGCGCTGCGCACCCAGAGCCGATCACTGGAGGCCGCGTGCGCCGCCGAAGGGCGCGACCCGGGGACGGTACGCAGGCTCGTCGTGCTCAGCCGGTTCGTCCGCGACCCCTACTCCTCCCCGCGACGGCTGGAGGACCTGCTCGGCCGGTGCGCGGAGTTCGGCGTCACCGACGCGGTGGTTGCCCTGCCCCGCCCGGACGGAGTCTTCGCCGGCGACCCCGCCGCGTTCGAGCGGGCCCTGCGCCACGTGATCGAGACAGGCCGCTGAGGACCCGGCGTCCCGGAGCCGCCGGGCGTCCCGGGACCGGCCACCGGCCGCACAAACGAAGGGAACCCGCACATGGCGAAGGACTACCGGCCGATCCTGCCGGGCGAGGGCACCAGCGACTACGCGCGCTACATGCGCACAGATGCGCTGCTGTCGCTGCAGCGCTCACGGGCGGAGATGGTCCACCGGGATGAACTGCTCTTCCAGACCGTGCACCAGTCCACAGAACTGTGGCTCAAGCACGCCTGCTACGAGACGGCCGACGCCACGGCGCTGGTGCGCGCCGACCAGCCCGCGGCGGCCGTGCGCCTGCTCGCCCGCGCCGCCCTCGGCGTCAGCCTGGTCACCGAGCAACTGGAGATGATGCACCACCTCGCCCCGCGCGACTTCAATGAGTTCCGCGCCGCCCTCGGCAACGGGTCGGGATTCGAATCGCCCGGCTGGCAGGGGATACGCCGCTGCGGCGCAGAACTGGCGGACGCGTTCGACAAGCTGCTGGCCGACCGCGACGTCGACCTGCGCCGCCTCTACCGCGGCGGCCCGGACGAGCCGTTGCACCGTCTGGCCGAGGCGATGATCGAGTGGGACGAGCGGGTCGCGCTGTGGCGGGTGCGCCACTACAAGATCGCCACCAGGATCATCGGGCACGGCGTGATCGGCACCAAGGGCACCCCCGTGGACGTACTGACCCAGCTGATCGCGCACAAGTTCTTTCCCGCCTTGTGGGAGGTACGCACCGGGCTCACCCTCGAGGCGGACGGCGAGCTCGACGCGGGAGCGGGTGGCGCGGCGTGACCGGCGTGACCGCCGATCCCCGGCAGCGGCGGTTCCGGGCGCACTTCCCCGCCCTGAAGGACGTGGTCCACCTCGCCGGGTGCAGCATCGCCCCCCGCTCCGACGCCCTGGATGCCGCGCTCGCCCGCATGCTCGATGCGATGGCGAGGCCCGCCTCGACGTGGCACCTCTTCGAGGAGGAAGGCGAGCGGGTGCGGCACCGCTTCGCCGCGCTCGTGGGCGCCCGGCCCGAGCAGATCGCCCTGGTGCCCAACGCCTCGGTCGGCGCCCACCAGGCCGCGTCCGGGCTGGACCTGCGGCGCCGGCCGCGCATCGTCACCACCACCGCCGAGTTCCCCTCCCTGGCGCACGTGTGGCTCGCCCAGCGCCCGCGGGGGGCCGAGGTCGTCTTCGCCGAGGACACGGCCGGGTCCGGGAAAGCCGGCGCCGACCCGGAGGACGGCGCGGCCGCGGCGGCGCCCGAGGGCCGCACCGCGCGGGCCCTGGCCGAGGCCGTCGACGCGCGGACCGCCCTGGTCTCGGTGCCGCTGGCCACCTACCGTGCCGCCGAGCGCCTGCCCGCGGCGCGCATCGCCCGTGCCGCCCGGCAGGCCGGCGCCGCCGTCCTGGTGGATGCCTACCAGGCCCTGGGCGTCGAGCCGATCGACGTGGACGAACTGGGATGCGACTTCCTGGTCGCCGGCGCCTCGAAATACCTGCTGGGTCTGCCCGGGATCGCCTTCCTCTACGTGCGCGACCCCGGCGCCGCCGCCCAACCGCCGGCCCTGACCGGCTGGTTCGGGCGGCGCGACCCCTTCGCCTTCGACCCCAGGGTTCTCGACTGGGCCGACAGCGGCCGACGTTATGAGACCGGCACACCGCCCGTCCCCGCGCTGTACGCCGCCGGGGCGGGACTCGACCTGCTGTCCCGCGTGGACGCGCACGCGATACGCGCCCACGTCACCGCCCTCGGCACACACGCCGCCGACCGGCTGACCCGCGCCGGCGCGCGGCTGCTCTCGCCGCCGGACCCGGGCCGGCGCGGAGCCCACCTCGCGCTGCACGACACCGACCCGGCCGCGCTCGCCGCCCACCTGGAACGACGCGGCATCGCCGTCGCGCCGCGCGGGGACGTGGTGCGGCTCTCCTTCCACTACTACACCGACGCCGCCGACATCGACATCGCGTGCGCGGAGATCGAGGACTACCGCCGCTCCGGCACACCGGCCGCCTACGGGAGATTGACGTGACGCACGAACTCGACGACTGGCTCGGCCACCCCGATCCCGAACACTTCCCCTACGACCCGGTGATCGACGCCTTCCACCGGGTGGGCAAGCACTTCGTCGACAAGGACTTGCTCGCCGACCTCGCCCGGGCCCGGTCCCGCCTGCCGGCCGGCGGCGCAGAGGAAGGCGCCGGCCATGTGCTGGCCGCCTTCCTCGACACGGCATTGGACAAGTGGGACGGCTGCTACGACTACTCCACCTACCTGTCACTCGGGGTGCTGCCGCTGCCCGGCAGCACCCCCGGGGTGCCGGCGGCCCCCGGCGGTGAGACCGGCGCCCCGGCCGCCGTCCGCGACGCCGAGTACCGCCGCGACCGCCTCGTGGTCCAGCTCATCGGCGACGCCATACGCCAGGAACTGGCCGCCGCCGACGGCGCCACCGAGCTGTGGCCCGAGATGCGTCCGCCCGCGGCCACCACCGCCAAACGGCTGCGCCTGGGAGTGCGGGCGGTCACCCCCGCGATCCGGCGGCTGGGGCTGCCCGTCGCCGACCCCGCCGACGGCGCCGAGCCCGCGGCACGCCCGATGTGGCAGGCGGTCGCGGCCGACGCGCGGCCGGAGGAGCTCCGGACCCTGCGGCTGAGCATCCTGCCGGTCTATGTCTCGCACGACGAGTACATGTTCCTGCGCATCCTGCAGTCCCTGGAGACGTACTTCGCCGCGCTCGCCGTGACCCTGCGCACCGCCGTGGCGGAACTGGGACAGGGGGACGCCGCCGGCTGCGCACAGCTGGTCCGGCGCGCGGCGGAGGACCTCCGGGAGGCGGCGGCGGTCTTCCCGCTGCTGGCCACCACGCAGGTGGACTCCTTCCGCACTTTCCGTATGTACACCGAGGGAGCCAGCGCCATCCAGTCGCGGAACTACAAGATGGTGGAGTCCCTGTGCCGGACTCCGGACGACCCTCGGCTCGACTCCGCCGCCTACCTCGCAGTGCCCGATGTACGCGAGAAGGTGCTCGCCGGACAGACCACCCTGGCCGGAACACTGCGGGAGGTGCAGGCCGCGGGACTGATCAGCGCACCCGACCAGGCGCTGCTCGGGGAGGCGCTCGAGGCGTTCTCCGGGACCCTGCTGCACTGGCGGCAGACCCACTACCGGATGGCCGTGCGCATGCTGGGCGAAGGCAGCCCCGGCACCGGGTACACCGAGGGCACCCCGTACCTGCGCGCCGTGCGGGACATCCCGGTCTTCCACAGCGCGGCGGACGGTGCTCCCCTCGTGTCCCCGGCACGGCCCGCCGGGGACGGGGAGGGGGCGTCATGACGGGGCACGACGCCCCCGTGGGCATCGTCGGAGCCGGCCCGGTCGGACTCGCCCTGGCCCTGCGCCTGTCCTCGCTCGGGGTGAGGAGCGTGATCCTCGAACAGCAGCCCGCGCTGCGCAAGCAGGGTTCCAAGGCGTGCCTGATCCAGGGCGACGTGCTGGAGGTGCTGGACAAGTTCGGCTGCGCCGACCCGATCGCCGGCGAAGGCGTCACGTGGACGGTCGGCCGAACCTACGTGCGCGGCGAGGTCATCCGCACCCAGGTGTACGACCGGCCGGTCGGCTACGGCCCGTTCGTGAACATCTCGCAGTACCGCATCGAGCAACTGCTGTGCCGGCAGGCCGAGGCCGATCCCATGGTCTCCCTGTTGTGGGGCCGCACCGTCGAGGAGGCGCGGCAGGACGGCACCGGCACCACCGTACGGGTCCGCACCGACTCCGGGGACACCCGGATGACGTTCGGTTACCTGGTCGCCTGCGACGGCGTGCGCAGCGCGCTGCGCGACCTGGTCGGCGTCGAATGGACGGGATACACCCACAAGGACCGCTTCCTGATCACCGACATCCGTGCCGAACTGCCGCTGGCCCGCGAACGGCACTTCCACTACGACCCGCCGTTCAACCCCGGCCGGCAACTGGTGATGCACCCGCAGCCGGGCGACGTGTGGCGCATCGACTGGCAACTGCCGCCGGACGCCGACATCACCGCCGAGGAGAGCGACGGTCGGCTCGACCGACGCATCCGCGCCGTCATCGGCGACGTCCCGTACGAGATCGACTGGTGGAGCACCTACCGCTTCCACCAGCGGGTGGTGGACAGGTTCCGCGTGGGCCGGATCTTCTTCGCCGGGGATGCCGCACACGCCCTGCCGCCTTACGGGTCGCGCGGGATGAACAGCGGCATCCAGGACGCCGACAACCTCGCCTGGAAGCTGGCCGCGGTCCTCCACGGCGGCAGCGACGAGGGCCTGCTGGACACGTACCACGAGGAGCGGCACGCCGCGGCGCTGGAGAACCTGCGGGTGACCGAGGCCACCATCCGCTTCATGGTGCCGCCCAACCGACTGCGCCGCTGGACCCGCCGGGCACTGCTCGCGCTGGCCCCGCGGGTGACGTCCGTGCGCGGCAAGATCAACAGCGGGCGGATGGCCGAGCCGTACTCCTACCGCGAATCCCCGCTGGTCACCGAGCCGGCGAGCCATCCGCTGGTCGGAGCGTTCGCCCCCGACGGCCATGTGCGGTCCGGGACCGGACCGGGCGCACCCGCCGGGGCGCCCGAGGAGAGGGACCGTGGCCGACTGCGCCGGCTGCTCGGCGAGGGGTTCGTGGTGCTGCACTTTCCCCTCGGGCAGGAGCCCGAGCCGTTCGCCAAGGCCGCCGCGCACCTTCCGGTGCGGGTCCGGGCGGTGCTGCCCACGGGCCACGAGGACGCCGGGCGGGAGACCGTGGTCGACGACGACGGCGGCGCGGTGCACGCGGCGTACGGCGTCAGCGGGCCGTGCTGGTTTCTGGTCCGTCCCGACGGCCATATCGCCGCGACGGGCCCGGCGGCCGACCCCGTCCGCGCCGCCGACCGGCTTGCCGCCGCGCTGGCCACCGCATCGGCCACGGCACGCCGGACCGGCTGACCCCGGCCCCGCGCGGGGCCCCGACGACCGACCCGTCCACCCACCACCGGAGGAGACCGACCGTGGCATCATCCCCGGCCGCCTGGCTCAACGGCGCCGTCGTTCCCTGGGAGGAGTGCGTCGTGCACGCCCGATCCCAGGGGGCGATCTGGGGCGCCAACGTCTTCGAGGGCATACGCGCCTACTGGCGCCCCGACGAGGGCCGGATGTACGCCTTCCGACTGGCCGACCACCTCGAACGCCTCGTCAGGTCCATGAAGGCGCTGCACATGCGGATCGACTGGACCCCGCAGCACCTGGCCGAGGCCTGCTCGGACCTGGTCCGTGCCGGCGGCTTCACCGAGCACCTGCACCTGTGCATCGTGGCCTACTTCGACATGCACCCGAGTTTCGACCCCATGCACCACACCGACGCCACGGGGGTGCACATCACCGCAGTGCCCGTGCCGCGCCCCGAGCAGTGGAGCCGCGGCGCGGCCGTGGGAGTGTCGAGCTGGCGCCGGCTGAGCGACGACACCATGCCGCCGCGGATCAAGACCGGCGCCAACTACGGCAACAGCCGGCTCGCCATGCACGAGGCGGCCCGCAACGGCTATGACAACGCCCTGCTGCTCAACCAGCGGGGCAGCGTCGCCGAGGCGCCCGGCGCCTGCGTGGCGATGATCCGCGACGGCAGGATGGTGACACCGCCCGGTACGGCCGGCGTACTGGAGGGCATCACGCTCGACAGCGTGCTCACCCTCGCGGGGACCGACCTGGGACTGACCGTCGAGAAGCGGGAGATCGACCGCACCGAACTGTACGCCGCGGACGAGGCGTTCCTGTGCGGAACCATGGCGGAGATCATGCCGATCGTCTCCCTGGACCGGATCCCCATCGGCGACGGCACCCCCGGGCCGCTGACACGGGCCCTGCAGAAGAGCTTCGACCAGGCCCTGGCCGGCCCGTGGTCGACCCCGCTGTGACGACGAGAGGCCCACACATGTCCATACTCACGGACCTGGTCACGGCGCTGGGCGACGGCTCGGTCGAGGTCGTCGACCTCACCGCACCGCTCAGCGAGCAGACCCCGGTCATCGCACTGCCCGCCGAACGCGGCCAGCCGTGGCTCTTCGGCCGCGAACTCATCAGCCGCTACGACGAAGCCGGGTCGGAGGTGTACTGGAACAACATCCGGCTCTCCGAGCACACCGGCACCCACTTCGACGCGCCTGTGCACTGGCTGTCCGGCCGCGACCTCGACGACGTGGCCTCGGTGCCGCCGGGCCGGCTCGTAGGACCTGCCGCCGTCCTCGACTTCTCCGAACAGGCCGCAGCCGACCCCGACTTCCTGCTCACCCGCGCCGATGTGGAGGCCTGGCAGAAGCATCAGGGGCGACTGCCCGAACACGGCTGGATGCTGGTGCGCACCGGCTGGGACGCGCACGGCGGGGACCGCGAGCGGTTCCTCAACGGCGGACACACCCCGGGGATCGACGCCGAGTGCGCACGCTGGCTCGCCGAGGAGACGTCCCTGCTGGGCATCGGTGTGGAGACGGTCGGCACCGACGCCGGGCAGGCAGCCGGATTTGAGCAGCCCTTCCCGTGCCACTGGTTCTTCCAGGGCGCGGGCAAGTACGGCCTGACGCAACTGCGCAACCTGAGCCGGCTTCCCCCGCAGGGCGCCGTGCTGATCGCCGGGCCGCTCCCCATCGTGCGCGGCTCCGGCAGCCCCGCCCGCGTCCTCGCCTTGGTCGAGCGCCCCGCAGGCGACCTCCCCGGCAACGGACAGGAGCGCTGATGAGCGAGACGACCGGCATGGACCGGGCCACCGAACTGCTGCGCATGCACCAAGAAGAGGAGCGGCAGCCCCGCTCGTTCACCCTGCTGGACAGGGAGTGGGAGCTGCACCCGGGAGTGTTCTCACCCGACCGCACCCCGGTGACGGAACTGTTCACCTCGTGGATCCCCTACCCTCCGGGCGGGTCCTTCCTGGAGATGGGTTCAGGCGCCGGGGTGACCGCGGTCTGGGCCGCGCTGAAAGGCTGCCGGGAGGTGTTGGCCCTGGACATCAGCCGGGCAGCCGTGGCCAACACCCGGGCCAACGCCGAGCGGCACGGTGTGACGGACCGCCTGAACGTGCTGCGCAGCGACCTGTTCACCGTGCTGCCGCCGAACAGGGCCTTTGACACGGTGTTCTGGAACTCCAACTTCGTGGAGACCCCGCAGAACGCCCGCAACGACACCGAACTGCACCACGCCTTCTTCGACCCCGGGTACACCGCGCATCGGCGCTACCTGCAGCAGGGCCCCGCGCACCTCAACCCCGGCGGCCGGCTGCTCCTCGGTTTCAGCAGCCTCGGCAACCAGGCGCACTTGCGCGAACTCGCCCGGAAACGGGGTCTTGAGACGGTCCTGCTGCGCAGCGAGGTCCGGCATCTGCCGGTCACCGTCGAGTTCCAACTGCTCGAACTGCTCCCGGCGCACGGCCGCGACTGGCGCGAAATCGACGCTGCGCCCCCTGGCTGAGAAGCCGCCACGCCATAATCCCCCCCGGCCACCTCCGCCACTGGGGTTTTCCGGCTCGCACGCACCACTTCCTCCGGACAGGAGCGTATTCTCCATGCTGCGTCTGATGGTTCTCACCGCCAGTATCCGGCCCGGCCGCGTCGGCCCGGCCATCGCCGACTGGTTCTCCGAACGGGCCCGAGAGCACGGGGCGTTCGAGGTGGACGCGGTGGACCTTGCCGGGCTCGGTCTGCCGTTCCACGACGAGCCCGAGCACCCGATGACGGGGCAGTACGCGTACGCGCACAGCAAGGCGTGGAGTGCCCAGGTGGCCGCGGCGGACGCGTTCGTGTTCGTGATGCCGGAGTACAACTACAGCTTCAGCGCCCCGCTGAAGAACGCCATCGACTTCCTCTACCACGAGTGGGCGTACAAACCGGTCAGCTTCGTCGGCTACGGCAACACCTCGGGCGGCATGAGGGCCGTTCAGATGATCAAGCAGGTCGTGACCACGCTCAGCATGATGCCCCTGTCGTCGGTCACGATCAAACACGTCGCGACGCAGCTCGACGAGTCCGGGGCGCTGCTGCCGAGCGAGGAACGGGACGCCAGCGCCAAGGACCTCCTCGACGAACTGCAGATGATCGGCACGGCCCTGGCGACCGTGCGCCGGGCGAGCCCGGCGTCCTGAGGCGGCGACTTCGCCGACCCGGGCCCAGCCGGATCCCGAAGACGATCAGCCGTCGGCGCCATCTCGGCGTTGAGGGCGTTCGACAGGCCCCCGGCGGCCCGCGGAAGGAGCAGCGGCCGCGGGGGGCGTCAGCCTCTGCTCCTCCGTGCGGCAGGTCCGGCCCGGGTCGGGGACGCCGGGGGACGTGTACATGGCCCCCGGCCCGGGTGCGCCGGGCTCGCCGGGCGTCATCACCGGTCCCTCATGGTGCGCAGCACGTCCCCGTGCGCGTAGCGGACCTCCCGGCCGTGCCGGGTGCGCTCCCAGCCGTGGGTGCTGGCCAGCCAGTAGACCGTACCCGTGGATATCCGCCAGGTGCTCGCGATCTGGGCGGCGGTGAATCCGGGCGAGGCATGCGGGCCCGCGCCGGCGGCCTCCCCCGCGGCGTACCGTTCGTCGCCGCGCAGCTGCAGCCAGTGCCGCAGGGGCCACGCGTGCATGACGTCGCGGTCGCAGCACACGAAAGAGGCAGTCTCGGACCGCTCCTGGCCCAGCACCGCCGTCAGGCCGCCCGCGCACTCGTCCACCAGGCAGCGGCCGACGGGGATGCGCCGCGCCGCGGGTAACGCGATCACGTGCTGTGCGGAGTTGAGCAGGGCCTCCAGTTCGGCCACGGCGTCCCGGGCCGCCGCATGCGCCGCGAGCCACTCCACGTGATGTCCCAGGAAACCGGCCAGCGCCGGGACGGTGCGTTCCGGTTTGGTGATCCGGCGGCTTTCCACCACTAATTCCGCCCAGGTGGCCAGTATGCCGAGCATCGCCCTGCGGATCTCCACCGCTCTTCCGTTAAGCGGGATTCCCAGCCGGGCTTCGCCGCCCGAAGTGCGGATCACCGCGGTGGACGGAACATTCACCAGGGCCTGCTCCAGCGCCCGGTACATGTCCGGCGCCGCCTTGAAGCAGCGGTCGAGGGCAACCTCGTGGCAGGCCGGGCACGGCTGGTTTTCGAGCCGGCTGCACCGGCACTCGGACACACTGATAGCGTCGAACATGTAACTCCCCCGTTACATTTCCACGAACCGGTATAAACACGGCGGTCCGTTACGTGCCGAAGCCCTGGCCTGAAATCTGCTCACACCAAAGAAGCGCGGCAGAAGCATGAGTGCAAGCCTTAAATTCGGCCACCTGGGATGGCGGGATCATAGTCCTCAATATCGCAACCGCACGCCGCCGTTCCGGGCGGACTCAACCCGGGCCCACCGGTCCGCTTTGCCGAATTGATCGTTCAGCAGGACCGGCCGGCCGCTCTTCGTGATCCGTGGGCCCGGCGTGGACGGCGCCGCTCGCTGAGGGGGGTCGACCTGAGCCACGCCATGGCGGACCACGCGGACCACGCGAGCCCGCGAGGGACGAACCTCGAAGAGGCGGACCTATCGGGAAGCAACCGGATCGCAACCGGCTGCGATGACGACCCCGTCACCGTCACCGTCACCCACGCCCGCTGAACCAACTGGTGCGGCAGGCGGCCTACCGGGGCACATCCGGTGGCGAAGACTTTCGCCCGGTCGAAGCCGGCGAGGCGGACCTCGCCCGAGTTCCGCTTGGTCAGCCTCGGGGGACCGGAGCCCGGATGGCGCGGGCACGGGTTACCGCCGCTGACGCTCGCCGCGCCGTGCCCCGCCGTTGTGCGCCGCTACGCCGCGGCTGGTTCGGCTCGTGCCGCCGTGCTTCCGGCCGCCGTGGACGGCTCGGACCCTGTGTCCGTGCCCGGTTCGGGTGGTGTCCGGGGCCGGAGCGGTCCGCGCGGGCGGTGGCAAGCAGGGCGGGCCTGCGCGGATGCCGTCCGCCAGCATCCGCAGGCCGTTCCCCTCTTGTGGCGCGCGTCTGACCGGCCGCGCCGGACGAGCAGCCCGCCGCGCCCGCGACCGGGGACGCGGGCCGGTGCCCCCGGGTCTGAGAGCGAGGCCGGGGGCCCGTACTCACCCGGCACCGCGTGCACCGGGCAGGCCCGCGAGGAAGACCCGCTCGTGCCGGGTGCGGCAGACGAGGCGGCCCCGGTGGATCACCGCACGGTCCGCCCGGATGTCCGCCATGGCGTCGGCGAGAGTGTTCGCCCGTACGGCCAACAGCTCTGCGGGAGCTCCGGGTTCGATCGCCGTGCGGGCCAGGCCCATGGCCGTCCGGGCCGCTCCGCTGACGGCGTCGTAGGCGGAGCGCGGCGGCAGGTGACCTGCCAGGACCAGCAACGAGGCCGTATCCATGGGGTCGAACCGGCCCAGCGGGTTGAACGGGTCCCGCGCGTTGTCCCCACCGCCCGCGACGGTGACTCCGGCGGCGCGGAGCGCGGCGATCGCCGTGAGTCCTCTCGGTACGGCGCGCGTGCGGTCCCGGGCCTGGAGATACAGGTTGGTCTGCGGGCAGACCACGACGGAGATCCCAGCCTCGGCGACCTTGGCAGCCGTCCGCTCCACCAGTTCCCGCGGCTGGGTGCCCAGGCTTACGCAGTGGCTCGCGGTGACCTTGTGGGGGAAGCCGGTCCTCAGGACCCACTCGGCGAGTGCGTCGAGCGTGGTCGAGTCCGGGTCGAGAGTCTCGTCGACATGGAGGTCCACCGGGCGCCCGGCCTCGACCGCCGTGCCCATGAGGATGTCCAGGCACGCCGACGGGTCGTCGTCCCGGTAGGGCGCACCGCCCACCACGTCGGCGCCCGCCTCGAGCGCGTCCGCGAGCAGGGCGCGGTTGACGGCCCCGGCACGGCCGCGGAGCGGGAAGTCCACGAAGGCCGCGATCTGGAGGTCCAGCCCCTCCCTCAGCAGTTCACGCGCTTCCGCAAGGGCCTCGACCAGCATCAGCCCGGTCGTCTCCCCGACGTCCACATGGGTGCGGACGGCGGTCGCGCCGTTGGCCAGGAGCTCGGCGGCGGCGCTCAGCGCCCGGTCCCGTACGTCAGCCCGGGAGACCGTCCTCCGGGCCGTGTACCAGGCGGCGACCGCGCTCTCCAGATCCCCTCGTCCTTGACCGTCGAGCCCGCCGAGCAGGACCTTGTCGAGGTGGCAGTGGGGCTCGGCCGGGGCGGGCAGCAGGAGGTGACCGGCCAGATCGACGCGTTCACCGTTGGTCTCCAGGCTGCCGGCCGGGCCCACGGAGTCGATGTGCCCGCTGCGCAGGAGCACGTCCACCGCAGGGCCGTCGGGAAGCCGGGCGTTCGTCAGCAGCAACGCGGGGGCCGGCTCCGAGGTCACCGCTCGGGCCCGTCGGGTGCGGAAGGCCACGAGACGCCGCTGAAGAGATCGCCGGCGTCGAGTTCTCCCATGTCGGGGGTGACCACCCGGCCGTTGAGGCCCTCGTAGAGGCTGAAACCGACGAAGCTGACGCCCATCGCCCGGACTCTGTCGGTGGCCGCCGCGGCGCTGCTGACGACGGCGGCCACCTCATGACCGGTGGCGCACCGGGCAGCGATCGCCTCTCTGGCTGCCAGCAGCGTGCCCCCGGTGGCCGCGATGCAGTCGATGTAGACCGTCGCCTGATAGCTGCTCCGCGGCACGTCGGTCATGTACTGGTGGTCCACGCGGAGCTGGTCGGGCGTGCGCCGCATGCCGAGTACGCAGAAGTCGGCATGGGGGAAGGCCGCCGCGAAGCCGGGGTACATCAGTGCGCCGCCCCGCAGCACGAGCACGCACAACACGTCCCGCAGAGCGCCGAGTTCCGCGCGCATGATCTCGGCGGTCCGCAGGCCCAGGACACCGCCGAGCCCGATGAGCCCGTGCCGGACCTCGCCGGGATCGGTGATGTGCTGCAGCCGGGCGTAACCCTTCTCCTCGTCGGGTGCTTCCGCTGCGAAGGTCACTGCGTTTGCCTGTTCCCGAGGATGAGGCCACGGCACATTTCCGCCACGTCGACCGCCGGATCGGACAGCAGCCCGGCGAGTGGATGCTCCGCGTCGATCGTGGCACGGTTTCGGGTCACTTGTTGGTGGGCCGAGATCAGCGTGACGGCGAGCCGGACGTCGTCGGGGGAGAGCAGATCGTCCACGAGGGAGGCGGAATCGTTCTTGGCCAGGGCCACCGCATGGGTCTTCGGGTCCATTTCCATCACGAGGTCGGACAGGGCCCAGATCCCCTCGTCGACGAGCAGGTGGGTGATGGGGTCGTCGAAGAAATATGCAACCGCCTCGGCGAAGCTCTGCTTCTGCAGGAGGAGTTTGCGGTCGGGAGCGGTGCCGCAGAAGATCCAGAACGTCCCGTCGGAATTGAGGGTGACGGCGACTCCGGCACTGGCCGTGTATTCTCCGCGAATCGCGTCATTCACGGCGGTGGCCAGCGACAGGTTTCCGGGCCGGGACTCGAAGGGGCCGTAGTACTCCCGGATGGTCTTGCTGGCGTCCCGGTGGTCCTCCGCCAGTTGAAGGGCCTTTCCGCTGCGCCGGAAGACGTTGAAGGTCAGGGGAACGGTTTTGCCGCCGGGCAGCAGGAGCAGCCGGTTCCAGTCATCCACCTCGTCGATGTCCGCGCCCAGCTCGTCCGCGATCATCCGGTCCACCGTGCCCATGTCCGGTTGGATGCTGCGTAGTCCCACGGCGAAGTTCGGCTGTGTCTCCGACCAGCAGCGCAGCACATTGCCGTACTGCTCTATCCGCACCGGGCGGGGCGCGTTCAGGTGGTACCGGTCGATGCTCAGCCGCAGGAGCAGCTCGGGTTCCACAGGATTCCGTGAACGTGCCTCGTCGATCTGGCGCATCATGCGCGCGGTGCGCTTGGGGGTCATGGCCCAGTGGCCGGCGGTGACGATCTCGATTCTGGGAACCTCAACCGTCTCCAACAGCCGCAAAATGCTGGAGAATTTGAGGAACGGCTCTCCTCCGCCGGTTATGTTGAGCTTCTGCGAGGAGGATTCCGAAATGAATCGGATCGCGTCCTCCAGTTCGCTCTTCGAGAGCGCGACCTTGTCGGATTTTCGTTCCAGGTCCGATGAGTACATGCAGTGCTCGCAGGCCACCGGGCACAGTTCGCTCAGGTGAATAAAAAAGCTCGATCCCTGGGTCGGGATGTTTTCGAGTCGGTGATGGAAGGAGCGGAGGATTTCCTCGCGGGCGGTCTGCGGGTCGCGCAAAGCTTCCATGAGCTTTGCGTGACGCAAATTTCCCCCATCAATTGACATGTCAAGCATCTTCTGCTGTGTATCTCTGCATTGTCAAGAGATCGGAACGGCCGGTGCAGATTGGCTGGAAAGCGCATGTTGTGCTGGAGGAGGTGCGGCGGTTATGGCGTATATCCGCCCCCGCGGGTCCCTCCGAGGCGCTCTGAGCTGCGTGACTCGTCAGAGGATCAGGTGCGGTAATAACCTGCCGCCACTGTTCAGGGAGGGAGCTCGGCCGGATGTCGGAGCGGACAGCGGTAGCGGTGGTTCTGTCGGCTGGTGTGTTGGCTGCGGTGTCCCTGGGGAAATTCTCCCCTTTTCTCGACCAGGTGCGTGAAGGGTTCCACCTGTCGCTGACCGGGGCCGGCTGGCTGACGTCCAGCATCACGGCCGTGGCAGCGGTGGCCGCCACACCCGTCGGGCGGTGGGCCGGCGCCGGGAGGGCCAGGTCGGCGCTGGCACTGGGGTTGGTCATCATCGGGTTGAGCGGTCTTGTCACGTCCGTGTTCGTCGACGCCGCCTGGCAGCTGTTCCTCGCCCGTTTGCTGGAAGCCCTCGGTTATGTGGCGATCATGGTGGCCGGCCCGGCTCTGTTGGCAGACGTGAGGGACGAGGCCGTGCGCAAATGGGCGCTGGCGCTGTGGGGCATGTGCATTCCGGCAGGGCTCGCCGCCGCCGCGGCGGCGGGCGGTCTGATGGCGGGGGCCGGCTGGCGCGCGTGGCTGGTGGCGCCGGCGCTGGCCTCGTTCCTGCTGGCAGTGACGGCATATCGGGTGGTGCCCCCGTGGGCCGCTGTGCCGGGGGCCGGCTCCGGCGAAGAATCCGTCGCGCCCGCTGCTCGGCTGCGGCCACCGGTGTGGCTGTTGGCGTGCGGCTTCGCACTCGTCTCGATGGTCGGTTTGGCCGTGGTGACCCTGCTGCCGGACTTTCTGTCCTCGGAACAGGACCTGCCGCAGGGCCGCGCCGGTGCGCTGACGTCGGTCGTTGCAGCCGGCAGCATCGTGGGCACCGTGGCAGCGGGTCTCCTCACCCGGCGCGGCGCCCGTTCCGAGTCGCTCTTCGTCTCCGCGCTGTCGATGCCCCTCCTCGGCGCGGGGATCTTCCTCGGACCCACATGGCTCGTGTGCTTCGTCGCCGCCGCTCTTCTCATGGTCGTCAACGGGCTCGTGGTCGCCTCCGTGTTCTCGGCGCTGCCCGGGGTGGCAGGGGTCTCGGGGACCGGAACGGCGGCCGGCATGGTCACACAGATCGGCAGCCTGGGAACCCTGCTGGGCCCGCCCCTGTTCGGTGCCGCAAAGGAGCTGGCCGGCTGGTGGGCCACCTTGCCGCTGATGACGATGACCGTGGTACCGGGAGCGGTGGCCCTTTCGCTGGCGGTGCGGCGTGGCGCAGAGGCCGCCGCGGAAGGCTGACGCCTTACACGGGTTCGGTCATCTTTCGTGAGGCGTTGGACGGGGAGATCGGTTCGCCTCCGGGGGGCACGGGCCGGCTGCTGCCGAAGTCGCGCAGCCGCCGGTAGCCGCCGGTTGTCTCGTAGGACGTCTCGCCTCCGTGGCGGCGTGGGTGATGGTCTGGCTGATGCCGTTGTACAGGTCCACCGAGCTGGGGTGGCTGGTTGCGGTGCTGTCGTATTGCACCAGCGCGAAGTCGCTGCCGGGGAAGTCGGGTCCCACGTCTCGGCGAACTCGGGGCCGCCCTGGGTGGTGGACCAGCTGAAGGCGGCGTTGCCGCAGTGCCCGGCGGTCATACGGGGGTGACCGGTTCGGCCTCGGCCACCCGCGTAGCGTGAATGCCTGGTGATGGCTGCTCGGCGAGTTGTAGTGTCGTACGACGGTCAGCGAGCCCCTTCCGGCGTCGCACCTCACGCATGGAAGCGATTGTGGCTGTCGGTTCGATTAGGGGGAACGCTCTGAATGCGCCGTGTTTCGCATCCTGATCGGTTAGAGCCGGGTCCGCAGCCGGGGGAGCCCTTGGGGACCTTCACCGGCTTTCCGACCGCCGTGTTCGCGGCCGACTGCTCAGGGCGTGTGACGGGGTGGACCGCGGAGGCCGCGGCCCTCTTCGACCTGGCGCCCGAAGACGCCCTGGGGCTGGCCTGGGACGCCGTCTTCAACGCGGAGACACCCAGCCGTCTGGAGGACGCGCTCACCGCGGTGGGCCAGGGCCGGTCGTGGAGCGAGGTGCTGCACGTCAAGGCCGGAAACGGCCGGTTGTCGGGTCTGAGCGTCAGATGTTCGCCGCTCGTCGGCTCCTCCTCGAGCGACGCGGCCGTACTCTGCCAGGTCGACGACATGGAGTTCGGCCGCCGCACGGAATCGCAGACCGCGTTCATGGACGAGCTCATGGGGAAGTCACCGTTCGGTCTGGTGATGATCGACGAAGACCTCCGGTACGTCCTGGTCAACGACGCCCTTGCCGCGATCAACGGGATTCCCGCACAGGCGCACATCGGGCGGCGGGTGCAGGACATCATCGCGAGCGAGGACGACGCGGCGTACGAGAAGAGAATGCG
>Ga0070665_100001995_pt1 | contig 22949 bp, 40 predicted proteins | sample KBSS13metaG_FD_65862 | JGI IMG/M metagenome (GOLD analysis project Ga0070665, IMG submission 65862) | Switchgrass rhizosphere microbial communities from Kellogg Biological Station, Michigan, USA - KBS S1-3 metaG | ecosystem: Host-associated > Plants > Roots > Rhizosphere > Soil ... | reverse complement strand
CGGAGAAGAGGGTTCGGAATTTCACGTTCCGCAGTCGTGGTGACATGCACGACCGCCTCGCCCGATCCGCGGCGGACAATCAGCGTTCAATCAGTGAGGAAATCGAGCGGCGCTTGGACGCGTCCTGGCAATTCGAGGAACGGCTGATCGAGCTTCAAATGACGTGGGCGGCACGCCTCGACGATGTTCGTGCGATAGCCGACAATTATCGAGCCGCTGCCGACGAAGCCCGACGTCACTTCGAAGAGGTGACGGCTAAGGAAAGCGAGAAGATCGCGGAGTTGGAGAAGCAGGTTGAATCCGTCGAGCGGTCGGCCAGCCTTGTCGACGTTATGCTCGGTAGCAACGAAGCGTCACGCGACCTTATCCGCAGCGTCGCCATCGAACTAATGTCCAACCCTGATTGGGACGGAAGCATCGCTGGCCGCAAGGCGATGGCGGATCGTATCCATGACCTGATCTATCAGCCCGATGTTCTAAAAATCATCAGAGAGAGGGGCGACAAATGAAGGGCAGTATCAAGGAGCGCTCTCCCGGCCATTGGGCCATCATTTTGGATCAGCGCGATCCCGCCACCGGCAAGCGGCGCCGGAAGTGGCATTCCTTTAAGGGGACAAAGCGCGGAGCACAAACCGAATGCGCCCGCCTGATCTCCGAAATGAACGGCGGCGACTACGTCGAACCGTCCAAGCTCACGCTAGCGCAGTTCCTTGACCGCTGGCTGAAGCACATCAAGCCGAACGTCTCCCCCCGCACCCATGAGCGGTACGAGCAGATCGCCCTGAAGAACGTTGCCCCTCTGCTCGGCGCCAAGGTGCTCTCCAAGCTCCAGCCGATCGATATCAGCCAGGCCTACAGCAAGGCGCTGGAGAGCGGCCGGCGCAACGGAACCGGCGGACTATCGCCCCGTACCGTGCACCACATGCACCGCGTCCTATTCTCGGCTCTCGGTCAGGCCGAGCGCTGGCGGCTGATCGCCCGCAACCCGGCTGCGCTGCTCGAGAAGCGAGACCGGCCCAAGATTGAACGCAAGGCCGTCACCACGATCGCCGCACCCGCCACCGCGGCCGTATTTGATGCGGCGCGGGAACGCCGACTATTCATCCCGCTAGTGCTGGCCGCACTGTGCGGCCTGCGGCGTGGTGAGATTGTTGCCCTTCGCTGGAAGTCCGTCGACCTCGACAATGGGCAGTTGGCCGTGATCGCCAGCACCGAACAGACAGACGCCGGCGTGATCCGCGAGAAGGAAGCCAAGAGCGGCAAGGCACGCACGGTCGCCCTGCCCTCCATGGCGGTTGAAGAACTGCGCCGCTGGCGCGTCCTACAAGCACAGGAGATGCTTCGGCTCGGCGTCAGGGCAGATGATGAGCTGCACGTCGTAACGCAAGCAGAGGGCTCCCCACTGCAGCCTAGGAGCCTTACGCACGTCGTGTCGGCATTCCTGAAGGAATGGAAGGTCACCCTGCACGGCCTCCGGCACAGCCACGCCAGCCACATGCTCGCGTCGAATATCCACCCCAAGATCGTCCAGGAACGGCTGGGCCATTCCTCGATTGCGATCACGATGGATATTTACAGCCACCTGATGCCGAATATGCAGGGAGAGGCCGCCGCCACGGTTGACGGGGTGATGCGGGCCGCCATAAACAAGCGAACCGACGACGTTGGGTAGCAAAGCGGTAGCAGCGTCCTCTATTTGTTCTCTGCTAAGCGACGAAAAGCTGAACAATTTCAAGGTCTGGAAGGGTGGCCGAGTGGTTTAAGGCACCGGTCTTGAAAACCGGCGTGCCTGCAAGGGTACCGTGGGTTCGAATCCCACCCCTTCCGCCAGAAGTTATTGAAAATATTGAACAATTTGATTTCTTCAGTGTGTACGCACAATCCAGCGTACAACCAGTTTTCGACACCGATACCATCGGCTTCTTCGTCACCCTCGCAGTTCTCGCATTATTTTTTATCACTGCAAGAATGCGGCGGCGCTAACCCACGCCGTAGGGCTTGTTGAGGAAGTAGTCGCGATTGCCCAGCGCCTTCTCGGCATACTGGTCGATCGCGACGGTGATCGCCTGGACGTGCTGATAGCAGTGGCCCTCGCGCGTCGCGCACTGGCGCAGCTCCGCAAGCGCCTTGATCCATGGCGAGTTGTCGGCGGCGTTCTCGTCGTACCATTTCAGTTTTTCGCCCATCACCAACTCCGGCCGCCGAGCACCCGTCCTTTTGTTGGGCCACCCTGCTCTCCCTTGAGCCGTTCGCGCTCGGCGCAAAGCCCGTCGATCTTCGCCAGCATCCTCTCCAGCAACTGCTCAGCCGATGCCGTCGAGATGCCGGCGCGCTGAAGCTGCAGGATCTCCTTACGCTGTCTTCCGACTTGGACGCGCATGTGCTCGATTTCGTTGCGAACGTGATCTAGCCCCATAGCGCTCCTCCATTACCCGCTGGATCGTGCGGACGAGCCCTTCGGCATTGCGCTCTAGCTGGTCGTAGAGACGCAGCCGCCTGAACAGGATCTCGATTTCCCGGTTGCTTTTCATGATACGGCCGATAGTACAAAACATGAACAGCTTGGCAAGCCGCTAGGAATGGAGGCGTTGGTCTAGGATACCCCAAGACATTGCCGAATTTTCCCGATTCAATTCACGCAACGCTCATTAGGCGTGCTTTAATCCGCCTCCCTTCCCGGCATGTAGGTAGGACCATGAGTTCCTTTGACCCAATGGCCGCAGCGATTGATTGGCTTGATGCCTACCGTGCTGCCGACCTTTCAATCGTTGATTTGTTCTCCTCAGACGCCGTGCTGGAGTGCGGCTGCCATAGCGACACGATGGTGACAGGTAGAGACGCTCTGACCGAATACTGGCGGCAGCGTTTCGCGGAGAAGCCAGCAGGTGTGCTTGAGCGCTTGCAGATATCCGATGGGATGATTCTGGTGTCATACGCCGTGCCTGACGGCATCGTGCAGGCAACCCTGAAATTCAACGATGCAGGTCAGATCACTCGAAGCCAATGCGGCCCGCTCCAGTTTTAGAATTTTCGTCCCTACCATTTTCGAAAAGTTCTTTCCTTGCCCTGGTTAGCCTCGTTTGAGGATCCAATACCGCTTGCAGATGGCCGGCAACTCCTCACCTTGAGGGATGCCGCCGACTACATCATGGGCTTGCCGAAGGCTGAGCACTCGGCGCCGGAGTGGCAGGCCGCTATGGAGGCGTTGATCCTCGTCGCCGAGACCGGGGGGCCGACGATGCTCGCCCGGATCGGGGTCATGCGGGCGTTGAACCGTCACGTCGAACAGGCGTTCAATCCCGATCTGAAAATGCCGCATTGGGGCAAGCGCAAGCTGAAGAGAGACCAATGACCGTTTTTGTCTACGTCAACACTAGCAGGCAGGTTGGCGATGCCGAGCACATCAAGGTGTTCGCCACTCAAGACGCCGCGGAGAACTGGTTCGAGGAGAACGATCCCGAGGGCGTCGCATTCGAGTATGAGGTTCTGGAGTAAGGCTGCCTACATCCACACTAGGACGCCGATCGCGGTGACCGTTAAGGCCACACGCCGGCCATGGACAGTACATATGTCCAATCGATTCCAGCCATAGCGCGATGGTGGCGCCTAAGCTCCCGCCGAACTGTTGATACAGATCAACGGTCCTACTTCATGAACGCTGCGACTGCGATCACCGCAACAGGGATCGAGCCAGCAATGATCACACACACGCGATAAACGAAGTCATCAAACAACGGCACCACCTCGACACTCCTATGTCGGGTATCTTACACAAGGGCAACGCCCGCCGTCAGTGCAGTTTTTGCCGCGATCACACCGTACGAATACGGAGAGATGAAAGGCCCGCCAGCGTGAACCTACGCGCCTGAGGTTGTGAAGCCGCTTACAGATATTTCCGGAGGGCGCGCTAACCTGCTTGTCAGCCTGGGGCATGACTTCCAGCAAACTTCGTGCTCGGGTCAGAGCCGGGGCGGTTGTGGCAAACGCCGCCTCGGCTTGCAGCCCCGAAGCCAGCCCGTGGACAACGGCCCTGCTCCTCTTGTGGATGATCCTGCGAATTCAACCTTCGTCGGGTTGGATGTTCCCTTTCGCCATGGTTGTATCCGCGCACGATTAAACCTAGGGGAGGAATTGGGAATGAAGCAGATCATTTTGGCTGCGACCCTGACGCTGGCAGCCACTGCCGCTCACGCGCAACTTTACGGCACCGGCTCGAACTCGCGCAGCCACAGCGTCCAGGGTTACACGAGCAGCAGCGGCACTTACGTGCAGCCTCACACAGCCACCAATCCAAACAGCACTCAGATGGACAATTACTCGACGCGCGGCAACGTAAATCCTTACACTGGTGCTGTTGGCACTCGGACGCCACGCTATTGATATGAAAGCATCCCTCGCGTTTGCGATTCTTGCAATGTTGGTCGGTTTCGCGTCTGCCATTGAGTGGTGGCGGGCCAGCACCGTGAAGCCGGTCGAACCAATGCCATCCGCTCCGCCGCCGATTTCCCCGGCCCCCGCGGTCAACCGGCCACCGGGAATTCCGGCAGGAGGTATCTCGATGGGTGGCATGTATACACAAGCGCAACGCAGCGGCGAGATCAACAGCCGGGCGGCCTTCTATTCAGGCATCGGAGTGATGCTCAGCGGTGCCGCATCTATCGCCAGCGCATTCGGCTACTGATGTGCGTCCTTCGATCACGAAACTGCCGGCTCGTTGAGCTGGAATTGAAGGCCAAGGGGCGGTTAGAGAATGCCGAGGGATGACTTCAGCCGATCCACCATAGAGCGTCTGGCTAAGCGCGTCGGCATGCGCTGCTCCAACCCCGACTGCCGGGCGCCAACGTCTGGGCCTGGGTCAGATCCAACTGACGTGACCAACACCGGAGTATCGGCTCATATCTGCGCTGCGTCTCCCGGTGGCGCAAGATACGATAGTAAGATGACGGCTGAAGAGCGTTCGGACATAAAAAATGCGATCTGGCTATGCCAAACGCATGCGAAGTTGGTCGATGACGATGAGTTTTCGTTTCCTGCACCTTTGTTGCATCAATGGAAGTCGACGGCTGAGCAAATAGCTGCTCTGGAGGCTCGGGGCTATGCGGTGACCCGAGCACGCCCCTTCCCTGACCTAGAAGAGAAAGCACCAAAATTAATCGGGCAAATGCGAGGGGATCTTCAGAGAGAGCCGCTCGTTCGTCAATTCGTACTTCTCCCGAACAGAAGGGTGTCTTACAGCAAAGGCCACCCTCAGTTTATCTATTTCGAAGATGAACACGAGTATCTGTCATCGATTATGACGATAATGCTACACGTTGACGCTATTTATGATTCGAGATTCAATCGAGTGCCGCGATACAATTTCAAAGAGGAATTCGTGCGCTTCCTTATTGGCGGCTAACTGATGTTCTTAGCACCGCGGCCCGTTCAACGGCTGAAAGACCGGTCTCGTAGAAAGGCGACTTGCACCGAAGCAGGATAAAATAGCAAATGCCGTATTTTCATTGCTCCTCGACTATGCTGGAGCCGGGATCAATAATTTTGCCCGGGAATTGGGGACGCATTCTTCGCGCGACCGGCTGGTCCCATACTCAGGCATTTCGTGAGGCTGTTTTTGAATATGTCCGCCTGCAAGACTTTCCGGACAAACCATCACGGTTGGAGTCGCTTTTTCTTTTCGAGGACGAGAACGAGGCTAGTTTCTATGCAAACTCCGATGGGCGGCAATTTACGATGCTGCCCTATGAGATCGAACTGCTAAATCCTGACGTTCCCAAACACCGTGCAGACTGGCGCAGCCTACAGCCACGCACGCCAATTCTGGATTTAGGCTGGGTACGCGACTATTGGGCGGGACACATGCTCCCGCCTCACATCGATCAACAGTGGACAGCTCAATGCAGCGAAGTTTTGGCTGCAACGCCGGCGCGCATAATTCGACGCATCTGAAGTAATGGTGCGCTGGTGAGCGGTTCCGGGAGAGTATGCCGGGACAGAAAGTGCCGTTAGGCTTTGGATCCTCTGGCGTGTGCAGTCGTTCGATGAACCGTATCGACAGACGGACCATCATCTGCCTGCTCGTTGGCACATTCTTACTGGAAGGGAGTGGAATGGCTGACAGTCTTTCGCCTGCGAGCGGAACGCTCGTTATAGCGATCCCTACCAATCAGGGCCTGGTAATCGCAGCAGATCGGCGCACCACTCCGCGCGGCATCTTCTGTGACGGCGTGCGCAAGATCCTTCTTCCAAAGACCGCTGGTTCGGCCGTGTTTGTTACAGGAATGGCCACCATGAGCGACGTCTCTGCAATTCCCGACGAGCGCCTTTGTGAGGAACTGTTCAACACACCAGCGCCGGTCGATTTCGGACGCGCAACGGTTGCGTTCATCGACAAACAAAAATCGCCTCTAACATCGATAGATGGTCAGCAATTGACGGAAGCTATATTTGCGGAAGTCCGACCGTACATTGACGGTGGCCAACTACGCCAATTCTTTGGACAGGCGCGCGTCACCACGATCGTAATTGCCAGTTTTAATCCGCAAACCGCGCAAGCACACATTTGGCAATTCTGGATCAATTTTACGGGCCCTATGCTTCTCCAATTGCAGCCGTTGCCAGTACGAACTTTCGGCCTTGGTGATCCGCCAGACATAGTTCCGTTTGGTGAGAACGATTATCTGGCAGCCAACGTTCTACATGGCATCGGGCGTCAGTTTCTCGACGGAAGTATCGATGTTATTTCTCTGAAGACCAGCATCGCCGAGGTGAGTATTAAGAACGCGTGCGACGCTAGTGTTAATCTGATCGAAGCAGCAACGAAGACAGCAGACCTGATCAAGCCACCCTCCGGAATCGGTGGCGGTATCGATTGCGCCGTCATTGGACCAGACACGAAATTTCTCGAACCCCACAAATTGCAGTAGCTCGAAGCGTTTCTGCGGAGAAAAACGGCATTCAGACGACTTGTGTCCTGACGACCTCGATCCAGCATTCCAAAGGAGGCGCATGATTGAACCGAAGACGATTGCAGAACAACTCATGTACTCTACCGTGCGAATCTCAACGTCAACCGGTCGTGGTACGGGCTTCTTTTTCAACTTCCCATTCGATGATAAGCAGGTTGTACCTGCCATCATCACGAACAAGCACGTTATCCGGGGATCGAACAACCAGACGTTCTTGCTGCACACTTGCAACCCAGGCGCTGGCGAGAAGAGCCCCTCCGGTAACTTTCAAGTCAGCCTGAACGGCGGATTGGGAAACGGCTGGATCGAACATCCAGATGCGAACATCGATCTGTGCGCGCTGCCTATCGCGCAAGTTCAGCAAGCGCTGCCACCCCCTACGCAGCCGTTCTACGTGCCGCTAAGTGGTGTACCCACAGAGGTCGATCTGAAGGGCTTGGATGCCGTACAACAGGTGGTCATGATTGGCTACCCAAACGGGCTATGGGATCATGTCAATAATCTGCCGCTGATCCGCCGCGGCATCACCGCGACACATCCCGGTGTCGAATACATGATTGAAGGTCAACCGGGCCCGGGCGTCACAGTAATCGACATGGCCTGTTTTCCCGGATCGTCGGGATCTCCGGTCTTTGTCTACGATCACGGTACCTACGCGGTCAAGGATGGGTCAACACACGTTGGCACTCGCGCGATATTCCTCGGTGTCTTGTTCGGAGGACCGGTAAGGCTACAGGACGGGAAAATTGTTCCGCGAACGATTCCTACGGCAACGGTGCCAGTCGCGGAAATGCAGATGATGATCAATCTGGGCTATGTGATAAAGCCGAAGCACGTCATCACGCTCGGAAAGCATCTGTATTCGTTGAAGGGCATGACCTATCCTGAATGAAAAGCGGGATCGGTTCGCGGTCCTTGAAAAGAGAGATATTTCATGAATGTCCGGAACGCGCCCAAAGACCTTTACACCCGCATGGTCGAGTTTGCGTTTCAGGTTGAGTGTCCAGGCGCAACCGCGCATGACCGGCTCAAATACCTGCAGGACTTAATGAGCCATCATAATCTCGCGTTTACCGACCGGTTTAAGCTGGTGGACAGCAAGGACTGATCAGCGCTTCGGGCGGATTTCATTTTTGGCCGCGGCGCAGAACCCGTATGCACTCTGAAGTGCATATAGCTGTCATTGCCCTATTAAGTTGTAGTGATAAAAGGATCACGCGACAGGAGGGCGAAAGATGGAAGATTCGCTGCCACTCTGGGTCTATGCGCTCGCAGCCGCCGCGCTGCTCTACATGGCGACGCGCCTTGTGCTGAAACATTACTTTCCGCCGGACACATGAAAGCGCTCGCCGCCGTCTCGCTCTTGTTCGGGATCTATTTTCCGATGGCGATATGGTTGGAGCATAATTTCAAAGGGCCCGAAGGCCCCGTGCGCCCTCTTCCGGTATTAGGCGTCTCGGCAGGCGGTTCGTGCGTTTCTCGCGTTTGGCTGCCGAAAGAGATGAACAAGGTCGCTGTCTATGACGGCAACGTCCGCGTAGGTTACGCAATCAAAGTGTACGACGACCCGGACCGCTTGGACCAGGCCATCAACGAAAAACGATGGAAGCTGGTCGAGTTCTTTGAGTGCGAAAGCAAGCAGTCCTGGCCCAACCTGCACGGGCTGGGGATCTCGCCGCCCTATGTCTCAAAACTCCATGATCGTACGGCCGAGGCTCAAAATTGATGTGGTCGCAGAGTTTGGCTGCACAGGACGTCGATTGTTGCGGGGATGCACATAGGCCGCCCGCAAGGTTTTCGCGATGTTCATCATCCTGGTGCTTGCGCTCGCGTGGAGCATGATAGGCCCGCCGGCGTGAACCGGCGGGCGTGAGACACGTCAGGAAGCAGGGCCGGTCTTGACGAGGGTAAGCGCGGGCTTCTCCTCGATTTCGCCGCTCCAGAATCCCGGCAGCATAACAAGACGGGTCATGGCCTGGAGGACCAGCAGCGCATCCTCTTTCCCTTGGGGAAGTGACCCGGCGAGCTGGATTGCGTGGCGCCGATGTTCTTGGTTTTTCTTCATCGTCGTCCCCTCAATTCGCGATCGGGGTGAGATGGGCTGCGAGGCATTCACTCGCGCCAACAATCACATTGAACATTTCGTCGTCAGCGTGCTGAAAGACGCAGTCTCCCTTCCCATTGGGCGAGCAAGATCCGTCCGACACGCCTTCAATGTATGAGAGTAGCGCCAACAAACCTGCAAGAGTGGTTGGCGTCGTGCTTGTCAGCGTCCACCGAACGGCTCCCTCTCGATTCCCGTAAAGCTCTTCCTTCTCGGGATCAGGGCTTAACGTTCCCGGAACGACCTCCGCCACGGCGGCGTAGTAATCAGCATTAGCCTTCTTGTGCTCCTCGATCAGGGCAAAGATCGGATCGCTGGGGGACTCTGCGGGAACGGCGGTGCCGGCGATAGCTGTGCTGACAAGCATATTCATAACTGACCTCCTACTGACTACAGCCCCGCATTCCTGAATCGCCGAACCGCGGGATGGTTCTGGCTCGTTTTTGACTCCCTGCCCTGCAGGTGCGTGGCTGGTTAGAATCACTGGCGGTGAAGACAATTGAACGGCGCCGGATGGCGCGCTGGTGCTGATTGCAGACGTGTCTGTGGGTGGCGTGCTAAGCACGCGGTCAGCCTGGGTCATGGATCGCTGGTCCTTTTGGCTTGGGTTAGAGCCGGGGCGGAAGTTACCGCTTCCCCTCGGCTCGCTTTTACGTTAAACGTAATTATGGCAAAGTCAATATCCGTTAAACATAAAAAGCGAGGACGCCCGGCTACGGGCACCGATCCTTTGATGGGTTTCCGCGCTTCTCCCGAAATGCGCGCCTCGGTCGTCCGATGGGCCGAAAATCAGCCGGACACCCCCTCCCTCTCTGAGTCCATTCGCAGACTGGTGGAGATTGGACTGTCTAAGTCCGAGGGGAAGAAGCCGCGCGTCCTCTCAACGAGCAAACAAGGCGCCTCTCGTGCCGCCGAGTTGGCAGCCAAGACGATCGACAGGCGCATCGACGCTGGAGCCTCAGCAGAGGACCGAGAGGTTCGAAAGCGAAAGCTGGTTGAAGGACCGAGCGCCTTCCGAAGCACTCGCAGAGATAGGCCCGGGAAATAACGGATTGCCCGACTCACTGGAAAAGATCTGATTCGCTAGTTCTGGTTGTGAGTTAAACCCAACCGGGAAAGCGGCAATGACCAATTCGCAACGTCCGCGTCACCGCGCAGCTCGGCAGCGGGGGCGATCAGGCCGTCACTCTCGAAGGCAAAATAGCAACGCCAGACTCACCAGGCGGCGGTCCGGCGCCTTAGTCTTGGTTCGCGCATCCATGGGCGTCATCAACTGATTTGCGGTTAAACTCCTTTTGGGGAATTGCGTTTGCGCGCCCGCTACGGTTGAATCGGGACAGTCGGGAGGGGGTGGCCATGATGCACATCGAACGAGTAGGACGGCGTACGCTGGTGTGTGGGGCCGTTCTCGCAATTGCTGGGCTACTACTTCTCTCCCGATCTCCTGCCCAGGAGTTAAAGTTCGATCCTCCCAAGCAGCAACAACTCGGTCGCTATCAGATCTTGATGCATCCGACGTTTCGGGGCGATCAATATCTGTTGGACACGACCACGGGCCAAATCTGGCAACTCACAAAATTCAGCAGTTTGCAGGGTGAGCCGCTTGCGTGGATGCCGATGACAAAAATCGACAGCGATGCCGAGTATCGCGCTTTCATCACGAACAGGAAGATGAATGACGCCTCAGCACCGGCCGCTGCATCCGCGCCGTCACCAGCGGCCCGGCCCAAACCGGCAGCCCCATTGAAGTTGAACTAAGGCCGCGTCGGACCGGCCTTGGATATTCTGCCGCGGCTCAGCAGTGTGTCGAGCCAGTTCATCGGTGCAGCGTGCTGGGAGTCAAAATTGCGGCGTCCGGTGGGATTGTGATATGGGCGAACCGTGAAACCGCTCCGAATAGTCGCACTCTGCGTCTTGGCATTTGGCGCCTACTTCTTGGCAATTAGCCCCGCGTTGTATTCTCGTGTCCGGCTCGACCGCCAGTTCGTCGCATTAAGCCGATACGAGTTCGAACGGACGCCAGCCGTTGCCATCGTTGGAAGCTCAATGAGCTCTCGACTACACGAGGGGTATTTCGACGTTCCGGTACGCAATTTGTCGATCGGTGGCGGCTCCCCAATTACGGGTCTAGCGATCATTGCGAGCTATCAGGAGCTGCCGAAATTGATCCTGATCGAAGCAAACATCCTGTCACGCCCATTGGATACGGCGCTTCTGGGACAGTTCGGCGCGAACTCAGACGAGTCCTATCAATGGTTCAAGCCGGCGCGGGCTGTTATCTCGGCGCTCTATTATTGGGGCAAGTACCGATCGGAGGCCGAAAACGTCGCAAGCCTGCCAACGATTCCGCCTGTGGATTACGACATCAAGCAATCGGTCGCAGAAGCTTACCAGGAAAACCACCGCCCCGATTGGGAAAGGCTTATGCGTCCGAACGTCGACCACCTCAAACGCTTAGCCGACGCATTGGCATTGCGGGGATGCAAAATATTGCTGTTCGAAATGCCGTCTCCCGTACAAGAAACGCCTTACGCCAAGACCGCTCGCGCCTTGGCACGCGAAGCATTTCCGAACGCAGGTCAGTGGATCACAATTCAGGATTCCGGCCATCAATTGAGATGGCTGGATGCATCACATATGGACGAGCGGTCCGCCATCATTTCCGCGGGGCAGATTGCCGCCGCCCTCAAAGAGCGCAACTGGCGTTTCCCGAAGTGATTGTCGGATCCTGACTGTAAATCAGTTACTCAACCGAGGATATTGCAGCGCAATCGTCCGATCTGAAGTTGCTCGGCGGAAAGTTGAAATGGTAGGCTTCGCGCTATGAAGGCGAAGGCCTAGAACGGCAGCATTACTGCCCAATTCGCAAACAACACCCCCACGATGGCCTCATATGCCAGCTACACGCGAAACACCGCGGAGCCGATCAAGGCGATTGCGCACTCACGACGATTCCAACAGGCCGCCAATATCATCGGCGCGCTGCCTTCAGATACGGTTCTCGACTACGGCTGCGCCGATGCTCATTTGTTTTCAGTGCTCGGTCCGGTCAGAGAACGCGCCGGATATGAGCCTGACCCTAAGATGGCGGCCCAGGTTGATGCGCAATTGAACGATGTCCGCATCTACACGGACAGGGACGAATTGCTGAACAGTGGCCGCCGGTTCTCGCTGATCGTCTGCATGGAAGTCTGCGAACATCTTACGTCAAAATCTCTTGCCGAACTTCTCCACACGATCAACTCGCTCTGCTTGCCCGGTGCGCGCATCGTCTTTGGTGTGCCCATCGAGACAGGGTTAAGCGGTTTAACCAAGGGGCTATATCGCTTAGCAAAGAGACAGGAAGGGGCCAGCCTTTCTGATAGCTTTAAGTCTCTTCTCAATCTGCCAATTGACCGACCGGTCACCGATATCGAATGGCACGGCTCGCATACAGGATTCGACGACAAGAAGTTTGCCGCCGAACTCGCGAAACACTTCACGATTAAGTCCACGTCTTGTTTGCCCCTCCCGATCGGGAGAGTGTTCAACAACGAGATTTATTACGTCTGCACCGCGGGTTCATAGCGCGGCGGCCGCGGGTAACAAAGTCTCTAGCTGCGGATGTGGGCCACCGCCACATCATGAAACCCCCACCTGATATTGTCTGATGTCGTGGGACGATTTGTGCCTAGAAGACAGTCCTTGCACCGAACTCGGTTCAGGGGTTGGATGACCGGCGAGCAGATCGATTGGAAGCAAGCCCATGGTCAATGCGCTCGTCGTTCGCCGCAATACGCAACTCGCAAAGGCCGAAAAGGCGCTTCGCGCGGCGCAGTATGTACGAATGTCGACGGAGCTTCAGCGTTACTCAACGCAGAACCAGGCGGCAGCGATCGCGGCATATGCGCAGCAACGCAATCTCACCATCGTCAGAACCTATGTCGACCCTGGACGCAGCGGCGTGAGGATCAATCGACGGCCCGGCCTGACTGAGCTCATCAAGGATGTTCAATCGGGAAACACCGACTTTGACCATATTCTGGTTTACGACGTCAGCCGATGGGGACGCTTCCAGGATGTCGATGAAAGTGCGCACTATGAGTTCGTCTGCAAGCAGAGCGGCGTCAGAGTCTCCTATTGCGCCGAACAATTCGAAAACGACGGAAGCCTTCTGTCTAGCATCTTCAAAAACATCAAGCGCGTCATGGCCGCGGAGTTCAGCCGGGAGCTTGGCGTCAAGGTGCACGCTGGCCACTGCCGAATAGCAGGTCTGGGCTATCGCGTTGGTGGATCGCTCACCTTCGGGCTCGGCAGGGAGATGGTTGATGAAAATCGACACTCCAAGGGCCGGCTGATGAAGGGCGAGTACAAGGCCCTGAAAACAGATCGCGTGCGTCTTAAGCTCGGGTCTGACGAAGAAATGGCACTCGTCAGATGGATATTCCAGCAGTTCGTTCTAGAGCAAAAGACTGACGTTGCCATCGCTCGGCAGCTCAACGAAGCGAATGTCCCCAATCACCATGGGCGGCCTTGGTCCTACCTCATGGTCCACCACATCTTGAAGAACGAGAACTACATCGGAAACCTCGTCTACAATCGCACGTCCCGCCGCCTTGGACAGACGCAAGTGAATAACCCTCATCACTTGTGGGTCCGAACATCATCGGTAGTGGCCCCGGTTGTCGATCTGGACCTTTTCGAACGCGCTCAAAAAATCATGGCCGAGCGATACATCTCGATCCCGGAAGACCAGATGTTGCGCAGACTCCGCCTTGCCCTTGCCCGAAAGGGAAAGCTCAGCTCCAGTATCATCAAGAACACGCCCGGACTTCCGTCTCCCGCGTGCTACGTCAAGCATTTTGGCTCGATCAGGAGCGCTTACAAGCTCATCGGCTACGATGGTTCGCGCGACAACAGGTGGTTTGACGAGCGAAACCATTGGACCGAAGTCTTTTCAAAGATGGCCAGTCAGGTTGCAGAAGCGTTGAAGACCGATCTCGGGGTTCGCTTGACAATCACTGACGACGGTACCGGCCTGCGACGGAATGGAAGCCGCAAGATTGTTTCCTTTCAAGTGGTCCGAAAATTGGCGAGGAGAACGCCAAACCACGTCTCGCGATGGAGAGCCCACCTGAGGAAGGAACGATCCGAACTCTGCGTTTACTTGCGGCTGAACGATTCGAACGAGGCAATTCAAGACTATGTGTTGTTAGCGTCAGTGGAGACGGCCACGCCGTATCTTACGCTCTCGGATGATCTTTTAGCTCGGCACAACGCCGTTCGCGTCGACACCGTGAGCGAGCTTATTCGAGCCATCAAAGCGAGAATGATACCTTCTAGCCGTGCCGCGTCAGCCAAGCCAAGGCGACAGAACAGGCAAAGGAAACCAAGCCGGCCCAAAACCAGGAACGGCCGCGCGCGGCGCTGATGGACCGTAGATAAAGGAATGCACCGATCAGCTTCCCGTAATTCCTTCTGAAATCGCCGTTGAGTTTCGAAATCTGGACAAGCTCGGAGGATTGGTCGGGCATGACGTCTCCTTCGGCCGCGCAACGAGATTGCGGGCCGCTATGCAGGTTAGAGCGTGTGGGATGCACCGCTCTTGGCCTGGGAGAGGACGTCACAAGACCTGGCGGCTAGCTTGGCCTTAGACCACTGATTTGCCCGACAACGCAACCGAAAGAATCGACCGACCGAGCAATTCCTCAATCTCGCCGACCCTTCGCCTCAGGCTTCGGCCTATATATCGGTTCTCAGACCGGCGGCGAGGGCTGCGGCACGCTGCTGGCGTTGACCACATTATTCGGCGATCGACACACCGAAAGCGCCTGCGGCGCTACCAGATCGCCGTGAAGCACGGCCCTATCTGTCAAAGCCTTCCGACGCTCATGGGAAATTCCCGGCCGGCGATTCTGATATTCGGCAGCTTCCAATCGCTCTATTCGAGGTTCGAGCCCAAGCATCAGTGATCCAGCGGCTTGCCCATGAGGCACAGAAAGCCATCCATGGCGCCGACAATGCCAGCCGCTACCAATTCGGCCATCTGCCTGTCGCGATCGGTTTCACCAGTGGCGGACACGATATGAATGCGGCGCCGCTTGTCGCCTTGGCGGTGTTCCAGCATTGAAATGCGCTGGTGCAGAGAAACTCTCATGTCCGAACCCCGAGGACGGCATAGATGAGTTCGTTGTCTGTCATTTCCTTCACGCTTTTCGAAAAACTAGAGCGCGGAATCTGTCCGTCGTCAGAGCGACCACCCGCCTCAACCACTCGCTCGATGGTGCGGGAAAGGTAATCATATTCTATCTTTGTCATCGACGATGATAATCGATCCCTGTGCCACTTCGGCAATGGCGGTTTGTCGGCGCCAAACCATTCGGGAGAAATCACCCTGTCGCCGCTGGCGAATTGAGCCAACGTAATCGCCTTGCAAGGATCATCGCCAGACTGTCGCCAGACCACCAACATCTCGTCTGGCCGCGCGCTAAGGGATTCCAGCTTGGAGAGCCGTGATTGAACATTCCGAGCAATCATTATCGCGCCTCCTGAGGTGCATAAACGGTCAGCCATTCCTCCACGCTCACGCAGGTGCGCGGAAGGACAGCAAAGCGGCGTCCCTCTGCCTTGGCATTCGCTATCGCGGCCAATTCCTCAGAAGTTGGCGGCTTGCTGAGGTGCAGCACATAGGAAGAGCGTGGCCGGCGATATTGTTCGAGCCTTGCAATGCGTCCAGTGATGCCGCGCGCTATCATTATCTGGTCATCCTTTCCAGCCGCTCCAAGCGCTCGGCAAGTTCGGCGGTCTCATATGCCTTCACGTAACTATCGATCAGTTTGCCGACCTCGGCGGCGTCAGCGGGGGTCAGTTCGCCGACCGCCACGGCGCTAAGCACGGCAGAAGCCAGCGCCGCGGCATCTTGGGCACTTTTAACCTCAGGCAACGTGAAATACACCGGTCGGTCCTTGCGAGGTGGCAGGATCCGATCGAGGCAAAGGCGAAGCGCGGCCATGTCGCCGGTCAAGGCAAGGTCGATGGCCTTCTGGGTCAGCGCATTCGCCTGCCCATCCAGGAGGCCTTCCAACGCCAGAGTGGTTGCATTGCGAGAGCCCTTCGGGCGTCCACTCGGGTTGCCCGATTGGCCCGGCCTAAATCGCGTGTCGGCCTGTTTCGCGCCTGTTGTTTCAGGATCCGTCACGGGCCGCCTAGAGATGCATGTAGAAGGTGATTGTGCGCGAAGGCGGGACGGTCGAATGAGCGCCGCCACCCGTGTTGTTCGACGTCGATCCGATGCCGCCAGACAGCGTGCCGCCGATGACGCCGCTGTTTAGCGTCCAGTCGAGCGACCCACTCGGGGCGTAGATCGAGGCCAGAGAACCGGTAGAGGGGACTGGGACGCCAGACATTGGGTTAAACGTCTGTGGAATGTATTTCGTGCTGGCCAGTGTCACCGAGGCCGATGAACTGGTCGACGTAATCGAAGGAATTTGCGCCGCGGTGAGCGTGACACTCTGCGAGCCCCCGGGATTGCCAAGCACCTGTGTGCTGTTGCCGAAATAGGCCGAGGTCAACACGCCGGCGGCCGAGTTGCCCATGTCATCCATGCCGACCATGGCGCGGCCACGCCAATCAGGTAGCGCGATGTTCTTATTGGCAGCCCAGTCGGCATTTGCCGAAGCGCCCCGGCCGGTCGAGACCGCAAGGGTGGCGTCGGTATTCCAGAGATACTCGAATAGCTCCTGACAGTCCGCGTTGGCCCGCTCGCTGCTGCCAGAGCTACCCGAACCGATCGAGCGACCATTCACACGGACGAAGCCGCTGCGCATCCCTGTCCCGTAGTAAGGCGCAATAAATCCTACCTGCATGAGCTTGGTGGCATCGACTGAGGGTGCGGACCCGCCACCGGACGAGGCGCCGACCACCAGGAGGTTATCGGCAGCTACCTGCGTGACGCCGGCAGCGTCGGTTAGACGGATCTTGATCTGACCGTCAGCCAGATAGAACGGCGGGATGCGTCCAGCGGAGTCCAAAACGATTGGGTTCGGCCACGGAATGGTGAGGGAAACGTCCTGATAGGCCGACTGGGGGCTCGTAGTGCCCGCCTGATAGAAGAACAGCTGGCCGCCGTTGAGAGGACGCCCAGTGGTGTCGAACTGCTGCGAGAGCGAAAGGGAGATTGAACCCGACATCAGGCCGCCTGCGGTGCGCTAGCCTGCTCAGAGGCCGCCCTGACGCGTCGTAGGGTCATTCTGATGAAGCTGGATGCGTCCAAGCCTTCCCGCTCGGCTTCCCTATCTATCCAAGCACGGTCGGTCTCAGTGAGACGGGTGAGAACCTGCGAGGTCCGCCGCTCTTTCATCGCTCTATCTCCAATGGCTCGCTGGTGCGAGTTGATGGAGACAGATGTAAGCGATTACGGCCCCGTGAGCGATGGATTTTGTGCGTAGCATTGTGCGCTGATAGACTTCAGTAGAAACTATATCTTTTTTTGTTCGTCAATTTCGTCACTTCGGGCGGATGAAGTCTCCGCCTTCAGCTCCCAAATGCCACCTGCGTCGCTTGAGCGGCGTGGTTGGCACTGATCCTATACCCTCTCTGCTCCATCAATTCGAACACCGTCACTGCTTCCATGTAGGACAACAGCAACAAGGGTGAATGCGCCTGTAGCATTCTGATCATCTCGCCTAGTTCATCTTTCGTCACTGGTCTGTTCCTTTGGTCACGCTTGGTAACGTCACCGTCACGTCGCGGTCACGCTTTGGGTTGGTCACGCGGTCACGTCACGGTTCTCCCCCTATAAGGGGAGAACGTGACCGTTACCGTGACCCGGTTGGCTCTTCCCGCTAACAGGGAAGCGGGCTACCTTTGCAGCAGTCACTGGAGTGGCCGCCATGGTGATTGAGAGGATCGTGCAAGGGTTTGTGATATTGGCCCTGATCGTCATGCTCGTGTTGTCCTATGCCCAGAAGCACGAGGGATGCTTGCGGGGACGCTCACTGCAAACTGGAGAGCCTTGCGGCTCGGTTGGCCATGACATCTAGGCTGCCGCACTGCCGTACTTGAGGTGCGGCACTGGTACGGCAAGTACTGCACACACCCTGCAGTACCCCCACCTCTTAGGGGGTGCGGGGGTGCGGCACGGCAAATAATCGAGGTGCGGCAAAACTCACTCATCGGCTGCCTTCACGAACTTCTTCATCTCTCGATGTTCGTTCTTTTCCTCGACCACGACGAGGCTGCCGGACTTGATCCAGAAATCGAGAAGTGCCTTCACCTTTGCTTTGTCGGCCTTGGTGTCGAGATCCAGACCCAACACCTTCGCGACGGCCTTGCCTGCCCAGTCGTTGGCCTGGACATTCTCCTTCCATCGGCCGGCGCGGATGGCGGCGGCGCAGCGGTCGAAGTCGGTACCGGTTATTCCGTCCATGTGATTGGGGGGCGTCCATGCAGTGACGACGCCAACGCTGTCGCCTTCAGGATGGAGGACGGTACTGTTGCCCAGCGAAACCGATTCCAATTTGAACCACCTGCGCTCGCCGAGTGGAGCCATGTTGGCCTTGCCGTCGTCCACAGAGAAGTAGCGCCAGTGATGATCTACGCCCAACCTCGCCGCCTCGGCCGGTGTCATCTTGTTCAGAACCTCGATGCTTCTGGCCGCACCGACCAGTGAGCTCGCGCCGCGGCCGTCGTCTACCGTCGCCTCATTCCCGTTGGTTTTTCGGATATGGTGCTCGAGATTGACGCTGCACCGCGTTGCGTCGGCGATATCGGCAAACTTCTTGGCAACCGCGTCGATCGCCGGGTTGTCGTTCTCCGCCACACGGTGACACGACACGAATGGATCGATGGTTAGCACGTCGATGCCGGCTGATTTGATGCCGTCCTTCAGGCCATCAACCACGGGGATGGCAATTGTGGTGCCGGTCCTGGATTGCTCGGCAATCACAATTGGAGTGTTGCGCCCACTGTCGGTGAACAGGTGCCCCTCAATTTCCTCCGGCTTGATGCCGTAGTGCATGCAGATCGCAGCAATCCGGCGATCAGTCTCCTCCTGAGGATCTTCGCCGTTCCAGTACCATACCTTAAGCCTCTGGACCGGCCTGACACTGAGCAATGCGCGACCGCTCGCCATCGCGACCGCCTCGACCATTCGTCTTGATGACTTACCGCCGCCAGGCGCTCCGAAACCTGCCGAAACAAACTTCCGGATGTAATGCTTTCCGTACAAAAATTCGCGCGGCGCGATCGTCTTGGGGGCGATCCATTTCCATGGCGTGGCAGTGAAAATGACCGGCTCGGGCGCTGGCGCATTGTCTGCGAAACTTTGAAAGCTTTCGTGTTTCATGCGCGAGCCCTCGCACTCTGGAGGGTACGAATAATCTCTCGGTCCGGCAGACCGGCATGCAGCGCTGCGTCAGCAAGTGCGGCGAATGCGCGGTCGCCCTCCGCTGGCGGCACCTCGCGTTCCGTCACCATGTCCACAACCCGCATGGCGCCCCAGAACAAGATCTTGTTCCGATCGCCCTCGCCGGCCGCCGCAACTGTGTTGAGGATGCCCTGAATGCGCACTATCGGGCTGGCACCTTGGCTGGTGTTTAACCGTTGAACACTCGCGGGCCGCGGCGCCGGTGCCAACAGCTCGTAAAGCCAATCAGGCGCCTCGGCGAAACTGAAGAAGTCGAGGGGCTCGGCGATCTCGTACGGCTTTCCATCGGCGCGACGAGACGGCGGCGCGATGATATACCCGCCCTCCCCGCGTACGTTGATGCCGGTCTTCTTTATGCGGCCCTCGCTGTTGGTCACGGGCCTGTCCGGGCGCCATCCAAATAGAAGGTGCTCACCACCGCCTGGGGTGAGGTGCGTGTGCGTGTGATCGCAGCCGTGCTTGTGACGGAGCGCAGCCCAGTTGGCCCTGCCGTCGGGGTCTCCCGGTTTCTTCGGTGCGTCGGGATCGATCGCCCAGATGCCCGAGGCGCTACCACAGGCCACGCCGATCATGGCAGCCGGCCACCACTCCCACCACTGTTCGATCTGCTGCATGTCTTTTGTTGCCTTCTTGACACCACCAGTGCCGGCAAGCTTGTTGCCTGCTGCGTCAGTGTTGCAGCCAACGAGAGGGAACTTGTTGTGAGGGTTGCACGGAAAGACCGCCCAACCTCGCCGCGCATAGTCGAGCGCGTATTCGCAAAGAGATTTGTTTCCGATCATTCATGCCTCAATGCTTGGTCGGCGCGAGTATCGTCTCGCTGGTCAGGTGTTCATCGGTATCGATGACGAGCACGTTGCCGCCAATGATCGCCGCGACCTCATTGAGAAATTCTCGGCGAGCTGCACGGTACGCTTCCATGAACTTGTGCTGCTGGCGTGGCTTGCGGATCCGCGGCACGTCCGGTGACCATCGGGCCTCAAAGGGCCGGCCAGGATTGCTGCTGAACGTGACGCTATAGCCATGCGGCAACGAGTAGTCGCGCTCGAGGGTGGGGACAGTCATCGCGCCACCCTCCAATAACGGATGCCGTCGACGCTCGTGCCGCAGATATCCCGACGCGGTGCAGGAAGGTCACTGCCGAACACGACGCACGCAAGGCGCCATGCTTCTTCTTGCGTAAGTGAGCGTGAGTTGGTATTTTCCGAATTGATCAAAGCGCCCGCTAGATCAGTTTTCGGAGCCCCGCAGTTCGCCGCTGCGGGGTTTTCCATTGGAGCTCGCATCAAGCGGCCACCTCCGCCGGCTTCCACTCGCCGCGCTTCCAGGCCGCAACCTCGTCGGCGTCCCAGGTGTGTATGCGGATATCTGTCCGCTTCGTGCCCGGCGGAAATTTGCCGGTCTTAATGTGTTTGTAGATTGTCGGCTTCGCTAAGCCGGTCTCTTCCATCACGGCCGGGAGCCGCAGTGCCTTAGCCATTTCATCCTCGCTGTTGGAGCCGTGTAGACGGCCACGTGGGTTAGCGAGGAAAGAATCTCATGGTTGACTCGGAAGCACGACCGCAATGCATGGGGAAATCTCGCCAAATGAATTGCGGTCGAAGGCGAAATGCATAGCGGTCGAAGATCACGTTTCGGTTATCGCCTCCCGATCGCCACCACGTTGTCACCAACAACAACCGTCGTTGCGCAGAACTTGGCCCACGCCTCCATCATCCGGCGCCGCTTCTCGACCATGTCGCCGCGGCGATAGGCGGCCTCGACCTTGTCGGAAACCGTATGCGACAGCGCCACTTCCGACATTTCGTTCGGGAACGATGTCATGTCGCTACACCAGTCCTTGAAGGTGGAGCGGAAGCCATGAACCGTTGCCTTGTCAGGCGCGTAGCCCATGCCCTTCAACAACTCGGACATTGCCGCATTGGATAGCCCAGAGCCTTCCTTTCCGCCCGGGAAGAGGTAATCCCCCTCCTCCACTTCATCCATCGCGATCAAGGCGGCTTTCGAGAGCGGAATGATGTGATCCTTCCTGCGGGCGCCCTTTTTGCCCTTCACCCGCTCCTTGGGGATTGTCCACAGGCTATCCCGCTTGTTCAGTTCGTTGCGGGTTGCGCCGATGGTGTCGCCAGTGCGGCAGGCCGTCAGGATTGTGAACTCAAGCGCCCTGGCGCTGGAACCTTCCTTGGCCCGCAGCTTCGCCATGAAGTCCGGCAGCTCGGCGTAGGGCATGGCCGGGTGATGTTCGACCGGCGCCACTTGGGACTTGGCCGGGAACAGCTCGCTCATATGCCCGGTCCAGCGGGCAGGATTATCTCCTGACCGCAGCCCCAGCGCCTTGGCGCGGTCCAACACCTTCTCGATTCGGCCGCGGACCCGGCTGGCGGTCTCGGTCTTCTCGTTCCAGATCGGTCGCAGGATCTTCTCGATGTGCGCCGTCTCGATGTCCTGTACCTGCAGCTTGCCGATGGTCGGGTAAGCGTAGGTCTCTAGGGTGGTCGTCCACTGTTTGGCGTGCTTGGCGTTCTTCCAGCCCGCCTTGTGGGCCTCGATGTACCCCTCGGCGCATTCCTTGAAGGTCATCGCCTTGGCAGCCTCGGCGGCCTGCGCAGCCAGTCTGGCGGCCCGTTCGTCGATCGGGTCAATTCCGTCCTTCACCAGTGCGTAGGCCGCGCTGCGCTTCTCTCTGGCCTTCTTGAGGCTGACGAGCTCGAAGTCGCCCAGCCCCATCTTGCGGGCTCGGCCGGCGATCATGTACCGGAAAACCCAGGCCTTGGTGCTGAAGGAGCTAACCTGCAGGCAGAGGCCGCCGCCATCACTGTAGAGACCCGGCTTAAGGTCTTTCTTCTGCGTGAATTTTTCGGAGAGCAGGCTGAGGCCGCGAGCCATAAGGCGTCTCCATCGATCAAATCTACGTACAAATATGCCGTAGAAGTCGGGAGAACGCAAGAGATGGTTGTGGACAGTGATTTACACGGAATCGCTGTTATTGTAGGGTTTGGTAGACGTCAGCAGACCGAAGGAGACGACCATGCAGCGGACACCCCTTCCGCCAGGCTCATTGGTCTTGCGAGATAGTTATAGATTTTCCCGAGCTTGGGATCGACGGTGATTCCAATACACCCATGTCGACCAATCGCGCCGTCCGCTTTGCCGCCCTCGCCTCTCGCGATCGTCAGAAATTGCGCTGCGCGCGAAGCTCGAGCTGGAACGTATCCTGGTCCTTGAACTCGTAGAGCGCGACCGGTTTCGGGGCAGTTGCGGCGAAGGTCGAACTGCCTGACATTTTCTGGTCGAGGTGAGTCCACATCACTTCTGCCGAGAACGTCAGGTTCTTGACCGGAGTCCAGCGAGTGACCGTTCCGAGCTGCGCGACGCTGAAATCGGGATTGCAGGTGTAGTTGCCGGTCGTGTTGCCGATCGCGGCCTGACCCGGATGGCTGGCTGCGAAGGCAGCACAATAAGCGCCCTTGGCGGT
>Ga0070665_100001991_pt1 | contig 22972 bp, 21 predicted proteins | sample KBSS13metaG_FD_65862 | JGI IMG/M metagenome (GOLD analysis project Ga0070665, IMG submission 65862) | Switchgrass rhizosphere microbial communities from Kellogg Biological Station, Michigan, USA - KBS S1-3 metaG | ecosystem: Host-associated > Plants > Roots > Rhizosphere > Soil ... | reverse complement strand
CAAACAATGGTGTTGGCGTGGATCCCCCACACGATCGTGTTGGCATTGACACCCCAGACGATCGTGTTGGCGTTGACCCCCCAAACGATCGTGGTCGCGTTTGCTCCCCAGACAATCGTGCTCGCGTCCGCACCGCCCCAAACGATCGTGTTTGCGTCAATCCCCCAGACAATAGTGTCGACCCAAACTGGGGCGTTACTCTCCCACGTACCCCACATCGTGGTGTCATCGCCGAAGTTGCCCCAAGGGAGGGGATCGGTGAAGTTCTTGATCGGATTTCGAACTGGCTTTCCTGGCCGTCCCTGAACCAATGCGGAAACGAGGGCCGACGGAACCGTGGCGGAGAATTTTCGACTCGCGACGATTTCTTCACCTGCGATCGAAGTGGACGTCGGAATCTCACCAGTCGCTGCCAGTTGGACCGCCGCTAACGCGTTGATCATTCCCGCACCTGCGCCGACCAGGCCCACCGACGGCATGAACGTGCTGGTCAACTGCAGCGCGACTCGCGTTTCCCTCGGCGTCAGGCTCCCCCTGGTATCCAGAACCAGCGCGGCGGCGCCGCTGACGAACCCCGCCGCCATGCTCGTCCCGGATAGCTGCATCACGGCGTTAGGGCCGTTGCCCGAGACGTGGCGCGCCGGGTACGTCTTCGACAGGTACGAATCCACCGCCTCAGCCGACCGGATGTGGCTGCCGGGAGCGACGAGGTCCGGCTTCATGATCAAGTCGTAGCGCGTGGGCCCCTTCGAGCTGTACGACGCGAGAGTGTCGTCCGACCGCTGCGGAGTGTCGTGCGTGTCGACCGCGCCGACCGCAATCACGTGCGGGCTGTTGGCCGGCGACGTGATCGCGCCATACACCGACTTCCCGTCTTCAGTCCGCCCGTAATTGCCGGCGGAGACAACCACCACGATTCCGGCCCGCGCCGCGCGCTCGACCGCCTCGCATAACGGATCGTCCCGGTACGGCTGCAGCACCGGCGCGCCCAGCGACAGGTTGATGATCCGCACGTTGTAGTCGTAGCGATGCTCGACCGTCCAGTCGATCGCCTCGATCACATCGCTGATGTTTCCCGACCCATCGTCTCCAAGCACCCGCAGGTTCAGGAGATACGCGCTCGGTGCGATGCCGGCGTAGTCGCGCGACTCGGCAGACCGGCTCGCCTGGCCGGCGATGATCGCCGCGACGTGCGTCCCGTGGCCGTAATGATCGTCGCCGTCGCCGCCGGTGAAGTCGCGGGTCACCAGCACGCGCCCCTTGAGCGCGTTGTGCTTCGCGCTGATGCCCGAATCGATCACCGCGACCGAAATCCCTCGACCCGTCGCCGACGGGACGTCGCCGGACCCGGCCCACGCCTGGTCGGCGCCGATGCTCTCGGCGTCGGCGGCCGAGACCGACGACTTGATCCGGATGTCGCCCGACAGGTGATCCTGCGTGTCGTCCTGGCGCATCGCGTCGAGCTGGCCGGCGTTGACGAGAAACACCGCGCCGCTCTGCAGGTACTTCACAATCTGAAGGTTGTAGCGAGCCGCGAGCGCGTCCACCTCCGCCCGCGTGCCGTGAACAATGACCCGGATGGCCTGCGACCCCGCCGACAGATGGTCGGTGAGATCGGCGCTGAGGCGCGCGTTGTGCGCGGCCGCGGCCGGCGAGGCCGCGAACACGATCAACGCGCACGCAATCGCCGTGGCGACGCCTCCTGCGAAGGAACGTCGATCTCGCGTGCGGCTCGAGTCAGCGAAGGCCATGGGTCTCTCCAACAGAATCCGATTTAGAGGGCGTGGATGCGCGACGACATGTCGGCAGCCTGGCTTCGGTCTTCCTGGAAGGAGTCGATGAGGACACGCTGGGATCCGCCCAGCGTCCGGATGGTCTGAAGCCGCCCGTCCCGGATGCGGTTGTAAATCGTTCGTCGCGAGACGCCGAGCATTTCCGCGGCATGGTCCAGCGAAACGCTGCGGCCGATACGAGGTGCTAAGCCTGCTACACAAACGCTTTCTGACATCATCACTCTGGCCTCCGATGCCCCCTATAAGCGCACGGCCAGTGCCAGAAAAGACGTTATTCGGGCCAAATGGTCTTAACTCGTTGCCAATTCGCGTGTTGTTGCGGAATCGTCGGCAGGGTAACTTAAAGTCGGCCGCGATGGATCCGGCCAAGAATCTAGCCAACTGACCCGTCAACAGCGAGGAGTTCTTCGAAATTGCACGCAAAATCGAGGATTGACCCGCCTCAGCCGCGTCGAAACGGCCGGACAGATTCTTGGCCGGCGGGTCAGATTTCGAACAGACACATGTGCCGACAACTGTTCTTGGCGGCGGTCGCCGCGATCTGCACGATCGCCGGCGCCGCCTGCGGCTCGAACACGACGTCGAATGCGACGACCGCCGGCGCTTCACGGTCCGGCATTCCGCGCGGCGGCGAACTCCTCGTGTCCGTCCGCTCCGAGCCCCGCAGCTTCAACCGTCACGCCGCGCGCGACACGACAACCAGCCTCGTTTCGAATCTCACCCAGTCCAGGCTCGTCCGGGTGAACCAGGCGACGCAGGCCGTCGAACCGTTGCTCGCCGAGAGCTGGACGACGGAGGATCAGGGACGCCAGCTGACGCTCTCGCTCAGGCGAGACGTCGTCTTCTCCGACGGTCACCCGTTCACGGCCGACGATGTGCTGTTTGCGTTCGAGTCGGTGTACGACGAGAAGACCGGCAGCGTGCTCGCCGACTCGCTTCAGGAAGGCGGCAAGAAGCTCCAGGTCTCCGCCACCGATCCTTACACCGTCGTCGTCACCTTTCCCGCGGCGTTTGCGCCTGGTATCCGGCTGCTGGACAGCCTGCCGATCCTCCCGCGCCACAAGCTGGAAGGCGCGCTGAAGGCCGGCACGTTCCGGAAAGCATGGAGCCTGGATACGCAGCCGGCCGAAATCGTGGGGCTCGGCCCGTTCCTGTTAAGCGAGTACCAGCCAGGCCAGCGTCTCGTCTTCACGCGCAATCCGAAGTACTTCGCGAAGGCGCCGGACGGCGGCGCCTTGCCGTATCTGGATCGAGTCGTCGCCGAGATCATTCCCGACCAGAGCGCGGAGCTGCTCCGGCTCGAATCGGGGCAGCTGGACATGATGACGAGCGAGATTTCGCCGGAGGCGTACGCGCCGTTGAAGCGCGCCGCCGATGAAGGACGGGTCAAGCTGCTCGACCTCGGCGTTTCGCGCAACGCCGACGCGTTCTGGTTCAACCTGAAGCCGGGTGCCTTCGGCGAGGACCCTCGCGCCGGCTGGCTGCAGCGCGATGAACTGCGCCGCGCGATCTCGATGGCGGTGGACCGGAAGCTGTTTGCCGACACCGTGTTCTTCGGCGCCGGCGTGCCGGTGTACGGGCCCGAGACGCCCGCCAACAAAATCTGGTACTGGCCCGGCCTTCCGCAAACGCCGCACGACGCGGCCGCCGCGAAACAACTCCTCGCGTCGATCGGCCTCAGCGATCGCAACAACGACGGCATGCTCGAGGACGCGCAGAACCGGCCGGCGCGCTTCACGCTGCTGACGCAGAAAGGCCGGCCGAATCTCGAGCGCGGCGCCGCCGTCATTCGCGACGAGCTGAAGAAGATCGGCCTCACCGTGGACGTGGCCGCTCTCGACGCCGGCGCGGTGATCGATCAGCTGCTGCACGCCAAGTACGAGGCGCTCTATTTCAACGCCGACAAAAGCGATCTCGATCCGGGAACGAACCCTGACTTCTGGTTCAGCTTTGGCAGCGCGCACATGTGGAACCTCGAAGAGAAGGCGCCGGTCACCGACTGGGAGAAGAAGATCGACGAGCTGATGGCGCGGCAGATCGCGACGCTCGACGAGGCGAAGCGCAAGACCATCTACAACGACGTGCAGAAGATTTTCTACGAGCACCAGCCGATCGTCTATTTCGTCGCCCCGCGGATCTACGTCGCCCACTCGTCGCGCGTGATGAACCTGACGCCGTCCGAGTACCGCCCGCAGTTGTTCTGGCGTCCCGAGACGGTGGCGGTCGTCCATTGATCCGGTATTTCGCGCGGCGCCTGGCGTTCGCGCTCGTGCTGGTGATCGGGGTCTCGTCGGCCACGCTGATGCTCACGCGCCTGGCGCCCGGCGACTTCATCACCGAATCGCTGGGGACCGGCGCCAGCCAGCAGACGATCGCGCAGCAGCGCGCGCGATACGGCCTCGACAAGTCGATCGGCGCGCAGTACCGCGACTGGATCGCCGGCGCCGCGCGGCTCGACCTTGGCTATTCCATGCAGTATGGCCGTCCCGTGCGCGACCTCATTCCCGAACGCGCCGCCAACACCGCCATCCTGGCGATCACTGCGCTGCTGTTCGCTACGCTCATCGGCCTGCCGCTGGGCGTCATCACGGGCAGCCGCCGCGGTGGGGCGATGGCCGGCGCGATTCGCGCGGCGTCGCTCGTCCTGCTGTCGATGCCTCCGCTGCTGACGTCGCTGTTTCTCGTGTTCCTCGCGGCGCGCACTGGCTGGCTGCCCATTTCAGGCATGCGTTCGGCGACGGTGCCGGCCGGCGGAGCGCTAATCGATCTGCTGCGTCATCTCGTGGTGCCGGCCGCCGCGATCGCGCTGCCGCTGGCAGCGATGCTCGAGCGCCTGCAGGCGCAGGCGATGAGCGAGGTCATCCGCGCGCCGTTCGTGCTCGCGACGCTGGCGCGAGGCGTCCCGCAATCCCGCGTCCTCTGGCGTGGCGCGCTGAAGGCCGCGCTCCGCCCCGTTGCCGGCGTCTACGGCCTCGTCATCGGATCGCTGTTGAGCGGGTCGTTCGCCGTCGAGGTGATCACCGCGTGGCCCGGGCTTGGCAGCCTGATGCTGCAGGCTCTTCGCACGCGCGACATCTATCTCGTCGCCGGCTGTGCCGGCGCCGGAGCACTATTCCTGGCCTGCGGCACGCTGGTCTCCGACGTGGCGCTCGCCGCGGTCGATCCGCGCGTGAGCGAGATGCGGACGGAACGCGCGTGACTCGTGATGTCGGTGCGGCGCTCGTCGCGCTCGCGCTGGTGGCCGCGGGCGCCGCGCCGATTGTCGCGCCGCACGCGCCGGACTCACACTTTTCACAACTGCTCAACGCTCCGCCGACCATCGTGCGCCTGGTCGACGCGGGTGGACGGTGGCACGCGCCGTTCATCTATCCCTGGCGGCTCGTGAATCAACTCGAGCAGCGATACGAGGAAGATCGATCGACGATCGCGCCGCTCGCGTGGTTCTCGGGTGGCAAGCTCCTTCGATCGTCGAACGACGAGGCGCCGCTGCTGCTGCTTGGCGCCGACAACTACGGACGCGACGTCTTTACACGATTGATCTTCGGCGCGCGCACGTCGCTGGCGCTCGCGATCGCGTCGGCGTTCGGCGCGATGTTCATCGGCGTCTCGCTTGGCGCGGCCGCCGGGTTCAGCGGCGGCGCGGTAGACGAGGTTCTGATGCGAGCCACCGACTTCGTGATGGTCCTGCCGGCCATCTATGTCGCGCTGGCCTTACGCTCGGTGCTGCCGCTCGTGCTGACGCCGGGACAAGTGTTCGCCTTGCTGGCGGCGATTTTCGCGATCGTCGGCGCGCCGTTCGTCGCGCGCGGTGTCCGCGCCATCGTGCGTTCCGAGCGGCGCCTCGACTACGCCGCCGCGGCCGAGGCGCTCGGCGCGAGCGACGCGCGGCTGCTCGTGCGTCATCTGATCCCGGCAGCGCGCGGCTTCATCGCCGTCCAGATCACGTTGCTCGTTCCGGCGTTCATCATCGCCGAAGCGACCCTCTCGTATGTCGGTCTCGGCTTTCCCGACGCCGTGGCGAGCTGGGGGACGATGCTGCATGATGCCTCGACCAACATCCGCGTGTTCGCCGACTTCCCATGGCTGCTCAGTCCGGCGGCCGCGATGTTCCTGGTCGTCCTTGGTGTGAACCTCGCGCTGCAGGACGCCGGCACTGTCGTCTTTGCCGAAAGCGGCGAGCCCCGGCGTGGCGTAAAATCAGGATCATGAATTTCTCTGGCGTTTTCTCTCCTATTCCTACACCCTTCGACGATCGCGATCGCGTCGACACCGTTCGCCTGAAGGCCGCCCTTGCCAAATGGGTGACCAAGCCGCTGACCGGCTTCGTCGTCCTCGGATCCAACGGCGAAGCGGCGCTGATGGACGACTTCGAATGCGATCAGGCCATCGTCGCCGCGCGCGAGGCCGTTCCCCGCGATCGGGGATTCATCGTCGGCACCGGCCGCGAATCGACGCAAGCGGCCATCAAGGCGACGAAGCGTGCCGCCGAACACGGCGCTGACGCGGTCCTGGTTCGGACGCCGGGCTTCTTCAAGAGCCAGATGACCAACGACGTCTTCGTTCGCCACTACTCGGCGGTCGCCGATGCGTCTCCCGTTCCGGTGCTGCTTTACAACTTCACCGCGGTCACCGGCGTGAACCTGCAGCCGACCGCCGTTGCTCGCCTGGCGACTCATCCCAACATCGTGGGCATGAAGGAATCGGGTGGCGATGTGTCGCAGGTGGCGGACCTCGTATCGTTGACGCCGCCGGACTTCACGGTGCTCGCCGGTGCCGCGGCGACGCTGTATCCGATGATGTGCGTCGGCGCCGCCGGCGGCATCCTCGCGCTCGCCAACGCGCTTCCCGAACCATGCGTCCGGCTGTTCGAGCTGACGAAGGCCGGCAAACATGCCGAAGCCATCGCGCTCCAGCGCGAGCTCGTGCCGGTCGCGCGACTGCTGGGTGCGACCCACGGCGTCCCCGGGCTCAAAGCGGCGCTGAATCTGCTCGGCTACGACGTCGGCGTGCCGCGGCCGCCGCTCCAGCCGCTTCCTGAATCGATCATCCCCGCGCTTCGCGACGCGCTGGCGCGCTTCGAGGAAATTCCCGCATGAGCCTGCTGCCCGAGAACGATCGCATCCTGCTCGGTCCTGGCCCGAGCCTCACCGCGCCACGCGTCATGCGCGCCATGGCGGCGCCGACCGTGAGCCATCTCGATCCCCTCATGATGACGCTGCTCGACGACGTGCGCGCGCGTCTCGGCCGCGTGTTCAGGGCCGCCGAAGGGTCATTCGCGTTCGCGGTCTCCGGCACCGGCACGTCTGGTATGGAAGCGGCGGTTGCGAACCTGGTCAAGGACGGGAGCCGCGTCACCGTCATCGTCAGCGGCTACTTCGGCGATCGTCTCGCGCAAATCTGCGAGCGCTATGGCGCGACCGTCACGCGTCTCGACGTCGAGTGGGGAAGAGCGTGCGATCCCGAAGCGCTGCGCAAGCACCTGAAGGGGGCGCCTGCCGATGTCGTGGCGATGGTCCACGCGGAAACGTCGACCGGCGTGGCCAATCCGGTCCGCGAGCTTGCTGCTATCGCTCGTGAACACGATGCGCTGACGATCGTCGACACGGTAACGTCGCTGGGAGGCATGCCTCTCGACGTCGGCGCCTGGGGCATCGATGCCGCATACTCCTGCACGCAGAAATGCCTCGGAGGCCCGTCGGGGCTCGCGCCGGTCGTCTTCGGTCCCCGCGCGCTCGCCAAGCGCGTGAAGTGCCGCAGTTTCTACCTCGATCTGTCGCTGCTCGAGGACTACTGGCTGCGCCGGAAATATCACCACACGATGTCGTCCACGCTCGTCTACGCGCTTTACGAAGCGCTGTCGATCGTGGAAGAAGAAGGGCTCGACGCGCGTTGGGCCCGTCACGAGAAGAATCATCGCGCGCTGCTCGAGTCGCTGTCCGGCCTCGGGCTTTCGGTGCTGCCGCGCGAAGGCGAGCGGTTGTGGACGCTCAACGCCGTCCGCGTACCAGAAGGCGTCGACGAAGCGGCCGTACGCATGCACCTGCTCGAAACCTTCAACATCGAGATCGGCGCCGGTCTCGGTCCGCTCGCCGGCAAGATCTGGCGCGTCGGCCTGATGGGCGCCAGTTCTTCGCCGCGGCTCATCGTTCTGCTGCGCGGCGCGCTCGAAAGCGCGTTGGCCAAACAGCGCCAGCGCGTCTGAGATGGGGAAGCCGGTTCGGACCACTGTCGGACCGGCGACCGCCGGACAGTACATCCGACTCGCGGTCCTCGCGGTGCCGGTCGCGGGGTTCGCGCTCCTGTCGTACGCCTACCTCACGCTTCCGGATGTTCGCACGCTGAAGACGTCCAACCCGACGACGACCGCGTTCATGGAACTGCGCGACGACGAGGCGTTCGCCCAGGGAAAGACGCCGCACCGGATGCACCGATGGGCGAGCTACGGACGGATCTCCCCGGACTTGAAGCGCGCCGTGCTCGTCGCCGAGGACGATGCCTTCTGGCAGCACGACGGCGTGGATTACGAACAACTGCAAGAGTCGATCGAAACGGACTGGGCTCGCGGAAAGTTCTCGCGCGGCGGCAGCACGATCACCCAGCAGCTCGCGAAGAATCTGTATCTCTCACCGTCCAAAAATCCGCTGCGGAAGCTGCGCGAGCTCATCATCGCCCGGCGCCTCGAGGCGGAGCTGAAGAAGGCGCGGATCCTGGAGCTGTACCTCAACGTGATCGAGTGGGGCGACGGCGTCTACGGAGTGGAGTCGGCAGCGCGGACATATTTCAGGAAATCTGCAGCTGAGCTTTCTCAACCGGAGGCTGCCTTACTGGCAGCCGCGATTGTGAACCCTCGGCTTCTTAGTCCAGCGCATCCCACGCCGCGTCTGTTGAGGCGTCAGCAGCTCATCCTCAGGCGGATGGGCGGAGTCGTGCCACCTCAGGAGTCAGCTCAACTTCAGCACTAGCAACACTTACAGCTCACTCCAGCTTGACACCCGTCGAGGGCTGTCGCTATAGTCATCTCGCTCCGACACTTAAATACAAGGCCTGAGACCACGCTTCGCTCCCCCGGCGACGTGTGTCGCATGATGAATTACACAGAACGCCTCACTCTGTTGATGCAGGACGTTGTGTCCCGTGTCCCTGCGCTGTCGTTCATCGACGTGAGCGAGGTGCTGGTGTTTGCGCGCGCCGGCCGCTCGAACGCAGAGGGTGCGTTCGCGACCTGCCACTGTCTGACGCTGCCCGCCAGCGAACCGGGCTACTACTTCTGGCGCGATCGAACGACGCACGCGCTGACGCGCCGCTCGGAGTGGTTCGTTACGAAATCACCGCTGGTGACGGTCGGGTCTCGAGAAATCAAGTACATGATCTCGTTCGCGCTTCCGCGCTTCTGCGATCAATCGCTCGACCGATCGCGGAAAGAGAAGTTCTATCCGGGCGCCGATCCGTGGATCGCGAAGCTCGATACCGTCGTGCACGAGCTCTATCACATCGATCCGGATCTCGCGGGCATCCGCCGGATCGAAAAGGAAGACGGCACCTACTCGGCCAACTGTCACGGCCATCAGTTCTTCGAGCAGGTCGCGGACATGGTCCACGCGTATCTGGACAGCAAACCGTCGCCCGAGGTGTACGACTTCCTGAGGCACGACTTCGCGACGCTCAACTCGCGGCACGGCGGAGTGATCGGCACGAGCTTCCGGAACTTTCCGTCGTTTCCGCAGCGCTACATCGAGCGTCTCGCCGATCAGCCGCCATGCGAGTCGGACGCCGCCGGCGTGAAAGTGGAGCCGCTGCGCGCGCCACAACAGCCGACGCGCTACACCGAGGACGATCTGCACGTCCGCGAGTTCAAGAAAGACACCTCGCGCCGCTTGATCCGTAAGGGTCAGTTCAGGGCTGCGTAATCACGCGGCGCGCGCCGAGATAGCGCGGCGACCAGTAACTGGAACTCAGACGCTCGACGCGCACCACTCCGGTGGAACTGGGCGCGTGTACGAATTGATCGCCGCCGAGCGCGATGGCGACGTGTGACGGACCGGGCTCCGTTGTCGAGAAGAACAGGATGTCGCCGGGCGCGAGATCCTCGGCCTTCACCGATTTCCCCACTCGATATTGTTCGCGGACCTCACGCGGCAGCGCGAGGCCGTAGCGCGCGAACACGTACTGCGTGAACCCGCTGCAGTCGAACCCCGAAGGATCGGTGCCTCCATTGACGTACGGCGTGCCGCGCAGCGACAACGCCGTCCCGGCCAAATCGTAACCATCGATCGGGCCCGGCGGCCGCGACGGCGGTGCGGCCGGTGTTCCCGGCACTTCGTCGGGCGATCCTGGAACGGCCGGGCGGTCGGGGGTTGCCGGCGATGAAGGCGCGGGGTGTGACGCGCGCGTTCCGCCGGGAGTCGGGAACGGCCGAGGCGTTGCGCCGGTCGACGCACACGCGCCCGTAACCGCCGCGGCGAGGACCACGGCCGCCATCGCACACCAGGTTCGGCCGGGAGCTGGCACGTCCACAGTATCGGCGCCACGACGTAAGTACCACAGCCGACAGATGATTGACACCTCGACAGGCGTCATGCAGAATTTATGGTGATTGGAACAGACGCTGCTCCTGAACGCGTCGTATGAACCTCTGAAGATCGTTCACTGGCAGAAAGCGGTGACGCTTTGGTGCCAGGGGAAGGTCGAGGTCATTTCCGTTTACGACCGCGAAATCCGCGCCGTCTCCATCAGTTTCAAGCTGCCGTCGGTCATCCGCCTCCTGAGGTACATCAAGATCAAGCGGCGGTTCGACTACGTGCCGTTCTCGCGCGCCAACATCTACGCGCGCGACGATCATCAATGCCAGTATTGCGGGGAGGGCTTCCCGACGAGCGAGTTGACGTTCGATCACGTCGTGCCGGTCGCCCAGGGCGGCCGTAAGGACTGGGAGAACATCGTCACTTGCTGCGTGACCTGCAACCGGCGCAAAGGCGGGCGGACGCCGTCGGAAGCCCACATGCACCTCTTGAAGCCGCCCAAGCGTCCTCAATCCGCTCCAGCCCTTCGCATCACCGTGGGTCTCAGAAACGCGCCGGAAAGCTGGCGTGACTACCTGTACTGGAACGTCGAGCTCGACGACACGTAAATGCCCGCGCGCGTGACCGCCATTCATCCGCTGTGCGCGATTGAAGGCGGGCGCATCACCTTGCAAGGCACCGGGTTTCCCGTCGACGGACCGTCTCTTCCAGACGTCCAGGTGGGTGGTGTGTCTGCGCGCGTCGTGTACGCATCGCCCACGGAATTGTCCGTCATCGTGCCCGCCGGACTTCCGAGCGGCCACGCGTCCGTTCGTCTCGCGGGAACGCCCGGCGATCTGGCGTCAGTCGACGTCGCGGCGCCGCTCGCGACCGGATTGCACCAGGTCGACAATCCCGTCTTCGATCGCGACGGCAACTTGTACGTCACCTACAGCGGGACGCGCGGCCAGCAGGTGCCGGTGTCCATCTTCCGCGTGCGTCCCAACGGCACGCGTGAACCGTTCTCATCGGGCATCGTGAACCCGACGTCGATGGCCATCGATCCGCAGGGCCGTCTGTATGTGTCGAGCCGCTTCGAGGGCGCCGTCTATCGTGTGTCGCCTGACGGCGAGGCCGAGGCGTTCGCCCAGCATCTTGGCGTCGCGTGCGGGCTGACGTTCTCAAGTGACGGGACGCTCTTTGTCGGCGATCGCTCGGGCACGATCTTCAAGGTCGATCAGGACGGCCAGGCGACGACGTTCGCGTCGCTGCCCGCGAGCGTCGCGGCTTTTCACCTGGCGCATGGTCCCGACGATGCGCTGTATGTGACGGGGCCGACGCTGTCCTCGTACGACGAGCTGTATCGCATCGCCCCGGACGGGACCGTCACGACGCAGTACGGCCGCTTCGGCCGTCCGCAGGGGCTCGCGTTCAACTCGCACGGCGTCCTGTTCGTCGTGGAGGCGCTCGCCGGGTCGAGCGGTCTCTATCGTGTGCCGTCGAACGCGCCGCCCGAACTGGTGCTCTCGGGGCCTGGCCTGGTCGGAGTCGCCTTCGACAGCGCCGGCGGCCTGGTCGTCGCGTCGAACGAGACCGCCTATCGTCTCTCCCGGTCCGCCTGAAGGTGGACCTAGCTGGCTTCATCTCAGAGGTTCGGTCTCAGAGGTTCGGTCTCAGAGGTTTGGTCTCAGAGGTTTCGTCTCAGAGGTTCGGTCTCAGAGGTTCGGTCTCAGAGGTTCGGTCTCAGAGGTTTCGTCTCAGAGGTCCCATCCCGATCATGTCCGGCTTTCAGCCGGACCGGATACAATCCGGCTTCATGTCTCAACTCTTTCAGCGCAAGCCGATTGCGGCGTTGGTCGAGGACACGCAAGGCGATCAGAGCCTCAAGCGGTCGCTCGGCGCCGGCGATCTGATCATGCTCGCGATCGGCGCGGTCATCGGCGCGGGGATTTTCGGCGCGATCGGCACGGCAGCCGCCGGTCAGCTGGGACCCAACGGCGAAGTCATCAGACAGGGTGCCGGCCCGGCACTGGTCTTTTCCTTTCTGCTCCTCGGCGGCGCCTGCGCGCTCGCGGGTCTGTGTTACGCGGAGCTCGCCGCCATGATCCCGCAGGCGGGAAGCGCGTACGCCTACTCTTATGCGACGCTGGGTGAGCTGGTCGCCTGGATCATCGGCTGGGACCTGATTCTCGAATACGCCGTCGGCAACGTTGCGGTCGCGATTTCCTGGGGCGATTACTTCACGACGCTGCTCAGAAATTTCGGCGTTGCGCTGCCGGTGTGGACGACAACCGGATACCGGACGGCGCTCCTCAGCTCCGATCCGCAGATCCACGGACTCCTGACATCTGCGCCGCACGTCGCCGGAATCCCGATCCTCGTTCACATCCCGGCGTTCTCGATTGTGATGGTCATCACCTGGCTGCTGCTGCGCGGTGCGCGCGAGAGCGCAACAGCCAACAACATCATGGTGATCATCAAGCTGCTGGCGCTCACGCTGTTCGTAGTCGTGGGCGCGACCCATCTTCACCCGGCGAACTACACGCCGTTTGCGCCGAATGGGTTCCGGGGCGTCCATCAGGGTGCCGCGATTGTGTTCTTCGCGTACATCGGGTTCGATGCGATTTCCACCGCGGCGGAGGAAACGCGGAATCCGCAGCGCAACCTGCCGATCGGCATCCTCGGCGGCCTGGCCATCTGCACGCTCATCTACGTGATCGTCGGTTTCGTGCTCACCGGCATGGTGCCGTACAAGGAACTCGCGGTCGCCGACCCGCTGGCGCGTGCGCTCGAGCTCTCCGGCTTCACAACGGTCAGCTGGATCGTCGCGCTGGGCGCCGTCGTCTCGATGTCGGCCGTGCTGCTGGTGTTCCAGTACGGCCAGCCACGCATCTTCTTCGCCATGGGTCGCGACGGACTGCTGCCGAAGTGGGCCGCGCACTTGAGCCCCGTCACCAAGGTGCCGTCGACGACGACGATCATCACCGGGCTCTTCGTGGCATTGTGGGCGCTCATCGGCGACGCAGGCGAGACCTACGATCTGACGAACATCGGCACCTTGTTCGCGTTCATCCTGGTCAGCATCGGCGTGCTTGTGCTGCGCTATAAGGAACCCGAGCGGCCGCGGCCGTTCCGCGTGCCTTTTGCCTGGCCGGTCTGCCTGCTGTCGGCCGCCGGCTGCCTCTTCATCATGTACGGCTTGCCGGGTACCGCCTGGGAGCGGTTTCTGTTGTGGTTGGCAATCGGCCTCGTCCTGTACTTCTCCTACGGTTTCAGCCACAGCAAGCTGCGCGCGGGAAACGCGCGCGTCTCGTAAGGGCCGACACGTGAACGCGCCGCTGGACGGGATTCGCATCCTCGACCTGACGCGCCTGTTGCCGGGTGCCTACGCGACGTTGCTGCTCGCGGATCTGGGCGCCGACGTGATCAAGGTGGAAGATCCACGCGGCGGCGACGGGATGCGAACGTTGCCGGTCGCCGGCGGCCACAGTCCCTACTTCGAGGCGCTCAACCGAAACAAGAAAAGCATCACGCTGAATCTGCGGTCGCCTGAGGCTGCCGCCGTTCTCGACGCGCTTGCCGCTCACACTGACGTGGTTGTCGACAGCTTTCGCCCGTCCACCGCGCGCCGCCTCGGCGTGGATGCTGACACGCTGATCGCCCGCCATCCGCGGCTGGTGTGTGCCTCGATCAGCGGCTTCGGCCAGACCGGCCCCTACGTCGAGAAAGCGGCTCACGACATCAACTACCAGGCGCTGGCCGGCCTGCTCAGGCCTCCCGCGTTGCCGGGACCGCTCATCGGAGACATCGGCGCCGCGATGACGACCGCTCTCCGGATTCTCGCCGCGATCATTCAGCGCGATCGCAGCGGACAGGGCAGCGCCGTCGACGTCTCGATTCACGAAGCCGCGATGGCCTGGTCGATGTTTCCAACCACGGGCGATCTAGCGAACGCGTGCTACACGATTTACGAGACGGCGGATGGACAGTGGCTCGCGCTCGGAGCGCTCGAGCCGAAATTCTGGTCGGGCTTCTGCGAGCGTATCGGTCGCAAGGACCTGACGCCTCTCCAGCATGCCGAAGGCGATGAGCGCGCACGCGTCCTGCGCGAAGTTCGCGAGATCATGCGCTCGCGTCCCCGCGACGAATGGCTCGCCGTGTTCGCTGATGCCGACGTCTGCCTGACGACGATCTACAAGCCGGAGGAGATGCCAGCCGATCCGCAAGTGAACGCGCGCGACGTGATGACGAGCGTGGCAGGCGTCAGGCACGTCACGCCGCCGTCGGGAGAGATTCGACCGGCGCCGCGCCTGGGCGCGCACACGGACGAAGTTCTTGAGGCCGCGGGAATCGACGAAGCCGCCAGAACGCGCCTCCGGGAAACCGGCGTCATTTGAAGCAGTTTTCCTGTCCGGGTCGTGTCCGCCTTCAGGCGGACCGTGCGAAGTCCGGCTAAAGCCGGACACTACCTGCCCCCCAAGGCTACGGCGCGTCCGTGATGGGCGCTATCCAGCCTTGCGACCCGATGCGAGTACTGCTGGCATCGGGATCTCGTAGCCGGCGCCCGACTTGAAGGCTTCGACGTCCCGCCGGACTGCTTCCCGGATTGCATCGAGCGCCGCCGGAGTTTGCGCGCGAAGCACCGCCGCGGTTCGCACACCTCCATCCGTAAAGGCGTGGAAGGCGTCGCCGGACGAAGTCAGCACCCACACGAGCGGCAACTCCCGGATCTCGACGTCCAGGAAACCCGCTTCCTCGAGCGTCTGGCGAGTGCCGTTCGCATCGCTGAAGCGGAAGAACGGCGGCCCTTCCGGCAGCGGAACCTGGCTGTTGCCGTAGCGTTCGATCGCCCGTAACGCCATACCGAATCCCGCCGCGCGATCCGGCCCGGCCCAGACGGTGAAGCCGTAGCGGCCTCCCGGCCGCAGCACGCGCCAGGCCTCGGCGATGGCGGCATCCGGGCGAGCGAGGTGGAGCATGCCGAAGTTCATCGTGACGGCGTCGAAGCATGCGTCCTCGAACGCCAGGGCCTCGGCATCGCCCTGCCGAAACGCGATCCGCGGGTGTCGTCGGGTGGCCTCGTCGATCATCGCGCTGGCGAAGTCCAGCCCGGCGACGACAGCGCCGCGCTCGGCGGCGGCCGCCGCGATGAACCCAGGTCCACACGCCACGTCGAGAATTCGGGTGCCGGGGCCGGCGCCGACGGCGTCCAGCAGCGCCGGCGCGGTTTGGATCGTCAGCGGCCCGAAGGAATCGACATAGAACCGGGCGGCGCGCTCCCAGCCCGCCTGTTCGAAGTCGTGGAAGGCCTGGGCACCGAATGGTTGTGGTGTGCTCATCGTGTTACGATAGTTGTTTCAGATTCCCTCAGAATTCTCAACTGTATGGCCCACGAATGGATCAGCGTGCGCGGCGCACGCGTTCACAATCTCAAGAACATCGACGTCGACATTCCGCGGCACAAGCTCGTGGTGATCACGGGCCTGTCCGGCTCGGGTAAGTCGTCCCTGGCGTTCGACACCATCTACGCCGAAGGCCAGCGCCGGTATGTCGAGTCGTTGTCCGCCTACGCGCGGCAGTTTCTCGAGCAGATGGAGAAGCCCGACGTCGATCTGATCGAAGGGCTCTCGCCGGCCATCTCGATCGAGCAGAAGACGACGGGGTCGAATCCGCGATCGACGGTCGGGACCGTCACCGAGATCTACGACTACCTGCGACTGCTGTTCGCGAACATCGGCGTCCCGCATTGTCCGAACTGCGGGAAGGAAATCGCCAGCCAGTCGCTCGAACGCATCGTCGACATGGTGATGCTGTACCCGCAGGACGAGCGCATCAACGTGCTCGCCCCGATCGTGCGCGGACGGAAGGGCGAGTTCAAGAAAGAGCTGGCCGGGCTCCGCGTGCGCGGTTACACGAAGGCGCGCATCGACGGCCAGTTCCGCGCGCTCGAGGAAGACATCAAGCTCGATCGGCGCCGCAATCACACGATTGAAGTCGTCGTCGATCGCATCATCGTCCGCGGCGGGGTGGAGCGCCGGCTGACCGAATCGGTCGACGTCGCGCTCGGCCTCGCCGACGACATCGTCGTCATCAACACCTTCGAGGGCGGCGATCGGCTGTTCTCGCGGCGCCTGGCGTGCGTCGACTGCGGGCTGAGCATGCCCGAAATGACACCGCGCGCCTTCTCGTTCAACTCACCCCACGGCGCGTGCACGGAATGCCAGGGTCTGGGCGCGATGATCGATTTCGATCCGCATCGTGTCGTGCCGGACGAGAGCAAGTCGCTCGCCGACGGCGCGATCGTGCCGTGGGTGCGCGGCGACCGGAAGCTCGTGAAGGATGCCCTGCAGGCCCTGTCGCGAGACTTCGGCATCGACCTGAACGTGCCGTTCTCGCGGCTTCCGAGAAAAGCGCGCGAGGTGCTGATGTTCGGCGCCGGCAAGGGATTCGAAGGGCTGATTCCCAATCTCCGGCGCCGGTTCGAAGAGGGCAGCTGGGCGGAGCAGTCCGAGCTCGACGCGTTCCGCACGCTGCGGCCGTGCCCGTCGTGTTCCGGCCAGCGCTTGAAGCAGCAGAGCCTGTCGGTGAAAGTGAAAGGCCGCACGATCTCGGACTACGTCAACCTGCCGATCTCCGCTGCGGTGGATGTCTTCAACGGGCTCGAGCTGACCGATCGCGAGACCATCATCGCGGAGCGCATCCTCAAGGAGATCCAGGAGCGCCTGACGTTCCTGAACGACGTCGGCGTCGGCTATTTGAGTCTCGGCCGCAGCGCGGCGACGCTGTCGGGCGGTGAAGGACAGCGCATCAGGCTGGCGACGCAGATTGGCGCGAACCTGACCGGCGTGCTGTACGTCCTCGACGAGCCGTCGATCGGCTTGCATCAGCGCGACAACAGGAAGTTGCTCGGAACGCTGTCGCGATTGCGCGACCTGGGCAACACGGTCATCGTCGTCGAGCACGACGAGGAAACCATCCGCGTCGCCGATTACCTGATCGATCTGGGTCCAGGCGCGGGCGATCTCGGTGGCCACGTCATCTTCCAGGGCACGCCCAAACAGCTGATGGCCAGGGAATCGGAACCGGGAACCGAGCCCGAGTCGCTCACCGGCGCCTACGTCACCGGCGCTCGATCGATTCCCGTGCCGCCCGTACGGCGGCCGGCGCTGAAAGGCGAGCTTGTCATCCGCGGCGCGCGCGAGAACAACCTGAAGAACATCGACGTCAGAATCCCGCTCGGCCTGCTGACCGCCGTCACCGGCGTCAGCGGTTCGGGGAAGTCGACCCTGGTCAACGACATCTTGTACAAGTCGCTGGCGCAGACCCTGTACAAGGCCGCCGACGAGCCCGGCGAACACGATCGGATCGAGGGGATCGAGCTCATCGACAAGGTAATCGAGATCGATCAGTCGCCCATCGGACGCACGCCGCGATCGAATCCGGCGACCTACACCGGCCTGTTCACGTTCATTCGCGACCTGTTCGCCTGGATGCCCGAAGCGAAGGCGCGCGGGTTCAAAGCCGGGCGCTTCTCGTTCAACGTCAAGGGCGGCCGCTGCGAAGCGTGCCAGGGCGACGGCGTGATCGCGATCGAGATGCACTTCCTGCCGAATGTGTACGTCACGTGCGAGCAGTGCAAAGGCCGCAGGTACAACCGCGAGACGCTGGAAATCAAGTATCGCGGGAAGTCGATTGCCGACATCCTCGAGTTGACCGTCGATCAGGCGCTGCCGCTTCTGGAGAACGTCCCGGCCATTTCCAACAAGCTGAAGACGTTGCAGAGCGTCGGCCTTGGCTACGTGGCGCTCGGGCAGTCGGCGACGACGCTGTCGGGGGGTGAAGCCCAGCGGGTGAAGCTGGCGAAGGAACTGTCGAAGCGGGGCACGGGGCGGACACTATATATCCTGGACGAACCGACGACCGGGTTGCACTTCGAGGACACGCGGAAACTGCTCGACGTCCTCATGAAGCTCGTCGATCAGGGCAATACGATCGTCGTCATCGAGCACAACCTCGACGTCGTCAAGTCGGCCGACCATGTCATTGACCTTGGACCCGAAGGCGGCGCCGGCGGCGGCCGCATCGTCGCGTCAGGAACGCCGGAGGAAGTGGCGCGGCAGGAGCAGTCGGCAACCGGAAAGTTTCTTGCCGACATCATGACTCCGGCATCTGCGCGCGTTGTCCCACCAATGGCCGGCTAATGCCTGTGGTAGAATTGCCACAATTTTGGTCCGGGCGCCTGTGGTCCACGTACCACAAACGTCATTGATCTGTCGCGAGCCGATTTCAAAAAGCGTCTATAAGTTGCTGTCCCACAAGACGATTACCTCAACAACCTATCAATCTGTCGCACGGGCATCGTCTTTGCTCAGCTCTTCTGTGCACGTCCCCCGTCGCCCGAGAGGCTAATGGACGCACAGCGTACACTTCGTCGTCAGATTTCTTGCGTCGGAATCGGTCTTCACTCCGGCAACAAGGTCAACCTTACACTCAAGCCCGCCGTCGCGGACTTCGGCATCCGTTTCCGGCGGACCGATCTGGGCAATCACGAAGTGCCGGCCACGGTGAACAACCTGGCAGGCATCCAGCTCGCGACCGGCCTGGCGATCAACGAAGTGTCCGTCGAAACGGTCGAGCATCTGCTGGCGGCGCTCGTCAGCGTCGGCATCGACAACGTCATCGTCGAGCTGAATTCGCCTGAAGTGCCGATCATGGACGGCAGCGCGGCGCCGTTCATCTACCTGATTCACGAAGCAGGCGTGAAGCGCCTGCAGACGCCCCGGAAATACCTGAAGATTGTCCGGCCGATCGCGCTGTCGCGGGGCGACAAGCGCATCGCGCTCTACCCGTCGGACCACTTCAAGGTCACCTACAGCATCAGCTACGACCACCCGCTGCTTCGCCACCAGTCGCGCACGCTCCGCATCACCGAGGAATCATTCGTCGAGGAGCTCGCACCGGCGCGCACGTTCACGTTCCTGAAGGACGTGGAGATGCTTCGTCAGAACGGCCTGGCGCTCGGCGGATCGCTCGACAACGCGATTGTGCTCGGGGAAACGGGCGTGCTCAACAACGCGCTGCGGTTCGAGGACGAGTTCGTGCGGCACAAGATCCTCGACGCCATCGGCGATCTCGCGCTGGTTGGGTACCCTGTGATCGGCCATCTCGTGGCGCACCGCGCAGGGCACGCACTGCACACCGAGTTCGCCGTCAAGATTCTCGAGGAAGCCAGCGCCTGGCGCCTCGTCGAGTCGACGGCAGACGTCGTGCCGCTCTCGCTCGCCGATCGGGTCAAGGGCACGGCCCCGCGGCTCGCGAACTAGCCTCCAGCGCCGGCTATTTCTTCGCCAGCTTCTTCATGTACGCCTCGAGCTTGTCGTTCTCGTACTTCACGGTATTGAGAAAGAGGCTTTCGGCGAGATAGGTCCGGCGCTCCGCGTCGTCCATCTGGTCGATGAGGTGGTGAATCTCCTTCACCATGTCCTCGAACGATCGCTCGAACTCGCGTTTGGCGGTCACTTCCTTGTAGAGCGTTTCCATGACCGCAAGCAGGTCGCCGTCGAGCGCGATTGGTTCGCCGCTGGTCGTCTTGATGGTACGCATCGCTAAGCCCCGAAGCTTTTGACGGCGGCCGGCTCGTCCGGGTGTATCTCGATGAAGTTCTGGGCGCCGGTCATGGTCAGCATCGTTTCGACGCGCTTCTGGACGCCGGACAGCTTCAGGTGTCCGCCGGCGTTGTGCACCTGACGGTACAGGTCCATCAGGCAGCCGATGGTCGCGCTGTCGACATAGGTGACCGGCGTGAGATCGATGAGGATCTGCTTTTGTCCGGCCGCGACAAGGCCGCTGACGGCGGTCGAAAAGTCGGAGAGGATCGGATACATCAACCGCGTCTCGCCCACCCTGACGATTGACACGCCGCCGCTGTGGTCCGTTTTCACATTCATTGGTTGGCTCCCGTGCGCTTAAGCGCCGTACTGCTCTGGCCGAAGTCGTCGCCGCGCAGCTTCCGGATCTGGCGGGCGAGCTCGGTGCGTCCGCGGTTGATGCGCGACTTCACCGTGCCTTCGGGCAGCCGCAGCTTGTCGGCAATCTCCTGATAGGACAACTCCTGGATGTCCCGCATGAGCACCGCCGTCCGGAGCGTGTCGGGCAGCGCCGACATCGCTTCGCGCAGCAGCTGGACGCGGTCCTGCTGCTCGAGCGCGGCGACCGGGCCGGGGTCGTGCGAGAGCGGCGACAGCTCGTTCGCGTCCACGTCGCGATCGATCGTCTCACGCTCCTTGCGCACGCTGCGGTAGTGATCGATGCAGAGATTGCGGCTGATGCTGATCAGCCACGTCTGGAAGTTCGCGCGGCGATCGAACGTGTTCAGCGACTTGAAGATCTTGAGGAAGATGTCCTGCGTCAGATCCTCGGCCTCGTCGTGCTTGCCGACGAACTTGTACGCGACGTTGAAGACTTTGCGCCAGTACTGGCGGACGATCTGCTCCCAGGCGAGCTGATCGCCCTGCAGGCAGCGCTGAATCAGCGCCTCGACCGCGTCTCCGGGATCCGGCAACATGTGGGTTGAGTAGAATAGCGTATCACGTTGGCTCAATCGACCCGCCCCGCCGGCTTCTACAGGAAGCACGATGGCATCCACGACGCGCTCGTCTGCGACGATGTCCCGCTGGCCGACATCGCGGCGGCCGAAGGCACGCCCGTGTACGTCTACAGCGCGGCCAAGCTGCGCGAGCGCTACCGTGCGATCGATGGCGCGTTCGGCACGTACCCGCATGCCCTGCACTACGCGCTGAAAGCGAACTCGGCGCTGGCGATTGCGCGTCTCCTGCGTGAGCTCGGCAGCTCGGTCGACGCCAATTCCGTCTGGGAGATCGAGGTCGCGAGAAGAGCGGGTTTCGAGCCGTCGCAAATCGTGTTCACCGGCGTCGGCAAATCGCCGGAGGAGCTGGAATCGGCGGTCGCGCTGGACGTCAAGGCGATCAACGTCGAATCGGCCGGCGAGCTCGCTCGCCTCGAGGCGATCGCGTCGCGCCTCGGGCGCCCGGTGCGCGTGGCGGTCCGCGTGAACCCCGACATCGACGCCAGGAGCCATCCTCACATTTCGACGGGTTTGAAAATCAACAAGTTCGGCGTGCCGCTCGACGATGCGCGGGAGCTGCTGCAGACGCTGCCGGCGCGCCGGTTCCTGAAGCTGGTCGCGGTTCACGTGCACGTCGGGTCGCAAATCACGTCGCTCGATCCCTTGCGCCGGGCGGCGGCGCTGGCCGCGGCGGTGAGCCAGGAACTGCTGCAGCAGAAGTTTCCGCTCGAATACGTCGACGTCGGGGGCGGACTGGGCGTGTCGTACGACGGCGCGGACGTGCCATCTCCGGCGGACTACGTCAACGCGATCGTCGGGGCCGTGCGGCATACGTCACTGCCGATCGTCCTCGAACCCGGTCGTTCGATCGCGGCGCCGGCCGGCGCCCTCCTGGCGCGCGTCATCGACGTGAAACCGCGAACGGCGTCGAGCGATTTCATCATCATCGACGCCGGCATGACCGAGTTGATGCGGCCGGCTCTCTACGGCGCGTTCCACGGGATCGAGCCGGTCTCAGGGCCGGGGACTGGCGATCGCCACTACGAGATCGTCGGCCCGGTCTGCGAGAGCAGCGACGTCGTCGGGCGGGACCGCCGGCTGCCGCCGTTGAAGGAAAACGACGTCGTCGCCATTCGCGATGCCGGGGCGTACGGGGCAGCCATGGCCTCCAACTACAATCGACGTCCGCTGCCGGCCGAAGTGCTGGTGGATGATGGAACATGGCGCGTCATCCGCCGCCGGCAGACGATCGACGACCAGCTCGCACTTGAAACGTAGCGATATGCGCGGACATTTGATCGCGTTCGAGGGCCTCGACCAGAGCGGCAAGCAGACGCAGGCCGAGCTGTTGCGCGACTTCCTGAAAGAGCAGGGACGGAAGGCGCGTCTCGTCTCCTTTCCCGACTACGGCACCTCGATCGGCGAGGAGATCGCGCGTGCGCTCTCCAACGAGCGCGACTACGGCCCCGACGTCATGCAGCTGTTGTATGTCGCGAACCGGTACGAGAAGAAATCGGATCTCGAGCGGTGGATCGAGGGCGGCCTGATTCTGGTGTCCGATCGTTATACGGCGTCGAGCGTGGCCTACGGTGAAGCGTTTGGGCTCGATCCAGCGTGGCTGACCGACATGCAGAGGTTTCTGCCGCCGGCGACGCTCACGATCCTGCTCGACATCGCGCCTGACACCGCCGTGAAGCGCAAGTCCGTCGACCGCGACCGCTACGAGCGCGACCTGGCCATGCAGGCACGCGTCCGCGAAAGCTACCATCGTCAGGCCCAGTCACAGGGCTGGGTCGTCCTCGACGGTGAACGCGCAAAGGACGCCATCGCCGCCGACGTCGTCGAAGCGGCGCTGCGCGCGCTATAGCTCTTTCGATGTGGATGTAGTGCGGACCTTCAGGTCGGCCCTGTGTGGGCAGGCCTAAAGGCCTGCACTACATCGGAGTCGAATACTCTGTAAGCCCTAAGCCCTAAGCCCTACGCCCACAGCCCTCTTTCTTTGGTTGTCCCCCTCACCGGCCGACGACTCGAGCGGCCGTCAGCGCACGCACTTCCGCAACGCCCGCGTGCTTGAGCACACGAGCGCACGCATCGAG
>Ga0070665_100001989_pt1 | contig 22997 bp, 18 predicted proteins | sample KBSS13metaG_FD_65862 | JGI IMG/M metagenome (GOLD analysis project Ga0070665, IMG submission 65862) | Switchgrass rhizosphere microbial communities from Kellogg Biological Station, Michigan, USA - KBS S1-3 metaG | ecosystem: Host-associated > Plants > Roots > Rhizosphere > Soil ... | reverse complement strand
CGCAAGGACGCCCGATTCCCGATCCCGCGAAAGAGCCGTCACGGGACGGCGTGCTGATCGCGCCGAACGAAAGCGGCGCGACCAACTATCGTTCGCCCAGCTTCGACGCGAAAACCGGAACGCTGATCGTCAGCGCGCAGGACGCTTACGGCATCTATTTCTTCAAACCGGAGCACGGCGCGTACGGCTGGGCGGGGGCGGACTACAACCTCTTCGGCAAATCAGTGCTGCGCGCCATCGACTATCAGACGGGAAAGATCCGATGGAATCACGACCTCGGTGAAGGCGCGTCCGCCGCCGGCGTGCTGACCACCGAGTCCGGGCTGACGTTCACCGGAGACACCGCCGGCAACGCGCTCGCGCTCCGAACCAGCGACGGCGCAACACTGTGGCACGCCGGGATCGGCAAGGTTGGTAACTCGCCAATCACCTACGAGCTCGACGGGCGTCAGTATGTGTTGATAGGCGGCGGTAGCGCGTTGTACGCGTGGGCGCTTCCGTAGAAGAAAGAGATTTCAGATTTCAGAAGTCAGATTTCAGATTGATATTCCAATCTGAAATGAAGTCTGCAATCTGAAGTCTGCAATCTGAAATCTCTACAGGTGTTTGGCGAGGAACGGAATCCCACGTTTTCCCCAGAACGAGTGCTCGCCCGGGAAGACCTCGTGCTCGACGGCGTCAGCGGCCTGAAACACGCTGTATATCTCGCGCACCTGCTTGACGCTCTCGAGGCTCGCCGCGATCGGGAAGATGTTGTCTTTCTCCCCGGACTCGACGAAAAGCGGACGCGGCGCGATGAGGCCGCCGACGTCGTACATCTCGGCCCAGTTCAGAATCCCCGGGACGTAGTTGTCGACGCAGTGCGCCAGGCTGCCGATGCTGTCGCGGAACGTGTTCAGGTATCCGCTGACCATCGCCGCTCGGATGCGCGGCTCCAGCGCGGCAGAGAACAGCGTGGCCGTGCCGCCCCCCGAGATGCCCATGCAGCCCACGCGGTTTGCGTCGAGCTCCGGGCGCGTGGCGATGTAGTCGAGGGTGCGGAGCACGTCCCACACGCGCCAGCCGATCATGGTTTCGCCGAGCATCAGCGCACCGCCGGCCACCGGCTCGCACCCCTTTTGTGACAGTCCCCTGGCTGCGTTGAGCGGATCGCGCCGGCACCCGAAAGCCATCGGTTCGATCGCGACGGCGGCCATGCCGGCCTCGGCGACTTGAATCGCGAAATCGTGCTGGTATCCCGGCTTGTCCGTGCGTTCCCGTCCCTCTTCGTCGATGCCGACGATGTCGTCGACGCCGCGCCCGTGCCCGGGGATGCAGATCACCGCTGGCATCGGCGGCCGGACGCGGTCGGGAAGAAGGAGATACGCGAGCACGCTGACGCCTTCGCGGCTGTCGAAGACGATTTTTTCGCGCCGGTATCCCGCGAACGCGCGCGTCTCCAGCGTCACCGGCCGGAGCGGCGATCGAGACGAGGGGAAGCCGCCAACCAATTCGGTAATCTTCGCTCGCAGCGTCTTCTGCCACGCTTCAGCCTCCGGCCGGGTCCGGGCCTGGAATCGCAGACGGCGCGGTGCAGCGCTGAAGCGATCCCGCGCGTACAGCACGGGATCGAACCGCCGATCGTCGACGCCGCTCGTGACACCAGTCAGCGGACCGATGTATCCCGCAGGTTGCCGCGTCTGAGCGCCCAGGTGAGCCATTCGCGTCGCCGTCATCGCCGCCGCCAGCCGTCCGAGCTCACGCCTGGAGAGTTTGGTCATTCAATTCACAATTGACAACTGAGAGTTTACAAATTGCGGTTTGAAATCTGAGATTTGAATTCTGAAATCTCAGGTTTAACAGTACGCGATCCTATCAACGCCAGGCTCTCGCGCACGCTGGCAAACATTTCTTCGCCGGCGTAGGTTCCGAGAATGGCGCCGCCGGATCCGGCGAACTTCGCGGAGGCGCCGCAGCGTCGTGCGGTTTCAACCATATCGATCTGCCACGGCGGCAGCCGGTAGATGCCGCGTCGCGTGTCGAAGTTCTTGTCGATCAGACACGAAAGCCGCGCGGCATCCCCGGCCAGCAGCGCTTCCCTGCCGCTGGCCGCAATCTCCGCGAATGTCTTCATCGCGCCGACGACGGCCTGATCGCCGCGGTTGAAGCGCTCGCGGATGTTGTTGTGAAAGACCTCGGTGGGCTCGCCGAGCGTCTCGTGATGGGCGACATACAACGGCGGCAGCAGTGCCGGATCCAGCGGCTCGTACCAATAGCAGCGCAAGCCGTCGACGATGTGCTCACGGGCTGGATCGAAGTCCATGTACACCAGTCCCTCGTACACCTGAATCACCCGGTCCTGCAGTCCAACGGTGATGCCCAATTCTTCCTGCTCGACGAGCAGCACGAACATCGGCTGAATCTCGAGCGGCAGGTGGATGTCGTAGAACTCCATCAGGCTGCGCAGCGTCGCGACGATGATCGCGCTCGAGCCCGCGAGGCCGACCTGGCGAGGAATGGTGGTCTGGTAGCGCACCGAGAACTTTCGATCGTGCAGCGTCAATCCTCGAGCGACGCAATGCTCGACGAACCGTTTAATCGTCGCCTTGATCAGCCGGATGCCGCCGTAGTAGCCGTGGAGCCGCACATCGCGCGCCAGGTCGAAGATGGAGTCGAACTTCGCTCGGTCGTCGGCCGCGAGGACGATCTCGACCGAGTCCCACTCGTAGAGAGCGACTTCGGCCCAGTAGTTGCGGACGCTGAACGAGATCGTCTTGCCGTGATAGCCGTCGGACGGGTTGCCCAGCAGCCCTGCACGCGCGTAGGCGCGTTTACGCGAGAGGTACATCGAGTGCTTTCTGCAGATAGCGCTTGAGCGCGGGGCCGTGCGCCGGATCGGCAAGCGCAAACGCGACGAACGCCTCGAAATACGCTTCGAAATTGCCGATGTCGTAGCGCCGCTCGTCGTCACGCAGGCGGATGCCGTACGCCTTCCCTCCGTTGCGGATCACGGCGCGGATGGCGTCGGTCAACTGGATCTCGCCTCCCTTGCCGCGGCTGGTGTGCGCCAGGGCGTCGAAAATGGCTGGCGAGAGCACGTAGCGCGCGGCAATCGCCAGGTTGCTTGGCGCCTCGCGTGGCGACGGCTTCTCCACGAGATCCTCGATCTCGAACACATCGCCGTCCCCTCTCGGCTTGGCAATCCCGTAGCTGCTCACCTCCGCGTGGGGCACTTCCTCGAAGGCGATGACCGCAGCGGCCTGGCGTTCGTGATAGCAGCGGGTCATCCGCCGGACGACGTCGCTCTCCGCGTGCATGCCGATGATCGAGTCGCCGAGCGCGACCACGAACGGCTGCGTGCCGACAAACGAACGCGCGCACGAGACGGCGTGGCCGAGGCCGAGCAGCTCCCGCTGCCGCGTGTAGAAGTACTGCGCGGTCGAGCGCTCGAACTCGAGCGCCGCGAGCAGTTCCTCCTTCCCGCCTTCCCGCAGCGTCTGGATGAGTTCGGCGTTGCGATCGAAGTGGTTCTCGATCGATGCCTTGCCCGGTCCGGTGACGAACAGCACACGCGTGATGCCCACACGCGTCAGCTCTTCGACGACGTACTGCACGACCGGTTTGCGGCCGACGGGAAGCATTTCCTTCGGCTGCGACTTGGTGGCCGGCAGGAGCCGTGTGCCGAGACCGGCAACCGGAATCACGGCGATGTCGATGGCGGTGTCCATGAGGTGACGCGGGATTCTACCGGAATTGACGGTGTTGACACCCCTTGCTGTTCAGCCATAATCAGCGGGCATGACCGCGTCACTCGACCGAAGCGTACGCGTGGGAAAAGACGTCATGTTCCGCGAGCTGGATGGCGAGGCGGTCCTCCTCAATCTCGAGAGCGGCAAGTACTACGGTCTCGATCCCGTGGGTTCGCGTATCTGGCAGTTCGTTCAGCAAACGCCGCTGCTTCGATCGGTGTGGCAGTCGATGCAGGACGAGTTCGATGCGCCCGCCGACACGCTGCACACGGATCTCCTCACCTTCATCGACGAGCTCTCAGGGGAAGGGCTCATCACGCTGCAATGATCGCCCTGTGATGCGCAGCCTGTGAGCCAAAGCTGTTGAGCGCCATGCCTGCCGCGAACTCCCCGCGCCGCACGCTCACGACCGCAGACTGGAAGCTCCTCATAGGCGTCGCCGCGGCGCAGGTCGTCGCGGCTGCGGCCGTTCGTGTGATGCCGGCGTCGGTCCTCGGCCGGAAGGCCGCGCGTCTCCGTCCGATCGTGCAGCGGGCGGTATGCGGTCCGGAACATCGGGTGATCTGGGCAATCCACGCGACGGGCCGGCGCCTCGGCCGCGTCAGCAGCTGCCTGGTTCGCGCGCTCGTCGCGGATCTGGTGATCGAAGGAACCGAGAGTCGAACGCTGACAATCGGCGTCAGGCGGACGAGGGCTGGCGCGCTCGAAGCGCACGCCTGGCTGACCCGAGGCGATCGCATCCTGGTTGGCGCGACAGCGGACACATACGCGCCGCTGGTCGAGTGGGACACGTTCGCCGGATGACTCAGCCTCCTTACCGATACAGCGTGTACGGCATCGACGTGCTCAGCGACGCGCGGCTGGCGCTGCCGGCAAGTACTGGTGGCGGGCTGGGCACGGTGGAGTTTCACGGCGCGGGCGAGGCGGACTTCCTGCCGGCCAGGGCGATGGCTGCGTTCGACATGTCATCCGAGTCCTGGTACCAGTACGGCTGGATGCCCGACGGCTCGGCGTACGTGCGGTGGGAAGGCGTCGGCGAGTTCCTGGTGGCGGCGAACGGCCGCGGCATCCGCTGGCGCAAGTTCGATGCGGCGTCGATCGAGTCGTTCCAGGTCTACCTGCTGGGACAGGCGCTTTCGTTCGCCCTCGTGAAACAGCGGCTGGAGCCTTTGCACGCGACCGTGGTGACCGTAGACGATCGCGCGGTGGCCTTCGTGGGAAGTAGTGGAGCAGGAAAGTCGACGCTCGCCGCGGGCTTTCTCGCCGCCGGGCATCGCCTCGTGACGGACGACCTGCTGCTCCTGCGCGAGGAGCCGGACCGTTTGCTCGCGTACCCCGGTCCTCCAAGACTCAAGCTGTTTCCTGAAATTGCCGGCCGCTTCTTCCCGCAGATCGCCGATGCCGTCGAGATGAATGCGGACACCGAGAAACTGATTCTCGGCCTGGACCCGGGCATGAACGAGACGGCACCGGTCGCGCTCGCCGCCGTCTACTCGCTGGCTTCCCCTGACGGCGGCGTTGCAGTGAACGGCGTGCACATCGAAGAACTCTCGCGGCGCGAGGCCTTCTTCGAATTGGTGAAGGGCACATTCAATCGCCATCTCGTGACCGCGGACCGGCTCGCGCGGCAATTCGACGCCGCCGCACGCCTCAGCGATCGGCTTCCGGTTGCGAGGCTGACGTACCCGAGGTCGCTGGACAGCCTGACGGAGATCCGCGACGCGCTCTGCAAGCGCGTCCGCGACGCACGTGATTCGCAGCGCTCCGTCGATCGCGGCAACGAACGGTGTGTTGACGCGCTGGAGCCGCGCCATTCATGAGCGGCTTTGTCGCGATCGTCAATCTCGATGGCGCGCCGCTCGATCGGCGCCTGCTCGATCGGATGACGGACTATCTGGCGTTCCGTGGACCCGACGCACGACGCGTGCACGTCACGCGGGATGCCGGCCTGGGGCACACGTTGTTGAGGGTCACCGACGAGTCGGCGCTCGAGCGTCAGCCGTTCACGCTCGACGGCCGCACATGGATCGTCGCCGATGCCCGCGTGGACGCACGGGACGACCTGATTGCCAGCCTCACCGGCCGTGAGTCCAGGACGTGCGCGGCCGACGCCACCGATGTCGAGCTGATCGCACGCGCATTCGAAGCGTGGAAGGACGAATGCGTCACGCACCTGCTCGGCGACTTCGCGTTCGTCGTGTGGGACGAAGCGCGGCGCCAGCTGTTCTGCGCGCGCGATCACCTGGGAGTCAAGCCGCTGTTCTACGCACGCGTGGGGCAGACGATCGTCATCAGCAACACTCTCGATTGCGTCCGCCTCCATCCCGGCGTGTCGAACGATCTGAACGATCTCGCCATCGCCGATTTTCTCCTGTTCGGCGACAACCAGGAGCACGACACCACGTCCTTCCGCGACATCCGCCGGCTCGCGCCGGCCCATTGCATGACCTGGTCGATCGCTGCTTCACACTGCCGGCGTTACTGGACCCTGCCGGTCGACGAACCGATCCACTTCAAGCGCGCCGACGACTACACCAGTTGCTTCACCGAGCTCGTACAACGCGCGACCCGCGACCGGCTGCGAACCGGCAGCGCCGGCGTACTCATGAGCGGCGGGATCGATTCGACCACGCTTGCGGCGGTGGCCCGCGATCTGCTGCGCGAGCGGCGCCAGGGGTTTCGGCTGCAGGCATTCACCTCGGTGTACGACGAATTGATTCCGGACTCCGAGCGGCACTACGCAGGACTTGCCGCTGCGCACTTGAACATTCCGATTCGGTTCGACGTGCGGGACCACGAGACATCCATTACACAACCGGGCGAGCTGTCGATTCGAACGGCTGAACCGGTGGAAAATCCTGCCGCGTTCGCGGCGGGCCTGCGGTTCTCGAAGGACGCAGCCACCCGGACTCGCCTGTTCTTCTATGGAGAGGGACCGGACAACGCGCTGCTGTATGAGTGGCACCCGTACCTGTCGAATCTTCTCTCGGGAAAACGGTACGGCCGGCTCGTCCGCGCGCTGTCATATGATCTGGTGATGCACCCGCGCGTGCCCTTGTGGACGTCGATCCGCCAGGTTGCCGGAAGGCGGACTGCGCAGCGGGACGGAGAGTTCCCCGCATGGTTGAGCGATCGCCTGGCGGCACGATACAGGTGCCGGGACCGCTGGGAGGCCCGTCGCCGCCGGGCAGCCTCGCACCCGTACCGGCCTCGCGGATACGCAGCGTTCAGCGACGCCCGATGGCAGTCGTTCTTTGACTACTTTGATATCACTGGTGCGCTGAGTCACTCCGAGACCCGGCACCCGTTCTTCGATCTGCGACTGCTCCGGTACATGCTCGCGGTGCCCGCCATGCCGTGGTGCAGGCGCAAACTGCTCATCCGAAGGTCCATGCAAGGAGTACTGCCGCGGGACGTGATCAGGCGGAAGAAGACCCCGCTCGCCGCCAGCCCCGATTTCACACGGGTGGCGCGGTCGGGGTTTCCACGCCTGATGCCGACACCCGCGCTCGCGAGCTACGTGAACGTCGAGAAGATGCCGTCTGTCCCGGCGAGCGAGGTCGAAATGCGCGCCCTCCTGCGTCCGTTGGGATTGAACTACTGGCTGGACCGTCTTTCGTCTGCGCGCAGTGAGGACCACTTTGACAATCAAACCCACGGCATCGTCCGCGGCTGAGGAATCGTCGAGCCGGCCGTCGGAGCGAAAACCCTACAAGAAGCCGCGGCTGCAGTTCTACGGCGACCTGGCCGAGATCACGAAGGGGCAGTTCTCGGGAGGTCAGAACGACGGCTCCGGACACCCCAATAAGCATTTCACGTCTTAGCAGAGAGAAATCGCTCACTGCACACAATGCCCGATCCAGGCGGCGACTCATTTCTGGCGGCGCTCGTCGCGCCGATGCCGGTCGATGAGTTTCTGGCGAACTACTGGCTCAAGCAACATCTGTACTGCCGCGGCGCAAGCGACAGGTTCGCGCACCTTCTTTCGTGGGCCACACTCAACGAGATTCTCAATCATCATTGGCGGGAAACATACCGGTTCCGCCTGGCCTGCCAGGGCCGCGATCTGACGGTCTCTTCGTACGCGGATCTCGACGGCTTCACGCCTCGCATACGCGCGGGAGACGTCACCGAGCACCTGCGGCGCGGTGCCACCCTGTCCTTCGATGCCATCGACGAGGTCCACGAACCGCTCTTGCGGCTGGCGCGCGCATTCGAGACGTTCTTTCGGGGAGGCACCAAAATCAACATTTACGCCGGATGGCGGTCCCTCCACGGGCTCGATCTGCACCGGGACAACCAGGAGATCTTCATCCTGCACATGGACGGGCGCAAACGGTGGCTCCTGTATGGCGATTCGGTGGATGCGATCGATCGCAGCACCCTGAGCAGTGCCTCCGTGCCGCCAGCCGGGGCGATCCTCGACGAGGTCCTTCACCCTGGCGATCTCCTGTACATTCCGCGGGGGTGTTACCACGTCGCCCTGCCGATGAACGAGCCCGCGCTGCATCTCACGCTGGGCGTGAAGAACCCCCGCGGCATCGACATCGCTCTCTGGCTCGTCGAGCGGCTTCGGGCCCGCGCCGTCGCCGGCCGAGACGTCCCGTTTCTCGGCAGCATCGAGGAACGGTGCCGCTACAGCGAGGAAGTGCGGCGCGCGCTGTCGGAAGGGCTCGATTCCGATCTGGTCGAACAATACTTTTTGGAAACCGGTTCCAATCTCAAACCGCGCCCGTCCTTCGATCTACCGTGGAGCGCCACGCCGGAAGGCCTGCCGCCGGGAGACGACTTTCTGTTGACGTTGAAGGGCCATCCTCGCATGGTCGTCAACGGCGATGACGAAGGATGCGTGGAGGTACACGACGGCCTGCGACAGTACCGGTTTCCGCGCGGCGTGAGCCGCATCATCCAGCAGCTCGATCGTGGGGAAACGCTTGCCATCGACCGCCTGATTGAACGGCTCGCCCCTCCTATCGATCCCGCGACGGTTCGCATGCTGGTCGGCATGCTCGCAAGGCACGGCCTCGTGGCCATCACCAGGCCTCACGCGATCGCCTCGAAGACAGACGGAGGCGTCGGCTTCGACAAGCCCACGACGCCGTAGATCCGGACCGCACTGTCATGACAGCGGACGCAACCGCAATCATCACGCAGGGACTTCGAAGGCCCGAGATCGCGCCTTCGACGTCCGCAGACGCTGACGCGCTCGTCACAGCCGCTTCGCATCATCGCGTGCTCGTGCTCCTGGGCTCGACGCTCCGTGCCGCCGGCTCGCTCGACCGATGGCCTCGCCCGTTCGTCGATGCCTTCCACCTGTCCGAACGTCGATCGACCGTCATCGACTGCCTCCGCCAGGCCGAGCTCACCAGAGTGCTCGACGCTCTCGCCGCCTCGGCGATTCGCGTATTGATCTTCAAAGGCGCGGCGCTGGCGCACTTGTACTATCCGGCGCCGCAGCAGCGGGCCCGCGCGGACACTGACCTCCTCATGTCGGCCGACGACGTCGCGGCGCTGGACCGCACGCTCGCCCTCATGGGCTATTCGCAACAGCCGGAGACATCCGGCCAGCTGGTTTCTTACCAGAGCCACTACGACAAGGAAGATCGCGCGGGCGTCTTCCATGCGCTCGACGTCCACTGGAAAGTGTCGAACCGCCAGGCCTTCGCTGACTGCGTCTCATTCGAAGAGTTGTGGGATCGCCGCATCCCGATCCCCGCGCTTGGCGTCCACGCCGCCACGGCGAGCCGCGTCGACGCGCTGATCCTGGCCCTCGTGCACCGCGCGGCGCATCATCCGGGATCGCGCGATCTCCTCTGGATCTACGATCTCCATGTGCTCGCCGAAGCGATGACGGGCGAGGAGGTGCAGCGCTTCGCGGACCTGGCCGGCTCACGCGGTCTTGACGGGATAGCCCGCGAAGGGCTGACGCTGGCCCGGGATTGGTACGGCACTCGAGCCGCCGACACGATGATGGCGGCGATCGACCAGCAGCCCGTTCGCCGCAACGCTCCGTCAGCGCCCCGTCGCGGGTCCAGTCAGACCGATCTGCTGCGCCACGACCTGCAGGCGCTGCCCAGCTGGCGGGCGCGGTGGCGCCTGGTCGCCGAACACCTGTTCCCCGCGCCGAGCTACATGCGCGCCAAATACGGCGTCCGCTCGAGCGTTCTCCTGCCCGCTCTGTACACATGGCGCGTCGTCGCCGGCGCGCCGAAGTGGCTCCGGCGCGGAGCGACACGCTAGCGGGCCGTCGCTGCCTGCCCAACCAACCGGCGGGCAACTACGTCTAAGCTCGATGCATCCTGGTACGATGCATCTATGGACGACCCGCGACGCTATCTCCCGCTCACGCCGCAGCAGTTCCACATCCTGTTGTCGCTGACCGACGCGCAGCTGCACGGCTACGCGATCATCCGCGACATTGCGGATCGCACCGGCGGCTCGCTCCGTCTCGGCACCGGCACGCTCTACACCGCGCTGGCCCGGCTGGAATCGCTCGCCCTGGTCGAAGAGTCGGAGCGCCGGGCGGCCCCGTCTGAAGATGACGAACGTCGCCGGTACTACCGCCTGACGGCGGCCGGCAAGGCCGTCCTTCGAGCAGAAACACAACGGCTCGAGGCACTGGTGCGGCATGCGCGCCGCAAGGGACTCTCGACGCCCGGCCGCCCCGCATGGTCGCGCGCCAAATGAACGCGGCGCGGCGAACAGTCGCGGTCGCGACGCGCTTCTACGGCGCCGCGCTCCTCTGGTATCCGCGGCGCCTGCGAATTCGCTACGGCGATGAGATGCGCGCGACGTTCGCGGTGCGCTGCCGCGACGCAAGTGTTCACGGGACCGCAGCGATCGTGATCCTTCTGCTGCGCGAGTTGGCCGACCTCGCATGCGCATCCGTCGCTGCGCGCCGGGACACGCCACAGGTCCTCAGCCACACGCCATCTGCCATCAGCCATGAGCCATCAGCCATGAGTCATTTTTCTCTGTTCCAGGACATGCGCTATGCCGCGCGCATGCTGCGGCGTCAGCCCGGATTCGCGCTTGTCGCCGTCATGACGCTGGCGCTCGGCATCGGCGCCAACACCGCCGTCTTCACGGTGGTCAACGGCGTGCTGCTGCGGCCCCTGCCGTTTCGTGAGCCGGGCCGCCTGGTGCAGCTGTTTCACGGACGCAACGGCCGGCTCTCGATGACGTACTCGCCGCCCAACTTCATCGACATCACGACGCAGAGCGGTGTGTTTGCCGGCGCGACGGCCATGACGCCTTCGTCCGCGAACCTGACCGGCACCGGCGAACCGCAGCTCATCGACGGCGCCAACGTGAGCGCCTCCTTCTTCAACGTGCTGGGCGTGGTGCCTGCGCTCGGGCGAGGGCTCGTGGATGCCGACGGTGAAGGCGAGGGCGCGGCCGTGGTCGTGCTGGGCGATCGCCTCTGGCGGCGGCAGTTCGGCGGGCGAGCCGACGTCATCGGCTCGACGATGAGAATGGACGGCCGGACGTTCACGATCGTCGGCGTCGCACCGCCGGATCTGAACGTGCCTGGCGGTGCGGAATACTGGCGGCCGCTCGTGTTCAAGCCGGCCGACGTCAGCGAAAGCGCGCGAGGCGCGCAGTGGATCGGCGCGATCGCACGACTCAAGCCCGGGGTCGATCTGGATCAGGCGAACCGCGCCATGGGCGTGGTCGCGGCCCGTCTGTCGCAGGACTTTCCGCGCACGAACAAGGATCGCGTAATGACCGCGATGGGGCTGCAGGATCGCATCGTCCGGAACATCAGGCCGGCCCTGCTGATTCTCCTGGGCGCAGTGACGCTCGTTCTCCTGGTTGCGTGCGTCAACGTCGCCAATCTTCTGCTCGCGCGCGCCAACGGCCGCGCGCGCGAGGTGGCGGTGCGTGCCGCCCTCGGAGCCGGACGCGGCCGGCTCGTTCAACAGTTCCTGGCCGAGAGCGTCGTCCTCGGCCTTGCCGGTGGCGCAGCGGGACTCATGGTGGCGTTCTGGGCGACGCGCGCGCTGATCGCGCTCGGCCCGGCCAGCATTCCGCGGCTCGCGGAAGTCGGCGTCGACGTTCGGGTCCTGGCGTTCACGATCGTCGTCGCGGTGTTGACCAGCATCGTGTTCGGGCTGGCGCCGGCCTTGTCGACGACCGCGGGATCCGTCGCGAGATTCATCTCGGCCGCGGGACGCGGTGCCGTCGGTTCGGGCAGCACGCGGATCCGGAAGACGCTCGTGATCTGCGAAATGGCGCTCGCCGTCGTGCTTCTCGTGGGTGCGGGGCTTCTGATCAGGAGCTATCAGCGGATCAGCATCGTGAATCCCGGATTCTCCGCCGATCATCTGCTGACCTTCACCGTGGCGCTGCCCGAGCAGAAGTACAAAACCAGTGACGAGGCGGGGAGATTCATGCGCGATCTCGTGACGCGCATCGGCGAACGGCCCGGTGTCGAGCACGCGGCCGGCGTGTTCGGGCTTCCGCTCGACGAAGGGTTTCGCGCGAGCTCCAGCTTCACGCGTCCTGGAGAGACGGACAGCGCCGATTCGCCGAGCGCCGGCATGCGCATCGTCACGCCGGACTACTTCAGGACGATGAAGATCCCGCTGCGAAGCGGACGCCCGTTCGATGCTCGCGACAATGAGAACGGGCCTGAGGTCGTGGCGATCAATGAGGAGGCTGCGCGCCGCTACTGGGCAGGGATCAACCCACTGGGTCAGCAGCTGCACCTCGGCGTGCGGCTCGCCGAGGCGCGCAGCGGGATGAAGACCATCGTCGCCGTCGTCGGCGACGTGAAGACGAGCAGCCTGGACTCGACGCCGGCGCCCGAAGTGTACGTGCCGTACGCACAGCATCAGGTCGACTCGCTCACGATCGTCGTTCGGACAGCTGGTGATCCAATGGCAGCCGTTCCGATGGCGCGTGCCGATCTCGCGTCGCTCGACCGCGACCTGCCGCTCGCCGGCGTGAGAACGATGGACGAGGTGATCGGGCGGTCGATCGCGGAGCGCCGATTCACGATGCTGCTGCTCGCCTCCTTCGCCGCGGTCGCCGTTCTGCTCTCCGCGATCGGGGTCTACGGCGTGCTGTCGTACCTCGTCAGCCAGCGCACGCAGGAGATTGGCGTCCGCATCGCCATCGGCGCCACGGCAGGCGACGTCGTGCGGCTCTTCGTGCGGGAGGGAGCGGCGCTGGCGCTCATCGGCGTCGCGTTCGGCCTCGTCGGGGCGATGCTCGTCACGCGCGCGCTGACCACGCTGCTGTTCGGCGTCACGACGACGGACCCCTTCACGTTCACAGCGGTGGCCGGAACGCTCGCGATCGTCGCGCTCCTGGCCAGCTATCTGCCAGCCCGCCGCGCGGCCCGCATCGATCCGATGACGGCGCTCAGGATGGACTGACACGCTACTTTCGAAGTTAGAAGGTAGAAGTTAGAAGTTAGAAGGTCGTTCGATTCTGCCGCAAGTTAGCGCAGGAGCCGGGCGTGAGCCGGCACATCGCGTGGCAACTTGCCGATGCAGGAACCTCGATCGCGGCCAACTACGAAGAGGCCAAGGCTGCGTACTCGCGTCGCGACTTCACGGCCAAGAGCTCGATTGTCCTGAAGGAAGCCCGCGAGTCACGAATGTGGCTGCGCCTCATCCAGGCGGAGAGCCTCGCACCCATCGACGATGTCCGTCCGCTCCTCAACGAAGCGAATGAGCTGGTCGCCATCTTCACCACGAGCGTCAAGCGCCTCAGAATCACCCTTACCGCCGGACTAGTCTGCCTGACCCTCGTTGGCGCCTACTGCCTTTCGTACGTGACTTCTCATTTTCACTTCTAACTTCTAACCTCTAACTTTTAACTTTCAAAGCTGATATCGATAAGCCGCGTAGCCCACGATGAGGCCGACCAGTGCGCCTGGTGTGATGATTTGCAGGTAGTACTTCCCCTGCATCGCGGCGACCAGGTAGGCAAAGAAACCGCTGACCGCGATGCCGAAGATGATCACCCAGACCAGCGAACGCACACGGGTCGCGAAGGCGCCTATCAACAGGCCCGCAACGAGGCCTTTTGTCGTGGATCCGATGATGATCGTGCCGAGCTGATCGCGAACCTCTGGCGTGAACAGCGACGTCAGGCCGTCGAAGATGCCGAGAAATCCGCCAAGGAGCGTTGCAAACAGGACCTTTTTCACGCAAATGCCTCCAGGGCTCTTATTACACGTCTGGCCCATGAGTATTGACGCCGCGGTTTTCTATGGCGGCATCGGCGCCCGGCGCCTTACACGTGAACCAGCCACAGCAAGAGGATCCGCGCGACGAGATAGGTCAAGACCAGCAGAATCGGCAGGCGATAGCGGCGGCCGAATCGAGCGAGCCGATCGACGAGGCGTTCGCGATGCGCTTCGACGGCCCGTCCTGCCAGGAAGCGGCTGACGTCGGCGGCGAGCGATTGCACGTCCTGGTACCGCGAGGCCGGTTCATCGGACCGTGCCTTGCGTGCAATCGCGAGCACCGGGGCCAATTCGGCGATCGATTCGAGCATCGCGCCAAGAGCGAACACATCCGCGCGGTGATCCACGGCTTCTCCCCTGGCTTGCTCCGGCGCCATGTATTCCGTCGTCCCGACAATGCGACGCTGCGAGGCGGCGCTCTGGGAGGGCGTGGTCGCCACGCCCCAATCGAGCACGAGCACCTCGCCGAACTCCCCGACCATCACGTTCTCCGGTTTCAGATCGCGATGGACCACGCCGTGGGCGTGCGCGAAGGCGACGGTCTCGCAGACGCGAAGGAACACGCCGAGCCGCTCGGACAGATCCCGGCCGGACGCCATCCAGCGATCGAGGCGATCGCCGCGAACGCGCTTCATCGCGTAGAACAGCCGGCCGTCCGGCAGCTCGCCGAAGTCGTGCACCGGAACGATGCCCGGGTGTTCGAGACGCGCCAGGATCCGCGCTTCGTTGGCATCTTCGGACGGCCGCTCGACGATTTTGAGCGCCACCTCGCGATCCAGCACGGTGTCGCGCGCGAGATAGACAACGCCCATGCCGCCGCGGCCAAGGACGGACAGCAGCTGATACCGCGTGCCCGTGACGTCCGGCCCCTGGAACATCGCGGAGAGGCGATCCAGCGCGGGCTCGGAAATCATCCGCTCAGTGCCTGTGATTCGGCTTCGAACTCCTCGTCGCTCCCGCACTGCTCGCGAAGCGCTTCGAGCACGAGCCGTCGGAATTCGCGGCGGGCGGCCGCGAGCTCGTTGGTCACCTCGGCTTGCGACAGGCGGAGCCGGCGAGCCAGCTCCGCGTACGTCGGCCGGTCGCGATCGTCGGGCGCCAGATCGTACTGTTCGAACACCGCGAATCGATCCTCGCGGTTCCGGGCGACGCACGCCTCGCGCAGCCGGCCCGCGGCGCAGGCGAAGAGGCTGCGCAGCCACTCGCGCCGGAAGTACGCCTCGAAATCGTCGACGCGATCGATCGCCTGCTGCTGAAGCTCGCGCTCGGCTTCGCCGAAGTCGATCGGGATCAGCGTGACGCCGCCGCCTCGCTTGAGGCGCGCATCGGCCTTACGCGCATTCGCGACAAAGCCGTCGAGACACGTCCGCAGATAGGTGCGAAACCGCGCCCTGGAGGCATCGAAGGCGGAGAAGAAGTCCTTTTCGTACGCCTTGAGGAAGAATCCCTGCGTCAGATCGGCCGCGTCCTCGGCTGACGCGTGCCACTTGAGGCGCACGTACTTGAACACCGGCTTCCAGTACGCGGTGACGAGCGCGTCGAATGCCGCGCGTCGATCGTCGGGCTGCGTGCCGCGCATCGCCGCAACGATGGAATGCCGGGTCGCCGGAAAGGCGCACATCAAGGGCGATTCTAGCGCTTGCTACAATCACACGGTGATCACGAGCCATGGCTCAGGGATGGTGCGACTGTGGGGCATTGCCCTCAGCCATTTGCCCTTAGCCCTGATCATGGGATGCGGAGCACCGGCCGTCCCACCTCCGCGGCCGAACATCCTCCTGGTGACCATCGATACGTTCCGGGCCGATCGCACCGGCGTCGGTCTCACCCCCGTCATCGATCGCCTCGGCGCATCGGGCCTTCGCTTCACGGCGGCACACAGCGCGGTTCCGCTCACGCTGCCGTCGCACACGACGATCCTCACGGGATTGCTGCCGCCGGCGCACGGCGTTCGCGAGAACGGCATCGATACGCTCGACGCCAGACATCAGACCGTCGCGACGCTGTTGAAAAGCGCCGGCTACAGCACGGCCGCATTCGTCGGCGCGTTCGTACTCGACCACCGGTTCGGCCTGGCGCAGGGATTCGACACCTACGACGATCGGATTCCGCGCGACCCGGATGCGACCGACCGGCTGGAAGCCGAGCGCCCGGCATCGGCAGTCGTCGATCGCGCGCTCGCCTGGCTCGGAGGAGCCTCGAGCCCCAAATCCCCAGCCCCCTTCTTCGTCTGGATTCACCTCTACGATCCGCATGCGCCGTACAACCCGCCAAAGGAGTTTCTCCCGCCGGGCCGCGCGCCGTATGACGGCGAGATCGCATACGCCGACGCGCAGCTCGGGCGTGTAGTCGAGGCGTTGAGCGCGCAAGGCGCGATGGACCATACGATGGTGGTGATAGCCGGCGATCACGGCGAAGGCCTCGGTGATCACGGCGAGGCGACGCACGGCATGCTGCTGTACGAGTCGACGCTGCGCGTGCCGCTGGTGATCGCGGATCGATCGCGGTCCCTTCGTCCCGGGACGATCGATGCGCCGGTCAGCCTCGCCGAAATCGCACCGACGATTCTCGGTGCCGCCGGCGTGACGCGGGCGGCGGACATGCGTGGGCGCGATCTCACCCGGATGCCAGGGTCCACGTTCGACGTCTACGGCGAGACCGAGTACCCGCTGGTGGCCGGCTGGAGCCCGCTGCAGGCTTTGACGGACGGCCGCTGGAAGACCATCCGCGCGGGGACCGCAACGGAGCTGTACGATCTGAACAACGACCCTCGCGAAGCGCACGATCTCTCGACGTCACAGGCCGCTGTCGCCGCGGCCATGACAACGCGCGCGGAAGCCATTCATGCGAGCGCGGCCGATTCGAGCACACACACGATCTCACCGGAGGCGCAGGAACGGCTGCGATCGCTCGGCTATGTAGCGAGCTCCGTTCAGAGCGGGACCTCGTCAAACGCGACCAATCCGTCGACGCGAATCTCCACGTGGAATGAATTCGAGGGCGCGCTGTCCGCGCTCACCAGCCGGCGTCCAGATGCGCTGGCCACGCTGCGGCGCCTGGCACAGACCAACCCCGACGCGCCGGTGATTCAGACCACCTACGCCCGCGCGTTGAAAGACGCGGGACAGGCGGAGCCTGCCCTTGCGGTCTACCGCGAAGCGGCGAAGCGATGGCCGACGGATGCGGTGATCCTTCACGACCTCGCCGTGGCTGCGCGCGAGGCATCGGGCGCGGCACAGGGCAGCAAGGCGAGGGCGTTGCGCGACGAGGCGATTCGCGCCGACGAGGCGGCGCTCACGCTCGAACCCAACAGCGCGGCCGCCTTGAACGGCACTGGCCTGCTCGCGATCGACGATGGCCACGCGGATCGAGCGGTCACGGCATTCGAGCGAGCCGCCGCACTCGATTCGAACAACGCCTCGTACTGGGCCAATCTTGGCAACGCGCGCCGCGCAGCCGGCGATTCGGCCGGTGCCGAAAAGGCCTACCGTCAGGCACTCGACGTGGACGCGCGCACGGCCGACGCAGCGAACGGCCTCGGCGTGCTGCTCGTCGAGCGCGGACGGCCGGCCGAGGCCGTCGAGTGGTTCGAGCGGGCGATCGCGTCCGCGCCGGACCTCATCGAAGCACGGTTGAACCTGGGAATCGCGCTGCAAGGGAGTGGAAACCACGCTCGCGCTGCCGACGAATACTCGCGCGTCCTCGCCGCTCGCGGCGATCATCCTCGCGAGAAGGACGCCGCTCGGAAATTGCTCGCGGCGATGGGGACCGGACGGTGACCGACGTGAAGTGCTCAGGGCTCAGCGCTCAGGGATCGGCCTTCACATTGCGCCGGCTGGCTCTGCTTCTAGCCCTCAGCGCTCAGCCCTTAGCCCTGTCGGTTGCGTGCAGCCAGCCCGTCGTGCCGCCGAAGGCGTCGGCGCGAAATCTCCTGCTGATCACCATCGACACCCTGCGTGCCGATCATGTCGGCGCGTATGGCTACACACGCGCGCGGACGAGCACGCTCGACCGGATCGCTGCCGGCGGCGCGCAGTTCGATCACGCGTTCGCGGCGGCGCCGATCACGTTGACGTCGCATGCGACGCTGCTCAGCGGCCGCTACCCACCTGGCCACGGCGCGCGCGACAACGGGCTGCGCGTCTCGGATGGAGTGCCGACGCTCGCGACCGAGCTGCACGCGAAGGGTTTCGCGACCGCGGCGTTCGTGGCGGCGTTCCCCCTCGATCACCAGTTCGGCCTCAATCGCGGCTTCGACGTGTACGGCGATCGCCTGCCCCGCGGCGCCGACGGACGCCTCGCCAACGAGCGCCCGGCCGCATCCGTCGTCAACGACGCGATCGCCTGGCTTCACACGAACGGCGGTTCGCCAGCCCCAGGCCCTCAGCCCTCAGCCCGATTCTTTCTGTGGGTCCACCTCTTCGAGCCCCACGCACCCTACGGCGAGCCCTCGTCGACGAGGCCCGTGCTCGATCGTTACGACGAGGAAATCGCCACGGCTGATGCCGAAGCCGGGCGATTGATCGCGGCGCTCGGAGCAGCCGCGCCATCCACGCTGATCGTCGTCGCCGGCGATCACGGTGAAGCGTTTGGCGAGCACGGAGAGTACGCGCACAGCATCTTCGTGTACGACACGACGCTGCGCGTTCCGCTGCTGATGAGCGGCCCCGGCATTCCCGCCGGCGCACGCGTGACCGATTCGGTGACGCTGGCCGATGTCGCGCCGACCGTCATGCGCGCACTCGGCTCGACGCTGCGCGACGTCGACGGCATCGACCTGTCCCCGGCGATTTCAGGAACGCCGCTGCCGCAGCGGGAGATCTACGCGGAATCGTTCGCGCCGCTCGTCGAATTCGGATGGGCGCCGCTCCGCAGCATCCGTTCGGGCGCGTGGAAGGCGATCGCCGCTCCGAAACCCGAGTTGTTCGATCTCGCAGGCGATCCGCGGGAAGAGGCCAACCTCGTCGCATCGAAAGCCGCCGTGGCGGGCCCGCTGCTGGCGAGGGCAGACCACTACTCGCCCGACGGGTTGAGCGGGAACCGATCCACGGTCGGCGGCGACGCGGCGGAGCGTCTGCGCGCGCTCGGCTACAGCTCCGGCTCTTCAATCAGCAATCAGCAGTCGGCAAACAGCAATTCGTCCCGCCCCGATCCCAAGGATCGCCGTGAGATGGCCGCGCGCATCGCGCAGGTCACGTCCGGAGAGTTGTGGGGCCCGTCCCTTCTCGCCGCACTCGAAGGCATCGTCCGCGACGATCCGCGAAACGGACAGGCGCAGCTGCGCCTCGGATACGCGCGACTGCAGTCGGGTGACTGCGCGCGCGCGGAGCCGGCATTCCACGCGGCCGCCGCGGCTGGATTACCGACCGCGGACGTCTATCTCGGTCTTGCCACCTGCCTGGGCCAGCGGAACGACCTGCCGGGAGCGGAGCGGGCGCTCAACGAAGCGCTGCGGATCGAGCCGGGCAATCCCGCGGTGATCGCGAATATCGGCCTGCTGCAAGCGGGGAAAGGCGATTTTTCATCGGCAATCCAGTCGTTCACGAAAGCACTGGAGGCCGATCCGGGGCTGCACGAGGCACGTTTCCGCCTGGCGGTGACGTACGCGAAGGCCGGGCGGATGGCGGACGCGGCTTCCACGGCTCGCGATCTTCTGACTCGCCTTCCGCCAAATGCCCCACAACGAGCTGAAGTCGAGCGTCTGCTCAAGGCCGTACAGCCTCACTGAATCCAAAAGTACGGATTACATTCGTCAACAAGTTCGACTTTTCTTGGATTGCTGGCGCGTGCCTGCTCGCCTTGCGTGCTCACAATTGCACGATTGACAGGGGTTTGCGTCCAGGTAAGAACACTGTAAAATCCGGTGTCCCGATTGCAGCCGCTGGTCTATTACGGTCATCGTCCTTAATCGGACATTGTTGTGTTTCGACATTTCTGGAGGCGTCAAGGAATGAGAAGGTATTTGTTTGGAGCGGCTATCGTCCTGCTGCTCACCTGCGCATCGGTTCTCGCTCAACAGACGACCGGTACTGTGACAGGCCGCGTTGTCGACCAGCAAGGCTCAGCAGTTCCAGGCGCCACCGTTACGGCGAAGAGCTCGACCACGGGATTCACGCGATCGGAAGTCAGCGACGCTGAAGGCGTGTATCGTCTCTCGGCGCTGCCGGTCGGTATCTACGACGTGACCGCGGAGTTGCAAGGCTTCACGACCGTTTCGAAGCAGGGCGTCGAGGTCAACGTCGCGCAGATTCAGAACGTCGACTTTCCGTTGAAGGTCGCACAGCTGGCCGAGACCGTGAACGTGACCGGCGCGACCCCGCTGATCCAGACCACCGCGTCGTCAGTCGGCGCGGTCGTCGACGTGAAGCGTATCGAAAGCATTCCGCTGAACGGCCGCCAGTTCGCGAACCTCGCGGCGACCGTGCCTGGTGTCGGCCTCAGCTTCCACACCGACCCGACCAAGAGCACGCAATATGCGCCGCTCGTCAACGGCGGCTCCGGACGCAACATCAACTACCAGATCGACGGCGGCGACAACAACGACGACACCGTCGGCGGCCAGCTCGAGGCGTTCCCGCTCGAGGCGATCGAGCAGTTCAACTTCCAGACGCAGCGCTTCAAGGCCGAGTACGGCCGCAGCAACGGCGGCGTGCTGAGCGTCGTGACCAAGAGCGGCACGAACCTCTGGAGCGGCAGCGCCTTCGAGTTCTTCCGCGACAAGTCGATGAACGCGCTGACTGAGACCGAGATCCTCGCGGCGCCGGCCGGCACCTCGCCCGTCAAGGGCGATTACCGCCAGAACCAGTTCGGCGGGAGCTTCGGCGGTCCGATTCTGAAGGACCAGGCGCACTTCTTCGTCGCCGTCGAGCGAACGAACCAGGACAAGACTCAGGCGGTGAACACGCAGGGACTCTTCCCGGATCAGGACGGCGTCTTTGCCGTGCCGTACCGCGAGACGCCGTTCAGCGGCAAGGTGACGGCGAACCTCAACGCGAACCAGTTCCTGTCAGTGCGCTACGGCCGCGACACCAACTCGCAGCCCTACAACGCCGCGCCCAACAGCACCTACAACAACTGGGGCGACAGCGCGAACAAGTACAACTCATTCAATCTGAACCACAACTGGGTCATGAGCGGATCGAAGCTGAACGAGTTCATCTTCCAGTATGCGGACTTCGGCAACACAATCGCGTCGCGCAGCAACAAGCCGAACGAGAGCTTCCCGAACGGCGTGACGACCGGCGCCAACGGCAACACGCCGCAGACGACGGAGCAGACGAAGTATCAGTTCCGCGATGACTTCTCCTGGCACGCGAGCGGCGGCGGCGGCCTCGGCCACGATTTCAAGGTCGGGGCGAACTTCATCAATGAGCCGCACCTCTTCATCACGTTCAACACCGGCAAGGGCGTCACGTTCAACACGCACATCACCAACGACGTGAACGGGCCGATCTCCCTGGTGACGGTGAGCGACGGCAACGCAGGCGCGAACATCCCGATGAAGCAGTTCGCCACCTACTTCCAGGACGACTGGCGCGTCACCGATCGCCTCACACTGAACTTCGGCGTCCGCTACGACTACATGACGGGCTACCAGATCGACGAGTCGAAGAACCCGAACTTCGTCGCCGTGCAGGCGGCTGGCGCGGCCGGCAAGCTCGCCGGGATCGTCGGATTGGAGAACTTCGGACTGACGCCGCAGGAAGATCGAAACAACGTCCAGCCGCGGCTGGGCGCAGTGTACGACCTGAGGGGCAACGGCAAGGACATCGTCCGCGGCGGCTGGGGCGTTTACACCGACGTCGGTTACACGAACTCGAACGTCCTGTTCGCCGCGACCGACTCCACCGGCGAGGGCTTCGGGCAGATCTTCAACGTCAACGTGACCAACGGCATCAAGAACCCTGACGGGAGCTTCTACAGGGCCGGTCAGCCGCTCTCGAACATCGCGAGCCAGAATCAGGTCACCAGCACCGGCGCGTTCCCGCTCACGGGACAGTGGATCGACCCGCGCCTGCAGCAGCCGTATCAGATGCAGAGCAATCTCGGCTGGTCGCACGAATTGACCAGTGACACCGTCTTCGCGGTGGACTACGTCAACTCGCTCGGCCGCGACCTGAACCTGCGGCCGCGCGTCAACCAGCGCATCCCGGGCAGCCTTTCGAACCCGCGGCGCCTCGCGGCGATCATTCCGACGCTGACTCCAAATACCAACGGAAACCGGCCGACTGTCAGCCGTGGGAAGAGTGAGTACAACGCGATGGTCCTCAGCGTCCGCCGGCGCATGTCGCACGGCTTCGACTTCCAGGCGAACTATACGCTGCAGAAGGGTGTCAGCACTGTTGGCACGGCGGCTGACGCGCTGAACACGGCGAACATCCAGGATCCGAACAACCCGTTCGACGATCCGCGTCAACTCGGGCCGATGGCCGACGTCGACTCGCGTCACCTGATCAACATCAGCGCGTCGTTCCAGCTGCCGTACGGCATCCGGCTGGCGCCGATCTTCTTCTTCCGTTCTGCGCTGCCGGTGTCCCTCGTCGACGGCCGCGACATCAACCTCGACGGCGACGCCACCGAAATTCCGACGACGGCTTACGCGGTCGATTCGTTCGACGCCTCGAAGCCGCAGCTCCAGCAGGTGACCGTCAAATCGATCGGGACCTGCGAGACGGTGAACTGCGGCCGCGGCTACTACCAGACGCAGACCAACCTGCGCCTCTCGAAGGTCTTCAACCTCGGTGGCCGCGCGCACGTCGAGGCGATTGGTGAGATCTTCAACCTGTTCAACAACATCAACCCGAGCGGCTTCCGGACCCGCGTGATCGTGCCGGCTACCGGCGTCGCGGATCCGAACCTTCTCCAGCCCGCCACCTACTCCGGCGACTTCCGTCGTCCGGAACAGCGTGTCGGTCAGCTCGGCCTGCGGTTCACGTTTTAGTTAGGTCGCGTAGGTCAGGTAGGTCGGGTAGGTCTCGTAGGTCTCGTAGGTCGGGTAGGTCTCGTAGGTCGGGTAGGTCTCGTAGGTCTCGTAGGTCGGGTAGGTCTTGTAGGTAAAGACAAGGGGG
>Ga0070665_100001986_pt1 | contig 23017 bp, 20 predicted proteins | sample KBSS13metaG_FD_65862 | JGI IMG/M metagenome (GOLD analysis project Ga0070665, IMG submission 65862) | Switchgrass rhizosphere microbial communities from Kellogg Biological Station, Michigan, USA - KBS S1-3 metaG | ecosystem: Host-associated > Plants > Roots > Rhizosphere > Soil ... | reverse complement strand
AACACTGGGCACGCTCATCAAAGGGGGTTTGCTTACCATGGACAGGAATGTCGGACCGGAAGATCGGGTCGTTCGTATCGTCGTCGGGCTCGGTCTCGCTGTGCTTGGATATCTTCAGGTCTTGCCGCCGATTGCGTCGATCGTCCTTTACGTTCTCGCCGCCTATCTGGTGCTGACCGGACTGTTCGCTCGCTGCCCGCTCTACAAGGTGGTGGACGTCGACACGAGCATCCAGGAACAGCCTTACTCGTCGACGGACGACCGCGCCGGTCTCTGACGCGGGAGAGGCGCTTACCGGGGAGTGGCGTCAATGAAAGCGATACCGGTCCAGGCGCATCTGATCTCCGCGATCTCCGGCGCTCGGTCGAGCGACGGCGAACATGGCTTGATCCGCTTCGGCCGGGTTGAGCCTACGCCTGACGGGCAGAAGGACGTCTGGGTCGCGCTTCCCAACAAGCTGCTTCCTTACCTGGCGACAACCGCAATCAAGACCCTGCCACAGCCGGGCCTTGGCGGGACGACCGACGTCCCATTTGTCCTGAAAGCCGAAGGCGCCGAATTTGGGGTGGGTCCTGAAGGACAGATCGTCCTGACCGTCGGCATCGAGCAAAGCGCGACGCTATCGTTCGAAATCAGCCAGGATCAAGCGCGGTCGCTGCTAGCCGACCTGCTCGACGCGACCAGGGAGGGCGGCAAGAAGGCCGCCGCGGCGAAAGCGAAGCCTAGGGCTTCGACGGGGTCGAAGAATGGAGCGGCGCTGAACTGAGGAGGTCGCGCGAGCGGCCGTGACGACCCCGGCGCCTGCAATCTTCGATCTGCCGCCAGAGGTTGATGCTCTTATCGTCCATGCTGCGGGTGCGAACGCAGGCCAAATCGTTTCGGTTCCTAATGTGAAATCTTCAGCCTTTCATTCGCGGTTCAACTGGCCAGAGGCTAATCCTCCAATGACACGCGACGCCTGACGGATTTCGTTCTGCCTTCCTACCGACTCCCTTCCGTGCATGACCGGCCGCCGCTTCGACGGCGCCTGTCGGGGCTTGCCCTGGCGCTTGGGGTCAATTTCGCACTGTTGCTCGTGCTCCTGACGCTCGGCATCATTCCGACGCCCGAGCGCAAGCCTAGCAATGCTACGGTGGTCGACTTGATCCCCGAAGACCATAGCCATAAGGCCCAACCGACCCAGGCGCCGGCACCGAAGAGACCGACGCCAAAGCCGCCTCCAATCATCCTCCCGGTCAAGCCAACCATTGCCGCGCCGCCGCCGCAGCCCAGGGACCATAAGCAACCTTGGCTGGAAATGAGCAGCGACCAGATGGCGGCTGCCGACATTCGAAACCTGCCCAAGCCGGCCCCCGGGGAGGGCGACAGCGAAGAAGTCGGCAAGGGACCGCACGGCGAGACCCTGTACAATGCGGAGTGGGCACGCGAACCGACCGACGCGGAGCTCGCCGGCTATCTCCCGAAGAACGCGCCCGACGGCTGGGGGCTGGTTGCTTGCAAGACCATCCCCGGGAACCGGGTCGAGGATTGCGTCGAACTTGGCCAGTCGCCGGCGGGATCGCACCTGGCGAGCGCGGTCCGGCAGGCAGCATGGCAATTCCGGGTGAGGCCACCACGCAAAGGCGGCAAGGTGCTAGTTGGCGAGTGGGTAAGGATCCGGATCGATTACGAGCGCATCGGCGGTTAGCCGGCACTATTCGGCAGGCACCGACTTAATGCGCTTGCGGCGCTCGTCCGGACTTTCGCGAGACAATAAGGCGGCCACTTCGCGTGCGAGATCCGCTTCACGGAATGGCTTTGCAAGGCGCGGCATGCCGACGGCCTCGCCTTTCGCCAGATTGGCATAGCCCGTCAGCAGCAGCGCCGGAACATGCGGCCGGAGAGCACGAATCTCATCCGCAAGGTCGCTGCCCCGCATTCCTGGCATGAGATAATCGGTGATGAGGAGATCGATCGAAACGCCGGACCGGACCTGAGCCAGGGCCGCGGCGCCGCTTTCCGCCTCGATGACGTTATGCCCCATCTCGCGCAGCATCTCCGCCGTCGCCAGGCGCACCAGGGCCTCATCGTCGACAAGCAGGACGTCTGCCCGCCGGGGCTGCGTGGCTAACCGTTGCTCATGAGTAACCAGGTTATCCGCCTCGCCTTCCGCGGGAGGCAACCAGATCTCGCAGCTTGTGCCTTTGCCGATCTTGCTATGGATCCGAAGGGCGCCGCCCGACTGCGCCGCGAGGCCATGCACCATGGACAGGCCGAGGCCGGTACCTTCGCCCTGACCCTTCGTCGTGAAGAATGGCTCGATCGCACGGTTTAGCGTCTGTTCGTCCATACCGACGCCACTGTCCTTCACCGCCAACCGGATGTAGCGACCGGGGTCCAGGCCATTGCCTTCGGGCTCCGTTACTTCGTCCAGGACAAGCCGGAGGTTGCCGCCCCCGGGCATGGCGTCGCGAGCGTTCACGGCGAGGTTCAGGATTGCGAGCTCGAGCTGACCCGGATCGATCCGGGCCGGCGGCAGGTCGGGCGCGGTTTCAACCTTCACGTTGATATGCGGCCCGATCGTGCGCTGGACGAGATCCTGCATGCCCTCGACAAGCTCGGCGACGTCGACCGTCCGGGTTTCAAGGTGCTGCCGCCGTGCAAATGACAGCAAGCGCTGGACCAAGGTGGCAGCGCGCTGCGATGCCTGCATGGCACCAGAAATGAGCCGCGACGTACGGTCGTCGCCATTGTGCTGACGGTGCAGCATGTCGAGCGCCCCAACGATCGGGGTCAGAAGGTTGTTGAAATCATGGGCAACGCCGCCGGTCAGCTGGCCGAGCGTTTCGAGCTTGGCCATTTCGTGCATTCGCTGAGTCGCTTCGGCGAGCTTCTTCTGGTCGCGAACGCTTTCGGCAACCGCTTCGGCAATGCGCGCCGCGAGCGTCGCATTGAGCTCCTGAAGCGCAATTTCCGCAGACCGGCGGGTCGTGACGTCCTGGAAGAGAACCGCGACCTGCCGTCGCTCAGGCGGCTCGATCCGAAACGCCGACAGCTCCAGGTGCCGGCCCGTCGCGACCAGTTCGCGCTCGAAGCGGATCGACTCTCCCGTCTTCAGGACGTTGCCATAAATACGGACCCATTCGTCCGCCTCGCCCGGCACCATTTCACGGACCTTCTGTCCCACGACATTCGGGATACCGGCATGACGGGCGTAAGCCTCATTCGCTTCGACGTGGATGTAGTCGCTGTTTGGCCCTTCGGGTCCATCGAGAAACTCGATGATGCAGAACCCTTCGTCCATCGTATTGAACAGGGTGCGGTATTTCTCTTCACTCTCGCGGAAGCGGCGCTCGCTGGTCTCGAGGTCGATGACGTGCCGTTCGGCGACGTGCTGGCGAGCGCGAGCGCGCAGGGCCGCCCTCGCCGCGGAAACCAGGGTAACCGGATGGAGCGGCCGTTCGAGGATTGTGACATTGCCGAGCCGGCTCGCGAGCGCCATTTTGGTCTCGGGCCCGTGCCGCCCTTTCGTCAGCAGGATGATCGGCAAATCCGACCACGGCGGCTGATTGGCGAGCCACGTCTCGAATTGCTCCAATCCCTCGTCGGTTAGCGCTTCTTCGGCGAGAATGGCTGCGCCCGCCCGCACTTCATTGATCGCGCTTAGGACGGCGAGGACGTTTCCCTCGACGCAGGTTTTGACCCCGGCACTTGCAAGAATATCATGAATGACGCCCGAGTCTCGGCCGGTCGGAGCAAGGATCGCGAGGCATTGCGCCACGGTGGACGCCTAGCTCCGCTTCTCGAGAAGTTCCTCGGAACGCCCCGCATACTTCGGCACGCCAGTCAGGATCCCGCTGAACTGGCGCAGCGGCTCGCCAACGCGGAGGCCCTGCTTGTCGATCCTATATTCGCGGATCGTCGGTTCGTGTCCTCCAGTGCGTTTCTTGACGACCGAGATTGCTCGCTTGAGCTCCCCTTCCGCTTCAAAGAAGCGAAGAAGGAGGACGGTATCGGACAGATAAGTCAGATCCACCGGCGATTGCATCGAGCCGAGCAGGCCGTGCTGAGCCAGAACCAGGATCGTAAGAACACCCTGCTGGTTCAGGTATGTCAGCATCTCGTGCATCTGCAGGAGCAGGAACTGCTCCTCGGGCATCGCATTCTGATATCCAGACAAGCTGTCGAGAACGACGACGGTGGCGCCGGCATCAACACACTCGCGGACGAGGCCCGACAGTTCTCCGGGGGACATCTCTGCCGGATCGACCTGCTGGAACACGAAGCGCTCCCCCGCTTTGTCGAGCTCCTCTGCGAGATGGAGACCTGAGGCGCGCCGGAAGAAGTTACGCCGGGTTTCGTCAAAGCTGACGAACAACGCCTTCTCGCCACGATTCAAGGCAGCGATGACATATTGCAAGGCAAGCGTAGACTTGCCGCAGCCGGCGGGGCCCATGATGAGGCTCGCGGTTCCGCGGTCGAGACCGCCCTGCAGCTGCGCGTCGAGGTGCTCAACGCCACTCGCCACGGGTGGCAGGTCGTCTACGCCGGGCTTGTGTTCCGCGGCGATCAGTCGCGGGAATATGCTCAGCCCGCCCTTGCGAATGATATAATCGTGATAGCCACCGCGGAACGAGCGCCCTCGCATCTTGAAGATTCGCAAGCGGCGTCGCTCCGCGCCGTAAGCGATCGTCAGTTGCTCCAGCCTCAGGACGCCATGAACGAGGCTGTGCAGGTTTGAGTCCGGCATGTCGTCGCTCATGTCGTCGACGAACAGCACGGTGCAGTCTTTCCGCGAGAAATAATGCTTTAGCGCCAGAACCTGCCGCCGGTAGCGAAGCGGGTTGCCGGCGAGCAACTTGATGTCGGACAGGCTGTCGAACACGGCGCAATGGGGCTGGACCCTCTCCACCGCGTCGATGACGAGCTTGACGGTCTCGCCGAGTTCCAGGTCGGAAGAATATACGACCGATTGCTCTTGCTTGGGATCGAGGCTGAGCTCGGGTGGAACGAGCTCGTAGATTTCGATGCCTTCAAGCGACCAGCCATGCGTCGCCGCCGATTGGATCAACTCATCGCGGCCTTCCGACAGGGTGACGTACAGCGTGCGCTCACCGCGGTCGCGAGCCGCCATTAGGAATTGAAGCGCGAGCGTGGTTTTGCCCGAGCCGGGTTGCCCCTCGAGCAGATGAACGCGCGCTCGCTCGTAGCCGCCGTTGAAAATATCATCGAGGGAAGCGAGGCCGGTCGGTACGCCTGTACGATCCTTCGCGTCGGTGCTTTTTGCCATCGGCGTCGTTTCAGTCCCGAATCTTTTGAAATTGCAGTTTAGCCAACGCTCTAGGCGCAAAAGGTTCCAACGTCTCGCCGAATGCCTCCGCACAGTGGCCATTATGCCCTGCTGGCGGGGTCAGGCCCGGATAGACGATTCACTAACCTGCTTAGTTTTCCTGGATTCGAATACAACCTATTGCACTGCTTGGTTTTTCAAGCGGCAACAGTCGCGGCTTCAGGGGTGGGGCATGACCGAGAAGAACGATCCTGTCTATTTCGCTGGCCGCCTGCTGGCCGAGCGTGAAGCGGCCGCGACGGCAAGCTGTGAGGAAGCACGCGCGGCGCACCTCGCGCTGGCGAGTGAATATGAGCAGAAACTTGCCGCGAAGAACGGCCTCAGGCTCGTCAGCGACCAGGACTTGAGTGGCGCCCTCGATCCCCGGCCTGCGGCTGGAGCATAAAACCCTCCCCCCGCTTCGGGAGGCGGCTTTCATATTCGGCGGCTAACGCTTCAAGCGACTCGCGAATTTCTTCATCGGTCATCATGCTGGCGATGCGCCGGCAGCGGATGATCTGCTGTTCCAAATCCATAGTATCTTCTTTCATGGTCACCGTCTCTGACAGTGCCCACCCGTTTGCTCATGTAACGTAAGTTAAGCGTTTGGGTTCCCGGAAACGGCTAAAAACAGCCGTTTAGGATAGGATTTCGGTGCTGTTGGGGGAAGAACTGGAAGCCCTGCCGGCCGGGGGAGCGAGGGGAGCATGCCGGCTCATAGCAGGGCTTCGGTGTCGTTCCGGCAGGGTTCCTAAGCTCGCAACAAAAGAACCTTGCTGAGTCGAAATTTACCGCGCGCCCGTTAGCGGGGAATTGCGCGAATTGGTTCACGGAAATTAACGAATTGCGAAAGCTCAGGCGGCTGGCTCGCCCTCCGGGGCGCCGCGGCCAAGTTTGTCGGGAAGCGGTTCTCCTTCGGCAGTGAAGGACAGCGAGACGGAGTTGATGCAGTAGCGCTCGCCTGTCGGCGGGGGGCCGTCCGGGAAAACGTGCCCTTGGTGCGACCCGCAGCGCGCGCACACGATCTCGGTGCGGATCATGCCGTAGCTCGTGTCGTGAATGTATTTCAGGTGATCGGCGTTGAACGGCTGGGTGAAGCTCGGCCAGCCAGTGCCGCTTTCGAACTTGGTGCCGCCATGGAACAGCGGCAGCCCGCACAGGCGGCAAGTGAAGACGCCGGGTCGCTTTTCATCAAGGAAGATACCGCAGAAGGGCCGCTCGGTGCCATGTTCGAGGAGGACGTGGCGCTCTTCGTCGTCAAGTTCAGCGACGAGAGCGTCGAACTGCTCCTGCGTCGGCGGGGTGAGGTCGAAGGTCGATTCGGTGGTTGGAGCGTCCTGGGGCATGCGAGTCTCCTTTTGCGCGCCCGACTCCTCCGCAGGTTCGAACCGCAACACGCCCGCGGTGTAAGTCGTGTGTGTCGGATTGTCGCCCGGGTGACGCTGGCCGTCGTAGACCACGACCTCCTTGAAATCGAAGGGCGACACGCCTTCCAGACACGCGACGTTCACGCCGAGTTGGTCGGGGTTCGAGCGGCGCTTGTGGTGGGTATAGATTCCACATTCAGTGCAGAAGTGATGCTCGGCGACTTTGGTGTTGAAGCGATACGTCGCGAGCTTGTCTTCGCCTTCAACGATACGGAAGCCGTCGTGGGTCGAAGTCACCGCGATCGCGCCGCGCATCCGACAGATCGAGCAGGTGCAGCGGCGCGCTGAGGCCAGTCCCATTGGAAGTTCGGCGGTGAACTTCACCGCGCCGCAATGGCACGAGCCGTTGAGGGTGACAGGCTCGTTCGACGTGACGTCGGTCACGCGGCGACTTTCTCCAAAGCATCGCGGACGGCAGCCAGCGCGTCATTCGCCTTGTCGCCGTCAGGACCGCCCCCCTGGGCCATGTCGGGGCGGCCACCGCCGCCCTGCCCGCCCAGAGCCGCCACCGCAGCTTTGACCAGCTCGACCGCGCTGACCTGGCTCACAACATCGTCGGTCACGCCGACGGCAACGCTCGCACGCCCTTCGTTGACGGCGATCAGCGCCGCCACCCCCGAACCAACGCGCTGCTTCATTTCGTCGACTGCAGAGCGCAGGCCTTTGGGGTCAAGGCCCTCGACAACCTGACCCAGGAATTTGGTGCCGCCGACGTCTTCGGGGCCTGCAACATCGGCTTTGGCCGCGCCGCCTCCCATCGCCAACGCCTTCTTCGCGTCGGCGAGCTCTCGCTCGAGACGGCGGCGATCCTCGACCAGTGTGGCAATGCGCGCGGGCACGTCATCTGGTGACGACTTGAGCGTCGCCGCAGCCTCACGCAGCTTTGAGTCGCGTTCGCTTAGCCACTGACGCGCAGCTTCTCCAGTCAGCGCTTCGATGCGGCGGACACCCGACGAGACTGCGCTCTCGGAGATGATCTTGAGGAGCTGGATATCGCCGAGTGCACGGACATGCGTGCCACCGCAAAGCTCGACCGAATAATCGGCGTCGGTGTCGCGGCCCATCGAAAGCACGCGGACCTCATCGCCATATTTCTCGCCGAACAACGCCATCGCGCCCGCATCGATCGCCTCGGAATGGCTCATGAGACGCGTAGTCACTGGCTCGTTCGAGCGGATCTGGGCATTCACCTCAGCCTCGACGGCCTCGATGTCGTCACGGGTCAGCGCTGTTGGGTTCGAGAAGTCGAACCGGAAATAGTCCGGCGCCACCAGGCTGCCCTTTTGGGTGACGTGGGTACCCAAACGACGGCGCAACGCCGCGTGGAGCAGGTGCGTAGCGCTGTGGTTCGCGCGGACCCGGTTGCGGCGCTCCGCATCGACGCGCTGGGCCACGGTCTCGCCGACTGTCAGTTCGCCGGCCACAACCTTCGTCCGCAATACATGGAGCTTGCCCAGCGGCTTGGAGGTATCCTCAACGTCACCGTCGAAGCCTTTGAGAGTGGTCAGTTTTCCACTGTCTCCGATCTGCCCACCACTCTCACCGTAAAAGGGAGTTTGATTGACCAAGACCTCGACCGTCTCGCCGAGTTCGGCGCGCTCGACCCTGGCGCCATCCTTCACGATCGCGAGGACTACACCCTCCCCTTCATCGCCCGAGTAGCCGGTGAATTCCGTGGCGCCATATTCCTCGGCGAGATCGAACCAGACGTCCTCGTTAGCCTTGGCGCCCGAGCCCTTCCACGCGGCGCGGGCCTTTGCCTTTTGCTCGGCCATGGCGGCGTCGAAGCCCGCCTGATCAACGCCAAGGCCGCGATCGCGCAGCGCTTGCTCCGTCAAGTCGAGCGGGAAGCCATAGGTGTCGTAAAGCTTGAACGCAGTTTCGCCTGAAAGAGTCCCACCTTCACCCAGGCCCGCGCTTGCCTCGTCGAGCAGCTTGATGCCTGTTGCCAGCGTCTGCCGGAACCGCGTCTCTTCCTGCTTCAGTGTTGCTTCGATGAGCGGCTGCGCGCGCAGCAATTCAGGGTAAGCGGCGCCCATCTCCGCGACCAAAGCCGGCACCAGGCGCCACATAAGCGGCTCACTCGCGCCGAGTAGATGCGCGTGGCGCATCGCGCGCCGCATGATCCGGCGAAGGACGTAGCCCCTGCCCTCGTTCGCCGGCAGGACGCCGTCGGCGACCAGGAAGCCTGACGTTCGCAGATGGTCCGCGATGATGCGATGGCTGGCCGACATGTCTGCCGAATTATTGCTCGTCAGTTCCTGACTCGCGGCGATCAGCGCCTTGAACGTGTCAGTCTCGTAATTGTCCGTCGTGCCCTGAAGAACGGCTGCGATCCGCTCCAGGCCCATGCCGGTATCGATCGACTTCTTGGGCAGCTCCGAGACGATTTCGCCCGCCGCCTGCTCGTACTGCATGAAAACGAGGTTCCAGACCTCAACGAAGCGGTCGCCGTCCTCGTCCGGGCTGCCCGGTGGGCCACCGGGAATGTGATCACCGTGGTCGTAGAAGATCTCCGAGCACGGCCCGCACGGCCCGTCATCGCCCATCGACCAGAAATTGTCCTTGGTCGGGATGCGGATGATGCGGCTTTCCGGAATGCTACTGATCTTCTTCCAGAGGTCGAAGGCCTCGTCGTCAGTGTGATAGACCGTGGCCGTCAGCCGGTCGGGGCTGAGGCCCCATTCCTTGGTGAGCAGATTCCAAGCGAGCTCGATTGCTCGGTCCTTGAAATAATCGCCGAACGAGAAATTCCCGAGCATTTCGAAGAAGGTATGGTGCCGCGCCGTGTAGCCGACGTTGTCGAGGTCGTTGTGCTTGCCGCCGGCGCGCACGCACTTCTGCGAGCTGCTCGCCGTAACGTAAGGTCGCGTTTCAAGGCCAGTGAACACATTCTTGAACGGCACCATGCCCGCGTTGACGAACATCAGGGTCGGGTCGTTCTGCGGCACCAGCGGAGCGGACTGCACCCGCGCGTGCCCGTTCTTCTCGAAATAGTCGAGGAAACCGCGGCGGATGTCGTTGGTCGAAGTCATGTGAGCAGGATGTAAATGCCATGCTGCGCTGCGGCAAGGACGGCGCTGCCTTCGGGGCTTGGCAGTCGTGTCGCGTTGCCGCTAGGCCCGCGAGAATGGCCAAGCGATCGAGCATTCCAAAGTACAAACGCCGGCGACGCGACACGCGGTCCTGGCCGCGGCGGATCATCGGCTGGATCGTGAAGCTGATCGTGGCCTTCTTTGTGATCTCGACGCTTTGGGTGATCATCTATCGCTTCGTGCCGCCCCCAATCACCTTCACGATGATTGGGGACATGATCGCCGGGCGCGGTGCGACGCGCGACTGGATGCCGATCAGCCAGATCGATCGCGACATGGTTCGGGCGGCGATTGGCGCCGAGGACAGCAAGTTCTGTCAGCATAACGGATTCGATATCGACGCCATCGAGGATGCGATGAAGCGCAACGCCTCGGGCGGACGAATCCGCGGCGGATCGACGATCAGCCAACAGACCGCAAAGACCACGTTTCTGTGGAACGGCGGCGGCTATGCGCGGAAAGGCGTCGAGGCCTGGTTCACCTTCCTGATCGAGCACCTCTGGGGCAAGCGCCGGATCATGGAGGTCTACCTCAACAATGCCGAGACAGGCCTCGGCACCTATGGCGTGAATGCCGGGTCCCAACGCTATTACGGGCATGATGCCAGCGCCATGAGCTCGATCGAAGCGGCGCGGATCGCAGCCGTTCTCCCGCTGCCGAAAGAGCGCGGCGCGATTGCCCCCAAAGGCTTCACACGCCGCTACGGCAACACGATTGATGCCCGAATTGGGGTGGTCGCCCGGGACGGCCTGGACGCGTGCGTCTACAAGGGCGCGACGGCTCCAGCGAACAAGGCGCCACCAAAGGTCACGACGAAGCCACGGCCGCTTCCGGGCGAAGAATACGAAACGGCCAAGCCGCCGCCGCCCGAGGCTGACGTCGACGAGTCCGCGCCGACGGCGACAGAGCCTCAGCAGAACCTGCCGGAGCAGGCGCCGCAGCCCCAAACGACCAATGAAGAGACAGTGCCTCCAGCGGAGCCGGTGACCGAGCCGCAGAACGGAATATAGCGCTCGCGCCAAGCAGTGCTGGAAGCCCGTCCACAGTAGGAACGTGACCCCTGCCCTGACCGTTTAAGCGGCAATCAGGACATGGAGGTAAGAATGGCCACGCGTACCCAGACTCGCTCGTCAAACCGCAGCAGCAATTCCAGCAATAACGATCGCAGCGCTTTCTCTTGGAGCGACAATGCCGGTCCGATGATCGGCGCCGCGCTTGCAGGCGCTGCCATCGGCCTCGCCGCAAACTACGGGCGAAAGGCGTTGATGCAGGGCATGGAAGCAGCCGTCGGTGACTGGGACGAGATCCTTGCCGCCGAGCACGACGTGGCGCTCGCGATCTTCGACAAGATGTTGGCGACCGACGAAACCCAGACGTTCAAGCGCAAGATGCTGCTCATGAAGCTGACCCATGCGCTCGACAAGCATGCTCATCAGGAGGAAATGGTCGTCTATCCGGCGCTTCGGGAAGCCAATGAGGCCACGGACGCCGACCACCTCGAAGGCGAGCACGGCTACATCAAGACATTCATCTATGAACTCAACAAGGCCGGTCCCGACTCACCGAGCTGGCTGGAGAAGGTGCGTGAGTTCCGTCAGCTCGTGGCGAGCCACGCGCACATGGAAGAAGAGCAGGTCTTCCCGCGCTTCAAGGAAGCGCTGACGGAAGAGCAGAATTCCGAAATCACCAGCCTAGTGAACCGCGACGGCTTCTGGATGGCTTAACCCACCAAGGCGAGCCTTGGGGGTTCCTGAGCGGCGAGGGTTACGCTCCCCTCGCCGCTTATTTGCGTGATTCGTTCGGCAAGCTCTCCGTCGAGCGTGAAGTCTCGTCCAGCCAGCACGGTTGCTTCGCCGCCGCTTGCGAGCGGCACAATGAAGCGGACCACGCCATTGCCGTTACGGGCATCGGCCAACTCGCGAGCAATGCGCGGAATGAGTTCGTGCGAGGCACGCACAATCATCTCGAGCCTGGTCTTCTTCGCAAGTGTCTCAAGCGGCTGAAAGCGCTTGATCGTAACCCGCGGAGTCTCGTCACCGGCGCGCCGGTCGAGCTCGACCGTAAGCAGCCCGCACGCTTGCGCCTTGGCGGCGGCTTCGAGCGCACCTGAGGGCTCCTCGTCGAAGCAGGTTGCGGTGAACTGGCCCGAGCTGTCGCTGAGGTCAGCCATCATGTACCGGCGTCCGCGAGCCGACGTGCGGTAGCGCGCGTTCTCGACAAGCCCCGCCATGGTCGCGCTGACCCGCTCGCCCTCCGCCACGCGAAGGTCGGAGATTTCGGCAAAGGTCTTCACCTTGTGGACCGACAACAGGTGCTTGCTTGCGTCGACGGGGTGAGCGGAAAAATAAAAACCAAAGGCGTCGCGCTCGGCGGCCATGCGCTGGGCAACAGTCCAGTTCGCGTCTTTGGGAAGACGGATCGGCGCGGCCTCGGAACTGCTTACACCGAACAGGCCGGCCTGCCCGCTGGTACGCTGATCGTGGGCGCTCGCAGCATGGGCGAGGATGGTCTCGGCCGCGCCAAACACCGCCGCTCGGTCCGGCTTGATCGAGTCGAATGCGCCTGCACCAGCGAGGCTCTCAAGCTGGCGGCGGTTAAGCAAACGGGGATCGATCCGTGCGGCGAAATCCTCGAGGCTCGCGAACGGGCCGCCGCGCTCGCGTTCCTCGACGAGCGCTTCCATCGCTTTTTCGCCGACACCCTTGAGCGCGCCCAGCGCATAGCGAACCGCGCCATTCTCGACCGTGAAATAAGCATGGCTGGCGTTGATGTCGGGCGGCAGGCAATCGACCCCGCCACGGCGCATGTCCTCGACAAATATGCCGAGTTTGTCGGTCAGCGCCATGTCGAAGCTCATCGACGCGGCGTAGAATTCGGGCCGATGGTGGGCCTTCAACCAAGCGGTCTGGTAGGCGACCAAAGCGTAGGCTGCGGCGTGGCTCTTGTTGAAGCCATAGCCGGCGAACTTGTCGATCAAGTCGAACAGCTCGTTCGCCTTTGCGGCGGCGATCTGGTTGTGCGTGCCGCAGCCGTCGACAAAACGAGCACGCTGCGCGTCCATCTCCGCCTGGATCTTCTTGCCCATCGCGCGGCGCAGCAAGTCCGCGTCGCCCAGCGAGTAGCCAGCTAGCAGCTGCGCCGCCTGCATGACCTGCTCCTGGTAGACGAAGATGCCGTAAGTCTCGGCGAGAATGCCTTCGAGCAGGGGGTGCGGATATTCGATCGAAACGCGCCCGTTCTTGCGGTCGCCGAACAACGGAATGTTGTCCATCGGGCCGGGGCGGTAGAGCGCGACGAGGGCGATGATGTCGCCGAAGTTGGTTGGGCGGACGGCCGCCAGCGTGCGCCGCATGCCCTCGGATTCCAGCTGGAACACGCCGACCGCGTCAGCGCGCTGAATTAGCTCGTAGACCGACGTGTCGTCCCACGGCAAAGTCGCGAAATCGACCTCGACACCCTGTTCGGCGAGGAGCCGCTGGCCTTCCTTCAGAACTGACAGGGTCTTGAGGCCGAGAAAGTCGAATTTTACCAACCCCGCGGCCTCGACATATTTCATGTCGAACTGCGTGACCGGCATGTCCGAACGCGGGTCGCGGTAGAGTGGGACCAGCTCGTCGAGCGGACGGTCGCCGATGACGACGCCGGCGGCGTGGGTCGACGCATGGCGCGGAAGGCCTTCGAGCTTCATCGCCAGGTCGAACAGCCGTTTGACGTCTGGATCTTTGTACTCGGCTGCAACTTCTGGAACGCCATTGAGGGCGCGCTCCAGCGTCCACGGGTCGGTCGGATGGTTCGGGATCAGTTTGGCGAGCCGGTCGACATGGCCATAGCTCATCTGCAGGACGCGACCGGTGTCCTTGAGCACGGCACGGGCCTTCAGTCGCCCGAACGTGATGATCTGCGCGACCTTGTCCCGGCCATATTTGCCCTGGACGTAGGTAATGACCTTGTCGCGATGCGTTTCGCAGAAGTCGATGTCGAAGTCCGGCATAGACACGCGCTCAGGATTGAGGAAGCGCTCGAACAGCAGGCCCAACGCAAGCGGGTCCAGGTCGGTGATGGTGAGCGCCCAGGCGACAACTGAGCCCGCGCCAGACCCGCGGCCGGGGCCGACAGGAATGTCGTTCGCCTTTGCCCATTTGATGAAGTCGGCAACGATCAGGAAGTAGCCCGCGAACCCCATGTTGGTGATGATTTCGAGCTCGTAGTCGAGGCGCTCGATGTAAGGCTGGAGATCTTCGGGCGGTCGTCCGTGAAGGCGCTGCTCCAGGCCGCTCCGGGCGTCGCGGCGAAGTTGCTCGTCCTCGTGATCGCTCAGCCGCGGCAGGATCGGCCGGCGCTTCGGCGCTGCGACCGCACAGCGCATCGCGATTACAGACGTATTCGCCAGCGCCTCGGGCAAGTCGGCAAAGATCTGCTCCATCGCAGCGCCGTCTTTCAGCCACGTGTCGGCTGATGACGTGACGCGGCTTGCGCTCTCGACATATTCGGAATTGGCGATGCACAGCATCGCATCGTGCGCCGCATGGAACGACGGGTCGGCGTAGGTCGCGGGGTTGGTCGCGACGATCGGAAGATCACGGGCGTAGGCGAGATCGATCAGCGAATCTTCCGCCGTCTCTTCCGCGGCGTCATTGCGTCGCACGATCTCGATGTAGAGCCGTTCCGGGAATAGCTGTTGGAGCCGGTCGAGATAGGCCTCGGCTTTCGTCTCCTGGCCGTCCGCTAGCAGACGCACCAAAGCGCCTTCGCCGCCGCCGGTCAGCGCGATCAGCCCTTCGTTCAGCCCGTCAAGGGCTGAAAACTGGACGTGCGGCTCAAGCTCGATTGGTCTGTCGAGGTGCGCCGATGAGACCAGCTTGCATAGGTTGGCGTAGCCAAGGTCATCCTTGGCGAGAAGAACCACCCAGTCGATCGCGCCTTCGCCACCGATCTCCGGCGGGCGCGCCACCGCGAGCGTTGTTCCGACAATCGGTTGGACGCCCTTCGCCGTGCAAGCATCGCTGAACGGCATCGCACCGTAGAGGCCGTTGCGGTCGGTCAGAGCGACGGCGGGGAAGCCGAGCTTCGCCGCACGCTCGGCGATCGTCTTCGGCTCCATTGCTCCTTCAAGCATGGTGAAAGACGAAAAAACACGAAGCGGAACGAAGGGCGGACTCACTCGAGTCAGTATGGGGATTTCGGCGGCGGAGTGAAGCGCTGGCCGCCATTTATCCCCACCTATCGCGCGGGGGTGAGGCGCCCTTCCATGATGTCGCGAATTTCCCGCATGCGACCAACATAAGCGTCTGCAATGCACTGCCGGCTCGGGCATCGATCTCGGTAAGCCAGGAAGCGATCACGCGTGCTTTGAAGCAGTTGCTTCTGCACTGGCGTCGCGGTCGCCAGCGAACGCCGATACTGGGCGGACATGTTCACGTCGAGCGCAGCAAGTCCGCTATCCTGGCAGACGGCATCTTCACCGGGGGAGCTGGCACGAGCGCAGTTGAAACTTGGACCGGCGCGCACTGGGGCCACAGGGGTCGGCTGGGCACTCGGCGATGCGGCATTCGCGACGTCGCCGGCCGGTAGCGCAGGCTCGACAGTATTGGTTTCGCCGCCAATCGCCGCCGGCGGTGCCTCAATCCGCGTCAGCGCGGCAAGCGACGAGATAATCGCGTCGGCATTTCGCAACACGACGGCGTCGTTGCTGACGGTGTAATCCAGGTCGGCCGTCAGGTTGGTCTTGTTGCCAGGACCCACGACACCGGGCGGGAGGCCGAGGTAGAAGGTTCCGGAGCAGTCCAGTGTCGCGGCCTGCTCTTCGCCCTCAAGCACCGGGTTCTCGACCCGGATCGAGGCCGCCGCGGCGATCTGTTCGTAACCCAGCTCGTTATTACCCCGCACCTCCGCAGCGCGACGAAACAGTTCGCGTTTCACGAGGTCGAAGGTGGCGTTGGACGAACAACGCTTGCTCTGGTCCTGCTCGGCGGTCTGTTCGACCTGCGGATTGCTGAGCCTGTCTTGATCCGGATTGCGATTACCGCTTAGGAACCAAAGAACGGCCAAGAGCACGACGAGGCCGGCTACCATTCCGACGACAATCAGGTTCGTTCGGGATTTGCCTCGCGGGTCGTCTGCCCCCGGATAATCATCGTTCACTGGAGACGGCCTTCCTGAAGGCGAACTACGCGATCCATCTTCGCCGCGAGCCTTTCGTTGTGCGTCGCAACCAAGGCAGCACTCCCCTCCCCTCGAACGAGACTGAGAAATTCAGCCAGCACGGTGTCTGCTGTCTGCTCGTCCAGATTGCCGGTCGGTTCATCGGCAAGAATGAGAGGCGGGTTGTTCGCAAGCGCACGAGCAACGGCGACGCGCTGCTGCTCGCCGCCCGAGAGTTTCGACGGCCGGTGGTCGAGGCGCTCGCCCAGGCGCAATTTGGTCAGCAAGTCTTTAGAGCGGGCCCGCGCGGCATTGGGTTCGGCGCCGCGCACGAGTTGGGGGATGAGGACATTCTCGAGCGCGTTGAACTCAGGCAGCAAGTGGTGAAACTGGTACACGAAACCGAGCAAGTCTCGGCGCAGCCTCGTTCGGCCATCATCATCGAGTTGCGCCGCTTCCTGGCCAGCCAACCGGATCGAACCCTGGAAGCCACCTTCGAGCAGCCCCACAGCTTGCAGCAAGGTCGATTTGCCTGAGCCTGAAGGACCAAGCAGCGCAACGATCTCGCCGGGCTTCACTTCGAGATTGACGCCGCGAAGCACTTCGATGGTCGTGCCGCCTTGCGTGAAACTGCGCCGCAGGTCGGTGGTCAAAAGTGCCGCCTCACTCATAGCGCAACACCTGAACCGGATCGGTGTTCGCCGCCCGACGGGCCGGGAACAGCGTCGCCGGGAAAATGAGGAGCAAAGTCACGATCAGAATGGCTGCCACCTCGACCGGGTCAGTCTTCGATGGAAGATCTGTCAGGATCCGAACCGACGGGTCCCACGGGTCCATGCCCGTCAGATAATGCACCACGTCGACGGCGCCCTGACGGAACAGCAGAATGATCGAACCCAAGATCAGGCCAATCAATATTCCGACCGCGCCGATGGTCATGCCGACGGTCATGAAAATCCGCAGCACGGCGCTCCGCGTGGCACCCATGGTTCGAAGGATCGCGATATCTCGAGTCTTGGACCGCACCAGCATGATCAGCGATGAAGCGATGTTGAATGCGGCGACGAGCACGATGATGCTGACGACGATGAACATGACGACCCGTTCGAGATCGAGCGCCGAGAAAAGTGCCGAGTTCATCTGGCGCCAGTCGGTCACGATGCCGCGGCCGTTCACCATTGGCTGGATGGGCTGAAGGATTTCTCCAACCTTGTCCGGGTTGTTGGTCTGGATCTCGATGACGCCCACGGAATCGCCGAGCATCAGTAATTCCTGTGCGTCCTGCATGGGCATGACGACGAACGCCTTGTCGTAGTCGTAGATGCCAACCTCGAAGACGGCGCCGACGGTATAGGTAACAATGCGCGGGACAGTACCTACGACGGTCGAGCGTCCTTCGGGACTGATCAGGCTGATTTCACTGCCCGGACCAGTACCCAATTGATCAGCAAGCCGCGACCCGATCGCAATCTTGCCGCTACCCGGCGTTATGGACTTCCAGTCGCCAGCAACAACGTGACCGGTCAGTGTCTTGTTGGACAGGATATCGGACAGCCGCATCCCGCGTACGATCACGCCTTCGACCCGGCCATTGCCGGAGGCCATCAGCGGCTGCTCAATCAGCGGCAGGGCAGAAGTGACGCCATTGGTCTTCCTCGCGGTGTCGGCAATTTGCTGCCAGTTTTCGAGCCGGCCGCCGAAACCCTGGATGACAGCATGGCCGTTGAGACCCACGACCTTGTCGAACAGCTCCGCACGGAAGCCGTTCATGACGCTCATCACGACGATCAACGCTGCGACCCCGAGCGCGACTGCGCCGATGCTAAAGCCCGCTGCTGCGAAGATGAAGCCTTCGCCCTTCTCCGGAAGCAGGTAGCGACGAGCGACCATGCGCTCGTAGCGGCTGAGGATCATAGGGTCGGGTCCGGAGCTGTTGGCGACTTGCCGAACGCAGGAAGCATGCTTTCGATCACGTCCACCGCGCGATCCACCGGAATTAGCTCACGCTGGCCGCTGCGCCGGTTCTTGGTTTCGATCATGCCTTCGGCGACGGACTTGGGACCAATGATGAACTGCCAGGGCAAGCCGATCACATCCATGGAGCCGAGCTTCACGCCGCCGCGCTCATCGCGATCATCATAAAGGACGATGTCACCGAACCGTTGGAGCTTGGCATACAAGTCCTCGGCGACAGCGACGCAGGCCGGGTCATCGTTACGCATGTTCACCAAGCCAATGATCCAGGGCGCGATCGATTCGGGCCAGATGATGCCCGCCTCGTCATGGCTGGCCTCGATGATCGCTCCGACCAGGCGCGAGACACCGACGCCATAGCTTCCCATCTGCGGGACGACTGGCGTGCCGTCGGGGCCCGAAACCTTGAGTCCCATCGAGCTCGAATATTTGTCGCCGAAATAGAAAATGTGACCGACTTCGATTCCGCGGCCCGTCCGCTTTTTGTGGTCGGGCACCGCTTCCCACTTGGCCACGTCATGGGTTTCATCGGTGGCGGCGTACGTAGAGTTCACGCGATCGAAAAGTCCCTGGAGCCCGGCCTCGTCACCGTATTTGAGATCCGCCTGGTTCCAATCGAAACTCTCGTAAGCGGCGTCGTAGAAAACCTCGCTTTCGCCGGTCGGGGCGAGCACGATGAATTCGTGGCTGAGATCGCCGCCGATCGGACCTGAATCCGCTTTCATCGGCACCGCCTGGATACCCAGCCGCTGGAAGGTCCGCAGATAAGCAAGCATCTGCGTATAATAGCTCTGCCGAGCTCCGGCCTCGTCGAGGTCGAAGCTGTATGCGTCCTTCATCAGGAATTCGCGTCCGCGCATTACGCCGAAGCGAGGCCGCACCTCATCCCGAAACTTCCACTGGATATGATAGAGGGTTCGCGGAAGGTCGCGGTAGCTCTTCACCTCGTCTCGAAAGAGCCCGGTGATCATCTCTTCGTTGGTCGGACCGTAAAGCATCTCACGGTCGTGCCGATCCTTGATGCGCAGCATCTCGGGGCCATACGCGTCGTAGCGTCCACTCTCGCGCCACAGGTCCGCCGACTGAAGCGTCGGCATGAGAAGTTCCTGCGCGCCGGCGCGATCCTGCTCCTGCCGGACGATCTCCTCGATCTTCTTCAAGACCCTGAAGCCCAACGGCAGCCAAGCGTAAATGCCGGCCGCGGTCTGGCGAACGAGGCCGGCGCGGAGCATCAGCTTATGGCTGACGATCTGGGCGTCTGACGGACTTTCCTTGAGAACGGGGAGAAATGCTCGGGACCAACGCATGGGCCCGCGCTGTAACGGCTCTGTCGCAACTCGCAACCTGACGGACTGCTGTTGCCGCGCCGACACAGGCGTCGCCCAAAAGCCAAGCAACATCATTTCATGCAGTGACAGCCTCGGGAGTCGAGCCTAGCGTCCGCCCCGGTCCGAACGACTGGCCCTTGGCTCGTAGGTTCGGGGTTGCGGCGAACAACTGGGGAGGTTCGGCGCACAACGTCCAAGGGGGCTGACGAGCAATCGTCACGCAAGGCGCCCGGATCGCTAGTCGATCCGGGCGTTTGCTTTTGTGCACAACCCGTCTTTGGTGTAGACGCTCAGCCTTGGCCGAATTGGCCAACAAGCGCGGAAATCCGCGCAGAAGGAGCACGCCATGCGGATACGCATGATAATGGCGCTGACCTTCCTAACCGTGACGGCGGCCCCGGCCTTGGCCCAGGATACCGATCGCTCCGGCTATCGAAGCGAAACCGAAAGCCGGATGCTCGACAAGAGCAGTAACGACATCCTGTGGAATTCCATCGGTCTACTCGGCCTGCTGGGATTGCTCGGGCTTCGTCGCGGACATGAGGAGGACAGTTACCACCCAGCTTCGCTCGAATGAGCGGAAGCTGGAGGAGGGTGATCATGAAGCACATTCTACTTATCTTCTTCGCGGCCGTGCTGTTCGCGGCGGCCCCCGCGTTCGGACAGGACAATAGCGCGGCTGGGGCCGCCGCCCCCGCTTCAGCGAGTTTCCCGTGGGGAATTGTGGGCTTAGTCGGGCTTGTAGGACTGCTCGGCGCTAGAAAGCGCGCGAGTTAATCGCGGTTTGCACCAACACGGCGCCACGCCCTAAGCTTTAGGGCATGGACAAGTTGAAACCGGGAACGCAACTGGTCGAAGGCGGCCGGCGCAAGGACTGGCGCGGGCGGCTCGTCAACGTTCCGGTCGAACGGGCTTCGACGGTGCTTTTCGACAGTGTCGCGGACTTGCGCGCCAGCAAGCCAGGTCTCGGAACCTACCGGTACGGTCTTCAGGGGACCGCGACTCACTGGGCGCTATCCGATGCCCTGACCGAGCTTGAGCCGGGCGCGGAGGGAACCGCGCTCTATTCCTCCGGGCTTGCCGCGATCACGACGGCACTGTTGGCAGTGCTCTCGCCTGGCGACGAGCTAATGGCTCCCGATTCGGTGTACGGACCAACCCGCAAATTCTGCGAAACCTTCCTCAAGCGCTACGGCGTGTCGTGCCGCTATTACGATCCACTCACGATCCCCCAGATTGGTGAAACCACTCGCGCCATTCTGCTCGAGAGCCCTGGGTCCCTCACGATGGAGGTACAGGACGTGCCGGCAATTTGTGCCGCGGCGCGCCAACGCGGCATCGTCACGCTCATTGATAATACTTGGGCGACACCCCTGCTCTTTCCGGCGATCGCAGCCGGCGTCGACATCAGCATCCTCGCAGCTACGAAATATGTGGGCGGTCACGCCGACGTGATGCTCGGCTCGGTCACGGCGACGTCCGAACACTTCAAGCGAATCCAGACCCTCGGTTGGGATCTCGGCCATGCCGTCTCGCCCGACGATGCGTGGCTGGGATCGCGCGGCGTGCGGACGATGGGCGTCCGCCTGAAACAGCATGAGGAAAGCGCACTTAGGATTGCCAAATGGCTGCAGGAGCGACCCGAGGTTGGCCTCGTTCTTCATCCGGCCCTGCCCGATTGCCCAGGCCACGAGTTTTGGAAGCGCGACTTCAAAGGTTCGTCCGGGCTGTTCGCCTTTGAACTTAAAGACGCAAGCGATTCAGACCGCGCGAAATTCGTCGACGCGCTCGAGTTGTTCGGCATCGGTTTCAGCTGGGGTGGCTATGAAAGCCTGGCCATGCCGGTGGATCCCGTTCGGAGGGTGTCCAAACCACCCGCTCCGAACCTCATCCGATTGCACATCGGCCTCGAAGACGCTGGCGATCTTATGGATGATCTGGACCGGGCCTTCGCAAACCTCTTGTAAGGTTATGGCTGTTAGAGAACTTTAGTGCGACAAGTTGTGCTCGGTATCCGACCAAGCTATTTCCCCTGTTTCCGATCTCGTGCGTAGTATCGGGTGTTAGCCGGAGTATCCTCATGCGCTCTCTCACCAAGAAAATCGGAACCGTCGCGGCAGCATTTGCAATGCTGACAGCCCCGGCAGTTGCGTCGGCTTCTGAAGGCTCAGCGCCTACTCCGGCGAGCGAATGGGTGACGCTGAGCGAGCTCAACCCTGCTGGAGCTGTGGCGCTCGGAGCGAGCGGCGCTACCGTGCCGACTGCAGCGACCATGGCCACGTCGGCTGCGGTTGCTCAGCCTGTCGATGCCAATAGCGATTATCGGTCGAACCCGCTCCCCTGGCCCGTGATCGGAGTGCTGCTCGCGGTCGTCGGAACGATGATCTACATCGAGTTCATCGAGCATCACCACGGGCACTTTCTTTTCCCGAACCCGGCGAGTCCTCAGTAAGGCCGCCAGGGACGATCCTGCCACGCTGATGAATTTTTCGATCTGAAGATGGTAGCGGAGGAGGGACTTGAACCCCCGACACGCGGATTATGATTCCGCTGCTCTAACCAGCTGAGCTACTCCGCCCCATAAAGGCAATGGCGCGCCCTTTGAGCGCGCCAGCGAGCCGCGATATAAGAGCGGTACCCGGTCCGGTCAACGCGAGGAACCGCTTACGGCTGCTCTCGTTGAGTGGACAGGACATTACTCTGGAGTCACCTCGCGAATGGACCCGCTGACCCCGCTCGATACGCTCTGCCGGATCATCCTCCGGGCCCGCGAATATGAAGCGCAGACCGCCACCGACTATGACGGGGGCGAAGCCGCCGACAATGTCGATGACGAGGATGAGGGTGCGCTGTCCGTGCTCGACGACACGATCAATGAGAGTGTCGAAGAGGAATTGAAAGCCGCCTTCGAGGACCTGGGTGAAGACCAGCTCGCCGAAGTCATTGCTTTCTGCTGGGTCGGCCAAGGCACCTATGACTCCGGCGACTGGGACGAAGCAATCAGCGAGGCGCAGGATCTGGTTGGCGCCGGCACAAACGGCGCGGTCGATGAGCTGATGGACATGCCGATGCTTGCGTCCGTGCTCGAATCGGGAATGGCGGCGTTCGATCTAAGCTGTGACGGCATCGGCGACCTGAGTTAAAGCTCGCCGTCCAGCCGTTTCAATAATGAGCTGAATACGAATGCTGCGTTGCAGCATCGCACTTGCAGCATGCGGTGCGAATTCCCAACTTTATGCGCAGAGAGCTGGCGGGAAATCCCAACCGCGCCTGAGCGCGGATACCTAACCGACTGGTTTCTCAGGTGGATTTTGTTTGGCACGGCTCTTGCTCAGTCAAGAGTATCGATTTGCCAATGGAGTTGGAAATGCAAGCGCAAGAAGTTCAGTCCGCGGAGCCCTACGTCGCCCTGCCCCTCCGTTCGCACACCATTCTCGGTGTTTGCGAAGGTCTTGGTGAGGACTTCGGGATCAGCCCCTTGTTCTTCCGGGTGCCGCTTGCCGCGATGGTTCTGTGGAGCCCACTGATCGCCTTCGGCCTGTATTTCGGGCTTGGAGCGGTTGTCCTTGCTTCTCGCCTGCTCTTCCCACGTCCGAAGACGGCGCAGGCTTCGGTTCAGATCGTCGAAACGGCCAGCAACGAGGATCGGGAACAGCTCCCCCTCGCGGCATAAGCCCTTCCCCAGGCGCGCAGCTCGCTCCCCGTTCAGCTGCGCGCCGCCGGGGAATTCCTCAACCATAGAGG
>Ga0070665_100001982_pt1 | contig 23039 bp, 17 predicted proteins | sample KBSS13metaG_FD_65862 | JGI IMG/M metagenome (GOLD analysis project Ga0070665, IMG submission 65862) | Switchgrass rhizosphere microbial communities from Kellogg Biological Station, Michigan, USA - KBS S1-3 metaG | ecosystem: Host-associated > Plants > Roots > Rhizosphere > Soil ... | reverse complement strand
GGCCGTTCTCACGCGCGACGCAACACCCTCGGCTTGGGAACAGACTCGGCACGTGCTTCAGGCTCATAAATCCAAATGTCTCCGGGATAACAGGGACCAGATCGCGTATTCTTTCAAGCGTATTGAAACGCACACTAAGCTGGTTTGCAAACCGTGCATTACAGCGGCTCCAGGCCCCAGGAACCGAGGGCTGGAATCACTTGCGGCCGCAGGCAGGTTGACCTACAGCGCCTTGGCTCGAGCGCTCTCGGGCGTGAGACTCGGATAGAATTTCACGGCCATGACTGCATTCTGGGCGGCATGATTCAGCCCCCGCAAGTCATGGGATCTGTTGGAGCGCTGTCGCGGGGACGGTGGGCTCATCCTCTGCAAGCGCGCGCCCGAGGGGGATCTTCAACACACTGGGTCGTTCGGCATCGTGGTAGAGCCGCACCGTCACCGGCCTTGCCTCCCTAGCGGATTCTTCGCCAACGACTCCGCCGGCATTGAAGTTTCGTTGCGTGAAGCTGGCCTGAATCGGACGTCCCATGGGCGCAATGATCAAGCGCAATCGATGGCCGCGGCGAATGAGCCGGGATACAAACGTGAAGCGTTGGAATTCGTACAGCAGCGGCTCCTCGGTTGCTATGAGCTTCGGGCTCCGCAATCCTCCGCGATAGCGTGCCCGCATGACATCGGTCGATAGTCGAATGGCGCTGCCCTGCCCGGTGAGCTCGAAGACCGACACATACAGGTCCGTATCCGGACAGTCGATGGCAATCCAGGCTGCGAGCTCAAAGAACCCGCTGACTTCGGTGTCCTCCGCAAAGGGTGCTGTGTGATAGATGAATTGGTGCGGACCCAGAGCCTCATGAAAACGGGTGTCTACCAGGCTGTCGCTCGTTATCTGGGCTTCCGCCTGGATTTCCGGTCCGTCTGAATTGCGCGGGTCGTAGGTGTAGAGATCGGGCGGCCCTGGTGCGAGAAAAAATAGCTGGTGGCCAGACGTGATCGCCTCGAGTGACTGCGCGTAGCGCCAACGTTCGGCACCCATGACGTAGTAGGCCACCGGCATGAGCAGAAAGTTCGGTTTCGGTGCACCCTGCAAGGTCCACGCATACCATTGCCGGTAGAGTTTCTGCAGATCGAGCAGGCTTTCGGGGCCGAACCGCAAGCCACCAAATTCCAGTTGGGGGGTACCGCAGCGGTAGTGGTCCCAAGGTCCGATGATCAAGTAGTGCAGAGCGCGCGCTGTATCAGTCGTATGCTGCAGATGTTGGCGATAGTGCTCGAGCGCTCCAAGCTGATCATCATCATAGCTTCCCGTAATGGTCAGGATGGGAACCGTGATCTCACGGTACTGATCGTGCGTAGGGTTGTAGCTATCCCAGTAAGGTCCGACTTCAGGATGGGACAACCACTCCTGAAAGAGAGCTGAAGCGTTTCCCGTCATCGTATCCAACTCTCGAAACGGCCTGCCGGAGGTCCACCATTGCCGAAAGCGCCGTGCCCAAAACGCCTCATCAGTGAAGAGCTGGTCCTGCGCGGCCTTACCCGCCGTCAACAGGATCCATTGCATGAGATAGGGGTAGAAAACATTGTTGCGCATCGGAAAGTCGAGTCCCAGATAGGGAGCCGCGACAGGAACGAGGGTAGCCAGATGCGGCGGCCGGGTCGCCGCAATGGTCCATTGAGCGTAGCCGCCGTAGGAACCGCCCCAGAGCGCAACCTGACCATTGCACCACGGCTGATGGGCGACCCATTCGATGACATCGTGACCGTCCTCGCCCTCCTGAATGTAAGGGCGGAAGGTCCCTTGCGAGTTTCCGCGGCCCCGGACATCGACGATCAGGAAAGGCCAACCGTGGGATGCGAAATACACGCCGCGACCGTGGTAGCGATCGCGGATGTACGGCGTCACGGCCACGATGCAGGGCAGCGGGCTCACAGGGTTTGCGGGTCTGTAGAGCGTGGCATCGAGGCTCGTGCCATCCCGCAAAGGGATGGCAACGCCCCATTGGAAGTCGAGGGGATCAGCCAGATCGTCGGTCATGACTCGAGCCCTCGCATTCGGGGAGAGAACAGAAACCTCAGACCCTGGACCAGTGCCCTCGCCACCCCCGTGACATGGGTCTCTTCGTTCAAAATACGGGCGCGCCAGTTGAGGCTCGGATAGGGTTGGGTACGCAGCCTCTGCCTGAGACGCCGGACGTTGCTCACCATCCGGCTCACGGCGACCGCGCCCTCCTCTTCGAGCGCACCCACGCACAGGAAGAGGTCTTTTTTGAGGTCAGAATGGGTAGTCGCATATTCCCGCTCGATGTCAAACATCACATCGTGATCCCACCAGAGCGAGGGGCTGCTGGCGAGATATCGGCGATAGCGCTCGGGAGAGCGAAAGAGTACGTCGAGGACGCAGAGGCCGCCGAGCGAATGGCCGGCCAGCGTCTCGTCGTCGGCGTCGAGTCGGAATTGCTGACGGAGCCAGGGCTTCACGTGATCTTCAATGCGTTGCATGAACTCGCGACCCTGGCCGGTGTCGATGCCGGGTGCGATCGGCTGCGAGGCACCGGCGCGACGCCACCAATCATCGTTGTCGCGGGTCGGTGTCAGATCGCGACAGCGCAATCGCAAGCAGCGGGTGTATTCGTCTTCCGGCGAACCAGCCTGTGGCTCGTAGCCGATGCCGACCACGAGGAGCGGTTGCAGCTCCCGGGCCTGTTCCAACAGGCGGACCATGCTCGCCAGGACGGGGAAGTACCAATGACCATCCAGGAGGTACACGGCCGGATAACGTGTTTCAGTGTGTCCGTACGCTTCTGGTATCGAGATTTGGAGGCGCAACGGCTCTTTCTGTTCCGGGATGCAAAATACGTGGGTTGCCGTGCCCGACAGACTGACAGGCATATTCAGGAATGCTCCATCAGCGCCAGGTCGGCGATGACCGTTCGGCTGGCTTTCCAATAGCTGAGCGCCACCAGAAAATAGCCAGGGGTACAGGCGAGCAAGGCGAAGCGCAGCGCCTCGTCACCGTAGTGAGCGGATAGACCATCGCTCAGAGCGCCTACGACGACGGGCCCCAGGCCCAGGCCAATGAGGTTGCTCAGGAGGAAGAGCACAGCAACCGCCGTCGCTCTCATCCGCTCGGGCACCAATGACTGAACAAGGGCATACGCGGGCGCAGTGGCGAGAGCGTTGACGAAGGCGCCGACGAACAGACAACCTAATGCAACGCGATGGTCCGGGAGAACCAATGCCAGCACATTGATAGGGACATAGACGGAGGCAATCAGCGTCATGAGCTGCAACTGCCGCCGCTCGGGCTCGAGCGTCGTGCCCCGGGTCAGGCAACCGCCGGCGAGTGTCCCGAGCGCATTGCCCAAGCCCCAATTGAGGGCCAGCCAGGTACCGAGCTCGCCTGTGGCCATGTGATGCACACGGATGAAAAAGACGGGCAGCCATTGCAGCAGGCCGTTTCCGCAGAGTGCATCCAGCACGAAAGAGATGAGAAGAATGCGGAATGTGGGCTGTTGGCAGAGGGACCGAACCCCTGCCCAGAGTGGAGCACGCGTTGGAACGGATGCCGAAGCACCGTGCGAGCGAGGATCTCGGACCGTCGTGCGTACCATGACTGTCAGGATCACTCCTGGAATCGCAAGGGACAGGAAGGCCGCCCGCCAGCCAAACCACTGGGTGATCCATCCGCCGGCCAGGTAGCCGACAGCCATGCTGAGGGGACCGCCCAGCAGGAAGATCGACATCGCCCGCAATCGCTCGGCGCGGTTGTAGTAGCTGGCGATCAGCGAGTGCGCCGGCGGCACGATGCCCGCCTCTGCCGTCCCCACCCCGACCCTCACAAACATCAGCTGCACAAAGTTGGAAACCGCGCCGCACAGCGCAACCGTCACGCTCAATAGCGCCAACGACAGTGCGATAATCGAAGAGCGATTACCGCGATCGGCCCACCGGGCGATCGGCAGGCCCACGACGGAATAAAACACCGCAAACGCCGCGCCCGTGAGAATCCCGAGCTGCGTATCGGACAACGTCAGATCATGCTTGATGGCTTCCAGGGCAACCGCAATAACCTGCCGGTCGAGGAAGTTGTATGCATACGCCATCAGCAGGATCGTGAGTACATATCCTCTGCGGATCACGGATGCTAAAATCGCTTGGACACGGAGACGCCTGCGGTACGCGGCTGAATGTAGTTAGCGACCCAGGTCGTAAATCCTATCTGCCCCGTGGAGAGCAAGCCGCGTCGGTCCGATAGATTGTTGACAAAGAAATTGACTGTCCAGTCCTCCAGATTCACGCCAGTGCGCAGGTCGGTCTGCGCATACCCGGGCAAATCGAACCGCGCAACGCCCATGGGCTCGAACATATCCTGCCGGTAACCGGTGTAGGTCACCGACGCACCGGCGTACAGCGAGAGCCGGTCACTCCATGTCCATTCCTGCTGCACGGAGAAGTTACCCGAGAAGCGAGTGCTGAAGGGGAGCCGATCACCGGAGACACCCACCACCGGGCTGCCCAGAGGTAAGTCGTTCACCAGTTTCGCATCGTTGAACGCAATCCAGCCTGAAAGGGTCAAACCTTTGACGGGACGTGCTTGCGAGGACAGCTCGAGGCCCTGGCTCTTCGCCTTGCTGGCGTTGGTGAAGTAGGTGAACCCGGTGTCTGCCTGCGCGACCTGCAGTTGGATATCGCGCCATTCGATGTAGTAGGCGGATGTGTCGAAGGAGAAACGGTGATCCTGCGTCTGGCCCTTCACGCCCACCTCGTAATTGCGGGTTTTGTCTGGCGCATATTGACAGGGGACGGGATAGAGGACGCAGGTGGGATTGGGCCCCCCTGGCCGGTATCCCGAGGCTACGCGGACGTAGCCCATGAGATCCGGCGAAAACCGGTATCGAGGGGTCAACAGGTAGGTCACCGAATGGTCTTTGGTGTGTTCCGGCGGATTCACGGCAGACGGATCAAACACCGGACCGCTGTAGGTTTCCTCGTAGCGCTGGCGGTTCTCGCTGGCGCGGCCACCTAGCTGAATATCGAACTTTTCCGTGATGCGGTAGGTCAGATCAGCAAAGGCTGCATACTCGGAATAGGTTGTAGGATAGCTGTCGTCAAACAACGGGCCGGCGGTCGCGAGTGTTGGAGGGTCGACCGCGAAATAGCGGTCGAGAGTGGGGGTATCTTCGTGGGTGTAGAACAGACCGGCGAGCCAGTCCAGATGCTCGAGGACCGTGCCGCTGAAGCGAAATTCCTGGGTGAACTTTTTGGTCTGCGCGTTTTGGAACTGGGACGCGCCCTCAACCTGATAGAAGGCATCTGACAACCCGCCGTAGTAGCCGGTCAGGTCGTTGCTTCCGTGGTATTTGTCGATGCTGTAGCCACTGATGGAGATGAAGTCGATTCCGCCAAATCGTCCCTTCACCGTGGCGGCGAAGGAGCGGATCTGGTGGTTGAATCCGCCGGTGCCGCCGAGCAGATTCTGCTGCAGATCGCCCAAGGGGGGCTGGTAGGAGACATAGGGGGCCCCGTGAGCGGAGGTGTCCTGGAAGAGCGCGCTCAATTTCAGGGACCAACTGCCGGATGCCTTCCAGAGTGCGGAGAGTCGACCGCCCGTGACATCGGCGCGATTGACATCCCGCGTATGGAGCGCCGGATCGTCGATGTAGCCCGGATCCCGGCGCACAAAAGCGCTGGCACGAACGGCGAGCGCATCGCCGAGCGGTATATTGATCGCGCCGCGCACACCGTAGCCGGCATCGTCACCGTTTTGAACACCGCTGACGGTACCCTCGATGCGGCCGCTGAATCGATCCGTTGACGGCTCAACCGTGACGAACTTCAGCAATCCGCCCAAGCTGCTCGCGCCGTATAGGGTGCCCTGGGGACCGCGAAGGACTTCAATGCGATCCAGATCGCTGGGGTCAATGTCGGGCGCGGCAGTTCGACTGCCCAAGGCAGTCGTGGAGCCAAACGGAACCTCATCCACCGTGATGCCCACGGTGGGGTTCGTCAGTCCGCCGGTGGTCACCCCCCGGATAGACAAGTTAGCGTCGCCCAGGTTATTGGAGTTGATACTCAGGCCCGGCACGCTGGCGTAATAGTCGCGCAGTCGCAGTTGGTTTTGTCCGATGAGCGTGTCGGCGCTGAGCGCGGTGACGGGTACCGGTACATCCTGTAAGCGTTCCGCGCGTTTCTGTGCGGTTACCACAACCTCTTCAACGACTAAGCCCTGCCCAGCCTCGGCCTCCGGGCCCGAGGGTGCTAGTGACCCGGAAGCCCCTCGAGCCACCTGAGCCAGGCGAAAGCGCTCGAGAGTCGTTCTCGAGTCCTCCTTTGGGGCGGGTGCCGGATTGAGACCGGCGGAGCTCCCCGAGCCCGGCACAATGGTGACCGTCGTCTCATCCACATAGCGATAGGTCAGATCTGTGCCGTCCAACAGCTGTGTCAGTGCTGCATCGCTCGTCAGGTCACCGGATGCACCCGAGGTGTTGCGATCCGCCACCACTTCCGAGCGATAGACGATCACGAGGCCGCGTTCATGGGCCAGCTCCTGCAGGGCTCGATCCAACCTTTGCGCGGGAATGTGAGTGGTTTTGCGGATCGACGCGTGCGCGGTGGCGCCGGCCGCGAGCCCTATGATCGACAGACATATCGCTGCTGCGACAATGGCCACTCGCATGAACAGTCCCCCGGCCTCGATGAGGCGTCTTATGGCGGTCACCCTCTGTGACCGATTCTCAGGACCGTAGAGCGAGGCGGTGGAAAAAGCGGCTACTCCTATTTTTCGCCGATCACAATCTGCTCGGCCGACTCGGTTACCACGACGCCGGGCTGAGCTCGCAGGAAGTGGACGAAGTGGGTGAGAGAGGCGGGATCGAGCGCCGGAAAGGTACCGCTGATGAGCAGTTGTCGGATGCGGCCGTCCTGGACGATCAGTTTCTGTGTGTTGAAACGATTGAATTCCTCCGCAGCCTCGGACAAGGGTGTGGAATCGAATATCAGCTGTTGTTGGGTCCATGCGGTCGCGATGGCCACATTAGCATGGACCTTTCTGGGCGCAGCGCGAGGCGCCACGTCGACCTGCTCACCCGCGGCCACTTCCAGGGCCGCGGCAGGGACTGAAAGCGGCTGGCTGCCCGAGGGCGATTCTGGAGCAACCCCTGCAACGGCCACTGTGCCTTCGAGTACCGTCACCAGGGTTCCAGCAGCTCGGCGATGAACATCGAACTCCGTACCGAGCGCACGCACGTGCACATCCCCGCTGCGAACAACAAACGGACGGGCCTTGTTCTTGGCCACCTTGAACAGGGCCTGGCCCTGCAGCAGGTCAACATTGCGTGTTTCGGCGGTGAAACTCACCCGAATCCGGGAGACGGCGTTCAGCTCGACCACCGATCCGTCGGCCAACGTGATCATGCGTTGCTCACCGATCTGCGTCGTGTACAGGGTTCGATCGCGAGATCCCATCCCAATCGCGAAAATAACCATCGTCACGACTGCGGCGAGCCCTACCCCCAATGCTATCCTGCGAAGTCGTGCTCCCCGGGGCGACCGTCGGATATTCTCGAGGGTCGCTTCTGGGGGAACAGTGCGATCCAGGCTAACCAGGTTGGTCTCGTGGCGCGCCCGCGCAAGCAAGGTTTCGACATCGACTTCATGACCGGAGTCGTAGTGACGGGCATCGTCCCAGATTGCCACGAGCTCCAGATACGCCCGAACATGCTCGGGAGAGGCGCGGAGCCATTCTGTGAACCGCTCGCGCGTGGCGGCATCGGGCACGTCCAATTGCAACTCGACGATCCACTCGGCCGCTTCCTGTCGGATTTGAGCATTCATGGCTGACCCTGCCTATCCAGATGGCGACTGCACTGGGCCAAGGCCCTGGCGAGATACTTCTTCACGGTGGCGCGGGAGACTCCGAGTCGCTCCGCAATCTCATCGACGGTGCAACCGTCCCTGCGTTGCAGTACAAAGGCGGCCCGGGTGTTCAGAGGGAGATTGGCCAAGGTGCGATCGAGGGCTTCCAGGCGACGCTCGAGATGGACCTGGCCCGCGGGATCCGACTCTATTTTCAGCCGCTCGTCCAATCGTTCGTCGTTGAGGTCCAGGGGTTCCGGGACGGTCGCTTGGTTCAAGGCGTGTTGGTGAATGACGTGGCTGGCCACCGTCAGCAGGTAGGCCTCCGGGTTTCTGATCTGGTCGTGCCGATCGACCCGAAGAAGGCGCAGGAATACTTCCTGGGCGAGGTCCGCCGTATCGGTGGAATTGCGCAATCGCGCCGCCAGGAAGGCACGCAGGCGCTGTCCATAGCGGACAGCCAGGTCGGCTACGAAACGTTGTCGGTCATCGGCAAACAAGGTGGGCGGGCTTGCGGCTCGCAGGGTCTATCCGGGGAATAGGAGCGCAGTTCGGGGGAAAGTGGCTACCCTTAAATTTCGTCTTGAAACAATGACTTGGGACTAGCTGGAGGTCGGTCTGTACTCATGCCACGCCCCACAGGGCTGCCGGGCACGTGATCCGGCCATCCGTGTAGTCAACGCCGTTGTCGCGGTCGGATTGCAGGAAGACGGGGCCGTCGAGGTCGACGACCTTGCAGAGTTGGCCGACCAGAAACGCCGGCGCCATCCCGAGAGACGTCCCCATCATGTTGCCCACCATGGTGTCGAGGCCGTGCGCGCGGGCGGCCTCGACCATGGCCAGCGCCTCCGTCAGCCCGCCGCATTTGTCGAGCTTGATGTTGACCACGTTGAATCGGCCCGCGAGCCTCGGGATGTCCGAAAGTCCCTGAACACTTTCATCCGCGGCGATGGGGATCGGGGACGCGAAGCCCTCGAGCTGGGCTTCCTGTCCAACCGGAAACGGCTGCTCGATCAACGCTACTTTCGCATCCTGCAGCGTCGGCATCAGCTTCTCGAGTGACCGGCGGGTGAAGCCTTGATTGGCATCCACGCCGAGCCAGGCATGCGCCATCGCGTCGCGCACTGCGCGAACGCGCTCGGCGTCGATCGGCTCGCCTGTCAACTTCAGCTTGATGGCTCGAGCCCCGGTGTGCGCGCGCGCAGCAGCGGCCATCCTTGCAGGCTCGTCCGCGCCGCAGGTAAAAGTCGTCAGCAGCGGCCGGGGTTCGGGCAAGCCGGCGATCTGCCACGCAGGACGGCCTGTCAGCTTGGCTTCCAGGTCCCACAGGGCACAATCCAACGCGTTGCGTGCCCCGCCGGAAGGCAACAGGGTCTGCAACTCGACCCGACTGAGGCCTTGCTCGATCCGATCGCCTAGCGAGACGATTGTCCGCTCCATCGAGGCAACCGTATCCCCTTTGTAGTAGACACCGGCCGCCTCACTGCGACCGACATGCTCACCCGCCGCGAGGCTGAGCGAGAGCAGGTCGACCGCCTCCCACGTATGACCGGTGATTCTGAACGGGGTGAGTAGCGCCCAAGGCTGAATGCGGATCGACAGCTCGAGCGGTCGGTGCGTGGCGGCTGGCATAACTGGTTATTCCGGGCGTCCCAGCGGGACATCGAGCCCGCTCCGGTGCGCCGCATCGTGAAAAAGTTTGACCGTGACGGGCCTACCCTGCTCACGGGTCTCTTCGGATACGACACCCCCGCCGTCGTAGTTCTTCTGAATGAACGTCGAGCCGCTCAAACGGCCGACAGATGCAATCACAAGGCGCAGCCGATGGCCGCGTTTGATTTGACGGGACACGAAGGTGAAGTGGTGGAAGTCATAGAGCAGAGGATCGAGCGTCGTGATCAGCCTCGAGGTGCGCGGCCCCTCGAAGTCCATCGGCAGCTCGGCGGTGTCATAGATGAGTTGTCGTGCTCCCAGTGCGAGCATCAGCCCAGAGTCGACCAACGAGTTGCCATCGGCCCGCGCTTCGGCCTCGACCTCGGGACCGTCGCCGCTGCGAGGATCGTAACAGTAGCTCTCCGGTTGGCCCGTCCCGGGCCGGACTCCCAAGGGGAAGTAGCCTGTGGCGCTCAGATGGAGGCCCTGTCGCAGTGGGATGCGGATTCCCCACCGCAAGTCAACTGACGCAGCATCCGTCGCTGTCGTGGTCATTTGCACTGCTCAATGCTGAAACCCAGGTCCGCCAACGGGAGCGAGCCGACCTCCAGGATGACCTGGTGAAACCACGGCAAGTCGAATCGCGACCCCATGCGCTGCTCAGCCGCGCGCCGGAGTTTCCAGAGGTGGATTCGACCCGGTGCGTAGGCCAGGGCCTGGCCCGGCATCGAGCAGGCGTAGCGCGGAATTTCTGACTCGATTTCCGCCGGCGATTGCGCCGTATGCTCGTGCAGGTAGTCGCGGGCACGCTCCCCCGTCCAGCCCAGCGCATTCAACCCCGTGTCGACCACGAGCCGAGCCGCTGTGAAAACCTGCATGAGATAACGGCCATAGCGATCATAGGGATCCTCGTAGAGTCCCAGCTCGAAACCCAGATCGGCTGCGTATTCGGCCCAACCCTCACTGAAGGCCGTGATGGTCGGTACGCGCCGGAAGAGCGGCCGGGCCGTGTTGCCGATCTCGGTCGACAGATGCAGATGATGTCCAGGAACCAACTCGTGGTAGATGACCGCCGCGGCACTGATCATCGAGCGCTGCTCGAGATGGGATGCGTTGTAAACGTACGCACCGGCGCCGTTATCTCCCGCCCCGGCGGGCTGATAGTAGCCGTACGTCATGCCACCCTCCGCCTCCGGAGCAAGCCTTTTGACGGCGTAGGGAGGGAACCTCAGGATACCGAACGCCTTGGGCAGAACCGCCTCGCACCTTCTCATGAGCTCGAGATAGCGAGCGCCCATTTCGGTCGCGTCTTCGCAGTACAGGCGTCGGTTGGATTGCAACCGTTGCAGGAACTCGGCGGCGGTGCCCCTGAAGCCAAGCTCGGCGCGGACCCGGGCCATGCTTGCTTCGATCTCGCGCACCAGTTCCAATCCGCGCCGATGGACTTCATCGGCATCGAGCGCAAATGTCGTGTGCTGGTGAATCAGCTTCTCGTAGGCACCGCTCCCTCCGGGGTAGTGGCACAGTCCCATTCGGGACGGGGCCCGGCCGGCATACTCATGCGCGATGTAGTCGATCAGCGCGGCGAACGCCTTGCGGATCCGCTCGAGGCAACGTTGCAGATGGGACCTGAACGCGCTTTGCTGCGCGTGATCGATACGAGCGAGTCGTTCGGACGCCACGCCCACGTTTTGAACAACTCCCAACGCAAGCCCGTCGATTCCGGTGAGACAACGCGCTAGTGCGCTCGCCGGAACGACGATTCCCTGCGCGGCCTGCTCCCGGAGGTTACTCAGAGTATTCGCGAGGTACCGGTGATACTGGTGAACGAGCGTCAGGTAGCGCTCGAGGTCCGTGGCGCGATCGAAGGCGAATGACTTCAAATGGCGATGAGTCTCAGCCAGGATGAAGCCGATCCGGTAAGGAGTGATGGCCAGGTCAAATCGATGCAGGTCGGCGGCCTGCGCAAGCTTGCCGGCTTCGAAGCGAAGGTACCGTCGGGTGAGCTCCGTTGTCCGATCCAACACGCCGGGAGCAATGGCATCGAGGCGCGCGGCCCAACCGGAGGCCAACGAGGCCGAGTGATCGCTGTCACATTGCAGGGGTGACCCGATCCGTTGCGTGATGTCGCCGCTCAGCGAGGCGGTCAACAAATCAATCGAGGCCCAGTGGGAGAAGATCTCCATGCCGATGCGCTCGATCTCACCACTGGACTGCATGTCCATCATCCGCCGCAGACTTCCGCGAAAACCCGAAGGGCGTTCTCTCCCAGGATGCCTTTTATTTCCTCGTCGGTGTAGCCACGGCTCACCAACCCCCGGGTAATGTTGATCAGGTCGCGGCAATCCTCGAAGCCGGTCAATCGTCGGGTGATGTCGAGCTCATCCTGCGGCCGGAAGCCGATGGTTTGGGCCAGCGGCGTGAAGGCCCGTCTCAATATCTCATCGGGTGCCTGCAACGGTGCATCCGTCCCGATAGCCACGTGCCGCCAGCCGACGAGGTTGGCAATGTAGTCGATGTGATCGAACATGTGCTCGATGGTCGCATGGCGCTCCCGGGTGAGAAAAATCGGCAGGGCGACAACCCCAATGACGCCCCCGGTATCGGCTATCGCGCGCAGGGCCTCATTGGTCTTCCCCCGTGCATGAGCGGACAGGCTGCGGGCCGAAGTGTGGTTGGCATTGACAGGCCCTTTCGAGTGACGACACGCATCGAGCGTCGTCAGGTGACCACAGTGACTGACATCGACGATCAGGCCCAGCTGGTTGCAATGCTCGACCACTTCTATTCCAAACATCGACAGGCCGGCATCGACCCGCTCGGTGCAGCCGACACCGATGTTGTTCATCTGGTTGTAAGTCAGCATGAAGGAGCGCAGGCCCTTGGAATAGGCCCGGTCGAACGCGGCAAGATTGCGTGGTAGCGGATCGAGCGGCTGGCAATGGCCGTACACGGCAATGACTCCATCACGCTTGGCTTGTCGAATCTGCGCCGCTGTCGTGACGTGGCGCAGCCACGGTAGATCCGCATATCGGGTGGTCAGTTGATCTGCCTTGTTCAGGCGCGGGTCGGTGCCATCGTGGACTTCAACACCGTAGGTGCCACAATCCAGTCCCGCGGCCTGTAACCAGTCGCGAAGCAGGTGCGACTTGCCCAGTCTGGACATCTCGTAGGGCCAGAAAAAGGCTTCGCCCAGGGCCTCCAGGCCGCTGCCAGCCGCCTCCATCCGAGCTTTGAACTCCTCCTGCAGAGCCTGCGGATAGTGGGAAAAGATGTTTCCACCGGCTCCCTGAGACACGAGATCGACGACAATACACTCGCGGTGCAGCCGCTCGGCACGCGTCTCCTGTTGGGCATTCAGGTTGAAGGGATACTTGCCGGGAGCCGGCAAGTTGGGGGTTTGCGTGGTCATAGAACAGCCGGAGCAATATCGCCCCTCACCCAGATCCGGGCCTGCCACAGATGCCAGGATCCCCAGAGGTATCCCGCGCTCAACGCCAGCAGTGAATAGCGCAGCGATTCCTCGCCGAAGTACGACCGCAACACATCACTCAACGCACCCGCAGCCAGCGGGCCCAATCCCATCCCGACCAGGTTCGCGAACAGATAAATCAACGCGATCGCCGTCGCCCGCATCCGCTCCGGAACCAGAGTTTGAATTGTGGCGAACAGCGGGCCGAGCACCGCAGCCCCAACTATCGCGGTCAGCCCCACCGAGACGAATGCAACGTGGTGATTGGGTGAGAGATAGGTCAGCGCGGAGATCCCCGTGGACACCGCGCATGCGATCGCCATGACCGTGAGCTGCAACTGCTCGTTGTTGGCCGCACGACGCGCGGCCAACTCGCCGCCCAGGTAAATCCCCGCGAGTCCACTGGTTCCATAAACGACGGCAAACCAAGCCCCCAGTTCGGCAGATGACAGGTGGAAACTGCGCACAAAGTAAGTGGGCTGCCACTGGCCGATCCCGGTCCCGAAGAACGACATCACGGAGTAGCACAACAGCAGATGACGAAAGGTTCTATTGCGCCATAGAGTCCCGCAAACATCCGCCAGGCTGGGCCGCTGCGGCGCGCGTGTTGCGGTGAATGATGGCCTCCTGGGTTCCCGCAGCGTGAGCCACGCCACCGCTGCCAAGCCAACTCCGGGCAGGCCGAGGAGGATAAACGTGGTGCGCCATCCGTAGAGCTCGTTCAGCCAGCCTGCTACAAAATAGCCGAGGACACCACTCAATGAAGTGCCGAGCATGTAGATCGACACCGCCCGCGGGCGTTCCGCGCGAGTGAAATGTTCGGCAATGAGGGAATGAGCCGGGGGAACACAACCGGCCTCGCCCACGGCCACAAAGATGCGGATGCCCAGGAGTTGAATGAAGCTCGCGGCCAGCCCGCAGGCGGCGACGGCCATGCTCCACAGCCCGGTAGTGGCGGCGATGAGTGTCCTGCGATTACCCGAATCCGCCCAGCGCGCCAGCGGAAGTCCCATCAGCGAGTAGAACACTGCAAACGCGATCCCCGTGAGCAGCCCCAGCTCAGTGTCGCTCAGGTGCAGGTCGGTTTTGATGTTCTGCATGAGGAGCCCCAGCCCCAGGCGGTCGACGCCGTTGAAGGCGTAGATGAGCAGCAGAATGCCCAGGAGATAACGCTTGTAGACCCTGTCAGTCATGCGGCCCGCGCCGTCGAGGATCACGGGACCCGCTGGAACACCAGGTCTCGGGTCTGGTAGTTGGAGAAGCGGAAACAGGTCGCGTTGGGATCGAACGACAACAAGCCACCCAGGAAGGGAAGCCTGGCCGGCCGGGTCCGCCAGATTCCGGTGGCGATGCACTCCAGATCGAAGACTGCGGTTCCGAACCGGCCGACCGTGGTCAGCCGCGGACCCGCATCGGTGTGCGACACGGTTGCAGTGGTTCCAATGCCATCTGACCTATAACGCCCGCCGATGATCTCCGCGTTCGCCACGGTGGGAGTCTCCACCCTCACGCACTCGTCAACGTTGCCGAAGTCATTGAAGCGGAGCGCGGCAGGCTGCGCGAAGTCTCCCTGCAAGGTCAGGCTTTGCTTGGGATCCTTCCAGAGCTCGACATACCGGAATTCGCCGCGAGCATCCGGCTCCATAGGCAACTCGCTCCCGCCCACCGAGACGATCTGCCTGCCATTTTTCCCAAACAATCGAATGACGCGTCCCGTGGTCGGGGATAGAAAGGTCCCGGTTGCGAAAGGTCCTCGATAGGGTTCCGGGGCCGCCTCCAGCTCAGGCAGGCAGGCATCGATCACCTGGTTGGCGAGCAACATGCTCGAGATGTCCTGGCGGTTGGACAGGATCACCACATCCAGTCCGGCGGCAGGTATTTTGAGCATCTGCGCGTTGCCGCCCAAGGCGTTGCCGGTATGGGAAAGGGTATCGACGCCGCGATAGCGGTCGAGCATCAACCCCAACCCGTAGCCGGTCGACGTACCGTTGGCGAGTGTCTGCGGCGTTTTCATGGCGGCCCAGGTAGCGGCACTGCCGATCCGGGGCGAGCCCATGTGAGCTAGCCACAGGAGCATGTCGTCGACCGTGGAGACGATCGCCCCGGCCCCGAAGCAGTTATCCAGACCCCAGTAGAGCCTCTCGAACGAGCCCGCGGCGCTGAGCGAGTGCTGCGTCGCGCTATTGGGCAGGAAATCGTTATCCGAGCGGCGTAACAGGCTGGAGTACATTCCAACCGGCTGGAAGATCTTCTCCCACAACACCTGCTCGAGCTGACACCCGGTGATTCGCTCGATGGCCGCGCTGAGCATGAGCCAGCCTCCATTGTTGTACATCCACGCCGTGCCCGGTGCCGTGTTGGCATCGTCGATATCGCGGTAAAGCTCCAGGAGCTGAGCGCTCCCGACGGATTGGGACACCCCGCCATACCCGCTGTAAGTCTCGTTGAATTGCACGAAGATGTCGTATACGTCGCGCAGGCCGCTGGTGTTTCCCATCAGTTGCCGCATGGTGACGCGGTGACAGACAGGATGCAGCTCGGGCAGATGTTTGCCTGCCGGATCATCGATGGCCGCCTTGCCCTCCTCACACAGCAACAGGTAGGCCAGGCAGGTAAAATGCTTGCTCGTCGATGCGATCCGCATGCGGATGGTGGACGACAGCAGGACCGGCAGCTCCAGGCTGGCCAGGCCAAAGCCCTTTCGATAGACGGGCTTGCCGCCGATAGCGATCCCGACAGCCACACCCGGCAAGTGTCCCTGGTCGAGGTTGGAGAAAATCGCATCGATCCTCGACTCCTCGAAGTCGATGCGCATCAAAAACTCCTCGTGACGGTCAGTCCCACGGTCCGCGGCTGAATGATCTGGTACGACGTTGTGGGGACGAAGCCCACCCCACCGGAGAGGATGCCGCGTCTATCCGTGGCATTGTTGAGGAAGAGGTTCGCTGTCCACTCGTTGTACCGCGCACCGGCCCGTAGGTTGATCTGGGCGTAAGCCGGATACGCCGCTCGGGGCGTACCCGGCGGATTGAACGAGCCTTCGCGCAAGCCGACGTAGCTGACAGACCCGCCGACGAATCCCACCACGGCGGTGATCAGCGGAAAGGATTGCTCCAGCGAAATGTTGCCGGAGAATCGGCTGCTCAGAGGCAGGCGGTCCCCCGCAAGCCCCAGCACCGAGCTGTTGGACGGAAAATTCCGCGTCAACTCGGCATCGCAGAGCGCAATCCATGCCGCGACGGTGAGCCCGGTCAGCGGCTTTGACTGCACGGACAGCTCCAGACCCTGGCTCTTGGCCTTGTTGCCATTGCCGGTGTAGCCCAAGGTGCCCTGTGGATTGAACAACTGGAGCTGAATGTCGCGCCAATCGATGTAGTAGACCGAGGTGTCGACCGAGAAGGTGTGCTCCAGGAAGTCGCCCTTCAACCCCAGCTCGTAGTTTCGAGTCTTGTCGGGACTGTACTGCGAGGGCGCGCCCGCCAGTATGTAGTTGACGTTCGGGCCGCCGGCCCGGTAACCGGAGGCCAGGCGCGCATACAACATGATATCGGGCGTGAATTTGAATCTCGGCGTCACCAGGTAGGTAAAGACGCTGGCGGTGGATTCGCCGGCGGGTGTGACAGACTGACCTCCGGGAATGGAGGCACCCGTGGTGACACTCTCCGGTGCCCGCTGCCTGATGTGGCTCTCGCGCCCTCCGAATTGAACATCGAAAGCATCCGTGATTTTCCAGGTCAAATCGGCAAACCCGGCGTATTCCTGAAACGATGTCGGAGTACCGGCCGCCAGCACCTTGGCGAGGGAAGCTCCCGTCTCGGGATCAATCAGGACAAAGCCTTGGTCAAACCTCGAGGTCTCGTGCGTATAGAAGCCACCTACGAGCCATTCCAGGCTCGGGCCGATGGGCATTCCCAAACGGACCTCCTGCGTGAACTTGTCGGTCTTGTTGTCGTTGGTGAATGCAATGGGCGCACCGAGCGCACTGGCGACATCAGCCGCCGAAAAGTAGGAGCTGACGTTGTATCCGGTGACGGAGGTCAGTGCCACGCCCCCGAGCTTCCCCGAGATGACGGCGCTGTATGATTGCAGCCGCGTGTTCTGGCCGCCGGTGCCCGGAAGGTAACTCTGCTGCAGATCGCCGAAGCCGGAGGCGAGGAATACGGACGATGAGCCATCCCAGCGGGTTTCCTGGATGAGGGCGCCGAGCTTGACGGTGAAGTCCTGCGTCGGCTTCCACAGCGCGGCAAAGCGGCCACCATCGATCTGTTCCTCGTTGACGCTCCTCCGCCCGGTGTTGACGTTGTCGACATAGCCGGGGGTTTGCCTGTAGAAACCGCTGACGCGAATCGCGAGCTGCTCCCCGATAGGCACATTGAGGGCGCCACTGCCGTTGTAGGCCACCGTATCGCCGTTGTGAATTCCGCCAAGTCCTGCCTGTATGTGGCCACTGAAACCGTCGGTGGAAGGATCGATGGTCACGTACTTCAGCAGTCCGCCCATGCTGCTGGCGCCGTAGAGTGTTCCTTGGGGTCCGCGCAGCACTTCGACTCGAGCGAGATCGGCGGGATCGATGTCAGGAATCAAGCCACCGCCGCTGCCACCGGCCGTGGAGGCACCAAATGGGACGTCATCGACGGTGATGCCGATGGTTGGATTCTGGTTTCCGCCCGTCGTGATTCCCCGGATCGCCAGGGTCTGAATCGCGGCTGTGCCGCCGCTCGGAGTCAAGCTGAACCCCGGAATCAGGCTGAAGTAATCGCGCAATTGCGCCTGGTCGCTGGAGAGCAATGTTTGCCCGCTGATGGCGCTCACCGGCACGGGGACATCCTGCAAGCGCTCTTCGCGCTTTTGGGCGGTGACCACCACCTCTTGCAGAATCACAGGTGCTCCGGCAGAGGCCTGCGCCTCTCCGGACCCTACGGAAGCAGTGCCTTGAGATGCTCCTCGATCTGCCGGAGCCAGCTGAAGACGGCTCCGGGGTGATGGGTGACCAGCGGGTCCCGAGGGCCCCCGGCTCCCCACGCCCGCTCCCGCCGCCGGTGGGAAGTCCTTCGGATTGACGATCGCGATGGTCGTATCGTCAACGATCCTGTACGTCAATCCCTGCGGCGCCAGCAGGGTCTCGAGAGCCTCTTCGAGTGTCTGATTGCCCTTGATCGGACCGACGAGCGCATTGCCATCGATGCTCGTCGAGAACCGGCCCACCTGCAGACCCGTCTGCTGCGCGAAATCCTTCAAGGCCGTATCGAGCGCCTGGCGTGGAATGTTGAGCTCGTAATGTTGGATTGCCGCCTTGGCCTGGGGTGCGGCTGCAATCGGCATGATGCCCAATGCGGCAATCGCTGCGAGGGTGGCCACGCGCATGATCTTTTGCCCCGTCCGGTAGTTCCGGTGTAGTTGCTCGGACGTGCATAAGAGGGGTTGGCCGCACGATTCTTCCCTCTTTCGGAAGAAAAAAACTTTCGCCTCGATACAGGGCGGAATCGAGGTCCTCACTGGGAGGGGGTGTCCGCCGGCAGCAGGGTGATGCTCTGGTCCCCATCGCGGATGACCCGTATCGGAGCGACGCTCTGCAGAAACGCGATGAAGGAATTTGGTTGCGAAGCGTTGAACACGCCGTTGATCGGATGAGCCGCGAGGGTTGGGTCGGCCACGGTGATCCGCACCCTGTTATAACGATTGAACTGCGCGACCGCTCTCTCGATCGTGTCATTATGAAAGATGAGTCTCCCCTCGGCCCAGGCGAGGGCCTGGTGGCTGTCGACCGCGTGCACGGCCTCGGCGGAGCCGGACGCCTGAACGATGACTTGCTGATTGGCGCTGAGGAAAACCTCCCCGTTCGAGGACGGGGATGATGGGGTCTGTGCTTGCGAGCGCCGCGCCGGGACGTCGGTTGAGCTCTCGGCTGTCGCCAGCGTGGCCGGAATAACGGCGACTTTGCCTTCGGTCACGGTGACCACGATGTTGTGTAGTCGACGCTCAACCCCAAAAGCGGTGCCGATGACGCGCACCAGGGTGTCATTGGAACGGACCAGGAAGGGCCGGAGGGGATTCTTCGCGACGTGAAACACAACACGCCCGCGCTCGAGGAATACTCGTCTCAACTCGGCCGAGTATTGCACGCGTACACGGGTTTCGGGATCTATCTGAAGCACGCTACCATCGGCAAGAACGACCTCGCGGCGCTCGCCACGCTCGGTGTCGATTACTTGACCGCGGGTAAGGAATAGAGAGAGAAAGGCCACCGCGAGAACGAGCGTGGCGGCGACACAGGCCGCAAGGCGCACACCGTAGCGGGTAGGTCTCTCAAGCGGCGCAACGGTAACCGGGGACCGTTCCAAGCGAATAATGGAATCGTCATCGGCGGCGGACTTGGGTCCGGTGGTGATGTCACTCCAGAGATTGAACTGCTCGAGCGCGCCATGAACATGAACGATGCGGAGCATTTCGCCGACGTGTAGGGGAGACTCCCGCAGCCAGTCGATGTACTGCTCGCGCTCCTCGCGGCGCATCTGGTTGGATTGCAGGAGCGCGAACCAGCGGGAGGCTGCAGCGCTCGCCTGGCGACGGCGATCACTCGCGTCCATGTGTGAACACTCCTAGGAGCTCCGGGTCGAGCTCCTGGCGAAGCCGGTCATAACTTTTCTCGAACTGTCGGCGGACGCTGCGCAAAGATTCGCCCAGGCGCTCGGCGATTTCGGCGTATTGGAGATTCTCGGTGTAGAACAGTTTCAGGATCTCACGTTGGTATGGAGTCAGGGTGTTGAGCGCGCGCTTGATCTCTGCGTAGGACTGCTCGAGGAGCACGGCGGAATCGGCTTGGCCGGCGGCGGTCAATTCGGCCAGCCACTGGTCGCGGTGGGGCCGTTTGTGACAAGCCCGGAGAGACCATTCGACGGCGACGTTGGCGGCGACTTTGAACACGTACGCCTGAGGATTCTCAATGAGCTCGGTCCGGTCGTAGCGCATGAGCCGCAGGAACACCTCCTGGGCGACATCGTCGATGTCTGCCCGGGGCACGCCTGTCTTGCCGAGGAAGCGGCGCAGAGGAGAACGCCACTGGCGAAACCAGTCAGAGATGCGCCGCTTCGCGTCCACAGAGCTCACCAGCTTGAGGTCTTCTCACGGAAAATGCAGGTCAGGCCCTATATTAAGAGTGCCTGAAAGGCCGGATTCCCCCCCCGCGCGCGCCGATAAATTTGCAGACCCTCGATAACTTGATGATTTTAAAGATTTTCGGCCGAGAATGCGGCGCCTGACGCGGGAACCCCAGCCAGGTCACGCGCCACCGCCTCCCCTGCTTTCCAGAAATGGACTGCTGACCACAGCGCCACGAAAGACGTCAACAACATGGCGTACCGCAAGGAGTCCTTCCCCAGAACCGGTCCCAAGGCATCACTCAAGTCACCGACGATCTGCGGCCCCAACCCCATACCTATCAGGTTGGCCAGTAACAGGGTGATGGCCAGTGTCGTTGCACGCATGTCATCCGGCACCAACCGTTGCAGGAGCGCGAACGTGGGACCGGTGAAAAAGCTGAACGCGATCGAAAGAGGCACCAGGGACAGCAACGCGGGAATCCTCTGCGGCAGCAAGAGGAACAGCATGAAAAACGGCACAACCAGCGCAATCATGAGCGCGCTCAGACGCAACCGGCCCCGCTCGTCGCCGGCAAACCAACGAGCGCTCACGTGGCCTCCCAGGAGAATTCCCGCGATCCCGCTGAGACCGAAAATCAACCCCAGGTAGACCCCCAACTGGGAGGTCGTCATGCCGTGGCTGCGCATCATGAACGCGGCGTACCAGGGGGACAACCCGGCGCCGATAGTGTACAGGAGGACGAGAGCCAGGATGAGATGGCGCGTGGACTGCTGTCGCCAGAGCGTCCTGAGAACATCAGCCTTGCGAGGCAGCGATTGGGCCACGGCCACCGGGTCCGAGTCCGGCCCGCGCGAATCGCGCGGCTCCACCACAGTGAGCCTGACTATCAGGGCCACCACCAGGGCCGGCGCACCCATGACAAAAAAGGTCCACCGCCACCCGTACCGGTCGTTGAGCCAACCGCCCAGAATGAAGCTGATCAGCGCCGCGAATGCGTTGGCCAACCAGTAGATCGCCATTGCACGCGTCCGCTCCGCGCGCCCGGGAAAGTAGTCTCCCACGAGTGAATACGTAGGCGGCAAGCAGCCGGACTCACCGACACCGGCCGCCACCCTCGCGAGCACGAGTTGTATGAAATTCGTGACGCACATACACAACATCACGGTCGCTCCCCACAATGCGATCGCAAGTGAGGTAATCGTGGTGCGGTTACCGCGATCGGCCCAGCGTGCGATGGGGAGCCCCAGGGTCGCATAAAACAGCGCAAAGGCCATTCCTGTCAGGAACCCGAGCTGCGCATCCGTCAGATGCAGATCCTCCTTGATCGGCTGCAGCAGCAGACTCATCAGGCCCTGGTCGAGATAGTTCAGGGTCGCGACGAGGGTCAACACCCCCAGCACGTAGCGCTTGTAGGCCACGCTGAACATCTTGCGTGCTCTGGGCGGCCTACCTGAGGCTTTCCGGCCAGAAAGGTACGGTACAGGCGGGACCCAACAGACTCTTCAGTCCGTGACTGAAAGCCGCTGTCCAGGCGGTCGCATGGGTTTCGCCCGGGAAGAGCCGGGTTGTCAGTTCGAGGCCGGAAATGCGCGCCTGCCGCAGGTATTTCACGAGTTGGATGTACCCGGTGACGAGAGCGAAATCGGCCGACGTCGCGTGAAACTCTTCCAGCTCCCCGACGGACACAAAGACTCGTGCGCTCATCGCCCGCTGGGAGCTGACAAAGGGCTCACAAAGCTCGATACCATAATGTCGGCCCTGGTAGTACACACCCGGGCTGCCCAGGATGTAACGCTTGAACGTGTCGGGCTCTGTGAACAGGGTATGCAGTCCAAACGTGGCGCCTGCGGAGTAACCCCAGTAGCTGTTGTCATCGGGGACAGTTGGGTAGCGAGAGGCAATATAGGGCATGAGCTCTGCACGGATGAAGCGCAGAAAGTCGACCGCGTCGGTCGTCTCCGTGACCTGGCCGGGATCGCCAAGGCCGGTCACGAATTCGGACTGCGCGACCTGCGCGATGTAGTCACTCAGAATCTTCTGGATCGGCCGTGAGAACAGGTCCCGCATGCGCAGAACCGCCGCCGCGGAAGAGTTGGCATAGCCGATACCCACCAGGATGAATCTCGGCACCTCGCCATAACCCTGCATGAGCGTCGCGAGATTCGCGAGGCCCCCGAAAAAATAGTCACTATCGGTGGTGTACAGAACGGGAAACCGTTCCGATCCATCCGTGCGGCGCATGGGCTCGAGCACCTTGATCGTGAAGGTCTGATCGACCGAGCGCGCCTGGATCGAGTGCGTCTGGATGCCGTGTGATGTGAAAGAAGCCATCGGATCAGAAATGCCGGTCGAGCGAGAGTCCCACGGCGCGGGGTTGTATGTAAGTGAATGCCCCCGGATTGAAGGTTCCCAACCCGCCCGTCAACATTCCACGCCGGTCCGCAGCGTTGGTGACGTACAGGTTCACAGTCCACTCATCGCTCTTCAACCCGGCGTGCACATCCGTTTTCGCATACCCGGCGAAGTCCTGGCGTTCGGCGGTTGCCGTGAAGACGCCCTGGCGGTTACCCACATAACTGACCATGCCCTGGACAAATCCAGTGAGCGAGCCGGCAATGGGGAAGTCCTGCTCGACCGACACATTGCCGGAGAAGCGGCTGGTGTTGGGCAATCTCGAGCCCTCCGCTCCAACCGGCGAGCCTGCGCCGCCGGTGGGCAGGTCTGCAGTCAAGGTCGCGGCGTTCCAGCTCACCCAACCGGCGACCGTGAGACCGCGTACCGGCCGCGCCTGCAAGGAAAGCTCGATGCCCTGGCTGCGGGCACGACTGGCATTGACGAAGTATCCCGCGAAGGTGAGCGGATCGACGAAGGTCAGTTGAATGTCTTTCCAGGTGATGTAATAGACCGAGGCATCGAAGCTCAACGACTGAGCGAGTGCCGTCCCCTTCACGCCGACCTCGTA
>Ga0070665_100001981_pt1 | contig 23041 bp, 23 predicted proteins | sample KBSS13metaG_FD_65862 | JGI IMG/M metagenome (GOLD analysis project Ga0070665, IMG submission 65862) | Switchgrass rhizosphere microbial communities from Kellogg Biological Station, Michigan, USA - KBS S1-3 metaG | ecosystem: Host-associated > Plants > Roots > Rhizosphere > Soil ... | reverse complement strand
CTCACGGCCAAGACCAACCCGTGCACCCAGGGCCCCGGCATCTATGGCAGCTACAACATCAAGAACGAGACGTGTGTGCTGGCCCAGGGGGCCTACGTGTTCACCGGGACGCTGTCGTTCCAGAACACCGGCTCCCATCTGACCAGCAACAACGCTCCGGTCACCCTGTTCTTCGCGAGCCCCAGCGGCAAGCTGGACATCAAGAACGGTGACATCAACAAGCTCTCCGCTCCGACCACGACACCGTTGCCGGCGGGCTTCCCAGCAGGATGGCCGGCCGGGTTCGCGATCATCTATGCGAGGAACAACACCAACACGCTCGACCTCCAGGGAAACGGCGACTCCTTCCCCGACGTGACGGGCAACGTCTACGCCCTGAAATCGACCACGTCGTTCAATGGAAATGCGTGCTTCCAGGTGAGTGGGGGCGCCGTGGTCATCGGTGGTGTCAGCTCGGTCGGCAACCAGTCGTGCCTGAACGTGCTCGATGCCAAGAACGCCGGCAACGCGCTGCCGCAGAACCTGAGGCTGACCCAGTAGCCATGAAGACCCGAATGAACAGCCCACGCCCATCACGGAGGACTAGTACGTCGTAACCACGTCGGAACACCGCTCACGGCATGGGTGACCATGACCGTGTGACACCACTGGACCACGGGTGGTCTAGACCAGCCTGATTTGACTCGGGCTAACCGAGCGCTCCGGTCACACTGATTCACGCACGGGGGCACAGGTTGATCGATTCGGGTCCATCGTCGGCCATTGCTCGCCTAATCTCGGCCACGCACAGTGGGGCGACCTGTGCCCACGCCACATGGGGTGGCGAGGCTGAGCCGCAGGCGGGGAGAGCATGACGGGTTTCAGGAGAAGGCGTGACCGGCGGGACGAAGGTGGTGCCGCTGCGGTCGAGTTCGCGCTCGTGCTGATCCCGTTGCTTTACTTGGTCTTCGGGTTGATCCAGTACGGCTGGTACTTCTACGCGATGCAGTCGGGTAGCTCGGCCGTCGGAGACGCGGCCCGCCGGGCGGCAGTGGGCAACTGTCAGACGGTCGCCCAGATCCAGACCCTCTTGAAGAACCACCTCGGTGTCGCGACGACCGCGAGCAGCGGAAGCGGTATCACGACGACGCTGGCCTACACGGCGGCGGACGGTTCGTCGATGGCGGCTCCTGGCCAGGTCGGCGGAAGCGTGACCGTGACCGCGACCTTCCCGACCTTGAACTTGCACTTCCCCTTCATCCCGGTCCCCAGCAGCGGCACCATCACTCGGACGAACGTCGCGCGCATCGAAGACCTGAGCTCGAGCGAGGGGACTTGCTCATGACCAGATTGATCTCGCGCCGACGCCGTCACGAGCGTGGCGCCGTGGCCGTGCTGGTCGCCTTGCTCGCCGTCGTCCTGATGTCGATCTCGGCTCTCGGCGTCGACCTCGGCAATGCCTGGCAGCAGAAGCGGCAGGTGCAGGCCGGCTCCGACCTGGCGGTCGAGGCTGGGGCCGGCATCAAGGGCGCGAACCTGCCGAACACCGGAGCCGTGAAGGCCTGCAGCTACGGCGCGGCCGGAGCGCTCGCGACGAATCAGTCGGTGAAGGACATCGCTCAGTACCTGGCGGACCAGGCCTACCCGAGCCAGACAGGGACCGGCTACTCCAGCATGCTGGCGAACCTCCCAGGGCAGCTCACGGACTGCAGCATGACCAACGGTGAGGTCGTCTATGGCCAACCGAAGCAGACTGGTGGCACCTGGACGGTCACCTACAACAAGAACCAGCTGTCGCTGGTGAGCCCACCGAAGACGGTCGACTTCGGGCTCGCCGGGATCATGGGCTTCCACAGCACCAAGGTGGCTGGCGTCTCCACGATCGAGATCAAGTCGCCGAAGTTCAGCACCCTGCCGTTCTACGCCTTCGATGGTTGCGACTACGGTCCTCAGACGCTGCAGCAGCCCAACAATGGCCAGTCGGCAAGTACGGTCATGCTTGCCAATCCCACGGATACCAACGACGCGACTCTCACGTCGGTAACGCCAAGCCAGTACCCGGTTGACACCACGCCTGCTCTGGAGCCGATCACCATTCTGGGGGCGAGCTTCACGGGCGTGACCCAGATCGGCTTCTTCGAGTCTGGAAACGCAACCGCCGGGCCGCCTCCGGTGACCTCCACGACGTTCACGATCGTCAACGACGGCAAGATCACGATGCCGGATATTCCTACTCAGACCCGCGGTGTCGCAGGCGTACAGGAGTACTGGTACATCCGAGTGATGAAGGGCGGTAAGTGGTCGACCATCTTCGTAGGCAATGGCAACAACCAGACTCTGAACACCCCGATCCTCACCATCGGTACTCCGCCATTGGTGTGCGCCCAAGGGTCATCTTCGGGAAACTTCGGCACCCTTCTTTTGGCCCACGCTGGCTACACAGGCACCGACAAGGTGGGAGCAGCCAACGTAGCGCTCGGCCTCACAAACACCCTGGCGCTCTATCCCACTGCCGGTGCGCCCACCAACGGAACTTGTTCCACCGCGCAACCCCAGACTGTTCTGTGGGGCAATGGCACGGACGGGACCAACTGTGTCGACACAGACACAGGGATGTCAGCAGCCGTTGCCTCAGGAGGCTTTCTGGGAATCGGGTCCGCTGCGGTTGGCGGGAACAGCTACCTCATGTATCCCAACCACAAGACAAAGTGCGCCAACGGTGGAACGACGGAGGCGACAACGACCATCGGTGGCAAGCTCGCGAACAATGACACCTTGTCGTGCTTCTTCCTCAATAACTCCACGCACATCAGCGATGTATCTGCAGATCCCACGCTCGGGGGATACACCGGAACATCCCCGTTGATTTCGGATGCTATCTACGATTCGCCGCGCTTCGGGTACGTTCCGGTCTTGAAGACCCAGCCGGGTCCGGGGGGCAGCCTGAAGTATCAGATCGTGGACTTCCGGGCCTGCTTCATCACCGACCAGCCCCAGTCCGCTGTGAAGGGTGACCCGGCCGGCACAACGAACAACGGATTCGTGATGGATGTCAATGGAGTGCATTCCGTCGAGGTCATCTTCCTCAATCCGAACGCGTTGCCGAACCCGCCGGTGAAGAACGGGACGATCAACTACATCGGCTCGGGTCCGAAGGAACCACTGCTGGTGAACTGAGCGGCCCGAGAGTCGTCCACAGCTCGACTCGCCGCCCCCGTCGTCCACAGACGCCGGGCGCTGCGCTGTGTGGCGGGGGTGCCGGCACCGAGCCTGAGAGTCATGACCTCGACGACGGATGCACCCTCGGGGCGGCTGCAGGCGCTCGGCCGGTACGGCGAGAGCGTCGCCGCCCGTCACCTGACCGACCTGGGGATGGTCGTGCTCGATCGCAACTGGCGCTGCGAGGCGGGCGAGATCGACCTGGTCCTCCGGGACGGAGACATCCTGGTCGTCTGTGAGGTGAAGACCCGCACGTCCGACGTCTGCGGGACGCCGCACGAGGCCATCACGGCGACCAAGCTCGACCGACTCAACCGGCTCGCGCTGCTGTGGGCGGAGGCCCACGACGTCCGGCCGCCCCAGACCCGGATCGACCTGGTGGCCGTTCACCGTCCTCTGCGCGGTGCCTCGACCGTCGAGCACGTCCGGGGGTTGCTCTGATGGCGATCGGGACGACCCACACCGTCTCGCTGCACGGCGCCACCGGTCACCTGATCGACGTCCAGGCCGACGTGTCGCCCGGCAGTGTGGCGACCACCCTGGTGGGTCGCCCGGATGCGTCCTTGAACGAGGCCCGCGACCGCTGTCGGATGGCGATCGCGAACTCGGGTGGGGAGTGGCCGAACACCCGGCGGGTGACGATCCTGCTGTCGCCGTCCGACCTGCTCAAACGGGGCACGCACTTCGACCTGGCGATCGCGATCGCCGTGCTGGGCGCGTGTGGCGCGGTGCCGACGGACTCCCTCGCGGACACCCTGCTCATCGGTGAGCTCACGCTGACCGGCGGGCTCCGCTCGGTGCCGGGAGTCCTGCCGATGGTGATGGCCGGGGCCGCCCGCGGGTACCGGCGGGTGATCGTCCCCGAACCTCAGGTGCGCGAGGCAGCGATGGTGCCCGACGTGGAGGTCTACGGGTTGCGCTCGCTGGCCCAGGCGCGGGCCTACCTGTGCGGTGAGCTGGTGCCGGATGCGGCGCCGGTGGCGCCGATGTCGGGATCGCGGTTGATCGCCTGGCGTGGTGCCGACCGGCTCGATGAGCACGATCTCGCCGATCTCGACGGCGTCGCCGACGTGAAGGACGCCATGGAGGTGGCCGCGGCCGGCGGGCACCACCTGCTGCTGAGCGGTCCGAAGGGCGCCGGCAAGACCTCACTGGCCGAGCGGATGCCCGGCCTGTTGCCCGACCTCACGTCCGAGGAGGCGCTCGAGCTGACGGCCATCCACTCCCTGGCCGGTGCGCTCGAGCCCGGCGACGAGCTGATCGTCCGGCCACCCTTCTTCGCGCCGCACCACGACGCCAGCAAGGCGAGCCTGCTCGGAGGCGGGACCGGGCGGGTGCGCCCGGGCGAGATCAGCCGTGCTCACTGCGGAGTCCTCTTCCTGGACGAGTTCCCGCTCTTCCGTTCCGACGTGATCGACGCACTCCGCCAGCCCCTCGAGAACGGCGAGGTCACCATCGCTCGCGGGGAGGAGTCGGCGACGTATCCCGCTCGGGGCATGGTGGTGATGGCCTGCAACCCGTGTCCCTGCGGCGGGTACTCGCCCGAGCCGGGAGGCAACAAGTGCACCTGCATCGAGGCCGCGCGGCGCCACTACCAGCGCCGGGTGACCGGCCCGATCCAGGACCGCATCGACATCGTCCGGCACGTGCTCCCGCCAGCGCCCGGCAACCGCGCGATCCCCGGTGAGCGCCGTGAGTCGTCGGCCGACGTCCGGGCCCGGGTGGCCCTGGCGCGTGATCGGCAACGACAGCGGTACGCCGGTCGACGCTGGCGGCTCAACTCCCAGGTCCCGAGCGCCGTCCTCGCCCGCGACTTCCCCCTGAGCGATCGGGCACGTCGTCGCATCGACGAGGACCTGTACGCCGGCCGGCTCAGCCGCCGCGGCGCCGTGCGGGTTCACCGACTGGCATGGACGGTCGCCGACCTGCGCGGAACGGACGCACCGGACCTCGACGACGTGCTGGTGGCGCTCCAGCTCCGTCAGGGAGCCCCGATGCTGGTCGACGCCCTGCAGCGGAGGGTGTCGTGATCGATGACCGGTTGGCTCGGGTCGCCCTGGGCCGGCTCACCGAGCCGGGCGACCCCGTCGTTGCCAGACTGGTGGCCCAGCTGGGTGCGCCGGGCCTCTACGACGCACTCGCGGCCGAGGGTGACGCGCGAGGACTCCGCGAGGACGTGGCGACCCGGCTGCGCGGTCTCGACCCGGCCGCCGAGCTCGAGCGGGCACACAGGGCCGGCATCCGTCATCTCGTCCCGGGCGACGACGAGTGGCCGATCCAGGTCGACGACCTGAGCCGGGCCGAGCTGCTCGACGAGCGCGGCGGACCCCCGCTCGCCCTCTGGGTCAAGGGCCCACGGCGCCTCGACGAGCTGACGGACGCGGTCGCGGTCGTCGGCTCCCGGAGCGCCACCACGTACGGCGCCGAGGTCGCCGCGGGCATCGCTGCCGGCCTGGTCCGGTCCGGACACGCTGTGGTCTCGGGCGCTGCCTTCGGCATCGACCACGCCGCACACCGCGGCGCCCTGGCGGTCGAGGGATCGACCGTGGCGGTGCTGGCCTGCGGAGTCGACCGTGCCTATCCACCCGCCCACAAGGAGCTGCTCGACCATCTCGGCCGCACCGCTGCGGTGGTCACCGAGGTCTCGCCGGGCTGTTCGCCGACACGGGGCAGATTCCTGAGCCGCAACCGGCTGATCGCGGCGCTCACCCGCGGCACGGTAGTGGTCGAGGCGGCGTCCCGCAGCGGGGCCCTGAACACGGCCAGCTGGGCGACGCGCCTCAACCGCCTCCTGATGGGAGTCCCAGGCCCCGTGACCCACGCCCAGTCGCAGGGGGTGCACGAGCTGATCCGCTCCGGGGCGGCCACGCTCGTCACCCACGCGGCCGAGGTGCTGGAGGTCGTGGCCCCGGCCGGTGCTCACCTGGCCGAGCGCCCACGCGGTGAACGCCGGCGTCGCGACACGTTGTCCAGCCGGCACCGGCGTGTGCTCGACGCGGTGCCGCTGGCGCAGCCCGCCCGGGTCGACTCCATCGCGACCACCGCAGGGGTCGGCCTCCGGGAGGTCCAGGCAGCCCTGACCCGGCTGCTCAAGCTGGGCCTGGTCGAGGCATCCGAGCGCGGCTGGCGGCTGACCCCGGCTTCCCAGGAATGACGCGCAGCGCGACCTACAGTGACCGCATGACCGGCGCGACCCGCGACAAGCCCGCGGTCCTCGCGGAGTACGAGCGACACCTGGTCTCCGAGCGCGACCTGACGCCCCACACCGTGCGCGCCTACCTCGCCGACGTCGCCGGCCTGCTCGAGCACGCCGACCGGATGGGGCGCACGCAGGTGACCGACCTCGACCTCCGCACCCTGCGCAGCTGGCTGGCCCAGCAGCAGGTCACCGGCCGGTCGCGCACCACCCTGGCGCGGCGGGCGACCGCCGTCCGGGTCTTCACGGCGTGGCTCGCGCGCAGCGGTCGCATCCCGACCGACGTCGGTTCGAGCCTGCGCTCACCCAAGTCGCGCCAGACCCTGCCGCCCGTGCTCCGGCAGGACGAGGCGGAGGAGCTGATCGCAGCCGCCGCCCGACAGGCGGACGACGGCAGCCCGCTCGGGCTGCGCGACACGGCGATGCTGGAGCTGCTCTACGCCACGGGCGTGCGCGTGGGCGAGCTCGTGGGGCTCGACGTCGACGACCTCGACCGGGGCCGCAACGTGATCCGGGTCTTCGGCAAGGGGCGCAAGGAACGCACCGTGCCCTTCGGTCGACCAGCCGCCGTAGCGGTCGACGCCTGGGTGACTCACGGACGCCCCCACCTGATGGCTCCCGGCGCCGGACCGGCCCTGTTCCTCGGGGCGCGCGGAGGCAGGATCGACCAGCGTGCCGTCCGCACCGTCGTACACCGCCGGATCGCGGAGGTCCCCGAGGCGCCGGACATCGGGCCCCACGGTCTTCGCCACACCGCTGCCACCCACCTGCTCGAAGGGGGCGCCGACCTCCGGTCGGTCCAGGAGCTGCTCGGCCACGCCTCGCTGGCGACGACCCAGCTCTACACCCACGTCAGCACCGAGCGCCTGCGGCAGGCCTACCGCCAAGCCCATCCACGGGCCTGACCCCTGAGGCGCCGGTTGGTGGGTGCCCGGCTGCCGGAGTGTCCGCGAGTCAGCGGTCTCTAGGCTGATCGTGTGGCCACCGACAACTCCCCCGAGCGCGCACTGCTCGTCAGTCGCCTGGCTCAACAGCGACGACACGTGATCAGCCAGCTGGACGGGCTCTCCGACGAGCAGCTGCGGCGCGGCGTGCTCCCGTCGGGGTGGTCCTGCCTGGGGCTGGTCCGACACCTCACGCTCTCCGACGAGCGCTACTGGTTCGGAGTGGTGGTGGCCGGCGAACCGCTGGACTTCTGGCCCGAGGGGGAGAACGCCGACTGGCTCGTGGGTCCCGGCGAGTCGGCCGACGAGGTCGTGGCGGCGTATCGGTCGGCCATCGCCCGCGCCGACGAGATCATCGCCGAGCGCAACCTCGAGGAGCCTCCAGGGCAACCCGAGGACTGGTGGGCGGAAGCGGGAGTCGACTTCCCGGACCTCCGGAGCGTGCTGATGCACGTCCTGGTGGAGACGGCCACGCACGCGGGTCAGCTCGACGCGGTGCGCGAACTACTCGATGGGCGCCAGCACATCGTGCTCTGAGGGTCGGCTCGCGCCGGTCCGGGCACGCCGCTGAACGCCTCACATCACCTGCAGCCGCATCGCCAACGGCCGGCGCCACACCGGTCCTGACTCCGGTGGGACGAGGGGGGTGCGGTGGGCCGCGCGTCTCGGAACAGAGGGTGCGAGGAGGGCCACGGGTTCCCCGTTGGGCAGCGTAACCCGCCCGGACGGCTGGGACGGGAGGTCGCGCCACAGCGGGAGCAGCACGATCGGACCGCCACCGACCAGCAGGAGCGGGTCGAGGTAGGTCGCTCCACGCTTCCAGCCCCAGTGCAGGCACGCGCGCGGAAAGCAGTGGGAGCCGGCCAGCTCGAGCGTGCCCAGCGGCTGGCCCCGCGCGAGCACGTCGCCCACGCGCACGGAGGCGGCCACCGGCTCGTAGGTGGTGCGGGTCGCTCCGTGATCGACCACGACCACGCCGCGCCCGGCCAGCAGGGCGGCGAAGGTGACCCGGCCGGCCAGGGTGGTGTGCACGACCTGACCCACGCTGCCGGCCAGGTCGACGCCCCGGTGTCCGGCGCCCCAGGTCGAGTCGGGCGGGTCGAAGGCACGCACGACCTGAGGTGCCGGTTGCAGAGGCCACACCCCGACCGGAGCCGGATCCACGGGCGCACCGACCGCGCCGGCTGGCCACGCCAGGGAGACGAGCGCGACCAGCGCGATGGCGACGACGACCAGCGGTCCGCGACCGTGGACCCGGATCGGGTGGGGGAGTGACCTGTGCATCCGTCCAGAGTCCGGCCGGTCGGGGACGGGTGTGGCGCGGTCGCGGTCGCGCTGTGGACGGGGGTGGCGTGAGCGCCCCGTTGTGGGTGGTGAGCGGGCCGCTGCCGGGATTGGTGAGCGTGGCCACACTCGACTAATCTGGTCCGAGCAGTTCCTTCAGGGGCTGACTTCGCACGTCTGCAGACCGCGACACCCGCCTTCTCCGGCAGGTGAGCACCCGTGGGCGTGGTCCTCGGTCCCGGCCACCCGAACTCGTGGCCGGGTCGGATCGCGCGCAGACGTCAGGGCCGCCGGCACCCGCCGGGGGCGACAACTGAGAAACAACGGGCGCCGATGAGCGCCCCGCACAGGAGAACCCCTCATGGCAGTCGTCACCATGCGCCAGCTCCTCGAGAGCGGCGTGCACTTCGGTCACCAGACCCGTCGCTGGAACCCGAAGATGAAGCGCTTCATCATGACCGAGCGCAACGGCATCTACATCATCGACCTGCAGCAGTCGCTGGCCTACATCGACCGTTCCTACGCCTTCGTCAAGGAGACGGTCGCCAAGGGCGGCACGATCATGTTCGTCGGCACCAAGAAGCAGGCCCAGGAGGCCATCGCCGAGCAGGCGACGCGCGTCGGCATGCCCTATGTCAACCAGCGCTGGCTGGGCGGCATGCTGACCAACTTCCAGACCGTGCACCAGCGGATCAATCGCCTCAAGGAGCTCGACGAGATCGACTTCGAGGACGTCGCGGGCAGCAGCCGTACCAAAAAGGAGCTGCTGCAGATGCGCCGCGAGCGCGACAAGCTGAACAAGTCGTTGGGCGGCATCCGCGAGATGAGCCGTACGCCGGCCGCCGTCTGGATCGTCGACACCAACAAGGAGCACCTCGCCGTCGAGGAGGCCCGCAAGCTCCACATCCCGATCATCGGCATCCTGGACTCCAACTGCGACCCCGACCTGGTCGACTTCCCGATCCCGGGCAACGACGACGCGATCCGCGCCGTCGGGCTGCTGACCCGCGTCGTCGCCGACGCCGTGGCCGAGGGCCTGATCGCCCGCTCGGGTGCGAAGACCGAGGGTGCCGAGTCCGGCGCGGAGGAGCCCCTGGCCGAGTGGGAGCGCGAGCTCCTGGGTGGCGAGGCCGAGCAGGCCGCCACCGGTGACGCCGCTGCCGAGACCCCGGCCGCCGAGGCGACCGGTGCCGCGACCGAGGCCACCGAAGCCACCGAGGTTGCGGCCGAGGCCGTCGAGGCTCCGCTCGAGGAGCCCGTCGCCACGGACGCCGCGGTCTCGACCGACTCGACCGACTCGACCGACGAGGCCCCCGTCGCTGAGGTCGCCGACGTCGCCGAGGCTCCCGCCGCCGAGGCCACCGAGGCTCCGGCTGCCGAGGCTCCCGCCACCGAGGTCACCACCGCCCCGGCCGCGACCGAGGGCCCGTTCGGTGCCGACTCGGCCGCCCCGCTGGAGGACGGTTCGGCGCCCGAGGGCTTCGAGATCAAGGGCAACCAGAACTCGATGAAGTTCCACGCCCCGAGCAGCCCGTGGTACGGCCGCACCATCGCCGAGGTCTGGTTCCGCACCACCGAGGCCGCCGAGGCGGCCGGGTTCGCGAACGCCGAATCGGGCGACGCGGCCGAGCCGGCAGAGGCCGGGACCGCCGAGGCCTGAGCCGGCTTCGACCCACCACGCCGGGTGCGCTCCGTCGCGACGACGAGCGCACCGCGGCGTACTCCACGACTCACCTGAGAGGCAGGTAGCACGATGGCGAACTTCTCCGCCAGCGACGTCAAGAAGCTCCGGGACATGACCGGCGCCGGGATGATGGACGCCAAGAAGGCCCTCGACGAGGCCGACGGCGACTTCGACGCGGCGACGGACATCCTGCGGACCACCGGGGCCGCGAAGGCAGCCAAGCGCGGTGCGGAGCGCACCGCCTCCGCCGGGCTGGTCGCACACTCCGCCGGCGTCCTCCTCACGCTCAGGTGCGAGACCGACTTCGTCGCCAAGGGCGAGGACTTCATCGCCGCTGCCCAGAAGATCGTGGACGCCGCAGCGGAGGCCAAGCCGGTGGACCTCGACGCGCTCAAGTCGGTCCAGGCCGGCGACGAGACCGTGGACGAGATCGTCCAGGCACTGGCCATCTCGATCGGCGAGAAGATCGAGCTCGGCGAGTACGCCCACTTCGAGGGTCCGGTCGTCGCGTACCTCCACAAGCGTGCGGCCGACCTCCCGCCCGCGATCGGCGTCCTGGTCTCCTACGACGGCGACGCGGCCGCTGCGCGCGACGCTGCCAAGCAGATCGCCGCGATGCGTCCGCAGTACCTCACCCGTGACGAGGTGCCGGCCGACGTCGTGGAGCACGAGCGCCAGATCGCCGAGGCCACCTCGCGCGAGGAGGGCAAGCCCGAGCAGGCGATCGCCAAGATCACCGAGGGGCGCCTCAACGGCTACTTCAAGGACGTCGTCCTGCTGGACCAGCCGTCGGTCACCGAGAACAAGAAGAGCGTCAAGGCGGTGCTCGACGAGGCCGGTACGACGGTCAAGGCCTTCGTCCGTTTCGAGGTCGGCGCTTAGGACAAGTAGGGTTCCGGTGATCCCCCGATCGATCACCGAGGAGCCCTGTGACCGACTACCACCGTGTCCTGCTCAAGCTGTCCGGCGAGGAGTTCGGCGGCGGGAAGCTCGGCGTCGACCCGGACGTCGTGTCCCGGATCGCCGGTGAGATCGCCGCGGTCTCGGAGACGGGCGTCCAGATCGCAGTGGTCATCGGCGGCGGCAACTTCTTCCGCGGCGCCGAGCTGAGGCAACGCGGCATGAACGGCGTCCGCGCCGACTACATGGGCATGCTCGGCATCGTGATGAACTGCCTGGCCCTCCAGGAGTTCCTCGAGCAGCGCGGCATCGTCACCCGGGTCCAGACCGCGATCGCGATGGGCCAGATCGCCGAGCCCTACGTCCCCCTGCGCGCCATCCGCCACCTCGAGAAGGGCCGGGTGGTGATCTTCGGCGCCGGCATGGGCCTGCCGTTCTTCACCACCGACACCGTCGCCGTCCAGCGTGCGCTGGAGACCCACTGCGAGGCCGTGCTCTTCACCAAGAACGGGGTGGACGGCGTCTACTCCGCCGACCCCAAGCTCGATCCGACCGCGACCAAGTACGACCGGATCACCTACGGCGAGGCGATCTCGCGCAACCTCCGGGTCATCGACCAGACCGCCTTCACGATGGCGCAGGAGAACAAGATCGACCTGATCGTCTTCGGGCTGCACCCCGAGGGCAACGTGCTGCGTGTCGTCCAGGGTGAGAGCATTGGCACGCTCGTCACCGCCGACTGAGGCCCGCTAGCCGAGACGAGGTCTCGACACGCTCGACCGACGAGCCGGAACGCTCGACCACCGGAAGGACCGACCCGTGATCAACGACATCCTCAACGAGGCCGACGGCAAGATGGACAAGTCCGTCGAGGCGACGCGCGAGGAGTTCTCGGCGATCCGCGCCGGCCGGGCCAACCCCGCCATGTTCAGCAAGATCATGGCCGACTACTACGGCACCCCGACCCCCCTGCAGAGCCTGGCCTCGTTCACCGCCCAGGACGCCCGCGTGATCCTGGTGTCGCCGTACGACATGGGCGCCATCGGCAACATCGAGCGCGCCATCCGCGACTCCGACCTGGGCGTCAACCCCGCCAACGACGGCAAGCTGATCCGCTGCGCCTTCCCGGAGCTGACCGAGGAACGTCGCAAGGAGTTCATCAAGGTCGCCCGGCACAAGGCCGAGGAGGGCCGGGTCGCCGTGCGCAACCTGCGTCGCCACGCCAAGCAGGAGCTGGAGAAGCTGGAGAAGGACGGCGACGCCGGGAAGGACGACGTGACGGGTGCCGAGAAGCGGCTCGACGGGATGACCAAGAAGCACACCGACGCCATCGACGACCTCCTCAAGCACAAGGAGTCCGAGCTGCTCGAGGTCTGAGCACTCGGCTCCCCGACCGCAGCCCGCGCCCTCACATGACCACAGGACCGCCAGCCCGGGACCACGGACGCGCGGGTCGCGACATCCCGGTCTCGATCGCCAGCGCCGTCGTCCTGATCGCGCTGATCCTGGTCACGCTCCTGTTCTGGAAGACCCTCTTCATGGTGGTGGTCGCCGCCGCCGTCCTGGTCGCGATCTGGGAGCTCCACCGCGGCTTCGCCACGAGCGGCCTCGACCTTCCCGAGCAGCCGGTGATGGTCGGTGGCGTCGTGATGGTGGTCGTCGCCTACTTCTGGGGAGCACCCGCCCTGGTCACCGCGACCGCGGTCAGTGCTCTGGTCACGATGCTGTGGCTGCTGCGCCGCGGTGTGACCGGTTACGTCGAGAACGCCACCGCCTCGGTGTTCACGCTGGTCTACGTGCCGTTCCTCGGCTCGTTCGTCGCCCTGATGCTCCGTGAGGGCGGCGCCACCGGCTTCGACCGGTACGACGCGGGCGTCAAGGGCATCCTCACGTTCATCGCGGTGACCGCCGCTTCCGACATCGGCGGCTTCGTCGCCGGCGTGCTCTTCGGCAAGCACCCGATGGCCCCGATCATCTCTCCGAAGAAGTCGTGGGAGGGGTTCGCGGGGTCGGGCGTCTTCTGTGTGGCCGTCGGGGTCGCGATGGTCGTCTGGGTGCTGGACGCCGACTGGTGGATCGGCGTCTGCCTCGGCCTGATCGCCGTGGTGATGGCCACCCTCGGCGATCTCTGCGAGTCGGTGATCAAGCGCGACCTCGGCATCAAGGACATGAGCCAGGTGATCCCCGGTCACGGCGGCCTGATGGACCGGCTCGACTCCCTGCTCGCCACGATCGCCCCCATCTGGCTGCTCCTGCACTATCTGGTCTTCTAGGGGACACGGCCGGACGCCGGTCCGAGTTCACTACCCGGGCCCGCCCGGAGCGGGTTTTGGGCGGGCGCCTACGCTTCGTCGCTGTGGCGAACCAGTCGAAGAAGCAACGCGCCGCCGAGCGGCGGGCAGTGGTCGAGAAGATGCAGCGCGAGCAGAAGGCTCGCGAGCGGCGTCGCAACCTGATCGGCGCGGGAGTGGTCGTGGTGGTCCTGCTCGCGATCGTGGCCGGCGTGTTCTTCTCGGTGCAGAGCTCGAAGAAGGACGCCGGCAACGTCGACGCCGCCAAGCAGGTGCTGCCGACGACACCCACGGGCGGCAGCACCACCACCCAGGTGAAGCCGTCCACGGTCAAGAACCCGACCGACATCAAGGGCGTCGTCGCCTACAACACCGGCAACTACCCCGGGCCCGGCACGAACGGGGCGGATGCCCTGGCCCACGATCACGTCGACGGTCCGGTGACCTACGCCGTCACTCCGCCGGTCGGCGGCCCGCACAACCCGACCTGGATGAACGCCGGCGTCTACACCAAGCCGATCCCGTCCGAGCGTGCCGTGCACAACATGGAGCACGGCGTCGTCTGGATCACCTACCGACCGAACCTGCCCAGCAGCGACGTCGACCAGCTGGTCGCGCTCTTCAAGAAGCAGTCGATGATCGCCGAGCCCGGCGACGGTGGCCGCTCCAACCGCTTCATGGACGTCTCACCGTGGGCCGACAACAACCTGCCGGCCCCGATCGTGATCAGCTCCTGGGGTTACCAGCTGAAGGTGCAGTCGGCCGCCGACCCGCGCCTGCAGCAGTTCATCGACACGTTCCGGCACAGCCAGAAGTACTCCCCGGAGTACGGCGCTGCGGCCGACGGCGTCCCGGTCGCCACCGGCGGCTCCCCGGCCCTGAACGGGTCCAGCCAGCCCAACCTCTGAGGGACCGTCGTGCTGTACCTCGTGCGCCACGGGCGGCCGGTGATCGACCGGGCGACCCCTGCGAACGAGTGGCCGCTCGACCCTGCCTACGCCGACGACGTGCGCGCCCTACGACCCAGGCTGCCCGCGCACGCCGACTGGTTCTCGTCTCCGGAGCCCAAGGCGGTCGCCACCGCGCGGCTCCTCACCGACGAGCCGGTCGAGGTCGTCGACGGGCTCCGTGAGCACGAGCGGCACACCACCGACTGGGTCGACGACTTCGAGACCGTCGTGCGTCGGGCGTTCGCCCGTCCCGACGTCCCGGCGTACGACGGGTGGGCACCCCTCGCGGCCACGCGGCGACGCGTGCTGACCGCGGTCGCCGGCATCCTCGACCAGCACCGGGCTCGCGACGTCGTCCTGGTCGGCCACGGCACCGCGTGGACCCTGCTCCGGGCTGCACTCCTCGGCGAGGAACCGGACCTCGACTGGTGGTCACGGCTCGCGATGCCCGACCTCGCTCATTACCGAGCTGATGTCGGCGCGGGTGACATGCTGGCTCCATGACCGACAGCGGGACGCCGACCATCGACGAGGAGCCCGCGACCGACCCCAGCTGGTGGCATCGCTCGCACCCCACGTTCGCCGGTCTTGTCGGTTTCTTCACCGGTGTCGCCTACCTGATCATCGTGCCGGGCATCTACGCCGCGCTGCTCAGCCTGCTGCTCAGCGACTCGACGGCCCGGCGGCTCTTCCCCCTGGGAGTCCTCGCCCTGGTCGTGCCGTTGGCACTGCTGATCCCGCGCAGGACGCGGCGGTTCGCGCAGTTCATGCTGCTCGGGTTCGTCCTGACGGCCGTCGTCATCGGCCTCACCGCGGTGCTGGTCGTCTGGCTGCTGGTCAAGCTCGACGGCTGACCCGGATCCTCAGCGCCTTCACAGGTGCCGGGTCGAACCCGGCGCCGCTCGGCCGTCGTACCTCCTGGTGAACACCCGAGGAGGAATCATGAAGACCCCAGCACTTGCTGCGCTCCTGGCCGCGTCGGCCGTCACCCTGGCCGCGTGCGGAGGTGGGGCGTCCAGCACGACGACCGGAGGCGCCGGTAGCGCCGGCGGCACCACACCCGCATCCGGCCTGCACACCGCCACCACGTCGCTCGGCAAGGTCCTGGTCGACGCCCAGGGCCGGACCGTCTACCTGCTCACCGCCGACAGTCGGGGCACGTCCACCTGTGGCGCCGACTGCCTGGCCTTCTGGCCGGCGGTGGCACCGGGCCACAGCAAGCTCACCGTGCCGGTCGGCTCCACCAAGACCCCCGCCGGGACACCGACGGCCACTGTGGCCGGGCAACCCGTCTACACGTACTCCCAGGATCACCAGCCCGGCGACGTGAACGGCGAGGGCGTCACCGAGTTCGGTGGTACGTGGTACGCCGTGTCGCCGAGCGGTCAGGCGGCGATGCCGACCTCGACGGCGCCGTCGAGCGGCTCGTCGAGCTCCTCGACCGGACGCGGCTACGGCTACTGACCGGGAGCCGGCAGCACGAGCATCCGCTCGAGCCGGTCGATGGCGCCGTCGAGCCGGCGGGTGATCTCACGGAGGTCGGGGGACGTCGGCCAGTCGTCGCCGTCGGGCTCGGAGACGGTGAGCAGCGCCCCGATCGCGGCCGCGGCGAACATCCGGATGTCCGGGTCGTCCGGCCCGCGGCCGAGGCGCTGCTCGAGGGCCTCGGCCAGGAGCCTGATCGGCCGGGTCATCTCGGCGATCATGCCCCGACGCAGCTCCGGGATGGTCCGGATCAGCGTGTTCCGCAGGGTCTCGAGCTCCAAGTCCTCGGTCGACAGCGACGTCATCCCGGTGACCACGGCGTGCCGCAGGGCGGCCAGCGGCTCGAGCTCCGCGGGCGCCGAGAGCATCAGCTGCATGGTGCGGTGGTCGAGGAAGTCGGCGAGGACGACGTCGTCCTTGGTCGGGTAGTAGCGGAAGAACGTGCTCGGGGAGACCTCTGCGGCAGCGGCGATCTGCTCGACGGAGGTCTCGGCGTACCCCTGCTCGTTGAAGAGCCGTAGCGCCTGGCGCTGGATCTCTGCCTTGGTGCGGGCCTTCTTCCGCTCCCGCAGACCGACGGCCGGCACGTCAGACGCGGGCGGGGGAGTCGGTCGCGACGGCGTCATGACCTGATTCTGCGACATCCGCCCCCGGTTGCGCCGATCCGCTCACCAGGACATCGCCCGGGAGCCGCCACCACATCGCCAGCGCGCCCACCACGGCGACCACGACCGACACCCACAGGGTCGCGTCCATGCCGTGCACGAACGCCGACTGCACGCCGTGGGTCAGGGTCGGGTCGCCGACCCGCTCGGCGACGGTGATGCCGGCCTGGGGCGAGTCCACGACGGCCGCGTGCGCGCCGTCCGGGACGGACAGGTCACCGGCCCGGGAGCGGTAGGCGCCGTTCAGGATCGCGCCCAGCACGGCGATGCCGAGCACGCTGCCGCCCTGGCGCATCGCCTGGATCAGCGCGGATCCCGACGCGGCCCGCTGGCGGGGCAGCGACATCAGGGCCTGGTTCTGCGACGCGAAGAGGGCGGCCCCGAAGCCCAGGCCGACGAGCGCCGTCCACACGGCGCACCGCGCGAAACCGCTGTCGACCGCCGTGGTCGCTCCGATGGCCAGGCCGACCGCGGTGAGGGCGAAGCCGCCCGCAGCGAGGGTGCGCGGCCGCACGCGCCGGAGCAGCAGCATCGAGCCGCGCATGCTGACCAACAGCCCGGCCACCATCGGCAGCGTCCGCAGCCCCGTCCCGAGGGCGTCGCTGCCGAGGACCGCCCGGAAGTACTGCGGCGTCACGAACATCAGGCCGAACAGGGTCAGGCTCGCGATCGTCGCGCCGACGGCTCCCCAGCGGAACGTCGGGTCCGCCCACACGGCGTAGTCGAAGACCGGAACGGCGCGCCGCAGGCGCCGCTCCCAGACCAGGAACGCGACGAGCACCAGCGCACCACCCACGAGGGGGAGCAGGGTGTGGGCATCGGTCCAGCCGCGCTCGGGTCCCTCGATCACGCCGTAGGTGACGCCCAGCAACCCGAGGCCGCTGGCGGCGACGCCGGCCCAGTCGATGGGTCGGTCGCGCTCGCCGCGCGTCTCGGGCATGCAGAGGGCGACGGCGACCAGGGCGAACAGCACGACGGGCGCGTTGACGAGGAAGACCGACCCCCACCAGAAGTGCTGGAGCAGGACGCCGGCCAGGATCGGGCCGAGGGGCAGGCCGACCATGGTGGAGAGCCCCAGGACCATCACCGCGCGCGGCCGCTCGTCCGGCTCGAACAGGACCACGGCCGCGGACATCGCCAGCGGGATGAGGACCGCCGAACCCAGCCCGAGGAGGGCCCGGGCCGCGATCAGCGACGCCGCGGACCCGGCGTACGCGCACCACAGCGAGCCGGCGCCGAAGACGACCAGCGAGCCGAGGGTCAGCCGCTTGCGCCCGTAGCGGTCTCCGAGCATCCCGGCGGGCAGCAGCATCGCCGACATCACCAGCGTGTACGCGTCGACGAACCACTGGAGCTGGGAGCTCGAGGCGTGCAGGTCGACCGCGATCGTCGGCAGCGCGACGTTGAGGACCGTCATGTCGAGCCCGACCACGAGCACGGTCAGCGCGGTCGCGCCCATCGCCCACCAGCGGGCGTGGGGGGAGCGGGTCATCACGGACTCCTTCCGAGAGTGAAATCTAAAAGATTGTGACTAGATAATGAGAGTAACTGTTAAAATGTGGAGCGACAAGCCGTCCAGGGTTTCCGGTGGGGGAGCCGTGGCTGGGATGATCGGAGGGCGATGACGCCCCCCGACCCCGACCCCCAGGCCACGCCCCGCTCGCTGCCGCTCGTGATGGCCGAGCCGCGGGGCCGCGCCAAGCCGCCGCGCCACCTGGCCGACCTCTCGCTCGAGGAGCGCACGGCGTACGCCGCCGAGCTCGGCCTGCAGGCCTTCCGCGCCAAGCAGCTGTCGACGCACTACTTCGACCGCCTGGTGGATGACCCGGCCGAGATGACCGACCTCCCCTCGTCCCAGCGCGACGAGCTGGTCGCGGCGTTCCTGCCACCGCTGATGACGCCGATCCGGACCCTCGAGGCCGACCGCGGCACCACGCGGAAGACCCTGTGGCGGTTGTTCGACAACGCGCTCGTCGAGTCGGTGCTGATGCGCTACCCCGACCGGGTCACGATGTGCGTCTCCTCGCAGGCCGGCTGCGGGATGGCCTGCCCGTTCTGCGCCACCGGCCAAGGTGGGCTCCAGCGGAACATGTCGACCGCCGAGATCGTCGAGCAGGTCGTCGCCGGAGCGCGGTCACTCGCGCGGGGCGAGGTGCCCGGTGGTCCGGCGCGCGTCTCGAACGTCGTGTTCATGGGCATGGGTGAGCCGCTGGCCAACTACAAGGCCGTCGTCGGCGCCGTACGCCGCCTCACCGAGCCCGCGCCGTCCGGCCTCGGGATGAGCGCACGCGGGGTGACCGTCTCGACCGTCGGTCTCGTGCCGCGGATGAACCAGCTCGCCGAGCTCGGCATCCCGGTCACCCTGGCGCTGTCCCTGCACGCCCCCGACGACGAGCTCCGCAACGAGCTGGTCCCGATCAACACCCGGTTCTCGGTCGCCGAGACCGTCGACGCCGCGTGGAACTACGCGCGGGTCACCAAGCGCCGGGTCTCGATCGAGTACGCCATGATGCGCGGCATCAACGACCAGGCCTGGCGCGCCGACATGCTCGCCGACGTCCTGCTGGCGCGCGGCGACTGGGGCTGGGTGCACGTGAACCTGATCCCGCTGAACCCCACGCCCGGATCCAAGTGGACCGCCTCCGACCCCGCCGACGAGCGCGAGTTCGTCCGGCGCCTCGAGGCCCGCGGGATCCCCACCACCGTCCGTGACACGCGGGGTCGCGAGATCGACGGGGCCTGCGGCCAGCTCGCCGCGGTGGAGGGCTGAGGCTGCTCGGTCCGCGCAATTGCGCCACTTGAGCACCGCATGGGCCGCGCTCACTGCTCAACCGGCGCAATTGCGCCACTTGGGCAGTCGGATCAGGGACTGAACAGCGCCGCCGCGTCGTCGACGGTCTCGACCAGGTGAATGTGGTGGGCCATCGGGCGGCCGCGGGCGAGGGCCTGGAGCAACGGCCAGGCCGGGAGGACCTTGGTCCAGTACGTCGTACCGACGAGGACCATCGGGGCGACCGACTCCGGCGCGGCGTAGAAGTTCTCACAGGCGTCCTGGAAGATCTCCTGCACCGTGCCGCCGGCACCCGGGAGGAAGACGATCCCGGCGTCACAGACCTGGAGCAGGATCGCTTCGCGGGTGGCGTTGCGGAAGTACTTCGCGATGACGGTGGCGAAGAGGTTCGGCGGCTCGTGCCCGTAGAACCACGTCGGGATCCCCAGCGTCGGGCGACCTGCCACACCGTCGGTCACGGTGCGCGCCTTGGCCGCCCACTGGTCCACGGACGGATGGAACGACGGCACGCCGGCGAGGGAGGCCGTGGCCGACGCGAGGTCGTCGCGGGGCGAGCCTGCGAAGAAGCCGCCGAGGTTCGCGGCCTCCATCGCACCCGGCCCGCCACCGGTCGCGACGGTGTGATCCTGACCGAGCATCCAGCCCAGGCGCGCGGCGTCGGTGTACTCCGGGGACGACCGGTCCAGATCGTGCCCGCCCATCACGCCCACAAGGTGGCGGCCGGAGACCCAGGCGGTCAGGGCCCCGTCGATCGCGTGGTCGTGCAGGGCCTGGGCCAGGGTCGCGTTCGGCGTCGGCTCCGTGCGCGACCAGGCGTAGGTGCGCGCATCGATCGACGCGGCGTACGGCTCGGTGTCGTAGAGCTCGGCCGGCGTGTAGAGGGTCCGACGGTAGGGGTCGACCGGGATGTCGCCGCAGTCCACCCGCGGTGCCTCGGCCATCGGTCCGACCCGGATCGACCGGCCGCGAGTCCTGCGCACGTCCCGACTGTAGGTGGTCTCGAGGTCACCGGGTTTCGAGACAGGCGCAGAGCGCCTTCCTCAACCATCGGTGGGACAGGGCGCCGCGCCGCGCTCAACCACCGGGGCTGGATGGTTGAGGAGGTCGCTCTGCGACCGTCTCGAAACCAGGCACTCAGAACGCTTGGGCCATCAGCTCTCCGAACAGCTCCTGCTCGTCGACCGCGAGCCCCTTGCCCCGGAACCAGCCACAGATGTTCGCGCAGTCACGCAGCAGGTAGTCCATGCCGTTGGCGTTGCCGACCAGATCCACGATCTGGGGCAGGTCGATGATCACCAGTCGCGGACCCGCCGCCAGGATGTTGTACGCCGAGAGGTCGCCGTGGACGAGGCCGGCCTGCGCGAGGGTCGCCAGCGCGTCCCGTACCTGGTCGAAGTACGACGCCAGCAGCTCCGGGTCGGGCCGGGTCTGGGCGAGCCGCGGTGCCGTCTCCCCGTCGTAGGTGATCCACTCCATCAGGATCTCGATGCCGTCGATCTGCACCGGGTAGGGGACCGGCAGGCCGAGCTCCCAGAGCCGCACGAGGGCGCCCCACTCGGAGATCGCCCACTCGCCGGCCGCGACCTCGCGGCCGAAGGTGCTCTTCCGCTTGAGGGCGCGCTCGTCGCGGGAGCGCTTCATCGAGCGGCCCTCGGTGTACGAGGCGGACCGGTGGAAGCTGCGGTGGTCGGGTGCGCGGTACCGCTTGGCGGCCATGACGACACCGTTGTCCGGCTCGAGCGGGTCGGCGCGCTCCAGCAGGAAGACGTCGGCCTCCTTGCCGGTCTTGAGGATCCCGAGCTCGGTGTCGATCGCGCCCTGCGACGTGACCAGCCAGTCGGGACGCGGCTCGGGTCCGCGCTGCAAGGGCTCGACGGACATCCAGGTCGACCAACGTTGGCCGTCCTCGAGGTCGTCGTACTCCTGGAAGTCGAACACGAACGACGAGTCGATCCCGCTCAGCGGGTCGACGTGGGTGTAGCTGTCGGTGAAGAAGTCGAGCGGCTCAGTGCGCTCGCGGTGCTCCGAATGCATCGGTGGTGGTGCTCCAGTCATGAGAGTGAACGGCGGTGGACATGCCGAAGACTTCGGTCGTCATGACGCCTCCTCTCATGCGGGCACGGCCGGGATGCCGAGCGCGCCCCGAGTGTGACAGGCGTGGCGCGGCCCTCGCAACGGAAATAGCGGTCTGGCGTCGGCCGATCCCGGGACCACCCCTAGGCTTCCCCCGTGCTGATCCGCCTCGCCTCCGTGCTGGTCGCCCTCGGGCTCGTCACCGGCGGCGCCTCCGTCCGGCCGATGGGTGCGGAGCATGCGCTCGCGGCCGCCGCACCGGCAGGCACCGGTGCCGCGGGGATCGGCGACCCGTACTTCCCGGAGGACGGCAACGGCGGGATCAACGTGCTGTCCTACGACATCCACGACGCCTACCGGTTCACCGGTCACCTGTCCGGGTGGACCCGGCTGACCCTGCGCACGACCGAGCGCCTGCGCTCGTTCGATCTCGACTTCCTGCTCCCCGTCTCCTCCGTCCGGCTCTCCACCGGGGCGGCGACGTTCGACCGACCGACCCACCACGAGCTCCGGATCACGCCACAGCACACGATCCTGGAGGGGACGACCGTCCGGGTCACGGTGCGGTACTCCGGCCGCCCGGAGCGCTACGCCTATGCAGGGGAGAGCAACTGGGTCGCCGACGCGAGTGAGGCCGAGGCGGTCAACGAGCCGCACATGGCTCCGTGGTGGTTCCCCGCCAACGACCATCCGCTCGACAAGGCCAGGATGGACCTCCACATCACCGTGCCCGACGACCGGCAGGTCGTCGCGAACGGCCGTCTCCTCGGGGTACGCCGGGCCGCCGGCCACGCGACGTACCACTGGGGCGGCGGCGGCCCGATGGCGACGTACCTGGCGTTCTTCGTCGCCGGCCGGTTCGTGGTCCGGCAGGGCACCTCCCACCATCTTCCCTACTACGTCGCTGTGTCGCGCCAGCTCGCCCCGGGCCCGCGCCGGGCTGCCCTGCGAGGGCTGCTGCACACATCCGCGATCGTCGCCTGGCTCCAGAGCCAGGTCGGTCGCTACGCCTTCGGGCCGACCGGAGGCGTCGTCACCGCGCTCGATCCAGGGTTCTCGCTGGAGAACCAGACCCGCCCGGTCTATCCGCGCGGGGTCGTCAAGCTGCTGATGGTGCACGAGCTCGCCCACCAGTGGTTCGGCGACTCGGTGTCGGTGCACCACTGGGCTGATGTCTGGCTGAACGAGGGCTTCGCGACGTACATGGAGCACCGGTGGACCGAGGGCCACGGCGGGCAGACGACCGCGCGGTGGCTTCGTCAGGCCTACGACTCGACGCCCGCCGACTCGTCGTTCTGGGACCTGGTCGTCGCCGACCCCGGTGCCGGTGACCTCTTCGACTGGCCGGTCTACCAGCGCGGGGGGATGACCCTCGCGGCGCTGCGCAACCGGATCGGCAGCGCGACGTTCGGCCAGCTGCTGAGGCGGTGGACGACCCTGCACCGCCACGGACACGGCAGCACCGCGGAGTTCGAGGCCCTCGCCGAGAAGCGCAGCGGCCAGGACCTCACCGCGTTCTTCGACGCCTGGGTGCACCATCCCGGCCGCCCCGCCGACACGACCGAGAACGGGCTGTAGCC
>Ga0070665_100001978_pt1 | contig 23053 bp, 46 predicted proteins | sample KBSS13metaG_FD_65862 | JGI IMG/M metagenome (GOLD analysis project Ga0070665, IMG submission 65862) | Switchgrass rhizosphere microbial communities from Kellogg Biological Station, Michigan, USA - KBS S1-3 metaG | ecosystem: Host-associated > Plants > Roots > Rhizosphere > Soil ... | reverse complement strand
TGGAGATCGCCTCGGCCAGCGCCAGGCCGTTGACCTCGGTCCGCTTGTCGTGCTCGTGCGTGAAAGGAATCGGCGGTTCCGGGAAGTCCAGGAACGCGTTTTTGCTCTCTGCTGGATCGGTCCCATACACCCAGCCGGGGGCGAGTGAGCGGTGGTCACGACAGACCATTACCGGCCCGCCGTCGACTATCCGGCCCTCGTCCCACGCGAAAGCGGACAGCAGGGTGCAGCCGCACTCGCCGGGCTCGCCTTCGACGACGCTCTGCCAGAAGTTCCCCTTGGTGCCGGGTGGTCCTTCAGCGCGGACGTAGTGCTTCGCCCAGTTCGTGATCGTCCACTTCTTCAGCCAGCGCAGGCGCTCCCAGTACCAGGGGTGCCGGAGCGCGAAGGCGTGCATCGACGGGACCAGCTCGCGGCCGTTGCGGTCCTTGCGAGGACCCGTCTTCAGGTTGATCGGGCCGGTCAACGCTTCACGCACCCTGGGCAGAGGTCCTTGATCCGAGTGTTCCACGGTCGTCGGATGAATCCGTCCCGCTCGGCTAGCGCGCGAGCCTGGGTGGCGTTCAGCCCGTACGGCCCGCGCTCGCCGCAACGGTCGCACACCACGTACGACAGGTGCGCGATCATGCGAACGACGGGTGGGTGAGCCACACGTCCAGGTCGGGCCGGAGGTCCGGCGTGCGGACCAGGGCGACGTGCTCGACGTACGGGTGGCCCTCGACATTGTCCTCGAGCCAGCCGCGGGTCTGCGCCGAGATCAGGAAGCTGAACGAGGTGTTCCGCGTGACCCACGCGGCGCGGCGCCAGTCCTCCTCGCACTCCGCGACCGCGACCATCGCCGGGTGCTCGACGTCGGGTGACATCGCGAACCGGGTGCCGGCGGGCAGGTGCAGGGTGGCCTCGATTGTCCACAGCGGCTCGAAGTGCTTGATCCCGGTGATGACCGGACCCTCGGTCTCGACGATGTCGCCCGGCCCGAGCGGGGCGAACGTGGCGTGCGAGCGGAGCTCCACGATTCCGGGGCGCATCTCCTCGCCATCGACCTCCTCCTCGAACGGGCCCGTGGGGCCGCCGGTGAACCTCAGCTGGACCTTCATCGCCCGTCTCCGTCGCGGCTCTCGGTGACAGGCAGGAGCGCACGGAGGCGTCTCGCTGCATCCCAGCACGTCATGTTGAAGCCGACGGGGTGCATTTCTGGGGCATCCCACTCGTCGGCCAGCGCCCGGACTTCCCCCGCCCACCGCTCCCGTTCCTCCGCCCGGGCAGCGACGATGCGCTCGGCTGTCGCGATCACGAGCTTGGATCCGCCAGTCCAAGCGATTCGGAGGTCAGTCACGTCCTGCTCGGTCAACTCGCTCATGCTGTTCCTCCTGTCGCCGCCACGGGGCGGGGTGTAACGGTCAGCATGGCACTTCGCCGCCACCGTACGGGTCGGTCAGGATCGTGCCGCCGGCCAGGTGCAGCGGCTGCACGCCCTCGCCTTCCCAGATGATCTGGAGCGCGGAGAAGTTGGGCCCGAACACGGCGTACGCCGCGTGCAGGAAGCCGGTCTCGGCGAGCACGAAGGCGACCCTGCCAACGGACGTTGTGCGCGGGAAGTCCGGGTGCACGATCACTTCGGCGAGCTCGTTGAGCAGTCGATGGCTGGCCGACTCGTCCAGGCCGGTGACCAGGAGCTCGGGCCAGCCATTCATGGTGCGGCCCACGGTGTAGGCCCACGGCTGGCCGCCGTGGTTGACCGAGTCGAGATCGTGCGACCACAGCTTCAGGACGCCTTCGTCCATCATCTGGTCGCTCAGGCGCTTGCGGGTGTCTTCGATGTCGGTGCTCATGATGCCTCCCTGGGCGGGCCGGCGAGGACTTCGCCGGTCCTGAAGTAGGTCTTGCGCTCCTGCTCGTCGTACCAAACGGTGGCCATCGAGACGCGCAGAACGCGCGTTGCCGGGATGGCCACCAGCTGGCCGTCGGGTTTGGCCCGCTGGATGATCAGCACGTGACCTCCGGCCACGTTGTCAGCGACTCCGATCACCTCGCCCGCGTAGACCCGCCTGAACTCGCTGTCGAGCTTGCGGTCCCAGGACTCCTCGACGAGTACGTCGGTGCCGACGCGCAGCGCGCTGAGGATGGCCTTACGCCGGTCAGGCGGCAGGCTGGCGATGATCCGGTCGTGGTCGTTCCTCTGGCGGGCCATCACGGCACCTCCGGTCCGTGGGTGTGGCAGATCCACACGAGGGTGTGGTCACCGGCTGCGGTGTGACTCTGCATGGTGAGGTTGTTCGGGAAGGTCAGGTTGTGCTCGATGCAGTACCAGTGGCCGGAGTTCGGTTCGCTGATCGTGCACTTCGGGCCAACCTTCGTACGGATGGGCGCGTTGAACTCGAGGCCCTCCGTGGCGTCGGTGACGGGCATAGGTGTTGCCTTCCTCTCCTAGGGTGCGGGTGTGAGTAGCGAGGCTGAGCTCGAGCGGATGGGCCTGGTGCCGGCCGACGTCCGGGAGTTCGTCATCGACCGGGACGCGTCGTGCTGTCGAGTGTGCGGTCGCCATGTGGAGCACCCGGCGTTGCACCACATCATGTACCGGTCGCAGGGCGGCCTGGACGTGCCGAGCAACCTGGTGGTGATCGGCTGGCTCCCTGGCCACGACTGCCACATCCCGATCGTGCACGCCGACAAGCCGACGTGGCAGCCGATCCTGCTGGAGATCGCGGGGCGTCCGGGCGTCACGGCACTTCAGGCCCGTCGGTGGCTAGCCACTGCTCGACCGACTCCGGGTTCGACAGGTCCGGAAAGTCGATGACGTCCAGGTGCGCGATGCTGTCCTCGCGGTCGTAGCTGGAGGCCGAGCCGTCCTCCCACTCCACGGTGAACCTCACTGCGACGGGGACCTCGGAGAACGGCCACTCGATGTACTTGATCCTCCCGAATGTCAGCATGTCGGAATCCCAGAGTCGCTGGCGTGTTTCGCCGACTTCCTCCCACCTCATCGCGCCAGCCAGGCCTCGATGGCGTCGGGGCCCAGGTCGGCCGGCAGGATCATGTCGGCAAGCTCGTCGAGAGTGGCGACCTGTGCGTAGGTCTTGGCCTCACCCTGGTGCATGTAGTGCCACGTCACGGTGAACTGAGAGCGGTTGCCTGCGACGGCGATGGAGCTGATCTCGCCGCGTGACCCGTCGCTCGTGGAACGGTAGGTCTGGTCGCCCACTCTGTAACCGTGGAGCTTCTTGACGAGGTCTCCCTTGTGGTAGCGGTTCTTGATCAGGACGAACCCCGCCTCGGTGAGCAGGTCGCGCCGGATCTGGGGCATCTCGCCCGAGTGGTTCGGCGACGCCCAGCCCATCCGCTCCGAGATGACCGTGCGGGCTGGGGGCACGTCCGGGTGTGCCTCGAGCTCCTCCCAGAAGTACTGGGTGTAGCGCTCCTTCGCGGTGAGCTTGGCCTGGGTCTCAGTCACGCCCGGACCTCCTCGAATGCGGCGAACGCCCGTCGTACGCCGTCACTGGTCAGGGTGCGGCCCTGCCCGCTGATCTCGATCAGACCGCGGCGCTGCAGCACCTGCTCGTGATAGCGCAGCGGGCCCGGCTCTCCGAGCTCGCCGGCCAGCGACTCGGCCGAGAGGGTGTGCTTCGGCTTCGAGGCCAGCACGATCAGCATGTTGCGGGCCAGCGTGGTCAGCCCGTCCTCGGCGCGGCCGGCGTACTCCAGGGCCTTGGGCAGGTTCGGGTGCGTCTCGGGCCACGCGTGCTGCAGGTCGCGGACCTGGGAGAGGATCTTGCGGATCGCCCGGGGGTTCCGGTCAGCCGCCCGGGCCACCTCGTCCCAGTAGTCGGGCGCGAGGTCGACGTCCATGCGGCTGGCCAGATTGCCTGCGAGCTGGGCGCCCTCGGCTGCGGAGTAGGGCTCGAGGTCCGGGGTGGACATGAACCGCGACAGCAGCGTCTCCGGTGCCTTGCCGGCGTCCGTGGTGGCCACGACCAGGGTGACGTCGGGGGTCTTCTCGACGCCGCGCATGGTCTTCAGGCCGCCGCCGAGCATCCAGGGCAGCAGCCAGTCGCCCTTGTTCTTGCCGCCAGCGAACAGCATGTGGAACTCGTCGACGAAGACGATGTCATGGTCCTCGCACGACATCACCAGGGTGCGGAACTCCTCGGCGGTCAGGCCCTTGCCGGTGGTCGTGATCAGGCCCACGCCCATGTGGTAGGCGAGCATGTGGGCGATCGTGGTCTTGCCGATGCCGTGCTCGCCGGCCAGGAGCGCGGTGTGGTCCAGGCGGGTCTCGCGAGCGATCGCGGAGGCGATCTTCACGCTGAGCTGCTCCTTGGCGGCGCTCTGGCCGATCAGGTCGGTCCACGCGCGCGGGTAGTCGGACGCCTCGCCGGTGAAGATGGCCTCGCCGCGGCGCGGCGTGACTCGCTCGGGGGCCTTGCCGGTGGCCATCGCGTCGATGGCGTCGCGGGTGTGCTGCGGTAGAAAACCCATGTGGTCCTCCTCAGGATCGGGTTGGTTGTCAGGTCTGGAGCCAGGTCTCAACGTCCGTTGTGGATCGGCTCCGGGGTGTCCGCCAAGGAAAGCGGACGACGAAGTAGTGCTGGTCGACGCCGGCGTTGGACTCGAGTGCGAAGCCTCCTCGGCGCCGTCGGTAGACCGATGCGTGCGTGGGCTTGATGCAGATCCACTCGGTGTCGCCGGTGGTCTTGGTGACCCCGCAGATCCCCTCGCGCAGGGCGCGCTCGTCCTCGAACAGGTTCACGACGCCTCCGGCTCGAAGATGGACGGCTCGCCGCGGAACTTCCAGTACGCGTCGCGGACGACCGACTCGCAGGCCGCCAGCCGGTCGGCGAGTAGCATCAGGTCGCGCCCGGCTTGGGCCCGCTCGGCCTTGATCCGAGTGAGCTCGGTGCGGCTGGGCCGATCGCCTCGCGGTGGCTGGCCGGTGATGTCGTCGATCTCGGGCAGGTTCAGCCCGTCGAGATCCTCGAACAGCTCCTTGGCGTCGGCGAAGATCCTGCGGGCGTTGGTCAGATCAATCATCGGACACCATCCTGTCGGCGAGCTCGTTGAGGGCTTCGAGTGCGATCTCGGCGGACGCCGAGGTGGAGTCCTGGGAGATCTGGAGGGTGACGGTGTGCTCCTCGGCATTCTGCGCGACCTCGTCGAAGCGGGCCTTCAGCCGGCCGAACGTCGTCGGGGTGACCGAGTCGCGGTTGCCGAGGATCTCGTTGATCTCCTTGGTCAGGTCCTGCAGCGACTGGGCCGCCTCGCGCTCGAAGGTGCGCACGATGAACGCCCGTTCCCGCTCGAAGTCCGGCAGCGGGAACTGATGCATCATGCAGTCGCCGCCGAGCCGGTTCACCAGCTCGGAGAGCCGGCTGAGCTCGGCGTCGCGGGAGACGTGGACGAAGTAGACGCCGCCCTTGATCTCGATCGCGTTGAGCTTCTTGAGGTAGCCGCGCACCATGTACCGGACCTTCTGGGAGTCCAGGTACTCGAGGTAGTCGTCGTAGCGGGTCTTGATGTCGCGGGCGACCTGGCGCAGGATCGCGGTCTCCTCCTGGCCGAGCCGCGGTGTCACCGAGACCGCCAGCCGGGCTGAGCCCTGGTCCTCGGCGCGCAGCGCCCGGTAGAACGTCACGCCGATCGCCTCGCCACCGGTGCCTAGGCCGCCGTCGTAGTCGAGCTTGCGGCCGCTGGGGTCGCGCACCTCACGGGTGATCTGGCGCTTGATGTACTCCGGCCCGCTGGTCACGTCGCGGCACATCAGCGAGGCGGTGCGACCCTTCGACATCGGGTAGGTGTCCTTGGTGTCCGAGGTGGCCTTCTTGAACGCGTCGACGGCCTTGTTGGCCATCGGCAGCAGTGCCTCGTCCAGGTCGAGGTCCTCGAACCACGCGACCAGGTCGTCGCGCCGGATCTTCTGCTCGGTGATGGTGAACAGCACCAGCCGGCCGAGCAGCAGCTCGGGCGGCAGATCGTCGAACTCCTCGACGTAGGCCCGCAGCGGTGAGACCGCTTTCTTGGTCATGATCCCTCCCTATGAGGTGTCAGGTGGACAGCCAGCGCTCCAGCGCAGACTGATCGTCCACCGGTGGTGGAGTGTAGAGCTCGAGAGCGTCGTAGGTAAACCACTGCCTCACGGTGCAGGTGGGCTCGTCGCGGGCCACGAGATACAACGCCCTGGCCGGGAGGCTGTGGCGCTGGTCGTACTTGCGGGCGACGACCACACCCATCTTCCCGATGGCGGGAGCGCCCCAGAGGAGGTTTCCCACCGCGGCTGGTGCCGTGATCAGCACCTGGTCGCCGACGTCTAGCTTGCGAGCCATCGCTCGAGCGCCTCTGTGTTGTCGGTGGGCGCTTCCTCCCAGCCGCGCACCGCCTCACGCTTGAACCAGGTCCGACGGGTGCCACCCTCGTGCTCGACGACCACCTCGAACCTATCCTGGTTCCGGTTTGCCACGACAACACCGAGGCTGCCGACGAGGCTCCAGTTGTTCTCGAAGTCCCCGCCGATGACCTCCACCAGCTGGCCGGGGTAGATGTGCGGCATCAGAGGTTCCGGAACAGCTCGGTGATGCCGTCGGGGTTGGCGTTCAGGGCTGTGATCGACAACTGGCGGTCGGTGAGGGTCTGCATGGTCTTGTACTCACCGGAGCCGCCCACCTGGATCCCGTAGCAGGCCACCTGCGCCTCCTCGCGTCCCGCGCGCCAAGCCTCGACGAACTCGTCGGTGACCCGGCACTGGTCGTCGGTGATGAACACGATGTCCGGCTTCGGCTTGCGGGCCGCGGCGTACTCCAGGCAGATGTCGAGCGCGTGCTTCAGTGGGGTCTCGTACCAGGTGCCGCCGGCGAAGAAGTGCTCGGTGAACTCCACGACCTTGTCGACGTCGACCGCACCGCCGATGAACCGGCTCTCCCAGAGCTCGCCCTGGCTGGCGAAGCCGACGTAGATGAAGTCGCGCTTGCCGCGCCGCGCGGTGTCGCACAGGGACAGGGCCACAGCCTTGGACCACATCTCGCGGGTGTTGCCGTTCGCGTCGAGCCGGTCGTTCATCGAGTAGGACTCGTCGCAGACCACGACCATCGGGCCACGATCCAGCTTCGGGGGCTCGATCCACTTCTTCATCCGGAGCCGCTTCTTGCCGTACCGGAGCCAGAAGTCCTCGTCGAACTCGGGCATGGCCAGCTTGGTCATCTCGTCGGCCGAGAGCCGGTTCAGGTCGTTGCCGAGCTCGGTGCCCGCGGTGCGGGTCGGCTTGGAGCGCAGGGTGCGTCGGGCCTCGGCGTCGGCCGAGAGTCGCTGGGCGCCGATCATCTTCGCGAACTTCGCCATCCGGGACGCGTTGAGTCGCTCGGCCAGCTTGCGGCGCTCCTCGAACGACATCTTCTGCAGCTGACCGGGGCCGATCCCCCACGAGCTCATCAGGGAACGCTCGTTCTCGATCGCCTTCGCGGCCTGGTCCGCCGCGCCCTGGATCGAGGACGCGGCCTCGCCGGCGGACTCCTCGGCGCCCTCCTGGGCTGCGCCACGTGCCGCTAGGGCCTGCGCCAGCGCTTCGGCGGCCTCCTCCATGCCCTCACCGCTCGCCAGGGCTGCCTGGGCGGCGCTGAGCGCGTCCTGCAGGGCCTGGTTCGCCTCGTCGGAGGCTGCGATGGCGTCCTGCATGTCCTCGAAGGCCTTGCGGATCCGGTCGCGCATGGTGAGCATCGCGAACGCGGCGTTGTAGTCGTCGAGCACCGTCTCGTGGCGCAGGTGCCGGATCTCGTCGGAGTCACCGATCATCTTCATCAGCAGCGCCTGCGGCTTGAACTTCGCCTCGAGCACGTCCTCGGGTGTGGGCTGCGGGTCGGCCTTGTGCATGATGCCGAACAGGTCCTCGTAGGCCCACGGTGAGGTCTCGAAGTCCTCGCCCAGGTCGTCGACCTGCTTCTTCAGCGCCGGGATCCCGTCGGTCATCCACGCCCACGACATCCGGTCGAAGGAGTCGAACTGGATCGAGTTCTTCTCGGTGCGCTCCGGCGGCTTGACCGAGTCCCAGAACCCGTCGGCGTTGCCCTTCGCCTTGGCGATGAGCTCCTCGATGTAGGAGCCGGTGTCATCAGGCATCAGACGTTGCCTCCGTCGCCCTGGCCGAGTCGCTCGGGCTTGGCCGCCATCCGCTTGGCCGCCTCGTTGTCCTGGTCGAGGCTGGTCACGAAGTTCTGCACCAGGATGGCCTGCTGCAGGTCGCTGATCGCCTTGAAGCCCGGGATCGGCCGGCCGCCGGCCTCGATCAGCATGGTGTCGAGCTCGCCGCGCACGGACTCCAGCTTCTTGGTGACCTCCTTGCCGTACATCTGCAGGCTGCTGCCTTCGGTCGACGACCAGTCGTTGCCGGCGTCGACGAACTTGCGGTGCCGGTCCTCGATGCCCTGTTGGAGCTCGTGGATGCGCTGACGGATGTCGAGCAGCGGGCCGACGAACGGGTTGGAGGCCGAGCGGCAGATCCGGTCGACGGTCTGGACCTGGTCCAGCGTGTCCCACAGGGTGAAGCGGAGGAAGGCGATGTCGTCCTCGGTGACCACGTCGCGACCGGCCAGGAACGCCGCGGCGCGGAGCACGTCGACGGACTGGCGGAAGCGGCGAGTCGAGGGCTTCACGCCGGCCTCGCTGAGGTCGTGGCGGACCTTGGCCAGCGCGGCGAGCACGTGGTCGGGCACCTCGACGGTGGGCACCACCTGGTGGATCGCCTCGTAGAGGTCGGCCCACTCGATGCTGACGTCGATCTCAGGGTCGCCACCGGCCAAGATCGCGGCGAAGCTGGCGTCGGACACGGCGTAGTCGACGACCACGCGCACCAGCAGCCGGTCCCACAGCGCTGCGGCGTCGTCGGAGCCCTCGGTGAGCATCTCGTTGGAGTCGCAGAACGCGGTCGACAGCGGTGCCGGCCACTTCGAGCGCTTCTCCCCGGTCTCGGGGTCGACGCGGACCTCCAGGATGATCCGCTCGTTGGTCAGCGCCAGCAGGTCGTGGCCCAGGTCGTCGGCCATCTTGCCGATCTCGTTGAACAGGGCGAGCTCGACGTCGGTGGCGTAGCCCTCTCGGGCGTAGCGGTACTCGCCGGTGGCGCGGAAGTGCAGGATGTCCAGCGGGCCGATGACTGCCTCGAGCGGCCGGTTGCGGGACAGGGCGATCTCGAAGTTCCGGGCGCCCTTGATCGCGCCCATGACGCAGCGGATCATCTGGGTCTTCGCGGTTCCCGGCGGGCCGAGCAGGAACACGTGCTGGCCGCAGACGATCGCGAGCAGGACGGCCTCGATGGCGTCCTCCCGCTCGCGGAAGTAGCTGCGGAGCTGGGTGCGGAGCGTGGACAGATCTTGTGCGACAGCGTGCACGGTGATGCCTCCCTATGAGGTTGAACGGCCAGTCTGCACTAGGCCGTGGACAGTGGGTAGTCAGATCAGTTGTCGAACCACCAGATGAAGCGCACGTGGTCGGTGTTGCCACCACAGCGTTCGTCGGCGAGCTCCTGGAGCCGGGCGATGGACCTCTCGAAGTCCGGACACGCGGACCAGGTGTGCTCCAGCAGGTCGTAGAGCGTGGCGTGACCGGGCGTGTGGGCATCGACGCCCCAGTCCTCGTATTCCCGGGTCACGTGCGGACTGGCGTCGTCGGGGAAGCCGCTGTCCTTGAACCAGGCGGGCTGAGTGGGGTCTCGGACGCCACTGAGCATCCCGAACAGCTCGTAGTCGCGACCGGTGTAGAACCGGTCGCTGTAGTCGACGTCGAGCTCCTGACCCTCGGAGTTGTCCGGATCGTTCGGCCGGTAGTAGCGATTCGGCGTCAGCGGCTCGGCCGGCTCCCAGCTACCGCCCTCGATACTGCCGGGGGTGACGTCGGCCAGCCAAGCCTCGAGCTCGTCGGTGTCCTCGGTGTTCGGGCGGCCGGGGCGTACCTCGGCGCGCAGGTGGATGTCGCATCCCATGTTTCCCTCCTCAGGGTTTCGCGAGCCAGCGCTCGACGTCGTCGGGGTCGGACAGGTCGGGGAGTACGCCAGCGAGATCTTGTAGGAGCCGCTGTAGGAAGTTGGAGTGCTGTCCCGCGTCCATAGCGGCGCGCACACAGGCGATGCAGGTGACCGCCGACCACGCTGAGGTGAAGTCATCGCGCCGCGGTCCAGACGTTCCGCACCAGACGCCGTACGTGCTGGAGCCGTTCGCGGCGTGGATCAGCATGACGGCAGCGCCTCGACCTGGTCGATCGTGCACTCGGTGATGGCGATGTCGGAGCGGATGCCCTTGTAGACCGGGAATCGCAGGCTCCCGTCCTTGGTGCGCGCGGTGCACTCGACCTCGACGACGAAGAACTCGCCGGCGTCCAGGCGACGCTTCAGCGACCAGGTGTCCTTGTCGGTGAAGCCCGACCCGACCCGACCCACCGGCACCGCCTTGCCGTCGGCGGTGAGCATCCCCAGGATGATCGAGCCGAAGTGCTTGCGCTGGCCCTGGCCCGGCTGGTAGCCGACGGCGACCGCGCTGACCCGGTGCAGCACCTTGAACTTCACCCAGTCCTTCGAGCGCCGGCCGAAGTGGTAGCGCGACGATGGACGCTTGGCGATCACGCCCTCCATCCCGAGCGAGGCGATCTTGTCGAAGAACGCGACGTCGTGCCCGACCGGGGTGATCGCGAAGCCCGTGCGATTGCGGTGCGGGACCTCCGAGATCGACTCGAGGTCGAGGCGCCGCTCGACGTACAGACGACCCTCGTCAGCGCGATCCAGAATGTCGAACGCGATGTACTTGCACGGGTGCTCGACTGCCAGCCGCTTGATCTTCGCCGGCGTCGACTGCTGGTCGCGCAGGAGCGTGGTCTCGAACGACCCGTCCTCGGCGACGATCTCCCCGTCGAGCCACAGGTCGCTGCGGATCCCCAGCTCGGGGTAGCGGTGCGTGATGTCGACACCCTCTCGGTTGAGCAGGCGCCCGTAGCGGTTGAACGCCCGGACGCCGTCGAGCTTGGTGTCGAGGATCCAGCCGCGCTTGACCAGGTCCTGCAGGCGGATCGGTGCACGGCCGGACGAGCCTGTCGACGGGATCGCCATCATGGGCAACTCGGTCATGTGAACGACACCTTCCCGTCCTTCCACGTCACGGAGCGGCTGCGTGCGACGTCGAGGATCACACGCGCGAAGTCGCACTGGGAACACTTCATCGCGGGGCTGTGGAGTTGTTCTTCGTACTTCTCCATGTCGCCCTTGTTGATGACGGGCTGGGCTCTCATGGTCACGTCGTCATCACCTCCAGCAGGTCGTCCAGCATCTTCGCGGCCTCCGCGCGAGCCTGGGCGACGCCGGCGCGAATGTTCGTACGTGCGCCCTTCACGGTTGCCTTCGCGGACAGGTTCTCCTCGACCAGGCTGCAGGTCACGAATGTGCCACTGGGTGACGCCTTGGCGCCCACCCACTCCTTGCGTGCCATCAGACTTCCTCCTCGCCCATCATGCGACGGAACTCGTTGTCGCTGGCGAGCTTCAGCCCGGCCTGGATCCCCAGATCGAACACGCTCGCCAGCATGGACATGTCGACCTTCGTCAGCCCGCCCAGTTCCTGGGCTTCCTCGGGCGTGATCTGGCCGTTGCGCACCTGGTGCATCAGGTGATGGCTGCGGGTGGCCTCGAAGGCTCCCTCCAGGTGCTGCAGCAGCTCGGTGGACATCCACGTCCACGGCTGCATGTGCGGGATGATCGCTTCGAGGATCTCCTGGACCGCGTGGGAGCGGTTGGAGTTGGCCTTCGGCGGCTCAGCGGCGGCGGCGCTCACTCGAACTCCACCGACTGGTTCGCAGTCAGGTTGAGCGGATGGGATGCGCCCTCTAGGACGATTGTCACCCGCTCGCCGCTTCGCTCCCGTCCCAGCACCGTCCGGAAGTGGGTGCTGCCGATCGGTCGAATCGAGTCGCCGGCTTTCACGTCCGAGGCGATCTTGGTCTTTGGCTCGTCACGCCACTCCTCGACCTCGTCGGGCGTGGGCCGCGGGAAGCGTGGGAGCTGGTCGTCCGGGACCTCGCGGAGCCACTTCGCCAGACCCTCGGTCGTCGACAGCCACGGCTCGCCGAGCAGCGCTTCGCGTTCGGCGCCGTTCTTCATGTCGAGGAGCTTGCGCACCTCGTCCAGGCGGAAGATCGGGCCGCCATCCTCGTCGCAGCGCCACACGCCCAGTCCGGGCAGGTGGTACGCCGCTTCACCGCAGCCGGAGTAGCCGTCCTGGTACAGGCACCAGATCGAGTTCGGTGTCTGTTCGGCCAGCGCCTGCGCCTCGTCGACCAGGCCGCACGAGACCTCGGACGCGTCGTAGTCGCCCCACACCTGGAGCTCGGTCATCGGCTGGTCGCCGAACCCGTCACTCAGGTGCTCCTCGATGAAGGCGCACAACGCCTCCACTTCCTTCGGTCCGCCGACCTGATGCAGCGTCAGCGATGCCCATGCACGGTCACCCATTGGTGTCCTCCTGTTCGTCTTCGTAGTGCGTCACCAGGTAGCGGAGCACGTCGATCGCGGCAACGGCGCGGACGCCGTCGTCGTCCTGCTCGCCCGGCAGTGTCGGGCACGCGAGCGGGAGGACGACCAGGTCGTCCTCGTTGCCGTACACCGCGTGTGCGGCGGCCGTCATGGCGACGGCGCTGAACGCCTTCAGCGAGGCCTCACCCTGTCGGTGCCGCAACTCCTCGTTCGCCATCACTTCCCTCCCAGCGCGGCCAGCTTGGCCATCAGGTCCTCGTCGGACGGCTTGGCAACGACCGTCGCGGCGTCGCCCTCGACATGGACGCCGGCCTCGACCGCAGCCTTCACGGCGGTCTCGTAGCGGTCCTCGTAGCCCTCGGCGTCGTACGGCTCGGTGAACGCCTCGAGCGCCCCCTCCATCATGGCCAGGAGCTTCTCGTTCACCTCGCCCTCGACGACTGGTGCGGGCTTCTTCGCCTGCTCGCGCACGCGCTCCTCGAGCACGAGCACGTTGTCGCGCACGCGCAGCAGCCACAACTTCGCCCGGCCACCGGTGGACAGCGACAGCAGGCCGGTGAACGCCAGCTCCGGGTGCGAGCCGATCAGCCGGGTCAGCAGCGCGTAGTGGTCAACGTCGGTGGGCTCGGGCCACACGTAGTAGACCGCGCCGCCCGTCTCGGTGGCACCGAGGAACTCCCCGGCCGGGTGAGCGACGAGCTTCAGCGATGTGTGCTCGCCGAACTCGACCTTCTGCTCGGCCAGCGCTGCCGCCTGCTCGGCGGTGAGCACGGTCCAGGACGAGCCCGAGCCGTGGCCCTTGACGATCAGGTCCTTGTCGACCTCCCCGCACGTGGGGCAGTACGACGGGTCCTGCTTCAGCGGCGTCGGCCCGTGGGCGTCCTTGCCCTCCTGGCCGACGCACAGGTTCTTCAGCTCGACCTGTGTCTCGACCGCCGACTCGCGCCGGCAGGCCAGGTTCATCAGGCCGAACTCGATCTTCATCTTGCGGGCTGCCATGTGTCCTCCTCAGGATCGCAGCGGGTGGTTCAGGATCAGTCGGTGCTGCCCGGCTGCCAGCCGGAGCGGTAGGCGTCGTGGAGACAGGGTCCGCACATGCCGTGCTCCTCGGCGGGCGACATCAGGCACTCCTTGCAGAGCTCGACGGGCTCGTGGGGTGCGGAGAAGTCGGTGCGGTTCTCCTCGCACGTCTCGCGCCAGATGCCGTCGCCGTCACTGTCGAAGCCGGCCTCTGGGCACACCCAGCCGTCGGTCGGGTTGTGCACGATCTCGCGGCCGCAGTGCTTGCACGTGGTGGCCGTTGCCTGCGCCAGCGAGTCCTCCTCCTCGGAGACGTTCTTCACGCAGCCGTCGAGCATCTCGTAGTCCCAGCCGAGCGTGGCTCCGGTCTGGACGTGGTGCTGCTGCATGATGCTGGCCACCTTCTCGTAGGCGGCCTCCTCGTCGCCGTCCAGCTCGAACTGGACGAGCACCTCGGTTTCGTACCTGGGCATGATCCCTCCTCAGGGAAGTAGGTGGCGGGCCCCGCACCCCCCGGAAGGGGCCCGCCGGTCTGTGGGTGTCACTCCCCGATCTGCTGGACGGTGAGCACGTACTGCAGCAGCGGCGGGACAGCGTTGCCGACCTGCTGGTACTGGCTGGTCTTGGAGCCCTGGAACGACCAGTCGGGCGGGAAGGACTGGAGCACCGCGGCCTCCTGGACGGTGACCCGGATGCCGTCGTTGCGCGACTTCGTGGACCCGTTGAACCGGTTCGCGTTCGCACCGGGCATGGTGACCAGGCCTCGTCCGGCGATCACCGGTGCGGGTCGCTCGGCCGGCCAGCCGAGGTCGAACTCGGTGCCCGACTGGTTGTTCACGCGTGGCGCGCCCTCGACGGTCTCGGTCTCCAGCTGCTCCGCGACCGCGTCCTTGTCGACCTGCCACTCGACCTTGTTCAGGCGGGGCCCGAACATCACCGTGGGTGCGGGTGCGTCAGCAGGCCGGCGAGCAGCCCTCTCGTGGGTGCCGTTGACGTAGACGATCTCGGAGTCGTCGGCGTCGTACGGACGCTCGCCCTTCAGTCGGGCCAGCGCCTCGTCGCTGCGTGACATCTGCTGACGCTCAGCCCACGGACCCTGGAAGGTGTCGGGGTCGTCGATCCACATGGCCGTGCCGCCACCGGTGATGGTGGGCGACGGGCGGTCGAGCGGACGGGGCGTCCCACCACCGGTGCGACCAGCAGCGATCTGCGCGTCGGGCGGGGTGTCGAACCCCTCGGGCAGGTCGAGCGAGCCCTCGGGATAGCGCTCCCAGGAGCGGACCTTCTCGGTGATGGCGAACGCGGGCTGGTCACCGTCGCGCAGGTCGCGCGCTCGGTACTCCACGCCGTTGATCACGACCACGCCACCGGAGCCGCCGTCGTACTTGCGGGGGAAGCCGACCTTGTCGGTGTCCTTCCACTCCTGCCACGTCTCGTCGCCGCCAGCGGCCGCGTCGGTGATGATCTTGCGGGCACCCGAGCCGCCGATCATCATCGGGTCCGCACCGCCCGACTTGGTGCCGGCGAGCACCGACGGGTAGGGCCGTTGGCGCATGCCCCAGCCGAGAGCCTCGGCCATCGAGACCCACTTCGGGACGCCCGCGTCGAGCTTCTTCGGCGAGCGGTTGTGGTAGCGGGAGTGCGTGGGCTTGGGTGCGGTGACCTCGTGCACGCGGGAGGCGATCAGGAACGCCCGGATGCGGGTCTGCGGCACGCCGTACTGCTCGGCGAACACCTTGCCGGTCCAGACCGAGTAGCCCCAGGCGCGCAGCACCTTGGCGTACTCCTCCCAGACGATGAGCACCTCGGGCACCTGCTCCATGAACACGTACTCCGGGTGCAGGGCGGCGATCCACCGGATCGGCTCGAAGGTGAGCGCCGAGCGCTCGTCGAGGCACTCGGACTCGAGCACCTTGCGCCACTCGGTGGCGACCTCCTCGGCCTGGTCGATCGGGATGGTGGCCAGGTCGCTCAGTGCGGTCTGCAGGTGCGGCAGGTCCTTCCTGCCCAGGCCCTTGCCGGCCTTGGAGAATCCGGGGCACGGCGGTGAGAACTGGCCCACGAGCGGACGCGTTCGGTCGGTGTGGGTCAGGCCCGCGGCGTAGATCGGATCGGAGGCGATGTAGCGGTCGTAGAACAGCCGCGGGTCGAAGGCGATGATGTTGCCCTGGATGGACTGCAGGCCCATCTTCACGGCGGTGTCGCACGCGTCCTGGTCGAGTTCGATCCCGACAGTCGCGACGCCTGCCATGCGCAGGCCCTGGCTGGATCCGCCGGGACCGGAGAAGCCGACGACAGCGTCGGCGCGAGGTTCGCTGGATGATTGGTCGTACACGGGCCCTCCCTATGAGTGACCGGGTGCCGTTGGTGGCGTCCGGAGCCTACGCGAGCTTGGCGAGCTCGTCCACCACGACGAAGTTCACCAGTTCGAGGTCGTGCTGGGCGAAGTGGTGCGCACACCACTTCAGGTCGCCGGCCGCGTGGGCCGTGACGACGTAGGCCTGAGCGCCGCAGCGGTCGCAGCGGTCGTTGGCGGTGAGCTTCACTTCAGGTACTTCGGTGGCAACGGGCGTTGCGGGCTGCATGGTCATGGCGACATCGCCTCCTGGGTGACGGCCAGCGCCTCGGCGTACAGGTCGAGCCCCAGCGCGCGTGCGATGTCCTCGATCTCCTCGACGCGTTCGGCCGGGTAGTGGAACGGCCAGCCGATGTAGTCCGTGGGGTCGATGTCGGGGTGGTAGCCACCCTCGAAAGCGGTGACCATGCGTCGGAACGCGGTGCGTGTGATCTCCACGGCTGACGTGCCGGCTGCTCGGGACTCGAGCACGTCGACGTGCTCGCGCTGCGGGATCATCACCATCGGCTCGTTGGCCCGGTGCTTCGGTACGTAGTGGCGCTCAGAGACGTCGAGGATCTCGAGCCGTTCGGTGCTGCTCGAGACCTCGTCGCCGTCCATGAGGTAGCGCGCCTGGGCGTCTTCCTCGTCGTCGGCTTCGACAAGGAAGTCGATGGTCTCCATGCGCGCAACGCGCACGATGTAGGTGCTCATGTCAGATCTCCGATCCGTCCCGGTAGGACTTGCCGATGGTGTAGGTGGTGAGGTTGGCCTCGTCGGCCATGTCGTTGATCTCGAACTGATTCCAGGCGCAGGCCGGGGTGTCAGCACGGTGATGCTCGAGGGCCACGCGCAGGGCCAGCCGCGCCTCGTGCTCGTCGGCGCCGACGCCCTGGAACTCGAAGTTGCGGGTCTCGACCTGGGCGATGGCGAACGTGGTGCTCAGGGCGTGCAGCACCTCGACGGCTTCGATCGCGGCAGTGACTACCTGACCCACGTTGGCGCGGTAGTGGTTCTGCAGTGCCTCGGGAGCGTTGCTGTACCGCGACGGCCACCCGGGCTGCGTGGGGCGCTCACGGTCGTAGAGCGCCTGCGCACCAGCCTCTACGGCTGCGTGCAGGAACTCTGCGGTGACAGTCATGGTCAGTCCTCCTTGTAGGGCAGGGATGGTGTCGGTGGTGCGGGGGTCGGGAACGACTCCGGGATGATCCGGCCGTTGTGCAGCCAGCGGTGATTCTCGGGTGCGTCCTCGAGCGCGTGGCGCGATTCGGACAGGCGGTGCGTGAGGTGGTGGTCTCGCCAGCGCCCGTTCTCGAAGACCTGGATCGACCAGGTGTTCTCAGGCATCGACCTTGGCGCCGGGGCACTTGGCGTCGGCGCAGGTCTGCCAGTCGCCGTGTGTGTAGCCGCACTGGGGGATGCCCCACGGCGTGGTCTCGCGGTCGATCTTGTCGCGGTCACCACCCTCGCGCTCGAGGGCTCCGCTCAGATCCTCCATCAGCTTGAAGGACAGGCTGTCCTCCCACGCCCCGTGCTCGCACGACTGGTAGTCGTAGCAGCCGATGTGGTGCAGGAGCTGGCTCGGCGTCCAGTCGACCGGGGGTTGGGTGAAGGAGTACGGCGGGCACAGGGTGCTCTCGCCGTAACGCGCGTTGACGCTGCGGTGGTTCTCCTCCCAGAGCATCTGGCCGACCAGGTCGGGGTGGCCGGGGAGCATCTCGCGCCTGCCCAGCGCGTGCACCAGGGCGTCGATGTGGGACTTGCTGACGATCCATGCGGACATGGGTTCCCTCCTCAGGGTGTGGTGGTGGTTTCCTGGGTGATGCGGAGCGCGGTGATCATGCCGTCGAGGAACGTGGCGACCTCGCGCTTGGTGCCGAGGTTGCCCATCAGGTCGGAGACGCCGCCGTGCTCGTTGGCGTAGCGGTGCACGCCGGTCATGCCGTACGCGCCGTACAGGTGGACGAGCCCGATCGTGGAGTAGGGCGCGTCCGGGTCGTTGCCCAGCAGCGTGTTGACGCTGCGGATCTTGCCCTCCAGGTTCGCGTTCGTGATGCGCGTGGTCATGGGTTCAGCCCCTCTCGCATGGCGTGGTAGCCGCACACGATGCGCGGCGTGGTCGACCCCTCGTAGACCGCGATGCGGTCGTCAGAGTGGTGCGGGTCGCTGATCTTGGTGCGGCACTTCTGCGGGCCGAGTCGCTTCGGCCGCTTGGGCAGGTACACGATCGTCTGCATGGTCAGACCTCCAGTCCTTCCTGCTGCTGGGTGGTGAACGTGAGTGCGTTGGCGTAGTCGAGCCAGTCGCTCCAGGACGGGTCGTCCTCGCTGATCGTGAGCCCGTCGTACTGCGTGGTCAGGTTGGCGCGGAAGTACGGCGTGAGCAGCGCGCGCAGGCCCTCGCCCGGCGGCATTCCCCATGGTGGGCGCTGGTCGGCGTAGATGGCCCACGTCTTGACGATCTCGCCGTACTGGCGCAGCACGAGCCGCTCCTCGCACATGTCAGCCAGGAAGGCGTCGCCAGCCGCAAGCCGGCCGTGGTCGGCGGGCGTGAGCTCGCACCACCCGATGTCGGTGCGCGCGTCGTACAGGACGATCTCGCGGTTCATGTTCCAGCCGTTGATCATCAGTCCTCCTCGAACCAGGCACGTCTGTAGAGCGCTTCGTACACCTCGTCGTCGTACGCCACGCCCTCGGAGCACGCGAGCCCCCAGAGCACTCCGAGGTCGATGTCGGGCAGGCTGTCGAACCATGCCTGCCCCTGGTCGCGATCGGGCGTCTCGTCGTCGTACGCCCTCTGGGCGCGTTCCTGGAGCAACTGCACTTTGCTCTTGGTCTCGGTGGTCATCGGCCGCACCTCACGTGGTACGTGGCGCACGTCGCCTTGGAGTGCAGGAAGAACGATCCGCCCGACGGCGGGCGCGTGTAGATGACCTGCACCCACTGGCCGTCCTCGGCGCGGTAGTTCTTCCACAGGTGCGCGTGCCCGTGCTCGCCCACCCACAGCACGACCTTGTGGCCGTGGGTGTCGAAGACGTGCTCGACGTGACGCTTGGTCTGGCCGACCTGGACGCGGTCGTACTCGTGGGCACTGACGGTGGGTGCGCCAGCCTGTGCGGCCGGCGCGGGGATCACGAGCAGCGCGGTGATCGCGGCTGCAGTGAGTACGTTCATGGGTTCCTCCTCAGGGTGCGCAGCGGCACGATGCCGTGCGCGGTGGTGCCGTCGGGCAACATGACGTCGCCCTCGATCAGGGTGGCGTCGTGCGCCGACAGATGACGCGCGACGAACGGGAGCACGCGCACGAGTGCGTGCTCGAGGTGGAACGGCGCGAAGTACGTCTCGCCCTCCACGAACAGAGGTTGTGCCCGAGGCCGGAACCTCACTCGTCGTTGCCCTCGATTTCGAGCTGCAGCATGCCGAGCTCGTCGCTCTCCCGGTATGCCCACTCGACGATTTCAGTCGAGAACAGGTCGGTGTTCTCACCGCTGCTGCCAGGGTTGTCCATCTCGTAGCGGTACGACTCCGCAGCGGCGCCGAGGAACGAGAGCAGCGTGCCGAGCATGTCCAGTGGGCCGTGGTCGATTCCGACCCCCGTGCTCAGGTCGTTGCCGCTCTCGCTGGCGACGGGCGTGCTGATCTCGTAGGTGTAGACGGTGCGGCCCTCGACGTTCTGACCGTGACGGGTGACGCTCAGGCTCGAGCGCGTGGGGCCGCGTCCCAGCCAACAGGTGGCTGTGTCGTCGTCGACCTCGAACCCTGCGCGGTGACTGACCTTGGTCATAGTTCCTCCTCAGTAGAGCGTCTCGGTGACGGGCGAGCCAGCGACCTGGTCCGCGATGTCCTTGTGGTCGTCGTAGCCCAGGAAGCCACCGCACGACTCCTCGGTGCCGTCGGGGTGCACGTTGGTGGCGTAGTACACTTCGCCGTTGCACCACTGGCCGTAGACCTTCACCTCGGACTCGAAGGCTTCCGCAGGCGTGATGGTGGGCACGTACGACACGAAGTGCTCGACCTGCTCGGGTGTGGCGTTCTCGCCTGGTGGGTCGGGGAGCATGTGCTCCTCCCACGCCTCGAGCGTGACGTAGCCCCAGCCGTAGGAGTCGCCGGCCGACCAGTGCGGCTCGTAGTGCACGATGTCGGGCCGAAACATGCGCAGGTAGCGATCGAAGTAGGCGCGCAGGTGTCCACGTCCCCAGCGATCGTGCGCCTCCTCGAGGCCGGCGCGGTCGCTGTCCACCTCGATGCAGCGGGTGTTGACCTGGATCAGTGTTGCGATGTTGCCATCGTCCTGACGCGGGTTCGAGTCCTCGCTGTCCAGCTGGGTGCACACGTAGGTGATCGAGCCGTCCTCGTGGCGGTACGCGTCGCTCAGCAGGGGGAAGCGGTCGGGCTCGTACTCCACCGGGCGCCACAGGTGCATGGCGTCGGCGTCGAACAGCGGGACGTCGGTGCGGTGGATGTGCTCCATGAACGTGCTCATCGTGTCCTCCTCAGGTCTCGGTCCACATGGTGACAGCGTGACGGGATCCGGCCAGGTGCGTGCCGCAGCCGGCGCACACGGTGCGCGAGAACTCGCGCTCCTCGCACCCGAAGCACTCGAGCCCGGGGTCGGTGCGCGCGGGGCACGCGTCGTCGTGCTCGGCGATCAGCATGCCGATGGTGAGGTCTGCGTCGTCGGGGTAGTTCTCGAGCCAGCGTGACGGGTGGTCCTCGGGGCTCGTGCACGAGTCCTCGCAGCCGCTCGTGTCGTCGTTCGCGAGCTTGAGCAGGCAGCAGGTGCACACCCACGTCAGGGTGGCCACGCGTCGGGTGGTCGGCAGCGGTGGGCACACGCACGTCGCGGTGCCCTCGGCCAGGTAGATGTCGGCCCAGGTGAGCGCGGTGTTGCCCTGCGCCCACAGGCGGAACTCGAAGTCGTTGATGATCGTGTCGTCGCGCGCGTTCTCGACCGCGCAGATCATCGCCTGGGCGAGACAGCGTTTCGTGTGTCCCTGTTCCGGGGTGCGCATCGTGTCCTCCTCTGCTGATCCTCGAGCGACCATCGCTCGTAACGTCCGTTGAAGTGTCCGCGGTAGAGCCACGCCTGGAACGAGAGCACGGGCGGTGCCACCACGATCATGAGCAGCGCGGCCAGGTGATCCATCACAGCTCGGTTCCGCAGCTGGTGCACGCGTCGGTGTCGGCCGTCACGTGCAGGGTGGCCTTGCAGGTGTGGCAGTCGGCGAGCAGGTGCCCGGTGCGCATCGCTGTCGCACGCTCGAGGTCGAGCGCGCTCTCCACGTCGCGCTCGTCGTAGAGGTGCGGCAGGGTGCGCATCCGGTAGATCTCGCCGGCGTGCCCGAGCCCCAGGCCGATCGGGTCGAACCGGCCCACGGGGTCGACGTGTGCGGGGCGCGGTGCGCCCACGGGCAGTGCCTCGGGTGTCGAGTAGTGCTTGGACACGTTGATGCGCGGGTAGCGCGCCTGGACGACCGGACGCGGTGCGTGGTCGTACCAGGTGCGGGTCGTGGTGTACGTCATGGCCCCTCCCCTGCTGGTCGTGAACTGGTGTCGCAACGGACGTTGCGCACTACGTGGAGGCACCCCGCACGGGTGACATGGCAGGTCGGGCCCGTGCGGGGTGCGGTGCGCACGCCCGGTCTCGAGCCGGTGGCGAGCAGGTGCACCTCTCGACCGTGCGCTATTCAGTTGTCCGCGTGTGCGGTGGTGCGTTCGGTCACGGGCGCGTCGGTGCGCGGCCCGGCCGGCCAGATGCGTTCAGCCTGGGCTTGACAAGCGGGCGCGCTATCGAGGCAGAGGCATCACAACGATGCGTGCACGTTCTGGATCGCGGCCCGTAACAACGGGTGTTGCTGGTGTCTGTCGACGCGCAGGTGCGCGCCTAGCGACGGGCGGTCGTAGCGGTCAGACGTCGAGCATGAGTACCCCTCCTCTCTGGATCACGTCGGGTGCGCGACCGGGTGTCGGTGCACGCACCCTGCGTGTGCCAGGAGGATCGGGTGTGCTCAGCCCTCGTTCGACGCGGCGGCGGCCGCGACCTGCTGCTCGAGCAGGAACTGCTGCGCGGCGGCCTCCAGCTCGGCCTTCTTCTCGGCCGTGCGTGCGACGTCGGTCAGCGTGCCGCTCAGCGTGTACTCCACGCCGTCGATCGTGAACGGGATCCCGCGCACGGACCGGCCGGCCCAGGTCGAGTCGTCCTTGTCGGTCTGCTCGACCTTCTCCAGCATGCGCTGGACGAACGGCTCGGCGTACGTCGAGAAGTCGCGCATGAGCGCGTCGTGCTCGGCCTTCGCGGCCTTCTTCTCGACCTCCACCTTGGCCTTCAGGATCGCGCGCAGGTCGCGGGACGACAGGGTCGCGAGTCCGGGGATATTGCTCGTCATGTTCTTACCTCCTGTTCGGGCACACGCGCGGTTGCGTGTACGCGTCGACCTGGTCGTCCCCACCCCCCTGCCGGGGACGACCAGGCGGACTCGTGCACGCGTGAGCGCTATGCCTCCTGGTCAATCCGTGACGCGCTCAGAACGGCGCCCATGTTCTGGATTGCGGCGAGCACCCTTGCCTCGTCGGACTCCGCGAACACGTGAATCTCCACGACCAGCATTCCAGTCATTCCGAATCACCCTCTCAGTCGGTAATGCACGCTAACCGTGCCCTGTTTGCACGATCGGCGAATTCTTTTTCCGAGCCCCGTCCAGGACAGACGTAGGCGCAAAGAATTGCTCGAGCTCGGGCAGAATTACCCGGTCGAGACTGCGTGCGTGAGGACGCACTGAAGCGTCCGCACGCTGCCGGCCATAGGCGGCCGGCGGCCCTGGAGCTCGAAGCGGGGCGCGGGGGTCAGTCGCGCCAGAACACGCGGATAGCGCGCTTACCGTCGCCGACAGGCCACGGCTTGCGCACGATGACCGCACCCTGACTCTTGAGGTACGCGGCTTCCATGCGAGCGATGGACGCGGGGACGATGTAGGTCTCTGTTTCACCCTTGAGAGCGTGCATTGGCTTGCCTTCCAACCGGGCCGACTGTTTCGGCCTCTCACTACCCAATGCACGCGGCTGGGGAGTTGTTTGCACCCTGCCCGAAAGAATCTCGGAAACATGTCCGGGACTACTCCCCTAATGCACGCTCACGGCGTATTGTTTGCACCTCAGGGACCAGCCAATAGGGGAGGGTCCACGAGTCGGAGGATCACCTCATGACGAACAC
>Ga0070665_100001977_pt1 | contig 23053 bp, 22 predicted proteins | sample KBSS13metaG_FD_65862 | JGI IMG/M metagenome (GOLD analysis project Ga0070665, IMG submission 65862) | Switchgrass rhizosphere microbial communities from Kellogg Biological Station, Michigan, USA - KBS S1-3 metaG | ecosystem: Host-associated > Plants > Roots > Rhizosphere > Soil ... | reverse complement strand
CATGCCATATTCGCTCTCGGGCATGCCGATCGTGTCGAGCAGGTGCGAGTAAGCGGCGATGTGCACCGTCTCCATGTTGGAGAAGGCGGCGAGCATCATCTTGATCTCGGTCGGCTTGAAGATCCGGCCATATTTCTCGTGATAGCAATCCTGCACCTCGACATCCGCCTGGGTGAAGAAGCGGAAGATCTGGGTGAGCAGGTTGCGCTCATGGTCGGTCAGCTTCTGCGCCCAGTCGCGGCAATCCTCGCCGAGCGGCACCTCCTCCGGCATCCAGTGGATCTGCTGCTGGCGCTTCCAGAAATCGAACGCCCAGGGATATTCGAACGGCTTGTACTGCTTGCGGGCTTCGAGAAGAGGCATGTGGGTTACTCCGTTCGATCTATCTGGTGATTGCGGGGGCGGCGCGCGAGTCCCCGGCTTTGATGGCCTCGAGGCCGGCGATCGCGCCGCCGAGCAGGATGAGCGCGCCGAGGATGCGGACGAACCAGAGGGCGCCTTGGCTTTGCAGGATGCGGATCTGCAGCGGCACGGTGCCGCCGGCGCCGATATTGCGCTGCTGCCAGGCCATGCCGCGCAGGAAGAAAGCGAGGATCTGGCGCGCGAAGAGGAGGCAGCACAGGCCGAGCAGCAGCATCAGGGCGAGGGGGAGCCAGCTCATGCTTCCTCGTCCCTGATCACGCGGCCCTCGACCACGCCGCTGCGGGCGCGGCGGGTCCCGCGGCTGCTGTGATAGACGATGCGGGTGCGCCGCGCGCCGACGCCGAACACGACGATGCCGAGGAAATAGCCGAAATCGTACCAGCCGCCATTGTTCGGCACGGCATAGACCGCGACCTCGGGCACGAAGAGCGAGACCAGCCAGGCGAAGGGGAAGACGAAGCCGTCCCACAGGCCGCGCAGGAAGCCGGGCGAGCCAGCGACGATCGCGGCCGCCGACTGCCGCGCGCAGGCGGAAAGCAGGGCGACCATGGCCAGGGCGTAAAGGGTGCGGGCGCGGGCCGTCATGCGCGCAGGTCCGCCAGGCCGGGGCCGAAGGCGGTGACGCTGCCGGCGGCGAACCGGGTCGTGCTCACGATCTGCATCGGTTCTTTCCCTCACCCAGCCTCTCCCCCCGGGGAGGGAGAGGATCACGCGGTCACTGACAGGCGAGACACTCGTCGTAATCGGTGCTCTGCAGCTCGATCTCGCGAAGGTCGGGCGTGTTGTCCGCCTCGACGCCGCCGGCGAAGCCCGCGCGCTGCACGGACTTGGAGCGCAGATAGTAAAGCGATTTGATGCCCAGCTCCCAGGCCCGGTAGTGGAGCATCAAGAGGTCCCATTTGTCGACGTCGGCCGGGATGAACAGGTTCAGCGACGTGGCCTGATCGATATAGGGCGTGCGGTCCGCGGCCAGCTCGATCAGCCAGCGCTGGTCGATCTCGAAGCTGGTCTTGAACGTGTCCTTCTCCTCCTGGGTCAGGAAATCGAGATGCTGGACCGAGCCGCCGCGCTCGAGCATCGAGCTCCACACGCTCTCGCTGTTCTTCGCCTTCTCGGTCAGCAATTTCTCGAGATGCGGGTTGCGGATCGAGGTCGAGCCCGAGAGCGTCTTGTGAGTGTAGATATTGGCCGGGATCGGCTCGATGCAGGCCGAGGTGCCGCCGCAGATGATCGAGATGGACGCGGTCGGCGCGATCGCCATCTTGCAGCTGAACCGCTCCATCACGCCCTGGTCGGCGGCGTCGGGGCAGGCGCCGCGCTCCTTGGCCAGCATCAGGCTCGCTTCGTCCGCCTGGGCGCGGATATGCTTGAACATCCGCATGTTCCAGGACTTGGCCATCGCCCCCTCGAAGGGAATGCCGCGGGCCTGCAGGAAGGAGTGGAAGCCCATCACGCCGAGGCCGACCGACCGCTCGCGCTCGGCGGAATAGCGGGCGCGGGCCATCTCGTCCGGCGCGCGGTCGATATAATCCTGCAGGACATTGTCGAGGAAACGCATGATGTCCTCGATGAACATCTTCTCGCCGTGCCACTGGTCCCAGGTCTCGAGGTTGAGCGAGGACAGGCAGCAGACCGCGGTCCGCTCCTGCCCGTTCTGGTCGGTGCCGGTGGGCAAGGTGATTTCCGAGCACAGGTTCGACGTGGTGACCTTGAGGCCGACGTCGCGCTGATGCTTCGGCATCGACCGGTTCACCTGGTCGATGAAGATGATGTAGGGCTCGCCGGTCGCGAGGCGGGTCTCGACCAGTTTCTGGAAGAGGGAGCGGGCGTCGACCATGCCGCGCTCGCTGCCATCCTTCGGGCTCTGCAGCTGCCATTCGCGGCCGTCGCGCACCGCCTCCATGAAGGCGTCGGTGACGAGCACGCCATGGTGCAGGTTCAGCGCCTTGCGGTTAAAGTCGCCGCTGGGCTTGCGGATCTCCAGGAACTCCTCGATCTCCGGATGGGAGATGTCGAGATAGCAGGCGGCCGAGCCGCGGCGGAGCGAGCCCTGCGAGATGGCGAGGGTCAGCGAGTCCATGACCCGGACGAAGGGGATGATGCCCGAGGTCTTGCCGTTGAGGCCGACCGCCTCGCCAATGCCGCGGACATTGCCCCAATAGGTGCCGATGCCGCCGCCGCGCGCGGCCAGCCAGACATTCTCGTTCCAGGTGCCGACAATGCCCTCGAGGCTGTCATTGACGCTGTTGAGATAGCAGCTGATCGGCAGGCCCCGGCCGGTGCCGCCGTTCGACAGCACAGGCGTCGCCGGCATGAACCAGAGCTTCGAGATATAATCGTAGAGCCGCTGCGCATGCTCGGCATTGTCGGCATAAGCCGAGGCGACCCGGACGAAGAGGTCCTGGAAATTCTCGCCGGGCAGCAGATAGCGGTCCTGCAGCGTGTCCTTGCCGAAATCGGTAAGCAGCGAATCGCGGCTATGATCGACTTCGACCGGATAGACGATCGGCTTCACCGATTTCGAATCGATGCTCGCCGCGGCCTTCGCGGCCTTCGCCTTCTTCGGCGCGTCGCTCACGCTCACGCTCACGTCGGCCTGGCTCACCTCGCTGCTGCCGGACAAGTCCATCACTCTACCCCTCGTTCCTATAACGTTCCAGTGGGATTCGGGTCCCATCTAAGCGATTCCTGAGGGACGTGGGCGGTTGATTTCGCCTTGTCCCCGATATCCACAGGGCAGGCGGCGGCCCCCTCGGCGAAGCTCATCGCCGATTGCGCGCTTCCACAACCACTAGCGGCTCCCCCTCTGAAGCGCCACCATCCATTGTGCCTCAATTTGAGTCCGGCGCAATAGCGTAAATATGCCGTAAAGACTCGGTTCGTCGCATTATATGGGTACGACGAGTTGAATCTTCGAGGGTTCAGGCGGGGTTCTCGCAGGCCTTGGCATAAGCGGCGGCGAGGCGCTCGCTCACCGACGGGCCGGGCTTGGCCGGCGCGCCGAGATGGACGGTCCGCAGCTCGTCCATATAATCGTCCCACAGCGTCTGGCCGCCCTGCTCCAGCAGCGCGGCACGCACCGACAGCTCGCGTGTCACCGGCAAATGGCGGCGGCCCCAGGCACCCATCTGGGCGAGCAGAGGGACGAGCTGGATCGCCTTTTCGGTCAGGCTGTAGATCGCCTTCTGCTTGTGGCTGGGATCGTCGACCTTGCTGATCATGCCCAGGGCCAGCAGCCGCTTCAGCCGGTCGGAGAGGATGTTGGAGGCGATCCTTTCCTCCGAGCCGGCGAGCAAAGTCCGGAAATGGCGGCGGTTGCCGAACATCATGTCGCGGATCACGATCAGGCTCCAGCGGTCGCCCAGCACTTCGAGCGTGAGGTTGATCGGACAGCCGGAGCGTTGGTCGGTCATGCCACCCGATATAGGCGCGGGAAAACCGCTTGCAATGTGAAATCGGTCTATCTATCGCCGCAAGACCAGTTGCAGACCGCAACCACATCGCCCCAAGGAGCCCGTCATGCCGAAACTTCGCGTCGCCTCGTACAGCCTGTCGCTGGACGGCTTTGGCGCCGGCCCTGACCAGGATCTGGCCAATCCGATGGGCATCGGCGGCATGGCGCTCCACCAATGGGTGCTCGGCACGCGCTTCTTCCGGCAGCAGATGATGGGCGGTCAGGAGGGCGGCAGCACCGGCGTCGACAATGACTTTGCGGTGAGGGGCTTCGAGAAGCTGGGCGCCTGGATCCTGGGCCGCAACATGTTCGGCCCGGTGCGCGGCCCCTGGCCGGACGAGAGCTGGCGCGGCTGGTGGGGCGAAGAGCCGCCTTATCACTGCCCGGTCTTCGTCCTGACCCATCATCCGCGCGCGCCGCTGGAAATGCAGGGCGGGACCATCTTCCACTTCGTCACCGGCGGCATCGATGAGGCGCTGGCCCGCGCCAGCGACGCGGCCGGCGGCAGGGACATCAGGGTCGGCGGCGGCGCCTCGACCATCCGCCAATATCTTGAAGCCGGGCTGATCGACGAGCTGCATATCGCGGTCTCGCCCGTATTGCTCGGCCGCGGCGAGGCCCTGTTCGCCGGACTGGACCTGCCGGCTCTGGGCTATGGGGTGAAGGAGACCGTGGCCGGCGAGGGGGCAACGCATCTAATCCTCGACCGGACCAGCGCGTCCCCGTCATCCGCCACCTAGTCATCCCGGCGGTGGCCGGGACCCACGAACGCCGAAGTGGGTCAAAGCAGGCGAAGAGGTCGCCGCCTCGACTGCAAAGCACCGAGTTCATGGGGCCCGGCCTTCGCCGGGATGATCAATGGGCAGTGGGCCACCCCATCCAGGCGCGCCAAAGCGAAAGTGGATTGCGCCATGCCGAGACTCGCGGCGGGGACGCCGATTGACTCTGCCTCGCTGGCTACCGACATTCATCCCCTTCGCGAGGAGTCGTTTATGGCCGCTTATGCCGTCGAGCTGATGACCCGTTATGACGGGCTCGTCATTGCCACCTTCCCGGATCTGCCGGGCGTCTCGGCGCTCGGCCGCGACGACGAGGAGGCGCTGGGCGAGGCGCGACGGGCGCTCGACGAACATGCCCGCTCCGGCGAGGCGTTGCCCGAGCCGAGCGCACGCGGCCTGACGATGCTCGAGGCGCCGCTGATCGTCGCCGCCTGACGGGCGCGCGGTGCACGGCGCCCGGACAGCGTCCCGTTTCCCCATCGCCTTCGCGGCGCCAATATCGCGAACTGCGCCATGGGCGCCCAGCGCCGCGCGGCGCTGGGCACGGGGAGCAACCCGGCCGGCGCCGACTTCCAGCCTTATTGCACCTGCTTTGTCGACCGCCTCATCGACGGGGTCGAGACGATCGGGCTGGAGAGCCTTTCCCTCGGCCGCCGCGAGCAGGCCATCGCGGCCCAATGCGCGCGCGCGCGCGGCCTGAGACCGGACGCCGAGGCCATCAGAGAGGTCGGCGGGCCCTTCCCTGACCGTTAGCAGCGCCGCAACTGTCCCCATTCCCACACACTGTCCCATGAAAATGGGGACGGCAGGCGCGCGACTGTCCCCGGCAGTTGAATAAAGGCGGGCGGCGGTTCATGGGGCGCCCATGCTTTCTCAACGGACGCGGTATACAATCAGGGCGCTGCTGCACCTTGCCGACCGCTATGGGGAAGGCCCGGTCCAGCTTACCGAGATCGCGCAGGAGCAGAATCTCCCGGCCAAGTTCCTGACCGTGATTCTCTCGCAGATGCGCCGCGCCGGCCTGGTCGACACGATGCGCGGCCGCGAGGGCGGCTATTGGCTCGCCCGCCCGCCGCAGGCGATCAGCTATGGCGAGATCGTGCGGCTGACCCGCGGCTCGCTCGGGCTGCTGCCCTGCGCCAGCCGGCTCGCTTATGAGCAGTGCAGGAATTGCATCAGCGAGGACCAGTGCCGGCTGCACCGGGCGATGCTGATGGTCCGCGACGAGACCGCGCGGATCCTCGACGGGCTCAGCCTCGCCGACAAGGTCGAGGTCGAAGAACGCATCGAGGCATGACCGGCACGCGCATCGCCGTCATCGGCGCCGGCGCGTCGGGGACCCTGCAGGCGCTGGCCCTGAAGCGCGCCGGTGCCGACGTCACCCTGATCGAGCGCGGCCCGCGTCCGGGGCGCGGCGTCGCCTACGGCACCACCCGGCCCGAGCATCTGCTGAACGTCCCCGCCCGGCGGATGAGCGCCTATGCGGACGAGATCGGCCATTTCAGCCGCTGGTGGGCGGACCGCACCGACAATGCCACGACCGAGGAGGATTATGCGCCGCGCATGGTCTTCGGCGACTATCTGACCGAATTGCTCGGCGAATCCGGCGTCCGGGTGGTCCATGGCGAGGCCGTGGACGTCGTGGACGGGGCGGTGGTGTTGGCTGACGGACAGCGACTTCCCGCTGATCAGGTCGTGCTCGCGCCGGGCAATTTCCCGCCGGCGCCCTTGCGCGGGATCGACGCCGCGGCTTTGGGCGATGCCTGGGTCGACGATCCCTGGGCGGGCGGGCTCGAAGGGCTCGGCGACAAGGACGTCGTCTTCCTGATCGGCACTGGCCTGACCGCCGTCGATGTCGCGCTGACTTTGGAGGCGACCGGCTTTCGCGGGCGGATCGTCGCGCTCTCCCGCCGCGGCCTCGCGCCGCGCGTCCATGGCCTGCGCGAGCCGATGGTGGCGGCGCGGGAGGATCTGGTGCCGTCCTGCATCGCCATGCTCCGCCGCGTGCGCGCGCGGAGCGGAGAGGTGGGCTGGCGGAGCGCGGTGCAGGAATTGCGCACGGTCACGCAATGGCTGTGGAGCGAGGCCGACATGACGGAGCGCCGCCGCTTCCTCCGGCACCTGCGCCCCTGGTGGGACGTGCACCGGCACAAACTGGCGCCCGCGGTCGGCGCGACGATCGAGGCGATGCGGGCCGAGGCGCGGCTGGCCGTGGCCGGCGGGCGGCTGCTCTCGGTCGTGCCGGTAGCAGGCGCGGTTGGGGGCGGGGCCGAGATCAGCTTCACGTTGCGTGGACAGACGGCGGTCGAGAAGGTGCGCGCGGCGCGGGTGGTGAATTGCACCGGGCCGGAAATGGATATTGCCCGGGCGGGCGAGCCCTTGCTGGACGCCTTGCTGGCGAGGGGAGCGATCCGGCAGGACGCCTTGCGCGTCGGCCTGGACGTGGACGAGGCCTGCCGGGCGATCGGCGCCGACGGGCAGGCGAGCGAGACCCTGTCGGTGATCGGCCCGGTGACGCGCGGCACCTTCTGGGAGAGCGTCGCCGTGCCGGATATCCGCGTGCAGGCGGCACGGGTGGCGGAGCGGCTGACCGCCTAGGGACCCCGCGAAAGTATTCCTTTTGCGGGAACCCTAGATCACGATCCGGAACAAAGCGCCGCCGCCCTCCCGGTCCCCGACATCGATCGCGCCGCGATGGGCGAGCACCACCTGGCGGGCGAGGCTGAGGCCGACGCCGGTCCCCTCCTGCTTGGTGGTGAAGAAGGGGAGGAAGATGTCCTGCTTCAGCCCCTCGGGCACGCCGGGGCCATTGTCCGCGATCTCGATCCGTGCACGGCCGGAGCGAGTGCGGGAGAAAGTGAGCCAGACATGCGGCGCGTCACTATGGCCCCTGGCGGCCTGGCCGGCATTGCGGATCAGGTTGATCAGCACCTGGCCCATCAGGTCAGGATCGGCCTGGATGTTCGGGTTGCCATCGACGGTGAGCGTGAAGCCGATTCCCTCCATGCGGTCGCTGGCGCGGAACAAGGTCTCCAGCTCGGCGCCCCAGGCGGCGACGTCGATCGGGCGGCTGCGCACCTCGGGCGCGCGGCTGATCTGCCGGTAGCTTTCGACGAAATGCATCACCCCGTCGGCGCGGCGGGCGAGCGTCTCCACCGCCATGCGGGCGTCGGCAATGTCGGCGCTCTCGCCCTTGTCCGCCTCCCGCATCAGCCCGGCGGCGCTGTGGGCGAGGCTGGTGACCGGCGTCATCGAGTTCATGATCTCGTGGGTGAGCACACGGATCAGGTCCGACTGGGCGGCGATCTCGATCGCGTTCAGCTCGCCCTGGATCGGCTGCACCGCGACCACGCGGACCAGGCCGCCGAGCCGGTGCACGACCGCGGCGCTGACCAGCATCGTCTGCGGCATGCCATCGGTGACCAGCGGCACCAGCCGCGGCCGGTTCACTGCGCCGCCGGTCAGCGCCGACGCGAAGGCCTCGCCATATTCCTGGAAATCCTCGACCCGCACGCCCTGGTGGCGGACGAGCAGCCGGCGCGCCGCCTTGTTGGCGAGCTCGACCTTGCCATTGTCGACGGTGAGCAAGGCGGTGGGCGCGTCGTCCAGCACCGCCTCGTAGAAGCGGTTGGCGTCGATCAATTTGTGGCGCTCGTCGCGGAGCTTCCTGATGCTGTCGTCGAGCACCGCGGAGAGGTCGGTGAAGCCCGAGCCCTGGCTGCGGTTGGAGAAGCCCTGGCTGAAATCGCCGAAGCGGACCGCGTCGATGAAGCGGGCCAGCTCCAGATTGGTGCGCTGGATATAGCGCCAGAGCAGCAAGGCGGCGCCGAGCACGAGCAGACCGGCGACGATCCGCGCCGCGCCGAGGTCCTCGCGGCCCTGGGCGGCGACGAACAGGAAGACCAGGCCGACGAGCAGGCTCAGCCGCCAGGCCAGGCCGAGCACGAAGCGGTTGTGGAAGTGGAGCTTCATCCGGAGGGCCTAGAGCCCATGCTTTTCCATGCGCCGGTAGAGCGAGGCGCGGGTGAGGCCGAGCTCCGAGGCGGCGAGGCTGATATTGTAGCTGTGCTTCTTGAGCGCCTCCTCGACCATCTGCTTCTCGACGCGCTCGAGATTGAGGTCGTCGCGCACGGCGGGGGCCGGCGCGGGCGCCGCGACCGCGGCGGCCCGGCTCGGCGCGAGGCCGCGGGACAGGGAGAAGTCGGCTTCGGTGAAGGCGTCGCCGTCGGAGAGGATCACCGCCCGCTCGCAGGCATGGCGGAGCGCGCGGACATTGCCGGGCCAGTCATAGGCCTCCAGCGCCTGCACCAAAGCGTCGGGCAAGGCGCGGACCGGCTTGCCGTATTTCTTCGCATATTGGGCGATGAAATGCTCGGCGAGCTGAAGGATGTCCTGCCGCCGCTCGCGCAGCGGGGGCAGGTCGATCTCGACCGTGTTCAGGCGGAAGAGCAGATCCTGGCGGAAGCGGCTCTCGTCGCTGAGCTGGTCGACGGGAACGTTGGTCGCGGCGATCACGCGGATGTCGATCGGCACTGGCTTGTTGGCCCCGACGGGGACGATCTGGCGCTGCTCCAGCGCGGTGAGCAATTTGGGCTGGAGATGGAGCGGGAGGTTGCCGATCTCGTCGAGGAAGAGCGTGCCGCCATCCGCCGCCTGCATCCGCCCGATCCGGTCGGTCCGCGCGTCGGTGAAGGCGCCCTTCACATGGCCGAACAATTCGCTCTCGAAGAGATTCTCGGAAACCGAGCCGAGATCGACCGAGACCAGGATCTGGTCGGCGCGGCGGGACCGGGCGTGGAGGGCGCGGGCGACCAGTTCCTTGCCGGTGCCATTCTCGCCGAGGATCAGGACATTGGCCTCGGTCGGCCCGGCCCGGTCGATCAGGGAGGAGACGCGGGCCATGGCCGGGGACTCGCCGAGCATCGGCGTCTCGCCGGCGGGGGCACTGACCACTTCCGCCTTCTTGCGCTCGGTCACCACCTCGGCGCGCGAGGTGCGCAAGGACGCGGCAGTGCGGACGGTGGCGAGCAGGCGCTCGTTCGCCCAGGGCTTGGAGACGAAGTCGGTGGCGCCGCGCTTCATCGCCTCGACCGCGACGCCGATCCCGGCATGGGCGGTGATCATCACCACCACCGCCTGCGGGTCGCGCTTCAATATCTCGCTGAGCCAGTGGAAGCCCTCGGCGGCGTTGGTCGCGCCGCGCGCGAAATTGGCGTCGAGCAGGATCGCGTCGGGCAGCTCGCGCTCCATCGAGGCGAGCGCCTCGGCCGGGTCCTGGAAGGCCTCGACCGAGGCGAACAGGTCGCGCAGCAGCAGCCGCGCGGACAGAGCGATGTCCGGATCGTCGTCAATGATGATGCAGCGCGCGAAGCGCTTCGCCTGAGTCACGCCATACACTCCCACCCGGTGACTGTCCGATAACGGACAATCCGCGCTTAAGCCAGTCCGCGCGCGGACAGATTCGCCCGGTTCCGCGCACCGCCCGCCGAACAGTGCGCGTGCCAAAAGCTCAAGAATCGGCGGATTTCAGCCGTTTTTCGCGGCTGGCACGGCTCCTGCTCGGCAGCCGGCACACAGGGTGTTTTTAAAAGGGAACAAGACCATGCACGCCAGCAAATTCGAAACCTTCGCGTTCACCATCGGCTTCATAGCCACCGGTTTCCTCACGCTCGTGGCGCTGCCGCTTGGCGCGTGAGGGGCGCCTGTGCGGCGGCGGGCAGGTCCCGGCCTTTCTGGCCCCGTTGCGTAACGGACCACCCGCCGCCGCCAGCCTTCAAGATCATAAGAGACTCTAAGAAATGAGCGTGGTGCGGATGAGAGAGCCAGAGGGGCCGAAGAGCGGAGGCGCGATGGACCGTGAGGTCGCGTCGAAGAAGCTCGGGCCGAAAGCCAGGATCGGCCTCATCGCCGGCGGGATTGCCCTCCTGCTCGCGCTCTTCTGGTATTTCATGCCGGCCGGGAACAGCCAGTCGGTGGACGCCACCCGCCTCACCATTTCAAACGTCAGCCAGGGCCGGTTCGACGATTTCCTGCCGCTCCGCGCGACCGTGCAGCCTTCGCTCACCGTCTTCCTCGACGCCGTCGAGGGCGGCCGGGTCGAGCGCGTCCTGGTCGAGGACGGCGCCATGGTCACCCAGGGCCAGATGCTCGCCGAGCTCTCCAATTCCGATCTGCAGCTGAACGTGCTCGCCCGTCAGACCGAGGTCATCCAGCAGGTCAATTCGATGCGCAGCCAGGAGCTCGCGCTCAGCCAGACCCGCCTGGCCAATGAGCGCGCCCGGATCGAGGCCGATCTCGCCACACAGACCGCGCGGCGGCAATATGAGATGCAGCGGCCGCTCGCCGAGCGCGGCTTCGTCTCGGGCCGCGCCTTCCAGGACAGCCGCGACACCTATGAGGCCAATCGCCGCCGGTCCGAAGTGCTGCGCCGCCAGCAGGCCGAGGACGAACGGCTCCAGTCGAGCCAGCTCGCCCAGCTGCGCGCCTCGTCCGGCGCGCTCAACCAGAGCCTAGGCATCGCCCGCGGCAGCCTCGACTCGCTGAACCTGCGCGCGCCGGTCTCCGGCCAGCTCACCAGCTTCGATATCCAGATCGGCCAGTCGCTGCAGCGCGGTCAGCGGCTCGGCCAGATCGACAGCGCCGGCCGCAACAAGCTGCGTGCGCAGGTGGACGAATTCTATCTCAGCCGGGTCAGCGAGGGCCTGGTCGCCAATGCCGAGGTCAATGGCCGCACCTATCGGATGCGGGTCAGCAAGGTCTATCCGCAGGTCCGCAACGGCACCTTCGAGATCGACCTGCAGTTCGTCGAGGACGGGCCGCGGGATTTGCAGCGCGGCCAGACCGTGCAGCTGCGCATGACGCTCGGCGCCTCCTCGCAGGCCCGTCTGGTACCGAACGGCGCCTTCTACAACGACACGGGCGGCAACTGGATCTTCGTGGTCTCCGCCGATGGCCGCAGCGCCGAGCGCCGCCAGATCCGTCTCGGCCGCCGCAACGCGGATTTCATCGAGGTGCTCGGCGGGCTGGAGCCCGGCGAGCGGGTGATCACCTCGCCTTACACCGGATTTCAGGAGCGGGACCGGCTCAGCCTGTCCGGCCAATAGTGGGCAAAGAAAGGACGTTCCTATGTTGAGCATGCGTGAGGTTTGCCGGGTCTACCGCACCGACACGGTCGAGACGACGGCGCTGGACGGCATCTTCCTCGATGTCGCCGACGGCGAGTTCGTCGCGATCATGGGCCCGTCCGGCTGCGGCAAGTCCACCTTGCTCAACGTGATCGGCATGCTCGACAGCCCGTCGAGCGGGTCCTACGTCTTCAACGGCACCGAGGTCGCGAAGATGTCGGAGTCCAAGCTCGCCGATTTCCGCAAGCGGAACATTGGCTTCATCTTCCAGTCCTTCAATCTCGTCGACGAGCTCAGCGTCCGCGAGAATATCGAGCTTGCGCTGCTCTACCATAACGTCCCCACGGGGGAGCGGCGCACCCGGGTCGACGCGGTGATGGACAAGGTGGGCATCGCCCATCGTGCCAAGCACCGGCCGTCGCAATTGTCAGGCGGACAGCAACAGCGCGTTGCCGTCGCCCGGGCCCTTGTCGCAGCACCGAAACTGATCCTCGCCGACGAGCCCACGGGCAATCTCGACACGGCGCATGGCGAGGAGGTGATGAAGATGCTGCAGGCTCTCAACAATGAGGGCTCGACCATCGTCATGGTCACCCACTCGCCCGCCCATGCCGACTATGCCGGCCGCGTCGTCAACATGCTCGACGGCCGCATCCTGGTCGAGCACCGCCGCGCCGCCTGAGGCGTACGGACGGCCATTCAGAACAAGCTTGAAAACGGGAGCAGGGACCATGTGGCGCAATTACATGACGGTGGGCATCCGGGCGCTGTTCAAGAACAAGACCTATGCGATCATCAACATCGTCGGCCTCGCCATCGGCCTTGCCGCCTGCCTGATGCTGCTGGTCTACGTGCGCTACGAGACCAATTACGACCGCTGGTTCCAGAATTCGGAGAACACCTACCAGCTGCAGACCTTCTATACCGAGAAGGCGACCGGCCAGACGTTGAGCCTGCAAATGGCCTCCTATGTCGCCGGCCAGCGGCTCAGGGAGAATTTCCCGCAGATCGAATCCAGCGTCTACGTCCAGGGCGGCGGCGCCACCGTGCTGCGCAATGGCGAGGCGTTGACGGTCGACAATAGCAGCTTCGTCAACGGCACCTTCTTCGACACCGTCCAGCTGCCCCTTCTGCATGGCGATCCGGCGACGGCGCTGCAGAATCCGGGCTCGGTCGCGCTCAACGTGACCACCGCCCGGCGTCTGTTCGGCACCGACAATCCGGTCGGCCAGACCCTGACCATGATGATCCGCGGCCGCCAGGTCGACCAGCGCGTCACCGCCGTGTTCCAGGACATCCCGCGCAACTCGTCCATGGCCTTCAACATGCTCGTCCGGGTCGATCCCAACGCCCATTATGCCGAGCAGCCGGAGTTCATGACCAATTGGGGCTGGCAATCCGGCTGGTTCTACATCCGGCTTCGCCCCGGCACCGACCCGGACGCGATCAATTCGCAGATTCCGGCCTGGGAACGGCGTGTGATCCCGACCCAGAATGTCAGCGGGATCAGCTACAATCCGGGCGACGAGAGCGACTATCGCATCGCCAGCCTGCCCTCCGTCCATCTGGGCGAGGCGCAGGGCGGCCAGGCCCGGCCCGGCAATGACTGGACGACGATCGCCACCTTCCTGATCGTCGCCTTCCTGATCCTCGGCATGGCCTGCGTGAACTTCACCAACCTCGCCACCGCCCGCGCCAGCCAGCGGGCCCGCGAGGTGGCGCTGCGCAAGGTCCTCGGCGCCAACCGCCGGCAGCTGGTCACCCAGTTTCTCGGCGAATCGGTGCTGATCGCCTGCATCGCCATGCTGCTGGCGCTGGCGCTCGTCGAGCTGCTGCTGCCGACCTTCTCCAGCTTCCTGAACGCCGACCTCAAGATGCAATATCTGGGCTGGGACGGGATGCTGCTGCCGGTGCTGGGCCTGACCCTGCTGGTCGGCGCGGCGGGCGGCCTCTACCCGGCCTTCTACCTTTCCCGCTTCCAGCCGGCGCAGGTGCTGAAGGCGAACAAATCGTCCAGCGAGGCGGCCGGCTCCGGCCTGCTGCGCAACATCCTGGTGGTCGGCCAGTTCGCGGTCTCGATCGGCCTGATCATCTGCACGATCGTGGTCTATGCGCAGACCTCCTACGCGCAGACCTCGGACCCGGGCTATCGGCGCGACGGCATCCTGCAGGTGGACGGCATCAGCCGCCGCCAGATCGTGCCGATCCAGGAGGCCCTGATCGCCGAGATCGAGCGGGTGCCGGGCGTCCAGTCGGCCGCGCGCACCACGATCGGCGTCGCCACGCAAAACTCGACCAACGAGGGCGTGATCCTTCCCGGCCGGACCGATCCGATCAACATCGGCTCCTACGAGATCGACTATAAGTTCTTCGACACGATGGGCATCCGCCTCGTCGCCGGCCGCACCTTCGACCAGAACCGGCCGATGGACGACGCGACCGTGCCCTTCCCGGTGGACCCGGCGGCGCAGCGGGCGATCATCGCGCGCGGCGGCGTCAATGTCGTGATCAACGTCGCCGCGGCGCGCAAGCTGGGCTGGAGCAACCCGGCGGACGCGGTCGGCAAGCAGGTCCGGGCCGGCATTTTCGGCCAGGAATATGGGCTGGTGCCGGTCAATATCATCGGCGTCGTCCAGGACAGCCGCTTCCGCTCGATCCGCGAGCCGCTCGACGAGATCATGTTCCGCATCGACCGGACCGGCGGCAACGTCCTCGACGTCCGCCTCGACGGCAGCGCCGATCCGCGCCAGGTCTTGGCCGGGGTCGAGGCGGTGTGGAAGCGCATGATCCAGGACGCGCCCTTCTCCGCCCGCTTCAGCGAGGACATCATCATCGAGCTCTATACGGCGGAGACCGCCCGGGCGAAGGTGTTCGCGGGCTTCGCGGCGCTGGCGGTGATCGTCGCCTGCCTCGGCCTGTTCGGCCTCGCCGCCTTCACCGCCGAGCGTCGGACCAAGGAAATCGGCATTCGCAAGGTGCTCGGCGCCCGGGTCCGCGACATTGTCGGCCTGCTCGCCTGGCAATTCTCCAAGCCGATCATCATCGCCAATCTGATCGCGTGGCCGGTCGCCTGGCTGCTGATGCACAATTGGCTGCACTCCTTCGACACGCGGATCGACATGGGCGTGATGCCCTTCGTCGTCGCCGGCCTGGTCGCCCTGGTGATCGCGATCGGCACGATCGCCAGCCACGCCTTCAAGGTCGCGCGGGCCAATCCGATCCTCGCGCTCCGCTACGAATAGGAAGACCGGCATGGCATTCGTCGAAGCAGGGCAGGGCTTGGTGGAAAAGGCCGCCCTCCGTGCGCGCGCGAATGCCATGCAGTCCCATCGGGGAAGAAAGAAATGAACGCGACAATGATTATCGCCGGCACTGTACTTGCCGTCACCTTCATGCTCTGCGCCGCGGGTCTTTCGGCCTGGCGCGGCTGGCTCGCGCTGAAGCGGCTCGAACTGGCCGGCCGGACCGACCTGGAGGCTCCCGCGAAGGAGGATGTCGGCACCCGCATCGAGCTGGCCGCGGTCCGCGAGCGGCTGAAGAAGCTGGAAGCGATCGCCAGCGGGGTTGAACTTTAGGCGCCGCCGCCGCGCCGCGAAAGAGCGTTAACGGAGCAAATCCGCGCTGTCGGGGTTGAGTCGGGTCGCAAGTCCGGACCGACGGAGGCGGCTATGGCGAGACTGATCGTGATGCGGAAGGGCGGCGGCGGGAAGGTCGCCATCAATCCCGAACATGTCACCCATGTCCGCTCCGCGAGCGGGGCGTTCACCGACATCTTCATCGGCGATCAGCAGATCGCGGTGGAAGGGACGTTCGACGAGACCGTCTCCCGGCTCACCACGCCGGATCCGGCTTTGACCCAGGCGCGGGAGCAGGCGCGGCAGAGCGGCATGAGCTTCGAGCGGCGCACCGATGACGACTTCCTCTTTGGCCGGCCGGGCGGCTGAGGCCGGGCCGCCCGCTCAATCCTGCCGGATGAACCTCCCGGGGCCCCCGCTCGCGCCGGGATCAAGCGCCGCGGTGTGGACACTCTGCCACACCGGCGCAAAAACTGAACCAGCTTTCAACTTGAACATTGACTCAGGTTTCAGCTGAGGCAATGAGCCGCCTCGATGCCGCAGAACCCCGAACAGGGGCGCACGCGGCCTTGGGGAGGGATTTTGCAGCGTTTCACCGCCTCTGACGGCACCAGCATCGCCTATCGCGACACCGGCCGCGGCACGCCCATCGTGCTGCTGCACGGGCTGATGGCGCATGCCGGTTTCTTCGCGGCGCAGGAGAAGCTGGCCGACCAGTTCCGGATCATCGCCGTCGACCTGCGCGGCCATGGCGATTCGGTGGTGGAGGAGGGCGAGGCGCCCGGCGTCGAGCGGATGGCGGCGGACGTCGCCGAGCTGGCCGAGGCTTTGAGCCTGGAAGGCGCGATCGGCGTCGGCTGGTCGCTCGGCGCGACCATCCTCTGGCACGTGCTCGCCGGCCCGGCGGCGCGCCGCTTCGCCGGCGCCGTGGTGGTCGACATGACCGCCCGGGTGCGCAACGATCACGAATGGGACCTCGGCCTCTCGCCCGAGGCCTGCGAGGCCCGCAGCCTCGCGATCAGCGACGATTTCGAGAGCTTCGCGCTCACCGCCGGCCAGGCGATCTTCGCCCAGCCGGTGGCGCCCGAGCACCGCAAGCTGGCCGACTGGGCCAGCCTGCAATTCGCCCGCAACGATGCCGACGCCATTGGCGCCATCTGGGCAAGCCTGGTCCGGCAGGACATGCGCGCCTTGCTCGACCGGATCGAGCACCCGACCCTGATCGTCCATGGCGGGCGCAGCGAGCTTTATGGCGAGGACACGGCCAGCCACCTCGTCGCCGCGCTGCCCCATGCCCGCGCCATCCGCTTCGAGCATAGCGGCCATGCCCCGCATCTCGAGGAGCCGGAGCTGTTCAACGCCACATTGAAGGATTTCGCGGACCGCCTGTCGCTGGCCCGCACCACCCAGGATTCGAATTCGTGAGGAGACACGTCATGAAGACCACACTGAAACTGACCACCGCGCTTGTCGCGCTCACCGCTTATGCCGGCCCCGCGTTCGCCCAGGACGATGACCAGGCCACGCCGGTCTCCGTGATCAGCACGCAGGACCTTGGCGCCGCGGACCAGGAGGTCACCGTGACCGCCCGCCGCACCGAGGAGAATCTGCAGAACGTGCCGGCCTCGGTCAGCGCCTTCTCCGAGCGCAGCCTCGAGCGCATCCAGGCGCAGGACCCGACCGGCCTGCAGGGCGCCGTGCCGAACCTCAACATCGTGGCGGGCCGCGGCTCGTCCAACGCCACCAACATCTACATCCGCGGCGTCGGCCAGCCGGACGCGCTGCAGACCTTCGACCCCGCGGTCGGCGTCTATGTGGATGGCGTCTATTACAGCCGGATCCGCGGCACCCAGTTCGACCTGCTCGATCTGCAGCGGGTCGAGGTGCTGCGCGGCCCGCAGGGCACGCTCTACGGCAAGAACACGATCGGCGGCGCGCTCAGCTTCGTCACCCGCCGGCCGGGCAATGACTTCCACGCCAGCCTGATGGGGACCTATGGCAGCTACAACCAGATGGAGCTGCGCGGCTCGATCTCCGGCCCGATCACCGAGGGCCTCGCGATCGGCATCGCCGCGCTGCACGCCCAGCGCGACGGTTATGTCGAGGACACGGTGCTGGACCGCGACTATAACAACAAGAACACCGAGGCCGTGCGCGGCCATGTCGCGATCACGCCCTCGTCCAATTTTCGCATCGACATCACCGCGGACTATTCGCGGGACGACGCCGCGCTCAACACCGGCCAGGCGCAGAACAATCTCACCTACCTGATCGGCGGCGGCACCGCGCTCGTCCTTCCGCTCAACCCGACCAGCTACGACTATACCGTCCGGACGACGCCGAGCCTGCCCAACTCGACCCAGCTCCGCCACTGGGGCACGTCGGCCAATGTCGCGCTGGATGTGTCGCCTGAGCTGACCCTGCGCTCGATCACCGCCTATCGCGAGCTCAGGACGGACGATTATGTCGACATCGACGCGACCCAGCTGGAGATGGGCGACATCTTCGTCGGCGTCGACCAGAACCAGTTCAGCCAGGAATTGCAGGCCACCTATACGGGCGACCGGCTGACCGCCGTCGCCGGCCTCTATTATCTGCGCGAGCACATCCTCTCGCACCAGGAGGCCTATGCCGACGACCTGATCGGGCCGCTGCTCGGCAACCCGACCTTCCTGCGCACGATCGACGACGATCTCGTCACCAAGAGCTATGCGGCCTATGCCAATCTCAGCTTCGCGGTGACCCCGGAATTCCGGATCTCGCTGGGCGGCCGCTACACGCACGAGAGCAAGGACTATTTCCGCACCACCTCGACCTTCTCGTCGAGCCCGCTGCTGACCAGCGTCGCGCCGTTCCAGTTCATCGCCAATGACGACTGGAATGACTTCTCGCCCATGGCGTCGATCGATTATCAGTTCGCGCCGAACGCGATGGTCTATGCGCGCGTCGCGACCGGCTTCAAGTCGGGCGGCTTCAACGGCCGCGCCAATTCGGTGGCCGAGCGCACCCAGTACGAGCCGGAGACCGTGGTTTCCTACGAGGCGGGCGTCCGCTCGACGATCGCCGGCCAGCTGCGGCTGAACTTCACCGCTTTCTGGAACGACTATCGCGACTTCCAGGCCCGCGTCTCGGGCACCGGCCTCGATCCCGTCACCAACCTGCCCTCGCCGGTCCTGTCGGTGATCAACGCCGGCAAGCTCGACATCAAGGGCTTCGAGGTGGAGGCGGCCTGGACGCCGCTGCCGGGCCTGCTGTTCGACACGCAGATCGGCTATCTCCACGCCGAATATGACGAGTTCGCCGATGCCCGCTTCCCGGGCGGCAGCCGCGCCTTCCAGCGCCCGGCCTTCGCGCCCCGCTGGACCTGGCGCCTGGGGGCCCAGTACGAATCCAACATGGGCTCGATCGGCTTCCTGACCTTCGGCGCCCAGATGCGGTATCGCTCGACGACCGCCCTGGCCGTCGACAACACCTATATCAACGGCGCCGTCGGCACGACCACGCCGGTCGCGGGCCTCTTCCAGACCGGCTATTACATTTACGACGCGCGCGTGGTCTACGAGACGGCGAACCGCCGCTACACGATCGGCGTCTACGCCAACAATCTGTTCGACGAGACCTACAAGACCGACGGCCAGGATTTCTCCTCGATCGGCAGCATCCGCACCGTCTATTACGGCGCCCCGCGGACGGTCATGGTCCGCGCCGGCGTGCGGTTCTAAAGGAGTTTATATGACGGGGAGCGGGGTGAAAGCGGACGGCGCCGGGAGGCGCGTCCTCCTCATCCTGCTCCTCGCCTATATCTTCAACTTCGTCGACCGGCAGATCATCGGCATCCTCGCGGTGCCGATCAAGGCGGAGCTCGGACTCAGCAACACCCAGCTCGGGCTGATGGGCGGGCTCGCCTTCGCGCTCTTCTACTCGGGCCTCGCCATCCCGATCGCCTGGCTCGCCGACCGGCGCAGCCGGGTGAACATCATCGCCGGCTCGGTGGCCTTGTGGAGCCTGTTCACCGCCGCCTGCGGCTATGCCCAGAATTTCTGGCATTTGTTCCTGGCGCGGATGGGCGTCGGCGTCGGCGAGGCGGGGGGCGTCGCCCCGTCCTACGCCCTGATCTCCGATTTCTACCCGAAGGAGAAACGCGGGCGGGCGCTCGCCTTCTTCTCGCTCGGCATCCCGATCGGCTCGGCGCTCGGCATCCTCTTCGGCGGCTGGATCGCCAGCCATCTGGACTGGCGCTCGGCCTTCCTGATCGTCGGCCTGGCCGGCCTGCCCGTCGCCTTGCTCGTGAAGCTTTGCATCCGCGAGCCGGAGCGGGGCCGCTTCGACCGGGCGGAGGGGACAGTGCCAGACCCGGCGCCGCCGCTCGCGACGGTGGCCGCTGTGCTCGCGCGCAAGCCGAGCTTCTGGCTGCTTTCGCTCGGCGCCGCCTCCGGCTCGATCCTCGGCTATGGCCTGATCTTCTGGCTGCCCAGCTTCTTCGGGCTCAGCTTCGACATGGCGCAGATGGACCCGGTGATGAACCTGCTTCCGTCCTGGTTCACCGGCGGCGCGGACCCGAACCTGCTGCGCATCTCGGTCTTCTACGGCTCGATCGTGCTGGTCGGCGGGATCGCCGGCACCTGGCTCGGCGGCTGGCTCGGCGACCGCACCGGCCCGGCCGACCCCGGCTCCTATGCGCGTATCCCCGCCATCTGCTTCGCCATCGCCCTGCCGGTCTTCGCGCTCGGCCTGTTCGCGCCGACGCTCTGGCTCGGCTGGCTGCTCTTCACCTTCGGGCAGATGCTCGGCCTCGCCTGGCTCGGCCCGGTCATCGCCGCGGTCCAGCATATCGTGCCGCCCTCGATGCGGGCGACGGCGAGCGCCAGCTTCCTGTTCATCAACAATCTGATCGGGATCGGCTTCGGCGTCTTCTTCTTCGGCTTCATGTCCGACGTGATGGGCCCGGCTTATGGCGACCAGGCGCTCAAATATTCCATCCTCTACGGGCTCGGCTTCTACGCGCTGAGCGCGCTCTTCTATTTCTTCGCGGCGAAAAGGCTGCGGAGGGATTGGGTCGGCTAGGTCGCGAAGCTCGGGTCCAGCCGGTAGGCCTTCCGCAGCAAGGCCGGCCAGGCGAGCATGTTCGCGCCGACCTTCAGGCTGGCGCGGCCCTGCTGGGCGGCGACTTCGGGGGCGCCCTGCGGCGGGTTGTTGAGATTGCCCTCGCCGGCCGACAGCGCCAGCACCTGCGCCTCGCAGGCGCGCTCGAGGAAATAGAGCTTCAGAAAGGCCTCGCCCACGGTCTCGCCGACGGTGAGCGTGCCATGGTTGCGGAAGATCATCGCGCTCTTGTCGCCAAGGTCCTGGATGATCCGCTCGCGCTCGCTCAGGTCGACCGCGATCCCCTCATATTCATGATAGGCAATCTCGTCCCGGATCACCATGGCGGTCTGGGTCAGCGGCAGCAGCCCTTCCGCATGGGCGGCGACGGCCTGGCCGTTCGGCGTGTGCAGGTGCATCACCGCATGGGCATCCTCGCGCGCCATGTGCAGCGCGCTGTGGATGGTGAAGCCCGCCGCATTGGTCATGAAGGGCGTCGGCTCGACCGGGGCGCCGCTCATGTCCACCTTGACCAGGCTGGAGGCGGTCACCTCCTCGAACATCAATTGATAGGGGTTGAGCAGGAAATGATGCTCCGGCCCGGGCACGCGCGCGGAGAGATGGGTGAAGATCAGATCATCCCAGCCATAATGAGCGACGAGCCGGTAGGCGGCGGCGAGGTCGACGCGGATTTTCCACTCCTCGGCGCTGACCTTGTCCTGCATCGGCGGGATGTCCAGGGTGGACAAGGCATGGGCCTCGGCCATGCTCTTCGCGATATTGTCGACGCGTCCCATTTTCATGCTCCTGTCCGGTCTGCCCTCGTATAGCGCGGGCGCTTTGTCTCCGCCAAGCCGGATCGCGGCGCGCTCCAGTGCCGCGTTTTTCATGAGCGCGACAAAGACGCCATGCGGCTTCTATTTTCTATGCTATTATTCGCCGCGAACCGGCAAGTCGGGGGGATGTGGTGGCGGAAGTGCTCGGCATCAGTAAGGAAGTCGTCGGCCTGATCCTGTTTGGCCGGGGCGACCGGCAGCGTTTCGTGCAGGAGACGCCGATCCTGCCGGATGTGTGGGAATTGTTCGCCGCGCGCCCGGCCGAGCGCCACGATTTGCTGATCGCCCCGCTCGGCTCCTCTTCGGCGATCGCGGTCATGCGGACGCTGCGCGACGCGCTGGCCGAGACGTTGAGCTTCGAGCAACTGGTCGCCGCGGAGCTGGCGCCGCTGCAGAGTTTCGTCGGGGCGAAGCTGACCTTCAGCCAGATGATCAACGTCGTCCTCCCCCGCACCGAATGGGTGGCCAGGGCGCGCGAGCGCTTCGAGCGGGAGGACAGCCCGCTGCCCTTCGATCCGGCGCGTGCCGTGGACCAGGTGCTCCGCGCCGCCCGCGGCCTGCTGCCCGAGCGGCCGACGACGAAGGCGGAGACGCCGCTCGGCGGCCAGCTGTTCGAGATCGCGCGAACCCTGACCATGATCGCCGCCATCGAGGCGAGCGACGACCCCGCGACCGAGGAGATCAAGGATCTCGGCCGGATCGAGGCGCTGCAGCCGCTGATCGTCGAGCGGGTGGCGGCCCTGCTCAAGGCGCTCAAGAAGATACCGCGCCTCACCCCCCTGATCGGGCGAATCACGCGCAACCGGCCGGTGCTGCAGACCACCTTGCAGTCGCGCGGGACGGTGAAGGGCGACGCCGCGTCCCGCCTGTTCGACATCAAGTGCAGCGACATCACCTGGGCGGTGATCGATTCCGGGATCGACCGCGATCATCCGGCCTTCACCTACGTCGACGAGCAAGGCGGCCGCGTGAGCCGGGTGACCCGGACCTATCAGCTCGGCATCCTGCGCCGGCTATTGAACGTGGCCTATGAGGACGACGCGTCCGGCAATCCAACGCTGCAGGAATGTATCGAGGGCGCCGCGCTCAAGCCGGATGTCGCGCTGAACTATCTGGAGCGGGCCTATCAGTCCTTCGAGACCGAGATCCTGGACTGGTCCTCGATCGAGCCGCTGCTTCGGCTGGCCGAGCCCGAGGTGCCGGCCGACGGCCACGGCACCCATGTCGCCGGGATCATCGGCGGCGACTGGACCGATGCGAAGACCGGCAAGGCGATGGTGAAGGGGCTTTGCCCGGACATCAGGTTGATGGACTTCCGGATCATCGGCCAGAATCTCGACGAGACCGAGTTCGCCGTATTGGGGGCGCTGCAGCTGGTCCGCTATCTCAACAGCCACAATCGCTTCATCGCCGTCCATGGCGTGAACATGAGCCTCTCCATCCCGCACAAGGTCGGCAGCTTCGCCTGCGGACGGACCCCGGTCTGCGTCGAGGCGGAGCGGCTGGTCGGCGCCGGCATCACCGTCGTCGCGGCAGCGGGCAATGCCGGCTATCACGAGTTCCAGACCGGCGGCGCGCCTTATTATGGCTATGCCCAGGTCAGCATCACCGACCCCGGCAATGCCGAGGGCGTGATCACCGTCGGCTCCGCGCACAAGACCGAGCCGCATGCCAATGGCATCTCCTATTTCTCCAGCCGCGGGCCGACCGCCGACGGGCGGATCAAGCCGGACCTGGTCGCGCCCGGCGAACGGGTCGAGAGCTGCCTGCCCAATGAGGA
>Ga0070665_100001976_pt1 | contig 23053 bp, 17 predicted proteins | sample KBSS13metaG_FD_65862 | JGI IMG/M metagenome (GOLD analysis project Ga0070665, IMG submission 65862) | Switchgrass rhizosphere microbial communities from Kellogg Biological Station, Michigan, USA - KBS S1-3 metaG | ecosystem: Host-associated > Plants > Roots > Rhizosphere > Soil ... | reverse complement strand
GACCGAAAGAGGGCTTGCGCGGCGGGCATATCCAAGCGCACCGAAGCGAGCGTTCCCTTACGCAAAAGGACCTCTCCCAAGAGCCGAGGTTCAACAGACGAAGCAAGGGACTGCGCTTCGGATAAAACGCGCTCCGCCTCGGAGAGCCGCGTCAAATAGGTAAGCGCAGAGCTTTGGGTAAGCTTGCGCCAGACGGCGCTTTCCGAACGGGCAAACTCGGGTGGAAGATCGGCCTGCAGGAGAGCCAGAGAATTTTCGTAATTTCCCTGCCGCATCAGAATTTCGGCCTTGAGGGTGAGGAACTTCCAGTGCCGCTCTGAGGTGGCTTTCGAAAAGCGCGAGAGTCCGGAGTCGGCATCATGCAATGCCGCCGCCAGATCTCCGGCTTGAACCTTCTGCCATACCTGGCCGTAGAGCTTATCGCCTGATGTTCCGCAACCTAATTGCGAAAGTGCGCTCCCTAAGAGGAGCAGAAGAATCAGGGAAAATGCGTTCCGTTGCTGCGGGTTGAACCTCCGCTGCCGTCGCCACTGGTGGAGGAGCCGAACTTCACGCGAATCATGGTAAGGGTGCGTTCGCCGTGTTTCATCAGAACTTCGCCGAGGAAGATTGTGCCGAAGCCTTTGATATGAAACCAGTGGCCCTGCGGCTTGACGCCCGGGCAATCGGTGTCCAGCTCTTTGACGAAGGAACAAAGAAAAACTCCGTTGGGCCCAGGGTCCGGCAAACTGGCGCCGCTCTGAAAGGGATCCCCGGCTATTTTCCGGAATTTTGACTTTTTGGCAAATTCGTTTGTTGCGTGCGCGTAAGTCGGAATGGATTCAAAGAGCTCAAAATCGAATTCAATTTTGACGGGATGCCCAGCAATGCGCAGGTTTTCGAACTTGCTGCCGACCATCGTGATCTCGGATTCCTTTTTGCCGGGAAGGTGCTTGGAATAGAGCCGGCAGACAACGCGATCTGCGGTGACAACATCGAGGAGGTTCAGTCCTTCAAGAGTGGAGGTGACAAGCGTGTTGTGGCTATCGTCGTCTTCCTGGTGACCACCGGAAACGTGCGTGTAGCCCGCCTTAAAGGAGATGAACTCGCGATACTTAAAATTCTCGACGCGAGAACTGCCGTAACCGCCGATGATTGGAAGTGCGCTGGCAGCTTGAACGTCGATGACTTCATTGAATGGACGCGTGAAGCGGCCACTGAATGCATGGGCACAAGCGTTGTAGTTATACGTAGAAAAGCGCTTTTCAGGCACGGGGGGACCTCCTGATCGGATCAAGACACTAGAAAATAACAGCAATGGTGCCGAAGCTAGTTCGGGAATGCAACCGTGAATTGGAGCCGGGCGAGTTCCTTGGCGGAGGATGGGTCCGCGTTTGGAGTCGCCAAACCGGAAACGACAATAGTGTACTTCCCTGCTTGTTTGCCAGGATTAATCGTGATCACTTGAGGTTTTTGCGCTTCGGCGGAATCTAGGGCGCGGAGAGAAGTTGCCGCACCAGATGGAGATTGCAGGACAAGTCGATACACCGAAAAAGCAGGGTCGTAGGGTGGGTAAACATAGAGACCAAAGGGTTGGTCCTGCGTGACGGTAAAGGTCAAGGTGTCGTCACCGAGAGTGTCTGCGGTAATTAGGGAATGCATCGGCAGCACGCGAGGAGAGGCGGCCTGTTTGTAATTGGGAATAGTGACGAAGTTCTGGTAGCCGATGAAGAGAAGCAGGATCGCGAATGCGGAAATGGCATAGGCGGGCTTGAACCAGGCGAACCATCCGAGCCCGGTCCGAACTGGACCCAAGCTAGGGCGTGGGTTCGGAGAAGCGGCGAAGATTTCGCGGGAGGCGCCGAGAAACTCAGCCGCTGCGCGCAGCTGCGTAGCACACTCGGAGCAAGAGAAATAATGTTCTTCGTAAGCATCGCGCTCGGCCGGCGCGAGTTCGCCCAATAGGTATTTTTCGCATGCCTGCGATTGGAGCGCTTGCTTGTGGTCCATCGTTAGTCGTTCCATTTGTCTAAATAGTGGCGAAGACGCCTGATTCGTTTCCTGTTCTCTAAAAAAAAGATAGGTTGCTTATACACAATGACTTACGGACCGAGATGGGACCGAAATCTCTCCTTAGCGCGGTGAATCATCACACGCAGGTAGTCGCGGCTGACGCCGAAATGCTGGCAGATCTCGTCTTTTGGCTGCTCCTCCAAGAGGGCGCGTAAGATCGCCTGGTCACGCTCGGGAAGTTGCGCGAGGACCTTACGGACCGCGGCGCGGGTTTCCTCAATGATGGCGAGTTTTTCAACATTGATGACTTTGTCTTGAATTTCTGAGTGATGGGCTTCAAGTGGGACTTCCTTGCTACCCAGCCGGTAGTACTCCAGGAGAACGTTGTTGCACACCGAATTGACGAAGGATCCCAGTCGCTTCGGATCGCGGATCGCCCCGTCAGAACGAATGGAGCGAATCACGCGGGCGAACGTTTCCTGGCGGAGTTCGTCGACAATGTCGGGCGGAAGGCGGCGGGAGCGGAGCTTCAACTGGAGAAGCTGAGAGAAATAGCCAACAAAATGATTCTCCGTAGAAGGGTCCCCTTCCCGGAGGCGCTGAAGATAGGCCTCGTCGAAATCGAAAAGTTCCAAAAACGCCCCCGAAGTGCTGGGAAGTATAGCCGTGACGGGACAGCAGTGGCAATGGAACGGGGCGTTCTGAAAGATGAACAGGAAAAAACTCCCAGAATGAAACGGATTCGGGCCTTGCGGCACTACTGGGTATAGGACTCCTTGAAGGCTCAGGAGACCTACACGCTGGGATAACAAAAAGTCCCCTGGCGTGCCCCTGAAGCAGCGTCCGGTGCTGATTGCTAGAGATCATCGCCGGACGCTGAAATTGAGAAGGAAAATTCCCTCGAGGATGGTGGGCCCTTGTATCAGAAGCAGGTTTCCTTTCGAGGCACAAGTCGTTTCGCAGGCACAGGCTCAAGCGAAAAACTCCCGATGGCACACGGTGTGATGGCGTTGCACCTGGATTTCGTGGCTAAGCCTGAGGGCACGCGGGAGCTTAATTGTGAGCTGGGAACCGTGCTAAACGCCGCAGGTCTGGCAGAGGAAGGGCTAGAGACGGCTCTATTGCTCGTCTCTGACCGCGAAGCAAGGCTGGTCACGTTGTTGACCTTTTGGGATTCGGGCCGGTTTGCAAGCGCGCGAGAGAGGCGAATTGCGTGGATGCAGAAGCTGCTGGCGCCGTTCGCGGATGGGCCAATTCGGGCGCAGACCAGCGCGCCGCGATTGGTGATGGCGGGAGCGGCCGAGTTCGACGTGGAAGAGGCGCCGTCGCGCGGTTCCTGTGAACTAGCTCAAACCGTTGGATAGCCAAAGTAAGTCGGCGGTGGCGCCACAATTTGGAAGGAAGTAAGAGATGGAGATCGTTACAGCAGGCAAACCCTTCGCGTCACTTCGTGCCGCCCGGGGTAAAGGGGACCAAGGGCCGATGGCGCAATCAGAATTGTGCAGCCAGATCGATTGTTCGAAGGAAGTAGTGACGTCGTTGGGCAAACGGGAGTTGTGCTTCGACCATTTCTGCGAGCGCTGCTATGAGGTGCTGGAGCACGCTGACCGCGCGAAGATCTACACGCCACGCAGTGCAACGGCCTGCGTCGAGCTGGCGCATCAACTGGATGAGTGTGCGCGCCGCGCTTTGGAGATTTCGCTGAGCGAGATTGAATTGAGCAACCTCGATCGCGCAAGACTCTTGGATATCGTGCTGTGGTCTGGTGATTTGACGAATCTGCTGCGCCGGAAACATAACGCGAGCTCGAAGGCTCTCGGCGAAGAGAGGCGGCCGGAAGAGCTTCAGAATACTTCCGGAAGCCGGGTGAATTGAACGCTTCGACAAGCCCAAAATCGGCTGGATCTGGCGGCAAAAGCGAGCGGCGTAACTGATACGGCAAGAGTTACAGAGCTTCAGAAGAAACGACCATTGAGAATTCCCTCCCGACGACGACAACATCAACAAAAATAAGGACTTAAGCAAAACGCATAGGTGGTACTGCGCATGCATATAACAAGGATAGTGCATGCGGCTGAGTTTTAGTACTGACTCCCGGCACAGCACTAGGTCCCATCAGGTCATCGCCCCGCGTATTGGAATGCAAGGCGAGAGAGACAGAGAGGAAGGAATCTCTGTCCCTAGCTGATGGTGTAGTCAAAGCGGCCGACGCCGCAGAGGGATAGAGATGGTGGAATCTCAGCCCGCCAATCCGGTTCCGCGCTGGAAAGAGCGAGTCACGGCTCTGCGCAATACCCTGCCTATTTTCCGGATGGTGTGGGAAGCCTCACCGCAGATCGTCGTGGCGAATATCAGCGTGCGCGTAATCGCGGCACTGTTACCGCTGGCGATGCTGGCGGTGACTAAGCTCGTCATCGATGCGATTTACCAGTACACAGCGCACAAGGCGGCGTTGCCTTCGTATTTCTGGTGGCTGGTGGGGGCGGAATTTGCTCTGGCGTGCGTCTCGACGATTTTGGTGCGTATTGGCGATTACTGCGACACGGTTTTGGCGGACAAGTACGCGAAGCACGTGAGCATCCGCATCATGGAGCACGCTTCGCGGCTGGACCTGACTTCCTACGAAGATCCAACCTTTCAAGACAAATTGGAACGAGCGCGTGTGCAGGGTACCGACCGCGTGCTGATGATTCAGGCGGCTGGCAGGTTAGTGCAGCAGGCGGTGACCACGGTCAGCATGGCGGCTAGCATCTGCTTCTTCTCACCGTGGATTTTGGTCGCGCTCGTCGTGTGCGTCGTTCCCGCGTTCATGGGCGAAACACACTTTGCGTTTCTCGGTTACTCGCTGAGCTTCGCGCAAACGCCAGCACGGCGCGAGATGGAATATCTCCGCGTTCTCGGCGGCAGCAAAGAGAGCGCGAAAGAACTGAAGCTGTTCGGGCTTGGCCGCTACTTCGTAGACCGGTTCACAAACCTGGCGATGCGGCTGCACAGAGAAACCGCTGGGCTGGCGCGCCGCCGCTTGTTTGTCGGGTCCCTGTTAACTCTGCTCGGCACAGTCGGCTACTACGGAACATATGCGTTTGTGATTTTCCAGACCGTGACTGGAGTGCTGACCATCGGCACGTTAACGCTGTTATCGGGAGCGATTGCCGCAGCGAGCTCCAACCTGCAAATGGTATTTTCCACGTTTTCTACAATCGCGGATCAGGCGCTATTCATCGGCGACTTGTTGGACTTCTTCGCAGTGAAGCCGGCAGTGCTTTCAAAGGCAAATGCGCTGCGGGCGCCGCAGCCTATCAAACAAGGATTCGAGTTTCGCAACGTTTCGTTCGCGTATCCGAACGGACGGCAAGTTCTGCATAACGTGAACTTCAAACTAACGCCTGGCGAACGAATTGCGTTAGTCGGCGAGAACGGTCAGGGCAAAACCACCATCGTCAAACTGTTGACGCGACTGTATGACCCAACCGGCGGCCAGATTCTGCTGGACGGCGTGGATTTGCGGGAGTACGACCAGGATGATCTTTGGCGCGAGATCGGCGTGATTTTTCAAGATTTCATGCGCTACGACATGACCGCGACGGAAAACATCGCCATGGGCCGCATTGAAGAACGGAACAACGTTTTCCGGATTCGTTCAGCGGCACACAAGAGCCTTGCCGAAGACGTAATTCGCAAACTACCGAAGGGCTTCGATCAACAGCTGGGCTGCAGATTTGATGGCGGGACTGATTTGTCGGGCGGTGAATGGCAGAAGATGGCGCTGGCAAGGGCATACCTGCGCGAGGCACAAGTTCTGATTCTGGACGAGCCGACAGCTTCGCTGGATGCGAAATCCGAACACGAAGTGTTTCAGCGGTTCGCGGAATTGACGCGCGGAAAGATGGCCATGCTGATTTCGCATCGTTTTTCAACCGTGCGCATGGCTGACCGAATTTTTGTTTTGCAGGACGGAAGAATCGCCGAAGAGGGGCCGCACGATCAGTTGATGCAGAACGGCGGGCGGTACGCAGAGATGTTTGAGCTGCAGGCGGCGAGCTACCGGTAGTTGGCTGGTTCTGGGGGAAGAAGAAATGGCGACGGGGATGGAGTTGATACTGAACTTGCGCAGCGCGCGCGAGTGGCACAGCTCGCTTGAAGAGCACAGCGAGCGTAGTGCGGTTGCGGCCGCAGCTGAAGAAACCGCGCGGCGACTCGAAAAGATTCTAACGGCGGCACGGCGCAACGGACTGAAGGCCCAAACCAAACAGCGCCGCAAGATCGCATCGCCCCTGGCCGATGATCTGGCGCTACACGAAGCGCAGATCGGCGGCGCGATTCAGTATTTGCAGCGCAGGCAAGCGTCGGGAGCTTTTCTGGAAGGCGACTGGCGTGCGCTGACGGCAAATACCAAAGTGATCGAAGAAACATTCGCTGAAAGCCGAGCGGCATTGCGCTTGGCCGAAGAGCTTCCCGTACTCGCGGGCGTGAAGGATGGCCAGCTCCGCGTTCGCATTGTGGCCGAGCGATGCCTTGAAGCTGCGGAGTTCGTTTTCGAGCGGCAAGAGTTGGTTGCTTTCCTGGCGGCGATGCAGGAAGAGGCAGAACTGACCAATGCGGAAATCGCCGCGCTGAAAGGATTCTTGAGCCAGGTATTGCTCGAGCAGGTCGCAGGTCATGCGAGGAAGCTCGTGATGCCGGGGCGGAACACCAGCACGTCGCGGGAAGAGGTACTGCCGGGGCTGCGCCTGATTCTCTCCAGCCTGAAAAGCTTGGTGCTGACAGATTGGGACGAGCTGTTTATCGAAACGAGCCTTTGCGAGCAGGCATTGACACAGGATCCCGCCAGCGCGTTTGAAGGAATGGACAAAGCCGCCAAATCGGACTACCGGACGGCTGTGGCCCAGTTGGCGCGCGAATGCGGCGAGAGCGAAGCGGAGGTGGCGAGGCGCGCGGTCAAATTGGCGAAGGCTCCGCATGCAGGAACGAACAAGAGGGCCAACGAGCGACGGTCGCACGTAGGTTTCTACCTGATCGGCGAAGGACGCCCGAAACTGGAAGAAGCGCTGGGCGTACACCGCTCGATTTTCACGACTATCGGACGCTTCCTGAAGCGTTGGCCAGATGGACTATATGTTGTCGGCATCGAACTCCTGATGATCGGATTGCTCAGCGCCGTGGTCATGGGCGCCGAGGTGCGCGTGCCGACATTCCTCGTGGTCGCGCTGTTCCTGCTGCCAGCCGCAGAGAGCGCGGTGGCTATCGCGAATCAGCTCGCGGTGATGTTCGTACGGCCGCGGGCGATGCCGAAGATGGATTATTCAAAGGGCATACCGGCGGAAAGCAAGACCCTCGTCGTGGTGCCGACGCTGCTGATCAACCGCGAGCAGATGGAACGTGCGGTACGCGATCTGGAGATTCGCTTCCTCGGGAATCGTGATGCAAATTTGCACTTCGCCTTGTTGACTGATCCGCCCGATGCGCCGACACAATTCGACAAGCGCGACGAACTGGGAGCTGAATGTGCTCGCCGCATCGATGAACTGAACCACCAGTACGCGGAGCAGGGGCGCGGCAGCTTTTTCCTTTTCCATCGCAACCGCACATTCAACGCGGTCGAGAAGATCTGGATGGGCTGGGAACGCAAGCGCGGCAAACTGCTAGACCTGAACAATCTACTGGTCGGCAAGTCGAATAACTTCTCGGTGATTGCCGGAGATCAGTCGCTGCTTGGCGGCTTCAAATATGTGATTACGCTGGATGCGGACACACAGCTCCCGCGCGACTCCGCGCATCGTTTAGTGGGCGCTATTGCGCACCCCATGCAGCGCGCAGTCATTCACCCTGTTTCGAACGTCGTTGTGGAAGGCTATGGCATTCTGCAGCCGCGCGTCGGTGTCAGCATCCATTCCGCAAACCGCTCGCGCCTTGCGTCCCTTTTCTCGGGCGATTCCACGTTCGACGTCTACACGCGCGCGGTTTCCGACGTATACCAAGATCTTTTTGGTGAAGGAAGCTTTACCGGCAAAGGCATCTACGAGATCGAAGTGTTCCAGCAGGTGCTGGAGCAGCGCTTTCCGTGCAATGCCATCCTAAGCCACGACATGATCGAAGGCGCATACGCGCGCGCCGGACTGCTTTCCGACGTCGAAGTGATCGACGATTATCCGTCGCGCATCGCCGCTTACAGCAAACGGAAGCATCGTTGGGTACGCGGCGATTGGCAGATACTTTTCTGGTTGTTCCCGCGCGTGCCGGACTATTTCGGCAACGTGGTGCGGAACCCGATCAATCTGATTTCGCGCTGGAAGATTCTGGACAATCTGCGACGCAGCCTGACCGAAATCGCCACTCTGGCAATACTGCTGAGCGGCTGGCTATTTTTGCCCGGGAAGGCCCTGTATTGGACTGTAGCGACTCTCGCAATGTTTGCGGCTCCCACGTACCTCCAATTCGCGCTGGCCATCCTCCGCAGCGGGAATAACAAGTTTACGGCTCGATTCTGGAAGGAATGGTTTGCCGAATTTGCCGCGGCGAATGCGCACCTCTTCATGCGCCTGGTTTGTTTGCCGCAGCAAAGCATGGTGACGCTCGATGCGATCGTGCGGGTGGTGGTTCGCATGGCCCTCACTCGCCGGAAATTGCTGGAATGGGAGACTGCGGCAGAAGCGGAAACCACCGGCAAAAAGCGGAGTCCCGTGGACATCTACTTGGCGGCAACGCCATGGGTGGCTTTTCTTGGCGGCGTTTTTCTTGCGATAGATCGCCCCGATGCCTTTCTGGTTGCGTGGCCGCTGTTGCTTCTGTGGGGCGGCTCGCGTGAATTCTGCAACTGGCTCGATCAGCCGCTGCCCGAAGACGGCTTAAAAATCAGCCACAAGGATGAGGCGCTGCTGCGCAACTCGGCGCTGCGCACTTGGAGATTTTTCCGCGAGTTCAGCAACGAGCAGGAGAACTTCTTAATTCCGGACATTTTCAAAGAAGAAGGCAAGCTGACGGCTCACCGCACGTCTACTACTAACCTTGGGTTGCTGCTGAACGCTCGCGTGGCGGCGATCGATCTGGGTCATTTGACGGTTGCGGAATTTATTTCCGATACGGAGAAAACCCTGGCCACAGTGCGGCGTTTGCCGAAGGCGCACGGCCATCTTTACAACTGGTATGACAACCGGACGCTGGAACCGGTCGGTGATCCTTTCCTTTCCACCGTGGACAACGGCAACCTGGTCTGCTGCCTGTGGACTCTGAAACAAGCTGCACTGGAAGAACTCAAACGACCGATTTTCCGGCGCGAATTGTGGGCCGGCATTCGTGATCACGCGCGCTTGATCCAGCAGTTGGCGCCAGCAAAGGAAGTTCGTAAGGCGGTACGCGGACTGGAGGAGTGCATCGCCAAACGCGGGCAAACGCCGCTGGAGTGGCTTAGTTCCCTGCCCTCTCTGGAGCAAGCCGTGGCAACGCTGGTCGAAGCAGCCAAGCCTGTTGCGCAAAAGTCGGACGAGCTGCAATGGTGGCTCACCGAGTTCAGCACACGGATTTCAGCGCTACACGATCTGGCTGTGCAGTTCGCACCCTGGGCTTCCACGAAATTTCGTACATTGCGCGTAGAAGAAAAACAGCAAGCGAAGTGGATCGCGGATTTGAGTCTGGCGGGGGCCGTTCGTATTTACGACGAAATCGCGGCTGGATTGGAAGAAGAAGATCGCAATGGGGGCAGCGCCGCGGAAAGCGTTTCGCGCGAATTGCTCCGCGAAGCGCTTACTGCTGCGCGTAAGGCGGCGAGCGAAGCTTCGGCGGCGCTTATCGGAATCGCAGCCTACGCGGATGAGCTCGCGTCCGGTATGGACTTTTCGCTGGTTTACGACGCACCGCGCAAACTGATTACGATCGGCTTCGACGCCAGTAAGGACGCGGCCAGCGAACATCACTATGACCTGCTCGCCTCGGAAGCGCGCGCTGCCGTGTTTGCCGGCGTTGCCAAAGGTGAAATTCCGCAGGAATGCTGGTTTCATCTGGACCGCTCCCACGTCCGCTTCAAAGGCGAACGCGTGTTGCAATCATGGACTGGCACGATGTTTGAATATCTGATGCCGTCGTTGTGGATGAAGTCGTCGGCAGGCACACTGCTCGACCGCAACATGGGTAGCGCGGTTCGCGCGCAACAGAAACATGCGCGGCGTTACGGAATCCCCTGGGGTATTTCCGAATCCGCCTGCAGCCTGATCAGCGGCGATGGGCACTATCATTACTTCGCGTTTGGAGTGCGGCCGCTGGCGCTGCATCGTCCGGACGAAGAACGTGTCGTAATTTCGCCCTATTCGACATTCATGAGCCTGATGACCGGCTCATACGATGCACTGCGCAATCTGCGGCGATTGAAAAAGATGGGCGCAATGGGAGCGTATGGTTATTACGAGGCGCTGGACTTTGGGCCGCGCATCTCGCTGCACCGCAAGCGTTTCAGCATGGTGCGTTCGTGGATGGCGCACCACCAGGGCATGTGCTTGCTTTCCATCGCCAACGTTCTCTGTGACTCTGCCATTCAGCGCCGCTTTCATGCGGAACCGCAGGTAGCGGCCACCGAACGCATCCTGCACGAACGTGCCAACGCATCAGATGCGCTCGATGTCAGCAAGACGCAGCGCAAGCGCAAAGGCGAAGCGCTGCTCACCGAAGGGCAAAGCGTGCTGAGCCCGAGCTACTGGGAAACGAAGGATCGCGCACAAAGTGCGGCGTGAAGTCGCTGTCACTCGCTTAGCTGAATGAAGCCGGCTTAGTGTGTCGACGACGCCTGTGAGGCGCGCTCACTGTCGAAAGTCTTCTGGCAGGCGATCCCAGCCGCGCGAATTTCCGCGAACTGGCGCGCCCCTCGGACACTCGCCAGCATGGGATCAGTATCCATCACGGGATACGAACAGTAATTGGCTTTGATGGCGCTTTTCAGAAAGCGAACTGCCTCATCCGTCTGGCCACAATAGGACAAATGCCCGGCAAATAAATAAGTAGCTTCGGGATCGTCGTCCGTTCTTACGCCAGGAACCAGCTCGGAAATCTCCGCCTGAGGCCGATGCTGCACGCACGCGAGCAGCATTTTATAGCTGCTCCCCCAATCCATCGCAGGCGGCCCAATTCCGAGCGCCTCATTGGTCTTGCCCTCGCGCATAGCCAACTCAATGGTGATCGCTTTGGACCACTCGGAACTATGATCCTTGCGCACAAAATCGCTACGCGCGCGCTGGTAATTGCCCAACTCAATAAATGTGATGCCGCACGAGTTCCACAGCGTTTGCGGATCAATCAGATGAGCCATTTCGCAGTGGCGGCTCGCCTCGTCCAGGTGGCCGGCGTAGCGCAAGACATAGCTCAGAAGGTGGTGCGCATTGGCGTTGTCCGGATGCCTGTTGACCAGGTCCTGCGCCTCCTTATATGACTTGGCGAGTTTTCCGCGCTCGGCGTTATGAAGGATCATTTCCGCGGCAGCGTCCTGGTAGTCGGGATCCAGCGCGAGAGCGCGCTCGCCGGCCTCGTCCGAGCGCTGCAGCATCGCCTCCCCGCCGCCTCCAAACCGCGCCGCATGATAAGACCGATTCGAAATTGCGCCCCACGCCGGCGCGTAAGTCGGATCGAGCACCACGGAGTGTTCCAGCATTTGCAGAGCTTCTCGATTCGGCTGGGGATCGGAAGCCAGGGAACTGGCGCGCAAGAACAGTCCGTACGCCTCCTCGTTCTTAGGCGGCGTCGAAACGTTTTTCGCCAAAACCGAGGCGCCCAGGACGGGCGCAAGTTTTCCTCGCGTCGCCGCAGCGATTTGCGCTTGCAGCGTCAACAGGCTTTTTGCCGGAACGTTCATTGTGTCGCGCCACAGCAGGCGGTTATCTTCCACTTCCACGGCTTCCATGGTGATCTGCAGCTCATCGCCCACCAGAACGTAATGGCCCGTCACAAGGCTGTTTGCTCCGACGTCGTGACCAGCTTTTTGTAGGTCGATGACCGGACCGGTGAACCGACTCGTGCTCGCAAACGGACGAATCGTGAGCGGGCGCATGCGGCTCAGTGTTGTGGCGATTTCATCGGCGAGCGCCAATCGTAAGAAGTCAAAATCGTTGCGCGTGCTGAAGTCCTGAAACGGCAAGACCGCCACGACCCTCCCCGGTGGAGTCGAAGACGAGGAAACTCTGCGGTACAACACCGCGGTTGCCACCACGCCAACCAAAAGCGCAGCGCACGCGGCAATCACCCAGGGCCGGCGCACGCGCGCTTCTGCTTGTTTACGTTCCGCAAGTTGATCGTTCCGGTTCTTGAGGACCAGCTGCTCGCGTTCCGTTCTGCGGCTCGCCAAGCGGCTTAGCCTTACAGCAAGTTCGGCCGGGCTTGCCAGACGCTGCGCTGGATCGCCGCATGCCGCCAGTGCAATATCTTCACGAATCACCGGGTCATCAATGCTTGCTTCCCAACCGAGCGACAATGGCTTATGAAAATCTCCAGCCGCCAACTGAAACAGCATCACGCCTAGCGCGTAAACATCCGCCGCTGCGGTCGCTGCGCTACCAGACAACACTTCTGGAGCAAGATAAAGCAACGTGCCTGTCAGGGAGACGCTCTGCACACTGCACGTCTGCGTCATTCCCAGGTTCGTGATGCCAAGCGCGCGCAACCGGTCCGGTTCGGCAAGCCAGGCGCTGCCAAAATCCGCTACTTTGATCTGCCAGCCCCCATCTGCGGGCTTTATCAGAATGTTTGTCGGCTTGAGGTCTCTGTGTAGAACGCCCGCCGCGTGCGCAGCCGCAACCGCGTTAGCCACATCTGCCAGAAGTCTCAGACGCACATCCAGCGGAACTGCTTTGAGCCCGCCTTGACTCGTAGCCCATTCCTCCAGGTTTTCTCCGCCAAATTCGCTCTCAATTGAATAAGGAGCAGCCTCAAGATTCCACTCAAGTAAACGGACCAGATCTCTGCGCTCGCCAAGGGTCTCGTAGAGGTAGCGCGACACGGTCACTTCTCGCTTCAAACTGCGTAGCCGGCCCTCTGACGACGCAAACTTGAAGACACGTGTCTCGCGTGTTTTGGGATTTTCCGCCAGCCACACCTGTTCGCCGTGCTGTTCTCCAAGCGGCCGAAGCAGCCGCCAGTGCTCGCGGCCCGGCACAAAGTCCCCTGCCTTTAACGAAGGCTCGGGCAGCTCTGCTGCGAAAGCCACGGAGCGGCTCGTCACTCTAACGCCGATCCGATAGCCCACGCGGGGCACTGTCAGCACCACCGTCGAATCCGCATCGCCCAGCGCTTTGCGCAGCTTGGAGACCGCTGTGGCAAGCGATCCGTCAACAACCAGCAAACCCGGCCACACTGAATCCAGCAGCGCTTCCTTAGTGACCACTTTCCCTGCATTGGTGAGTAGCTGCAGCAGTACTTCCAGCGGTTTCAATTCGAGATCGACGAGCTTGCCGGCAACGCGCAGCTCAAGCCGGCTATCGTCGAAAATACAATCCGAAAACGTCCAAACTCGTCCGAAGAAGGTCTGTGGAACTTCAGGAGGGCCGGTGGGCGGCATGGGCTGGCTTGCTCTTTAGAGTTCTTGAGAAATCCGTCAGGACACGCAACGCCCGAATCCGGAGACTTGGCACACGGAGCGGACCTGGTTGCCGGGATTCTGCCACGAAACGGCGCAGCCGTACAGCAGAGTTCGCTCAGGGAAGGTCAATCGGAAGGTTTCGGCCCGGATTCCAGGTAACAAGAATGACGGAGGGAAAGATGCAGCCCAGCGCAAACCCAATTCGGTACACTTCGCTTTTGGTACTTCTAGTCCTCAGTCTCATAACATCGCGGTCTCTTCCTGCGGGGCAGGCTCCCGCTCAACAACGCGGCCAAGCTCCTCAGCAACCTGCCGTTTCCCCGTCAGTATGGGCAGCTCCGGCTCAGCCTCAGCAACAGGCAAATTCGGCGTTTCAGTCGGCTTGCGGCAACCAGCCTATGTGTTACGACGCGCCGGACTTTGCTGCCGTTGCGGTGGTGGATTTTCGCATGAGTATGGCCAGTGGCTACAAGTTGATGGACGCCACATTGCGCTTCGTTAATAAGACGAATCAGCCGCTGATTTTGGGCTATCTCGATGGCTCCGCCGTTGCCCTGGACGACCAAGGCAACCGGTACTTGCCCTACGGAAACCGCGGTCTGGCAGGCATCGGCTTAGTAAACGGCGCTTCTGCCGACCCGAAATTCGCTCTGCAACCCGGAGGCGCTGGCGACGCACGCTGGGAGCTGCTCTGGCGGCCCGGCGCGCAGGACCCCATCGGCAGCGCGTTTGACTTGTCCCTGACCATTCGTGAAGTGACTACCCTGGTAGGCGGCCAACACGCACTTGGCGGAGAGATTCCGCTGCGCTTTCAGGGCCTCGCCAACGGTATGACCGGTTCAGGCGGCGTAGCGCCGATAGCTGGAACCGCGGGTGTAGCAGGCGCTCCTGGTGCAGCTCCTATGCTGGCTGGCGGCACGGGCCTGCCGCCGTGCGGACCATCCGGCAACGCGGCGAACCCTATGAACTCAATCGCCGGAGCCGCCAATTCCGTGGGTGGCCAACAAACCACAAACGCCACCAACACCGCAACCAATACGGCCGGCAACGCAATGGCGCAGCTCGCCGGGCTTAAATCCATTTTCGGCAAGAAAAACGTCGCGGCTCCCGCAACAAATGTGGCAGGTGCTGCCAATTGCATCCCAGCCGGGACGCCCTCCGCAATGCCTGTCACAACGCCGACCACAGCCGGTCAAGCGGCGAACACCGTGCCAACCGCGGCAGTCCCTGGCGCAGCGCCTGGCACAGCAGCAGGTGTACCGGCGAACGCAAGAACGCCGGTGAACCCAGTGACGGCCGCAAAAGCAGGCGTCGTGCCCGCAACCGGGCGAGCCGTTGCGCCGCCAGGAGCGAAACCTGCTGCCACCGCCACGCCAGCTCCCGCAAACACGGCTGCCAAGCCCGTGATTGTGAACACAGCCGCTCCTAATACCAAACCGGCGCCTCGACCAGCTAGTACGGCGGCGCCAGCCCGAAAAGCGGCCGCTCCAACACCGCCGCCAAAGAAGCCGGCGACGACAACCGCAACGCCGCCAGCCAATTCGCCAAATAAGTAAGAGAAGTTGCGGCGGCAAGGCAGTCGTCGTCGCGCGCTCTGCGCCGCGCTGTCGGTGATCGCCCCCTCAAGTCCCCCAGCCAACTTGAGGGGCGCACCCGAAAAGCTCTCACACCACGGGCCACACGACATTGACTCAACACTTCAAGGAGAACGGATCATGAAACACAGAAGGCAGTTTCGATTAGCACTGATCGCGGTACTTATTGCGTTTGGCTTGACCGGTGTCGCCTGCGGAGCGGGCGGCGGCCTCGAAGGCACCTACAGCACATCCGCCGGCAACGTCGTTCTGGAACTTCGCTCTGGCGGAAAAGCCAACTTCACCATCATGGGAGAGACCCAAGCCTGCACCTGGAAAGCTACCGACACCAAGGTCGCCCTCAACTGTAAAGGCGACTCCGTGGATTTCGTCCGCCACGACGATGGTTCGCTATCGGGTCCAGGGTTCGTCGGCCGCATGACCAAGTCCAAATCGTAAGCACAAGGAGATCTTCATGAAACTCGATCGAGTCTTGTCCGTGGGCGCCGGATGTTCGAGCAGTGCCTTTCTTTTGCTCGCGATCTTCTTGTTCGCGCTGCTTGCATGGCAAGTTCCTTCAGTAGCACAAGCCGGCGTCTCCCCCGGCGACATCGTCGAAACCAACATCAATTACCAGCCAGTGACCGGCGAGGTCTTGCGTTCCTACGGCAACCTCGCCGATCTCAATCTCGGGCAGAACAATGTCGGCCGCTATCTTGAAGTTCAGTACATGAAAGTCGTCCAGAAAGCGGGCGGCGGCGGCCCCTCGAAGTTCAACCCCGGCGACACAGTTCAGCGCTCCAACGGCTCCATCGTCATCACCGGCAAAATCATCAAAACGAATGGAGCCTATTGCGAAATTGACTCGTCCGGTTCTGGGTTTACGGGCTGGTCCAAATGCGCCGAAATGCGCCTGGTCTCAAAAGCTCCCGAATCCTATTTGCGCTCTGCCGCTGCCGGTCCGACTGCGGTTCTAGCGATTGCCTCGGGATTCCCGCAAGAAGCCGGAAAAGCAAATCCAGTAGGCAACCACGGCTTCTACCTCCTGAAAGATCCCGTGGATGCCGCTCTCACCAAAGGCGGCTTCCAACCGCCCGTCGGACTGTCGCCCATCAGCGGAATGAACGCCGTTTGCACCAAGCAGACTCCAGAATGCCAGAAAGCCGTCGCCGCCATCATTGCGGACAGCGCCACCGCCGTAAAAAGCGGTCCGGACGGCAAAGCCGCTTTTCCAGCCGTCCTTCCCGGCATCTACTACGTCTTCGGCATGGGCCAGCATCAGGGCAAACCGTTGCTGTGGAACGTACGCGTTCAAATCAAAGCGGGGGACAATTCTGTCACCCTAGACGAACGAAACGCGTCTGCTCTCGAGACGCCTCGCTGAACCTACCCGCCACTTCCGGAACTTTATTTGACGCGCGCCCGTATCTCCCTGCGGGCGTATAATGCCCGTCTGCCCAGCAGACGGAACGCCCGTTTCCATCGTCTAAACCGCGGGAGAATACCGATGAACCTTTCACACAAAGTTTCCAGATTCACGGGAACCCGTTTATCGATTTCATTAGCCTTCGCGGCCACGGTATTCATGGCCGGCTCCGTGGTCAACGCCCAGAGCGAAAAGCGCACCATTTTCACGGAAGACAACTTTCATTGGCAAGGTAATCTGAAGCCCGGCCAGACTCTCGAAGTCATCAACCGCAACGGCGAGATCGAAGCCAGCGGTTCCTCAGGCGAAGGAGCCCGCGTCGAAGGCATGCGCCGTGACGATGGCGACGATAAGGATCTCTTCATCGAAGTCGTGGAATCGTCCGACGGGGTAATCATTTGTGCCGTCTATGCGAAAGACAAAACGCCTGGCCGCTGCCATCATGGCGGGGTCAACTCGGAATCCAGCACCTGGCACGGCCATCGCGCCAAAGTAAGTTTCAACGTGCAAGTGCCGCGCGGCGTTCGCTTCAACGCCATGACCACCAACGGGGGCATACGCTGCCGCGACCTGAACAGTGTCGTGGATGCTGCTACCACCAATGGAAATGTGGACGTCTCCACCAGCGAGTGGGCTTCCGCCAAGACGACCAACGGCGGTGTGAACGTATCGATGGGCAACGCGAAATGGACTGGCGAGCTGGAGCTTGCCACCACCAATGGAAGCGTGGACGTCCGGTTGCCGGCTTCAGCGGAGTTCGAGGTTAGCGCCGCCACCACGAACGGCGGCATCCACACCGACTTCCCTATTACCGTGCAGGGCAGCTTTAGTTCGAAGGCATTGAGCGGGAAAGTAGGCTCCGCCGGGCGCTACCTCAGAGTCGCCACCACAAACGGCGGCATTGACCTGCGAAAAAGCTAGTGTTTTTTGTTCGCGTGTCTACTATTTCGCAGCTGATGTAGTTGCGGGAGTCGAGTCGTTTGAAGCCGCTGCTGTGCCCGGAGCAAAATACCCGTTGCGCGTGCGAGCAGCCAGCTTGCCCTTGCCGCGTGGCGGAATCACGTCCACGGCTACAGTTCGGAACGTTCCGTCCTTCTTCGTGTTGGTCGGATAGTAACCCAGCGTGTACTGATTGCGGATATCTCGCGCCACCTGTTCGCAGATGCTGTGCACGTCGCTCACGTTTTCAGGGAAAAACGACATGCCGCCGGACGCGGCGGCAATGTCCTTCAGCGCACGCGACGCTTTTTTCCGGCCCTTCTTGTCGTCATCACTAAAGAGGCCAATCGTGTAAATCACCACGTTGGCTTTTTGAATTTCTCGCAGCGTCTTTTCCAGCGTGTTCCGGCTGACGTTGTCTTCGCCGTCGGTCACCACCAGCAGAACTCTCTTGTCTTTGCGGGCTTTTTTCAGGTGATCCATCGAGCCGATGATCGCATCGTAAAGCGCCGTGCTGCCGCGTGCGTCAATTCGTTCCAGGGCTTCTTTTAACTCAGGCACGCTGCTCGTGAAGTCTTTGTCCAAATCCAAGTAATAATCATCATTGAAATTCACGACGAACGCTTCGTCCTGCGGATTCGAGCTCTGTACCAGTGTAACCGCAGCTTCATTCACCCGCGGCCGCTTGTCGCGCATGGAACCGCTATTGTCAATCACCAGCCCCATGCTGACCGGAACGTCTTCCCGCTTGAAAACAGAAAGTTTCTGCTCCGCCTTGTCTTCAAAAACACGAAAGTTCTCTTCCTTCAGTCCATCAACGAACTTTCCACGATCATCCAGAACGGTGGTGTGCAGAACCACCAGGCTAACGTCAACCTTGATGCTGCCGCCCTGCGAATTGGACTGTCCCGGCGCTGTTGGCTGCGCCTGTGGCAGAGAAATGGGATTGTCCTGCGCTGAGGAACCTGGCGCAAAACACAGAGCAATCAGAGCAAGGGAAGGAATTGCAATCCTGCCTGCAACGGCAAGCCGGTCAGTGGCTCGGGGCGTAGTAGCCGGTCTTAGCGAACACGTTGAGCGGAGGAAGGCCCTTGGGGGCGCGCAGCTTGACCTTGATTTTGCGCCAGCGCGCATCGTGCGCCTTATTACTTGGATGGTATCCCAGAACATATTGATTACGCAGCTCCATGCCAATCTTGGTGGCGATGTCCGGGAGATCCTCGAGCCGCTCGACGGAGAAAACTCGCCCGCCGGTCATATCGGTAATGTCAGTCAGCAGCGACGGCCCGTTTAGTTCTTCCGGGGTCCGATTGCGATTTCCAAGCGGGTCGAAAATTCCGATGGCATAGAGCTGAGTGTCTGCTTCTTTGACGAGCCGCTTGATGTCGCTTTCGTTGTACCTGCTATGATTATCCCCTCCGTCGGATAGGATGAGCAAGGCGCGTTTGGCGTTGCGTGCACCCCTCATCTGGCTCAACCCAAGATAGATGGCATCGAGCAGCGCTGTCCTCCCTTTCGGGCTGGTCGCCAGCATGCGGTTCTGCAAATCTTCCACGCTGTTTGTGAACGTGCTGGTGAGTTCCGCGCGCTCATTGAAGCTCACCATGAAAAATTCGTCGGCCGGATTCGCGGTCTTGAAGAACTGAACGGCGGCTTCGCGCGCTTTTGCGATCTTGTTGGACATACTGCCGCTCAGGTCGAAGATAACTCCGATCGAAATCGGTACGTCCTCGGAGGAAAACGCAACGACTTCCTGCTCCGTGTTGTCCTCGAAGACGCGAAAGTTGTCCAACTCCAGCCCGGTTACCAGCCGGTTATAAGGATCGGTCACCGTCACATTCACCAGCGCGACATCCACGTCCGTGTGCAGCACCTTGCCCGGCTTGATCGTCAGTCCGGGCGTATCGTGTCTCACGTCTTTGGCCAGCACTTTTAGCGGGGTCCGTTCGGCTTTGTCCGGAGTCAATGGCGAGGGGGTAAGTGGCGGCTTTACTTCAGCTTTGTTTTCGTCGGAGTCACCAGAAGACTGACCATAGGAGGGCGTGGCACACAAGAGGAATCCGCACAGACAGAGTCCAAAAATGGAAACTTGAAAGGTTCGACCGCGAGACCCTGGACCTTCGCGCTTCACGGCTCCCCCATCGTCCCGGCTTGCTGGAACGGCCGCTGCGGATACGGACTGAGGCGATTCTACTCATCGGAAAATACCGGCGCAAGTTAAATCGGTGTAACTTCGGCAAAATCGGGAATCGACCGTATCCCTCACTCCGGCTGGCAGGTTCCAGGCGCGTGATAGCATGCTGCCTGGTGAGAGAGTCCGCCGCAGGGGCTTTCGAACGCGACCGAGGAGTCTCAGAATGGATCCGTCTCAGGTAGTTATAGTAATCCCAGCGCGCTACGGCTCAACACGATTGCCCGGAAAACCGCTCGTCCCTCTGGCGGGAAAGCCCATGATTCAAAGAGTGTTCGAACGCGCCAAGCTGGCGAACACCGCCGCGCGGGTCATCGTGGCCACCGACGACGAACGCATAGTACGCAAGGTACAAGAGTTTGGCGGTGAAGCCCGCATGACCCGTACGGACCACCGCACCGGAACCGAACGCATAGCCGAAGTCGCCGCCCACGTGGACGGCCAGGTTTTTGTGAATGTCCAGGGCGACGAGCCCTTGCTTGACCCGGCAGCGGTCGATGCGGCGGTGACCGCTCTCCTCGAACAACCAGCCGCCGCCATCACTACCGTCGCCGTTCCCATTCGTACTCCCGCCGACATCATGGACCCCAATGTCGTAAAGACCGTTCTGGATTTTGACGATAACGCTCTTTACTTTTCTCGCGCACCGATTCCCTGGGTTCGCGACTCGGCGCACAAGACTCACGCGCGCCATCTGAAGCATCTTGGGCTGTACGTGTTTCAACGCGATGCGCTCCTTGAATACCCGACTTTGCCGCAGGGTGAACTGGAACGTCTCGAGCAGTTGGAGCAACTTCGCTGGATGGAAAATGGCTGGAAGATCCGCGTCGCCGAAGTCGAGCACGACGCCGTCAGCGTCGACGTCCCCGAAGACGTCGACCGCGTCGAAAAATTGCTGCAAGCGAAATAGCCAACGACGAGGAGCAGCGAGTCGGCTACTCGCCTGGAACCAAAAGGGCGCGACCGTATCGCGCCCTTTTTCCTGTGTCAGTACTTCAGCGTCTACGGGTTTTGCAAGGTGATGACGCCGGAGATTACGCGTGTGTCGTCTGTGCCGGCGACAAAAATATGCTGCGAGTCGACGATGTATGGAACGAAGTTGATCGTGGACGATGGACTGCTGTTTAGCTTCAACGACAGTGTATTGCGCGTGCCGGCGCTTGTCGTGCCATCGCCACCAATCGTCAGCCCCGTCCCCGAAACCACGACGTTCAGGAACACTCCCTGATTGGAGCTGAACTCCGAAAAATCAACGGCTCCGGATACGTTGTTGGTTGCGGCACTGGAAAGCGTTAAGTGGCCGACAAAATCTTCTTCGGCCGTCGCAAGCGTGTCGTTGTTGCTGCTAATGCCGGAGAAATTGAATCCGAAGTCGCCAGCGAGTCCGGCCTGCGTAAACGGCGCTCCCGTCTGCAGCTGGAAGCTGCCATCGGCCACAATGCCTCCGCTGACGTCCTGAATCACGCCTCCGCTGGCTGAAGTGAGGTAGAACACCAACTGAAACGTACCTAGGTTAGCGTCGGTAAAAGTCATCGTTCCGCGGCCCGTCCCCGCGAAGGTCTGGTCAATGGAGTAGGAGACCCCGGACAAAGATCCGTTGGGCAGCGACCCAACCTGGCCGAAGTCGTTCACATCGGCGAAGATGCTGTTCAGTCCTCCATTGCCGTCGGCAGTGAAGCGCCCAATTTCCGTGAGTGCTCCAGAGGTGCTGCTTCCTGTTGCCAGGAATGCGAAATTGCCATTGAATCCGGCGTTCGTGGTGGGAACGCTTCCTTGCGCTACCGCGTCGCCGACTGTAAGCGCGTTCGCATTGATTTCAATCATGCGGAGCCGGCTTCCATTGACAACATAAAACGCATAATTGTACGTCGTGCCGTCCGCGACAATTGTGACGGTGCCGCGGCCAAAAGTTGGCCCATTCACAGGGTCCATCTGATAGGAGGCGCCGGTGAACGGGGCGGCGGTGACAAGGTTGGTGTCGTTGTTTTGATCGAGCACGCCGCTGGTAATGCCGTTGTTTCCGTTGGCGGCAAACTGGCCGACGATCGAATCCGGTACTCCGGTCGAACTGCTAGAGAAATCGAGGCCGCTAAAGTCGAACACGTAGTTTCCGCTGACAGCCGAAGCGGTGAACGCGCTGGGATTCTGCAAAACAAAAGTCCCGCTCGTTGTGGCGCTCAAGCTTTGGTCCGTTTGCACGATCAGACCCTGGGTCGCAGAGAGAAGCGTCACGCTAAATTTCAGGGTTCCGGTTTCATTTGTGAGATTGATGACGCCGCGGCCGTCCGCTTGGATTGAATAAGCACTGTTTGTATAGGGCAGAGTTTCTTGACCGCCCTGCGCGGAGTTGACATCTTCAATGCCTCCGGTGATTCCGCCGTTTCCGTCCGCTGTAAACGACCCGACTCGAGCCAGGAATTCCCCATTAATGTCGCTGCCGCTCATCGAAAAGGCGTACTGGCCTTTCAAACTGGCATTTGTGAAATTTCCGGTGGGAGGAGGCGGAGTCGGAACCGAGCCTCCGCCACCGCCGCAGGCCGCGGTAAACATCGCAAAGCACAGCGTCAGGAAAAGCCCAATACGGTTCGACGCTCTTATCCGGTCCACCGCGCAAGCTGAGGTGAGCAAACTCATCGCGCACCTCCCTGCTGGCTCGTCGCGGCATTTTTGGCGGCTGCATTACCTCGGGCAACACCCTGCGCTAACGGCAGTCCGTGGTTCGACCGCACCGCAACAACTCGCGCACCGGTCTGCACCAGCCGTGCGAAAAAAACCGTATTCTTGCCGACAGTTCGCGATTGACCCACGAACCGCACATTCATGCCCTGCTGGAGGCTTAACTTGGCCTGGCGCAACACCCGTGCATCGCCGAGATGCACGTCCACGTTTCCAGAAGACGTTTGCAACAGAACGTGCGTGCCAAGCGGTGCCGTCTTGGATTTTTCCGTATAACTCAGAATTGTGCCCTGCACTGAAACATCGTTAGCGACGTTGTATCCGCCCGAAGCTGTCGTCGCCGACTTGGCGTTCGGGCGCTGCCCCAGAACGGCGCACGGCGCCGTCAACAAACACAGCGACGCGAGATAACGTACAAACCGCGGAGAAAGATTCATGCAAATCACCCCATGAGGCCCAGTGGCTGGGCGCTAAGTTCAACTGCTGAATTTCGGTCCCTCGACAGAACCTGAAATTCACCCGGCGCCAGAAAGCACGGTCTTACAAAACAAAACACAACGGAACGAGACGGAAGGACTTCCCCAGTTTAGATGGCCTGATCGTGACCGCAGTTTCCAGCGAAGGAACCCGTGTGCCGGAAGAGTCAGCGGCGTCCTCGGCTTGAGGTTTTCAGGACAAGCCCTCAAAGCCTGAACGCGGGCCGG
>Ga0070665_100001975_pt1 | contig 23064 bp, 24 predicted proteins | sample KBSS13metaG_FD_65862 | JGI IMG/M metagenome (GOLD analysis project Ga0070665, IMG submission 65862) | Switchgrass rhizosphere microbial communities from Kellogg Biological Station, Michigan, USA - KBS S1-3 metaG | ecosystem: Host-associated > Plants > Roots > Rhizosphere > Soil ... | reverse complement strand
GATCGTCGCGGAGGTAACCACCCGGCATGGTTGGCGCTGGGCGTCGTTGATCGTGGCCGCCGCGGCCCTCAGCGTGGTCCCGCTGGTGCTCGTGTTCATGCGAAACTACCCGCGGGACAAGGGATTAACGGCATACGGCGCGACGGTCGCCGAGCCCGCCGTCGTGCCTGCGTCGAGTTTCAAGGCCGCGTTCGAGGGGTTGCGCATCGGCGCGCGGGTGCCGGCCTTCTGGCTGCTGGCCGGCAGCTTCGCGATCTGCGGGATGACGACGAACGGCTTGATCGGCACGCACTTCATCCCCGCCGCCAACGACCACGGCATGCCCACGACCGTGGCGGCGGGACTGCTGGCGACGATCGGCATCCTCGACGTGGCAGGCACGGTGTTCTCGGGCTGGCTGACCGACCGCGTCGACCCCCGGCTGCTGCTGGTCGTCTACTACACCGGCCGCGGGATATCCCTGCTGCTGCTCCCGGCGCTGCTCTCGCCGCAGGCCGAGCCAAGCACCTGGGTGTTCGTCATCTTCTACGGCCTGGACTGGGTTGCGACGGTGCCTCCGACGATCGTGCTGTGCCGCAACTACTTCGGTACGCGCTCCCCAGTCGTGTTCGGTTGGGTGTTCGCCTCCCACCAGCTCGGCGCTGCGATCGCTGCCGCAGGCGCCGGCCGGCTGCGGGATTTGCAGGGAAACTACGACATGGCGTTCTACCTGGCGGCCGGCCTGTGCTTCGTCGCTACGCTGCTGTGTGGCCAAGTCCGAAAGGTGCAGGTCAGCGCACCTGTAACGTAATTAGCCCGTCGGAACGACTTTGGAATTGGGCCTTCGCTGCCCTTAACATGCGATGCGACCTGACGAAGGAGCCGACATTGAAGACTCGCGCCAGCAAGGCATTGGGAGCCGCGGCCGGGATTGCCGCGATCGCCGTATCGGTGCCGTTCGCGCTCAACGCGCCGTTCACCGGCAACGCGTACGCCGACCCGCCGCCGACGGACGTCTCGACGCCCGTTGCGCCGATCCCCGACCCTCAGGGCTCTGGCTGTGACGCCTTCAAGACCGAGTTGCCGAACTGGAAGGCCTTCGCCAAGCAGCCCGTCAGCCAGGTGCTCGGCAGCATCCCGGAAATCTCGACGTTCAACTCGTTGATCTCCGGTGGGGCCAACCCGGCCGTCAACATCCTCTCGGTGCTCGACGGCGGTCCCTACGTCGTCTTCGCCCCGACCAACGACGCGTTCGCGGCGATGCCGGATCTCGCAGCCGTCACGGCGGACCCCGCGGCGCTGTACAAGCTCGACTACTACCACGCCTTCCTCGGCCTGCTCGGCCCTGACGATCTCAAGGGCCAGCGGCCCACGCAGCAGGGTGCAGAGATCAAGGTGACCGGCAAGGGCGGCGACATCAAGGTCAACGACACGGCCAAGGTCGTCTGCGGTGGCATCCAGGCCAACAACGCGCGGATCTACATCATCGATCAGGTGCTGGATCCTGCGACGGCGCCGGAGCCGGTCACACCGACCGGCACCAGCGCTACGTCGACCACGACGACCACAAGCACGTCGACGGAGGCACCGGCGGCCCCGGCGCCGGCCGGCTAACGACTGACGCCGAAACGGACGTTTGGGCGGGAAAGTGCGAGTTGGTCCCGCCCAAACGTCGATCTCGGCGCGCTAGAGCCGGCTAGAGGCCTAGGTCGCGGCCAATGATCTCCTTCATGATCTCGGTCGTACCGCCGAAGATCGTCTGGATACGCACGTCGACGTAGTCACGGGCGACCTTGTACTCGTTCATGTAGCCGTACCCGCCGTGCAGCTGAACACAGTTGTCGACGACGCGCTTGCCGAGCTCGGTACACCACCACTTGGCCTTGGACGCCTGCACCGCGGTCAGTTCCTTGTCGACGGCGGCGCGCAGGCACCGGTCGATGTATTGCTCGGCGATTTCGAGTTCGGTGTCCATCTCGGCCATCAGGAACCGGTTGTGCTGAAAGCTGCCGATCGGCTGCCCGAACGCCTTGCGGTCCTTGACGTATTGCAGTGTCTCGCGCCAGGTTTCACGGGCACCGGCGATCGCCGCGATCGCGATGGACAACCGCTCAGACGGCAGGTTGTGCATCAGATGGTAAAAGCCCTTGCCTTCCTCGCCGAGGAGGTTGTTGCCGGGCACGCGGACATTCTCGAAGTGCAGCTCTGCGGTGTCTGCGGCGTGCAGGCCCATCTTGTCGAGCTTGCGCCCGCGTTCAAAGCCCTCCATGCCCCGCTCGACGACCAGCAGCGAGAAACCCTTGTGGCCGGCTTCGGGGTCGGTGCGGGCCACCACGATCACCAGGTCGCTGTTGATGCCCGCTGAGATGAATGTCTTGGAGCCGTTGAGGATCCAGTCATCGCCGTCGCGAACGGCCGTGGTTTTGATGCCGGCCAGGTCGCTGCCCGCGCCGGGTTCTGTCATCGCGATCGCGCCGATCAGCTCGCCGGTGATGTACCCCGGCAGCCACCGCTCTTTCTGCTCGTCGGTGGCCAACGACGCGAAGTACGGCCCGACGATGTCGTTCTGCAGGCTCACCCCCGGGGTCGCGGGACCGAACTTCGAGAACTCCTCGACGATCACCGCGTTGAACCGGAAGTCGTCGACGCCTCCGCCGCCGTACTCCTCGGGCATGTTGAACCCGATCAGGCCGTATTTGCCTGCGGCCACGTAGGATTCGCGGTCGACGAGGCGATCGCTCTCCCACTTCTCGACGTGCGGCGCGCACTCCTTTTCCAGGAACTGGCGCGCGGTCTCGCGCAGTTGGTCATGCTCGGCTTCGAATACCAGACGCTTCATCTATTTTGCTTTCCATACAGGCTGACGCTTCTCGGCAAACGCCAGCGGTCCTTCTTTGGCGTCCTCGGAACGGATCAGCGTCCCGATTTCGCGCATGGTCCTTGCCCAGCCCGCCTCGTCGCCGGTGACCACCCCGTCGTCGACGCCCATCGCGACGCGCTTGCTCGCCCACACGGCCAGCGGCGCGTTGCACGTAATGCGTTCGGCGAGCGCGAGAGCCGCCTCCACCGCGGTGCCGTCGGGTACGACCTGATTGATCAGCCCCCACTTGAGCGCATCGGCCGAACTCATCGGCTCGCCGGTGAAGATCAGCTCCATCGCGACCTTGCGGGGCAGGTGATCGACGATGCGGAACACGCCGCCCGCCGCGGCGATCAGGCCCCGCTTCACTTCGGGCAGACCGAATTTCGCGCGTTCCTCCGCGACAACGAGGTCACTGGCGAGCGCCAGCTCTGAGCCACCGCCGAGCGCCGTGCCGTTGACGGCGGCGATGGTCGGCTTGTCGATGTAATGGTGCACGTATCCCGCGAAGCCCCATTCGCCGTGATCGGGATGGAAGAGATTCTCGCGACGAGAGATGGCCTTGAGATCTGCTCCGGCGCAGAAGGATTCACCGGCGCCGGTGATGATCACGGCGCGCACATCGGGATCGTCCTGCGCGGCCTGCAGCGCGTCACCGACGGCGGTACTCACCGCACTGTTGACCGCGTTGCGGGCCTCAGGCCGGTTGATCGTGATGATCAGGACGTTGCCCCGCCGCTCCGTGAGAGCGGCGGGGGCCTGAACGTCTGATGTCACAGCAGCTCGATGATGGTGGCGTTGGCCTGGCCGCCACCCTCGCACATCGTCTGCAAGCCGTATTGAATTCCCTTGTCCCGCATGTGGTACAGCATCGTGGTCATTATGCGCGCGCCGGAGCCGCCGAGCGGGTGCCCGAGGGCGATCGCGCCGCCGTTGGGGTTGAGCTTTTTCTCGTCGGCGCCGATGTCCTTCAGCCACGCCATCGGCACCGGGGCGAAGGCCTCGTTGACCTCGAACACGCCGATGTCGTCGACCGAGAGGCCGGAGCGCTTCAGCGCCTTCTGGGTGGCAGGGATCGGTGCGGTCAGCATGATCACCGGATCAGCACCGGCCAGCACTGCGGTGTGCACCTTGGCAAGCGGCTTGAGGCCCAACGACTTCGCCTTCTCGGCGGACATGAACAGGATCGCGGCTGATCCGTCGGAGATCTGCGACGAGTTACCCGCGTGGATGACGCCGCCCTCCTTGAAGGCCGGCTTCAGCTCGCCCATCTTCTCGATGGTGGTGCCACGACGGATGCCCTCATCCTTGAGTACCGGATTGCCGTCCTGGTCCTTGATCGCCACGATCTGGTCATCGAATGCGCCGGAATCCTGTGCCGCCGCGGCCTTCTCGTGTGAGCCGAGCGAGAACTGGTCAACCATGGTGCGGTCGAAACCCCACTGGTCGGCGATCATCTCGGCGCCGATGCCCTGGTTCGGGGTTTGGCTGTAGCGGTTGCGGAACGCCTCGGGGTACGGGTGGCCGCCGTTGGCCAACGATGAGCCCATCGGCACCCTTGACATGACCTCGACACCGCCGGCGACCACCACGTCGTAGTGCCCGGCGACGACGCCGGCCGCCGCGAAGTGGACCGACTGCTGGCTGGATCCACACTGCCGATCGACGGTCACACCCGGCACGCTCTCGGGCCAACCCGCCGCCAGCACCGCGGTGCGGGCGATGTCGAGTGCCTGCTCGCCGGCCTGCATCACACAGCCCCAGATGACGTCGTCGACGATCGCGGGGTCGATGCCCGTGCGCTCGACCAGGCCGTTGAGCACCTGCGCGGATAGCTCACCGGGATGCACACCCGACAGCCCACCGTTGCGCTTGCCGACAGGCGACCGCACAGCCTCGACGATGACGGCTTCAGCCATGACACTTCTCCTTTGAACGTGGTGTTTCCCCGAAGGTAGAGCAACAAAGTTTACTAGGTCAACCTACTGGTTGGTAGGCTGTCGTCGAGCATTCGTGCCGGTCTCAGGTTCCCCGACATGGTTTACTGAGTTGCATAGCTCGGGGAGACACTATTTGGGAGACGTTGTGACGAGAAGCACACCGCTGGCGCCGATGATCGGCCCTAACGCCGTTGCGGCCGGCGCGGCGGCGGTCCGGTCCCCCAAGACAGCCGAGCTCGTCGCCGGCACGCTGCGTCGCATGATCGTGGACGGTCAGCTGAAGGACGGCGATTTCCTGCCCAACGAGGCCGAATTGATGGCCCACTTCGGCGTCAGCCGTCCGACGTTGCGCGAGGCGGTCCGGGTGCTGGAGTCCGAACGGCTGGTCGAGGTGCGACGGGGGTCGCGTACCGGCGCCCGCGTCCGAGTGCCCGGCCCGGAGATCGTGGCGCGGCCGGCGGGCCTGCTGCTCGAACTGACCGGTGCCACCATCGCCGATGTCATGGTGGCCCAGGCGGGTATCGAGCCGATGGCAGCGCGACTGCTCGCGGAATCCGGGAATGCTGAGGCGTTCGACGAACTGGACAAGATGCTCGCCGACCAGATTCCCGCTGGCTGGCAGTCGGGCCGGCTGGCCGAGGCGACCGGGGATTTCCATCGCCGGATGGTGGAGCTTTCCGGCAACGCGACGCTTTCCATCATGGCCGGCATGTTGCACGAGATCACGGTGCGTCACACCGCCTTTGTCTTCAAGGAGAATCGGCCGGTATCCAAGGCCGACTATGACAAGTTGATGCGCTCGTATGCACGCCTGATGAAGTTGTTGCGCGCAGGCGATGGGGCGGCCGCCGAGGCGCACTGGCGCAAACATCTCGATGTCGCCCGCGGCCTCATGCTGGAGGGACTCGAGACCGTCAAGGTCCGCGACGTGATGGGCTAGTCCGGCCAGACCGCAAGCCGCGTGGCGGTGTCCGCGAGTCCGTCGGCCGTCTTCCACCGCATCGGCAACAGCCGATACCGCCAGCTGCCTGGACGTCCGTCGGCTCCGACATGGTCGACCGAGATCGAGATCAGCGCGTCCTCAAGGTGTTTGGCATGCGTCTCGAGGTAGATACCTCTTTCGTCGTCAAGCTCCGACATCAGTTCGCTGCCGTAGAGAAGCCGCGGGCCCGGCGCCCGGTACAGCAGGACGCACTGCTGCCGATCCGGGCAGTGCCCGCTGATCACTCGCACGACGCAGTTCCTGTCGACCGGCCCGAGGTCGCTGTCCACCTGGCCGGTCTCGTCGACCCAGACAATGACCGGGTCAGGTTGCGTCGGCGCTGTTCTTCTCCCATGTCACATGCACCGGCACGGTGTCATCCCACGGTTGCCGCGTCACCATGTCGGCGACTTTCACGTAGCCCCTTTCGAATTCGCCGGTAGCGGCATCCACGAGCCGGTACTCCTGGCGCTGCTTGTGGATCGGCTGGGCGTCCAAGAGCAGGATGCGGATCTCGCCGGGTTCGAAGTGGCAGCGTTCCTGCAGCGCCTCGATCAGTTGCTCGTTGTGCATGTGCCCGTCGCCGAAATTCCAGCCGATGGCCGTCGAACAGACCCGTTCGCCGTCGGTCAACACATAGTCGTCCTCGTTCTGCCCGACCATTGCCCGGTGCGCGAGGGTGAACATCGCGCGACCGTGAGTGTTGAAGGCGCGGAACGCATATCCCATGTAGAGATACATCTGCGCGGTCTCCGGGCTGCCGTAATACCGCTCCATCTGGGCCTGCGGCATGCTGGCGATCGACACGACGTGCTTCTCGATCTTCGCCGCTGCCGACGGCTTGACGCACCACAGTCCGGTGTCCCAGTTGCCTGCGTAGTACCGCATGCCCGGCAGGAAGGACACCTTGCGCGGGAACAGGTTTCCGATCACCACGGTGCCGGCGACGACGACGAACAACAGCACCGGCAGCGGCGTCGTCATGTCACCCAACCCGACTCCGGCATGGCCGACGAACAACGCCAGCACAGAGAACATCATGAAAACGTTCCACTCGAGCGGCACGCCCATCGGAATCGACGACAGGATGCCGAAGTGGAAACACAACATGACGAACGCGGCGATGGCTGTCGGCCAGCCGCCGTGGGTGAAGAACAACACCAGCGGAACCAGACCCTCGATCGCGGTGCTGAAGTGGGCAAGCCACCGCGAAAGCCGACCCGGCCGCAGGTCGTCCGGAAAGTGCTCGAAGAACTGGCGTTTGATCCACCGCGGCCGGAACACCGGGTTGTTGCTCATCATCGTCGAGATGACGAACGGGAAGTGCTTGTTGAGCTTGGAGGTGGCGGCGCCCAGCCAGATCACCAAGCAGACCAGCTTGGCCCCGATGATCATGTCGACGCCGTAGCCGGCGAACAGAAACGCGACGGTGAACGACGCGTACACCTCGCCGCGCGCGGCCAGGAAGATCACCTTGTCCCGCAGTCCGAGCACTGCCAGCAGACCGAGCACCGCCCAGATCTGCCACATCGGCAGCACACTGACCGTCGTACCCAGCGCCGGTACCGGCCCGGTGCCATCGGAGAACAACGCGATCACGAGCACCACAACCAGCGCCCCATACAGCACTGCGTCGAAGGGCGTGCGCGTGGTGCCCTTCGTCAGTGGCACCCGAGTCGGCCACGGTGGCAGCCGAATGGTGTTGGGCCGCAACCAGTACAAGATCGAGCCCATCGGCGGGAAGAACCGGTTGTTCAGCGGGCCGAAGCCGCAACCCAGTCCGATGACTTCGAACAGCATCGTGTACAGCACGACCTTCTCGAACACGATTGGCTCGGCGTACCACTGCGCGACATTGGTGAAGCCGTCGATGCCCTTGGTCGCCAGTGCGAACAACCAGGCCGCGAGGACGTAGAGCAGGATCTTGACGACGTAGAACAGGTGCAGCACGACGGGGGTGCCGAAGCCGACCTCGGCCCAGTGTCTGGCCATCGGGACGATCTTCTGGGCGCGGGTGCCCTTGCTCCACTCCCGGTAGTCGACGACGGGTGCGTCCTGCTTCAGAAACCCCATGACGCATCAGACTAGAACGTGTTCTAGCCGAGCGGAATGCGTTTAGCCTTGCCGCTGTGACGACCTTCGCTCTCGTGCACGGCGGCTATCACGGTTCGTGGTGTTGGGAACTGCTGACCCCGCTCCTGCAGCAAGCAGGCCACGAGGTGGTGACGATGGAATTGCCGCTCGAGGACAGCTCGGCGACGTTCGACACCTACGCCGACGTCGTGTGCACCGCGCTCGACGATCGCGACGGCGATGTGGTGCTGGTCGGGCACTCCTACGCTGGAAACACCATCCCTTTGGTGGCGGTGCGCCGACCGCTACGCCATCTGGTCTATCTGTGCGCCATGATTCCTGACGTCGGCCGGAGCCTTGCCGAGCAACTGACCGATACACCCGAGATGCTCAACCCGATCTATGGACGGGGTCTCAGCGAGCTGGACGAGAGCCTCTGCCAGCGATGGATCGATCTCGACATCGCGTGTCAGGTCTTCTACGGCGACTGCGATGACCGCCTCGCGCAATTCGCGCGTGACCGCTTGCGACCCCAGTCGGTCAGTCCGGCCCTGGCTCCGTGCTCGCTTGCCGAACACCCAACGGTGCCAACGACATACATCGTGTGCAAGAACGACCAGATGCTACGGCCGGAATGGTCCCGATGGGCTGTGCGGGAGCGGCTTTCCGCCGAATTGGTCGAGCTTCCCGGTGGACACTCGCCGTTCTACTCCCGGCCTGCCGAGTTGGCCGACGTGTTGCTCGGCGTGGCTGGGTAATTCTGCGGTGCGACGCGTTGGCAGCAACCACATCGCGAGCCGCTCGGGAAATAGTTACGACGAACATCGCCCGGCCTGGACGAAAATGGCAAATTTGGTTAACTGGGTGCCGTTTCACCGATCATGATTCGAACGGGCAAGGTGTCGAGCCGCCTGCGGGGCGCCGTACGGTGGTTAACGGCTTCGTCACCCGATCACACAGTCACACTGTATGAATCCTGTGAAGGGCAAACAGACCAAATATTTGAAATTTCACGGTTTTAACGCTGAGCAGGATGGCTAACCCCTCTTCGCGCCCGGCGAAACCGTTTGCTAGGCGAAGGAATTCTCACAGGAACAGGAGATACGGCCATGCGTCGCAAAAGCATGTTGTCGAGGATCGCGTACGTCGGCGGAGCCGCCATTGTTTCGTGCGGTATTGCGCTCGGGGGCGCAGGAACCGCGTCCGCGGCACCGGGTGACACGATTGATCAGCAGATCGGTCACGCCGGTACGTACTACAACCATCAGCTGGGACACCTTGGCACGTTCCTGAACCATCAGGTCGGCCATGCGGGCACCTACTACAGCGTCCAGACGGGCCGGGCCATCAAGGGCTTGCTGAACAGTCTTCTCGGCAAGAGCAACTAGTCCCGGGACGTGTGCAGGTGGCCGCGCTCTCGGCCACCTGCGCTCACGTGAGTCCTCTTGTCAGGCTTCGGTTTTCGCCGGAGGCCGATAGAAGATGGCCAGTTGGCCGATGCCGCCTGCGAGGCCCAGCCCAGCCGAAATCAGCAGGCCCCACCAGCCGTGCAGGTAGTCGTAGAGGCCCGTCGTGCGGAACAGCGCGTAGTCCAGGCTGAACTTGCCGGCCCCGATCGTGGCGACTGCGACCGCCGACACCGCCAGGATCAGGTTGTACTCCCAGCCCTCCTTGACGATGAAGAAGCCGTTGGGCCGGTGCACGGTCCACGCCGCGACCAGCATCAGCGCAACGAAGCCCGCCGCGGGAATCGGCGTCAGCAGGCCGACAGCCAAACCGATGCCCGCCGACATCTCGGTGCTGGCGGCGACGCGGGCGTGGAACATGCCCGGTTTCATCCCCATGCTGTCGAACCAGCCTGCGGTGCCCTTCAGCCCGCCAGGACCGAAGAACTTGTTGTAGCCGTGTGCGGCCATCGTCAGGCCCAGCACCACCCGCAGGATCAGCAGGCCGGTGTCGATGGCCGTGTGGTACGCAGTCATGCGACAAAATCTAGGCCATGTGTTAAACCGCCGCCCAGCCCCCATCCACACTGAGCACGGTGCCGTGGATGTTCGCGGCGTCGTCGCTGGCCAGGAAGACCACCGCGGCGGCGACCTCCGCGGGCGTGCTCAGCCGGCGCGACGGGATGCGGGCCAGCAGCGGCGCGGTGTGATCGGCGAACTCCGCCTGGCGTTCGGTCGCGATGGGCCCAGGGGCGACGGCGTTCACTCGGACACCGGACGGGCCGTACTCATCGGCCCACGCCTGGGTGAACGAATGCATCACCGCCTTGTTGGCGTTGTAGACCGCCGAACCCGCCATGCCGCGAAGCCCGGCGATCGACCCGATGTTGACGATCGCGCCCTCACCTCGCTGCACCATGGCCGGCGCCACCACACCGGTCAGCAGAAACGGGGCAAACACGTTGACCGCGAACGCATCTCGCAGCAACTCTTCGGAGACCTCAGCCGTCGGCGTCGGCATCAGCAGCATCGCGGCATTGTTGACCAGGACGTCGATCCGCCCTCCCGCGGCGGCGGTGGCCTGCTCCGCCAGGCGCCGCACCTCGTGCTCCCCCGCGCCGAGATCGGCGACGACGAATTCCGCGGTGCCGCCTGCGGTCCTTATGTCCGCGACAACGGCATCGCCGCGGACCTTGTCGCGGCCGCTGACAATGACGAACGCGCCCTCCGCCGCCAACGCCGTCGCGATCGCGACGCCGAGACCGCCGGTGGAACCCGTAACCAGTGCTGTGCGGCCAGCGAGCCGCGTGCTGTTTGAACTCATGGCTCCACTGGTACGCTCGCAAAAATGGACCAGCAAGTCCAGAAGCTGACGACCAAGGGGCAGGCGACGCGGCAGCGCATCATCGAAGGGGCGGCCGCCGAGATCCGCGACCGCGGGGTGGCCGCCACCACGCTCGACGATATTCGAGCTCGCACCCAAACCTCCAAAAGCCAGCTGTTCCATTACTTCCCGGACGGCAAGGAGCAGCTGCTGCTCGCCGTCGCCGAGCATGAGGCGCAGACGGTCCTCGACGATCAGCAGCCATATCTCGGCGAGTTGACCTCGTGGGCGGCATGGCAGCGGTGGCGCGACGCCGTCGTCGACCGGTATCGCAGGCAGGGCCAACACTGCCCGCTCGGCATGCTGATGTCCGAGATCGGCCGCAGCACGCCGGGCGCTCAGGCGGTGACGAAGGCACTCATGCGCCAGTGGCACGACGAGATCGCGGCAGGCGTGCGGCAGATGCAATCACAGGACAAGGTCAACGCCAGGCTGGACGCCGACCGGGTGGCCGCCGCGCTGCTCGCAGGAATCCAGGGCGGGGTCGGCGTGATGCTGGCGACCGGCGATCTGGGTTATCTCGAGGCCGCCCTCGACGTCGGAATATCGTCGTTGCGCGAAGCGGATTAGGCGGCCCCGGTGGCCATGTGCCGCTTACCCCACGTGCACATGGCCTCGGTCACCGGCCGCAGCGACTCGCCGTATTCGGTCAGCGAGTACTCGACCCGCGGCGGCACTTCGGCGAACACCTCGCGGCGCACGATGCCATCGGTCTCCAGTTCGCGCAGTTGACGGGTCAACACGCGGTCGCTGATTCCCCTCGTCTTGCGCTTGAGTTCGGCGAAGCGATGCGGCCCGGTGTGCATCATGTGAAAGATCAGCACGGCCTTCCATTTGCCGCCGATGACCTCGAGCGTGGCCTCCACCGGACAGTTGAACTGATCGTCCATACCCACCTCCCGGTCAGTAGCTCACCTCAAAGTGCGTACTTATCGGTGTCCGCCCTCGGCCGTAGCGTAGCCCCAATGAAGATCGCAATCATCGGAGCAGGCAACGTCGGTCGCGCGCTCGGCGGGGCATGGAGCGCAGACCACGACATCACTTACGGCGTCCGCTCCCCAGACGACGGCAAGTACGCCGACCTCGACACGCCTGTTTCGACCAACGACGCGGCCGCGGCCGCCAGCGACGTCGTCGTGCTGTGCACGCCGTGGCAGGGCACCGAGGAAGCGGTCAAGGCATGCGGCGACCTCACGGGCAAGGTGCTCATCGACTGCACCAACCCGTTGACCCCCGACTTTTCCGCATTGGAGGTCGGGCACACCACATCGGGCGCCGAGCAGGTCGCGGCGTGGGCCCCTGGCGCTCGTGTGTGCAAGGCGATGAACCAGATCGGTGCCCCGATGATGGATCACCCTCAATTGCCAAGCGCGCCGGTCATGTTCGTCTGCGGTGACGACGACGCGGCCAAGCAAGCCACCGCCGAGTTGGTTACGCAGTTGGGCTTCGAGACGGTCGACGCGGGCGACCTCACACTGGCTCGACTGCTCGAGCCGTACGCGTTGGTGTGGATCCACCTTGCGTTGCGCCGCGGCTTCGGCACGAATTGGGCCTTCGGGTTACTGCGCGGGACCTAGCGCGCGTTCCAGCCGATCGACATAGGCGCCGATGTCGCCGATCGCCGATGCTGCGGCGTGCACACTGATCGCGACGGTGTCGCCGATGCCGTGTACGCCGTGCGTCAGGCCCATCATCGGCGAGAGCCCCGGATAGCCCGCGGTCAACACCACCGGCATCTCACCGAAATGCAGGTCGGCCGGTCCTCTGTTGACGCTGGAGACGACCGTGTTACCCGTGACGGTCGGCGATCGCACCGTCGGATCGAATTGCTTGACACCCCAACGTAATAGGAGTGCAGGTACCGCTGCGGATGCTCTACTGGCAGCCAGCATCGCCGGATGCCCGGCCCTGCGACGGCGGTCGGCCAGATCGCCGACAATCCGGGCGGTACGCGCGTCGATGTCCAGCTGGGGATACAGTCCGATGCCGACGTTGCCGAAGTGGTTGTTCGCCTTGCGGACACCGGTTTTCGCCATCGGCACCTCGGCGCCCAGCGTCGACGGGTCATCCCCTAGCTCCTCCAGGTGCCCCGCCAGCGCGGTGGACACCGCCACCAGTACGCCGACCGTTACGGTCGGGCCTACCAGGCTGGCGCGCTTCCTGACCACAGTGCGGACACTCCGCAGACCGTCAGGTGGTGTGTTGCAATGCAGTATTGGTCGCGGATTCGCCTGCGGTGGAACGAGTCCCGCCTCGGTATCGTGTACCAGCTGCTGATGCGCCCGGGCGGCCCGAATGCTGCGCCACGGCAGCGCTGCGCCGCGAAATGGCGGTGGTGCCGGCACCGGCGGTACCGGTTTCGCGCGGCCGAACAGCCACGCCGCCAGCGCCGACGAGCGGATGCCGTCGCCGAGCGCATGAGCGGCCTGCAGCACCGCCACAGTCCCAACGCCGCTGCCGGGTATCCCTTCGACAGGTGTGAACACATGCAGTCGCCACGCCATCTCGCAAGGGTCGAGTTGGTGCTCGGCCAACCCCGCCACGGCGGCAAGGCAACCCGGCCAGCTGTTGTCGGCGAGATCGTGCACAACGAACTGATCGGGCCCGATGTGGTCGGTCACCCACGCGGGATAGCGCAGCGGATTGCGGTCTTCGATGCGAAGCCGCAACTCGGGGCATGCCCACGCCCGCCCGCGTATCACGTCCACCGTCCGGCCGGGTTCGGAGACCTCGCCCGCGAACGCGTAAAGCAGGAACGAATCGTTGGGAATCTTGGCCGACATCCAATACGTTTGCGCATCGACCGCCGAGAGCCGACGGACCATCATGTCTAGAGGCTATTGTCTGGCCCATGCTTCCGCCTATAAGCGCCGACAGCGCCGTCATAGTCACCGGTGCGTCGTCGGGTATCGGCGAGGAGATCGCCCGTGAATTCGCGCGCCGCGGTTACCGATTGGTTCTGGTGGCCCGCAGGGCCGACCGACTGCGCGGCATCGCCGAGGAACTAGGCGGACGCGCCCATGTTTTGCCGGTCGATCTGTCGAGCCGTGGTGAGCGGGCGACGCTGCCCGATCAGGTGGCCGCGCTGGGGCTGGTGGCAGAAGTCGTGGTCAACAACGCGGGGCTCGCGACGCTTGGCCCGATCGCCGAATCCGACGCCGAAGCCGAACTCAATCTGGTCGAGGTCGATGTCGCCGCGGTGGTGGACCTCTGCTGTCGGTTCGTCCCCGCAATGGTGAAGCGGGGACGCGGAGCGGTGCTCAACGTCGCATCGGTCGGCGCGTTCGGCCCCGTTCCGGGCCAGGCCTCCTACGGCGCGGCCAAGGCGTTCGTGCTGTCCTACACGCAGGCGCTACGAGAAGAATTGCGCGGCACGGGCGTCACCGCCAGCGCCTTGTGCCCTGGGCCGGTGTACACCGGGTTTCTCGAGTCGTACGGCATCGCGGACGAGGAGACCGAGAAGACGCTGCCGAAGTTCCTCTGGCAGCAGCCCGACGCGGTGGCCAGGGACGCGGTCAAGGGTCTCGCGGCGGGCAAGGGTGTGATCATCCCCGGTGCGGCCAACCGGATCGCGGCGGTGATCAACCACCACTCACCGCGGGGGCTGCTGACTCGACTGGTCGCGCGCAACCATCCGGGACTGAAGAAGTAAAAGGCCGCGAGACTGCGGGGAGATCGCGATTTTGCGTTCAGACGCAATCTGGCCGCAGTTTCGCGGGAGGTTGAAGTCCTAGCTCGCCTGCCCGACGAAGTCGACGATGCGACTTGCAACCACCTCGGGCTGATCGAGCTGAAGGAAGTGCCCGCCATCCTCGACGAGCACGACCTCGCTCTCGTCGGGCAACACCCGCTCGATCCACGGCGTGTAGTCCTCGGAGCAGCCGTCGTCGGTGCCGTGCAGATACAGCGTCGGCAGCCGCGGCGCCTCCAGCCAGCGCTTGTTGAGCTCCGCGTACTGCGCAGGCGGCCGGGTGCCGCGGATGGTCGCGCGATAGAACTGCAGTGCGGCACGCCACCGCTCGGGTGCACCGATCGCGTCCTCGACGTAGTGCAGATCCTGGTCGGCGCGATAGCCCGGTGACCACCTCCGCCACAGCCGCGGTATCACCCACGACGCGGAACGCTCTGGCAGCCAAGGCAATTGGAAGTACGCAATATACCAGCTGAGAAGCAGCTGACGCGGCAGCTTCGCGGCCAACCGGGCCGCTTGTGGCACCCGACCCAACGGCCGGAACGCGGCGCTGAACGGCACCGACATGATCACCGCCTTGGTGAACGGGCTATCCGGCATCGCCGCAAGCCCGGCGCCGGCGATTGCTCCCCAGTCGTGACCGATGCACACGTCGCGCCCGGTCGGCCCCGCGGCCTGCAGTACGCGCAGCGCGTCATCCATGTACGCGCCGACGTGGTAGCTGCCATCCGACGGCAGCGAGGATGGCGCGTAGCCGCGCATGAACGGCGCCACCACCCGCCAGCCCGCGTCCACCAGAGCCGGCGCAACCTTGCGCCACCCGTACGCGGTATCTGGAAAACCGTGCAGGCACAACGCTATCGGAGCGTCCGCCGGACCCCACGTCAACGCGCGCAACTGCACGGTCGGCGCCGCCACGTCGAGCCACTGAGGTTGCATCACCGCTACACCGGGTCGAACTTGGAGATCAGCCAGCGATCACCGACCTTGTCCATCGTCACCCGCACACTCGAGGCGGTATCGGTCGGCGCGTCCTGACCGACGATCACCGTCTGGTTGACGAACACCAGCACCACGGCGTGGCGCGGATTGGCCGACACCGACGCAGCCGCCGGAACCGTTGCCACCGCGGAGATCTGCTTCTGCTTGGCGCCCGGGATCACCACGTCGTTGGTCAGCGACGTGTACGAGTCGCGGAAATCTCCGGTCAACAAATCGCGTGCCGCGTGGAGTTGCTGCTCCACCGTGTCAGGCTTGTAGGACAACAGCGCGACCGTGCTGTCCTTGGCTGCTTTCAGCGACTCATCGCGCGCCGACTCGTCGTTGCGCACCGAATTGTCCATCCACTTCAGGTATCCCGCGCCCAGCGCAAGCAGCAGCGCTATTGCAGGCAGTACACCGAAGGCGAACACCCGCGCCCATTGGATCTTCCGCTTGGGCTTGTCCGGTTCGGCGGTTTCCGTTGACTCATCGACATTTTCGGCGTCGTCGGGCGTGTCCGCCTCGGCGACCGCATCCTCGACCTGCTCGGTATCCGTATCGGAAGGCACAGTGGTCTCTTCTTCTGTGGTCTGGTCTTGGCTGGGGTTACTCACGGCACGAACTCCACGTTGGCCACCTTGGCCTCATCACCGACCTTCTGCACCGTGAGGCGCATGCGCCACGCGCGCGGCGCCTGTTCGGGCGCACCGGCATTGGAGGTCTTGACCATCACCGCAACCAGCACCTGAGCACCGTTGGCGGTGATGGATTGCGGCTCGAGGCCCGCCTCGGCGATGGTGCCGACCGATTTGGACTGCGCCTGCTTGACGACCTCCATGAACGGCTGAGCGCGCTTCTGGAAGTCGTCGTAGAAGGTGCCGGTCGCAGAGTCGAGGATGCGCTGCACATCCGCGTCCGCGTGCTGCCAGTCGATGGACGTCAGGTTCAACGCACCCTGCCTGCCGACCGACAGGAACAGCTTCTGTTGCTCATCGGCCTGATGCGACTGATAGGCGCGATAGCCCAACCAACCCGTCAAGCCCGCCAGTGCGACCACCAGAACCAGTCCCGTGATCACCGCCAGCCGCACATGCGACATCCGCGACTTGGCCGACACGGCTTCCTCGTAGTCAGCGGCTTCGTCGGCTTCCTCGTCCGAAGCGTCGTCGTCGGCTTCGTCCGTCTCCGTCGCGTCCGAGACTTCGCTACCGCTCGATTCGGGCTCGGCGACGCTCGTCGCCTCATCGGTGGCTGTCGACTCGGTCAGCTCCCCTTCGGGGGCAGCAGCATCGTCTGCCATGTTTGCTCCTCTTTGGCACCGTCGGCCAGGTTGGACTGTGTGTACACATGTCCGTCCGGTCCAACGTACGTGCCGTTGGCTGGGTCGTATTCGGCGGCCGCTATTGGCGGTGGCGTCGGACCCGGCGGCGGAGCTGCTTGCGCAGGTGGCGAACCCGGCGGCAGCTGCGGAACGGCCTGACCGGACAACGTTGCGTTGGGGTCGCCCTTCCAGTTGTAGCCGTCGTTGAGCGGCACGTAGTGCTCATTGCTTTCGCACATCTGCCACGTCGGCGCGCGTTTGCCGGGCACGGTGATGCAGGGCAGGTTCCTGGCCCCGCGCACGTTGAACGGCGCGTCCTGAGGAACCCGGCAATACACATCACCCGCCGGCCTGTCGGGGTAGTCCTGGAAGGTGGGCACCCGCTGCTGCTGAGCGGGCAGGAAGCCGGTGGTGCACGGCGGCGGAATCTGCTGCGGCGGCAGCGGGATGGGCGCCGGAAACGCCGGGATCATCAGGTTGAGGTTGAAGGTCAGGGCGTCACCCATGTAGTCCTGTTTGGTGTTGCGCTTGTGCACGCCGACGGCCTGCGTGACCGCGGTGCCCTGCGGCAGCAGCACCAGCAGCTGCTCGAGACTCGGCTGATACGTGACGGCCACGTCGCCGAGGCTGACCAGGTTGGCCAACACGATCGGCAATGTCGGCTGCAGCCGATCGAACAGCGCCCGCACCTCGTCAGCGGCGCCAGGGCCCCTTTCCAGGATCCCCGCCACGGCTTGGTCCTGGCTCTGCAGCTGACCGGTGATGCTGGCCAGGTTCGATGCCCAGGCCTGGATCGAGGGCGCGGTGTCCGTCTGCGAGTCCAGCACGGGCTTGGACTGATCGATCAGTGTCGTCAGGGGGTCGAGATTCTTGCGCGCGTCGATGGCCAGCGTGGTGCTGCCGTTGACCAACCGGCGCAGCTCGGGACCGAGTCCGCCAACCGCGACATACGCCTCATCGACGACCGTTTTCAGGTTCTCCTGCGGAATCGCTTGCAAGCCACGGGTGGTGTCGGCCAAGACCTTGTTGATGTCCGTCGGCACCGTCGTGCGGTTCGCAGCGATCACGTCGCCGTCCTTCAACGACGGTCCGCTACCGCTTTGTGGGACCAGTTGGACGAACTGCTCACCCACCGACGAGACGCTGTGCACTTCGGCTTTGAGGTCGGCGGGGATCTTGACGTTGGAGTCCAGCGAAAGGACCGCCTGCACACCGGTATCGGTCAGGTGGACGCTGTCCACGACGCCGACCTGCGCGCCGCGGTAAGTGACGTTGCTTCGCGGATACAGGCCGCCGGTCTCTGGCAGGTTCAGCTTCACGGTGTACTGCCCGATGCCGGCCATGTCCTGCACCCGCATGTAGCCGAACAGCATGACCGCGAGGGCCGTCGTCGCGATCAGGGCGAAGACGGCCATCTGGATCAGGATGCGCCTCGTCAGAATCATGTCAGGGCCCCTGATCGAATCGATACGGAGCGACGAGCGGGTTGCCGGCGGTGCCAGGGCCGCCCGCGTTGCACGGGCTCGGGAACTGGCCGATGGTGCGACCCCACTGCAGCTCGAGCCAGGTCAGATCGCATTCCCACCGGGATCCGGTGAAGATGCCCTGATCGATTCGGCTCAGCGTCAAGTCGAGGATCAACGTCAGGTTCGCGTAGTCGCCGCGCATCCAGTTGGTCAGCGTCTCCTTGGGGAACGGGAAGGTGGGCAGGAAACTCAGCGCACGCGTCAGCGCAGGGCCGGCGTCGGCCAGTGATTGCACCACCGGGCCAAGGTCTTTGAGCTCTTGGACGAGTGCATCCTTGGTCTGGTTGACCGAGTCGGCGGCCAGCGCGCTGAACTTGCCCAGTTGCGCGAGCGCGTCCGAGAGGTTGTTGCGCTGATCCCTGAGGACCGCAAGCGCGTCGGGGATGGTCTTCAATGCCTTGTCCACCACGGGTTTCTGCGCCGCGAACTGACCGACCAGGTTGTTCAGGCTCTCGCTGGCCGCGATGATGTCGTGCTTTTGGTCGTCGAGGTAACCGATCGCCTTGTCGAGCTGCTCGATCAGGCTGCGCAGGTCGTCCTCACGCCCGGTGAAGGCGACGCTCAATGCCTCGGTGATGTCTTGAATGTTGCCGATACCACCGCCGTTGAGCAGCAACGCAATCGCGGACAAGGTCTGTTCGGTGCTCGGATACTTACCAGACGCGGCAAGCGGGATCAGCGAGCCCTCATGCAGTTTGCCTTGCGGTGGCGCATCTTTCGGCGGCGCCAGCTCGATGTGCAGCGACCCCAGCAGGCTGGTCTGGCCAAGCGTGGCCGTCGCATTGGCCGGCAGCTCGACATTGCGGTTGAGCTGCATCGTGACCAGCGCATGCCAGCCCTGCCGCTCGATCTTGGTGACCGTGCCGACGTTCACGTCGCCGACGCGCACGCGCGAGTTCTGCTCGATGTTGTCCACATCGGGCATCTGGGCCTGGATGGTGTACGCACCCGGGCCCACGCCCTCCACGCCGGGCAGCGGCACTGAGTTCAGCCCGCGCCAGTTGCTGCAGCCCGCCAATGCGACGGCGAGCACCAGCGTGCCCATCGCGACGCGTATCCACTTGGTGCGCATCATGATCCGGCTCCCGGCGGCACCATCATGCCCTGCAGGCCATCAGCGGGGTTGGGCGTGACTGGGGCCTCCGCAGCAAGCGGGGGGCCAGGAGGCGGCGGTGGGACGCCTTCGTTCGACTGCGGCGCCGGACCCGGCGACGGTTGCGGCGGAATGTAATCCGGGCGCATCCAGTCCTCGCTATAGGTCAACTCATTCGGCCGCGTCGTGGCACCAACGAAGACGTTCGACGCGAGCGGCAGGAAGTTGTATTGCCGATTCTTCATGATCGGCGCCAGGTACTGCACGCACAGCTTCGCCGACTGCTCGGCGCCCAGCCGAGAGGCTGCCTGAATAGCGCCGCACAGGAAGGAAATCGGGTTGGCGAAGTTGTTGATCATCGGCACGCTGCTCACCGCGCCCTGGGCGGGTTGCCAGATGTTCACGTAGTTCTGCAACGTGTTGGGCGCCACGTGCAGGAACTGCTTGACGTCGGAAAGGCTGTCGTTCAACGCCTGAGTCACCCCGGCCAACTTGTCCGACGTGGTGCCAAGGGCTTCGCGGTTGTCGGCGACGAACTGCTGAACCTCTGGCACGACGGCGTTGAGATCCTTTACCGCGTTGGCAACTTCGTTCGGGTCGTCAGCGAGCAGGCCGGTCACCGAAGCCAGATTCTGGTTGAGCTGACGCATCAGGTTGGTGCTGTCCTGAAGTGCCGACACCAAAATCGCCAGGTTCTTGATCGTCGAGAAGATGTCGGTGCTGTGATCACCGAGCGCCGAAAACGCTTGTGAGAGTTTGATGATGGTGTCGCGGATGTTGGCACCCTGGCCGCGCAGGTTGTCGGCCGTGGTGTTGATGAAGGAGCCCAGCGGGGCGACGCCGCCCGGCTCGGTCGGCTGTAGCGAGGTGGCCAGTTTCTCCAACTGTGCTCGCACCTGATCCCATTCGACCGGAACCGCGGTGCGCTCCCGCGGGATGACCGCGTTGTCCTTCATCACCGGGCCGGTGGTGTAGACGGGGGTGAGCTGGATGGCTCGCGCGGTCACCAACGTCGGCGACAGGATCGCGGCCTTCGCATCGGCGGGCACCTTGTACTTGCTGTCGTACCAGAATGAGATCTTCACCCGCTCGGGCTGCGGCTGGATCTCGGTGATCTTGCCGACGTTCACACCCAGGATGCGGACGTCGTCGCCGACGTAGATGCCGTTGCTGTTCTCAAAGTACGCAACGGCATTCGTGCGGTTGATGGTGTCACTGGTCCGGAACAGCACGACCACGCCTGCGACCAGCAGCACCACGAGGCCGACGGCGACCCAGCTCCTGCGAACGTGGCTCATTGTCCAGCCTCCCCGGGCGCGGGCACCATGACCGGGCTGGGCGTCGGAAGGGCCGTGGAATCCAGCCCGGGCGGCGGCAGCGCGGGCGGCCCCGGCGGCGGACCGCCTGGCGGCGGCGCAGGCGGCGGCTCGCGGTACGGGTAGCACCCCGTAGGTCCGGGCAGCGGCAGGCCGGGCGGACCGCAGCCCTGATCGCCGGGGTTGCCGGTGATCGCATCGGGAATGGTCAGACGCGGCTCCCCGCCCTGCCCTGTGCGTGGGAACGGCACCGGCAGCGCTGGCGTCCCCGGCTGGCCGACCTGTGGATCGGACAGTTCCGAAGGCAGCTTCACGTTGGGATCCAGGCCCAGATCGGAGAACGCGACATCGATGAACGGCTGCAGGAACTGGCCCGGCAGCAGGTTGGCGACGTAGGTCTTGAAGAAGGGTCCGGAGGCAACGGATTCACCAAGCGACATCGAGTATTCGGTGAGCAGGTGAAGCGACCTCTGCAGCCGTTCCTTACGGTTGTCCAACATCGTCAACACGCCGTTGAGTTTGTCGAGCGCGGGTTTCATGGTGGCCTTGTTCTCGCCGATGAAACCCTGCAGCTGCTGCGACAGCGCCGAGATGTTTCCAGCGATCTGATCCACTGCAGCACTTTGACTTTGGAGCTCGGCCAGCAGCGCGTTGGTATTGCCGATCAGGCTGACCACCTGGTTGCTGCGCTCGGCCAGCACGGTCGTCGCCTTGTCGGCGTTGGTCAACAGGCCACGCAACTGGGCGTCGCGCTCGTTGAGCGTTTGCGAGAACCGTGACACGCCCTCGATCGCGATCTTCAGTTCGGGCGGGGTGTCGGCGAACGTCTCCGAGAGGACTCGCAGCGAGTCCGACAGCTGGTTGGTGTTCAAACCGCTGATCGTGGTTGCCAATTCGCCGAGCGCGTCGGGCAATTGATACGGCGACGTGGTGCGGTCGAGGGGAATCGTGCCGTCCTGTCGACCGTCGCCGCGCGACGTGATTTCCAGGATCTTCGTGCCGAGCAGACCCTTCGTCTTGATCGCCGCCTCGGTGCGATCACCGAGCCGGATGGTCTTGTCGACGGTGAATTTGATCAGTACCCGTGTCCCGTCGAGCTCGATGGACTGCACCTTGCCCACCTGGAAACCCGAAACCTGAACGGCCGCATCGTTCATCAGCCCGCCTGCCTCGGCGAAGTAGGCCGAGTACTCCTTGGTCTGGTTGATGAACGGCAGCTTGTCGTAATTGATCGCGCCCAAGATGATGGCGATGGTGATACCGATGCCGATGGCACCGATGACGAACTGGTTGCGATCGGAGAAGGGCTTCATCGCGGCGCGCACCTCCCGGTGCTCTGGCCCGCGACCTTGACGTACACCGGCTGGCCCCCCTTGCCGTTGAGCTTCAGCACGACGTCACACAGGTAGAAGCTGAAGAAATCACCGTAAATGCCTTGCCGCGCAAGCGCTTGGTAAGCATCCGGCAGGGTGTTGAGCAGGTTGTCGAAATAGTCATGGTCGGCGACGACAATCCCGGCGGCGCGATCGGTTTCGCGGATCGTCTTCGCGAACGGCGGACGGGCCTGTGACAACAGATCCGTGATGCTTGCGGCGGCGGCGTTGGTGTAGGCCAGGCCGTTGCTGATGTCCTGTTTGCGTGACGCGAGACCCTCCACCAGTCCGGAGAGCGCGTCGACAGCCTTCGCGAACTGGTCGCTTTGGTCGCCGAGCGAGCCGAGCACGGTGTTGAGGTTGACGATGACCTGCCCGATCAGCTGGTCGCGGTCGGCCAGCGTGCTCGTCAGCGCCGCGGTCTGTGACAGGAACGAGTTGATCGTCCCGCCCTGCCCCTGCAGCGCGGCAATCAGCTGGCCGGACAACGCATTCACCTGGTCCGGGTCCAGCGCCCGGAACAGCGGCCGGAACCCGCCGATGAGCGCATCCAGATCGAGCGCCGGCGAGGTGCGGGCCAGCGGAATGGTGTCGCCGGGGTTGAGCTTCTTGGTGCCGCCGACACCCTCCTCCAATGCCAGGTACCGGCCACCGATCAGGTCGTCGTATCGGATGACCGCTCTGCTGCCCTCGGTCAGCACCACCGAATCGTCGGCGGTGAACTCCACTAATGCCGTCGTATCAGGTTGGATGGCAACCTTTTTCACCTGGCCGACCTCAACACCCGCGATGCGGACGAAATCGTTGGTCTCCAGGCCGGTCACACTGGTGAAAGCGGCCCGATAGGTGTGGGCCTTTTCGCCGAAGCGCAACTGCCCGAACACCGCGTACAGCCCGAACACGCCCAGCAGACACACAGTCAGAAAGATAGCGAGGCGCACCACCGTGGCTCGCAAGTTCTCTCTCATGACTGGTTTGCCTTTCGGGACGTTGGGACGGGACGGTTAGGGCGACGGGGCCGCGAATTCCGGAAGAGGAACGGGCGGCAACGGTGTCGGTTGCATATGCGCGGGCTCCTGCACAACGAACGGTTCCGAACC
>Ga0070665_100001974_pt1 | contig 23065 bp, 20 predicted proteins | sample KBSS13metaG_FD_65862 | JGI IMG/M metagenome (GOLD analysis project Ga0070665, IMG submission 65862) | Switchgrass rhizosphere microbial communities from Kellogg Biological Station, Michigan, USA - KBS S1-3 metaG | ecosystem: Host-associated > Plants > Roots > Rhizosphere > Soil ... | reverse complement strand
GACGGGATGTACAAGTCCACCGACGCCGGCAAAACCTGGCAGCATCTCGGGCTGCGCGACAGCCAGATGATCGCCGGCATCGCCGTCGATCCGAGCAACGCGGATCGCCTCTTCGTCGCCGTCCTCGGTCACCCGTATGGTCCCAACCCCGAACGCGGAGTGTTCCGATCGACCGACGGCGGCCGCAGCTTCGAGAAAGTGCTGTTCAAGGACGATTACACCAGCGCGAACGAAGTCCTCCTCGACCCGCGCGACCCTCGTGTGCTGTATGCGACCCTCTGGTCGCAGCAACAGAGCTTCATCGAAGGCCAGGGATTCGGCAACGCAGGAATGGGCATTTTCAAGTCGACGGATGGCGGAACGACCTGGAGCCAGCTGTCCGAAGGACTTCCCCCGATTCTGCAGGCGAACATCGCGATCGCGCCGAGCGACCCGGGCATTCTCTACGCGGCGGTCGCCCCTGCGCAGGGCCCGATTGGTTTCTACAAATCGACCGATGGCGGCGCGCACTGGTTCCAGGCGATTCGCGGATCCGGGGCGCCTGCGGGGCTGGCGCAGGACATGCGCCCGCTGGCGCGCATCGGCGGCGGTGATCTTCCGACCGTCACCGTCGATCCCAAGGACGCCAACGTCGTCTACACCGCATCCACCGTCATGTGGCGGACGCTGGACGGCGGGCTCACGTGGAGCGCCGTGCGCGGCGCTCCCGGCGGCGACGACTATCAACGCATCTGGATCAACCCCAACGACACGCAGATCATCCTGGTCGTCTCCGATCAGGGCGCCGTCGTTTCGGCCAATCGCGGGCAGAGCTGGAGCAACTGGTACAACCAGAACACGGCGGCGATGTATCACGTCACCACCGACAATGCGTTTCCCTATCGCGTCTGCTCCGGCCAGCAGGATTCCGGCAGCGCGTGCGTCCAGAGCCGATCGGACGACGGCCGAATCACGTTCCACGACTGGCATCCGGTGAACATCCAGGAGTACGGCATGGCGGCGCCGGATCCGTCCAACCCGGATCTCGTCTTCGGCAGCCAGCGGACCAACGTGTCCCGCTACGATCGGCGCACCGGCCAGACCACGCTCGTCGGTCCCGACATGTCGGGCACGCTGCCGGGCGGCGGCGCGATGAACCGCAACGTGCGGACCATGCCGCTCCACTTCTCGCCCGTGGACGGACGCACGATGTTCTACGCGTCCAACGTGGTGTGGAAGAGCATCGACCACGGCCACTCGTGGTCGCGCATCTCGCCCGATCTGACGCGCCAGACCTGGGCCGTCCCCGCCAACGCCGGCAAGTACGCGAGCACCGTGAAGCCGGCGCCACTCGGCAGCATCACGGCCCTCAGTGCGAGCCCGCGCTCGATCGCGATCATCTGGGCGGGGACCGACGACGGCAACATCCAGGTGACGCAGGACGGCGGAGCCACGTGGACCAATGTGACACCGCCTTCGATCAAACCGTGGACGCGCATTTTCAACATCGAGGCCGGGCACTTCGATCCGCTGGTCGCGTATGCAGCTGCCAACACGCTGCGCCTCGACGAAATCGCCCCGCATTTCTACCGCACGCGCGACGGCGGCAAGACCTGGAGCGAGATCAACACCGGGATCGCGGGCGACGCCGTCGCAAATACGATCCGCGAAGATCCCCGGCAGCCCGGGCTGCTCTTCGCCGGCACCGACACGCAGGTCTGGGTCTCGTTCGACGATGGCGCGCACTGGCAGTCGCTGCGGCACAACATGCCCGCGATCTCGGTTCGCGATCTGCAGATCAAGGACGATGCGAAGTGCCGCTGCGCGGATCTGATCGCGGGCACGCACGGGCGAGGCTTCTGGATTCTCGACGACCTGACGCCGCTTCGCCAGTCCGCGGCGATCAAGGCGGCAGTTGCGACCAACCAGCCGTACCTGGTCAAACCTGGACCGGCCGTGCGCGTGCGCTTCTCCGGCAACGATCCGACGCCGTGGCCGCCCGAGCTTCCGGCAGGTGAGAGCGCGCCGCCGGGTGCGCTCATCGACTACTACCTGCCTCACGACGCGAGAGGCGAGGTCAAACTCGAGATCGTCGACGCCGGCGGCAGGGTCGTCCGTTCGTACTCGAGCAGCGAACCGGTCTTCGATCCCGATCCGGGCAAGGACCCGGCGGCCTACGACGCCTTGTGCCGCAAGACGCCAACCGCGGCGTATTGCGGGCTTCCCCTCTACTGGCCCGCGCCGCAGTTCATCGTCTCGCCGAAAGGGGGCATGCACCGTTTCAGCTGGGACCTGAAGTTCGATCCGGTGTCGCCCGCCGATCTGATTCCGGCCGGCGACGAGGAAGCGACGGGAGCCGTGCCGGGCCGCACGTATCCGACCTACAACGTGCCGTGGGTTCCGCCGGGAACCTACACCGTCAGGCTGACGGTGGACGGAGCGACGAAGACGCAGCCGATCGTGGTTCGCCTCGATCCCCGCGTGAAAATCGCACCGGAAGCGCTGACGCAGCTCAGCACGCTCAGCGCCGGGCTGTACTGGGAGGCGGTGGCCGCGCATCGCGCCTTCAACGAAGCACACGCGCTGGCGGCGACGCTTGATACGCGATCGGGCGCGGCGGTGGACGCGCTGAAAGGCGAACTTGAAGCGTTGGCGCCGACGGGGCTGCAACGAAACATGCGGCTGCTGCGCCGACGAAACGGGGCACCGGCGACGCCGTCATTGGAAGCGGTGAGCAACGCGCTTCAAGCGGCGGCCATGGCGATGCAGGCCGCCGAAGTCGCACCCACGGCGACGCAGCTTGCCGCCGCCGCAACGGCTCGAGCGCAGGCGCAGCGCGTCATGGCGCGCTGGACGGCCGCGAAGGCAAAGGCGGCCGCGCTGCCGCGGTGACGAGCCGCTTCCGTCGGGCGTGAGAATTTTCCAAACGGCCGTCGCATCCGCGAGAAAGTAGAATCACCAGGTGGCGGATACAGATGTTTTCACCACGCAGGTGCCCGACGGGGACTTCGTGGTGATCGAGCGGGAAACAAAATGGATCGTGCGCCGTATGCTGGGCGACGGCGCGAGTCAGACCACGTGGGCCTTCGAAGGCGGCCAGGCCCCCGCCGTTGCACAGGCGCTGATCTTTGCGCGCCACGATCGCACCGCGGCCTGGGTGCGCCTCGAGGATCGGCGCTACCGGCTGATCGAGAGCTTTCGGCGCGAACCGAACTGAAGGGCTTGCGGCTAGACCCCGGTTTCCGCCTGAACGACCGGACGCTGGGTCTCCATGGGCGCAGTCCTGTGCAGTAACGTGACGACCGCCCCAAGGACGGCACGTGCGGTCCAGATCGGAAGAACGCAGCAAAGGACGAGCGCTGTCACACCTACGATGAGCGGCACCATCGGTACTCCCGATTTCATATCGGCCGCTCGCGGCGTCGGGACCAGTAGGCGATCGTGACGTGTCCTTCCTGCGGCGCGTCGATGACGACGAAGACCCTCGAAGGCCACCTCGGCACGACGGTTACCATCGACCTCTGCCTTTCCTGCCAGGTGTTCTGGTTCGACGACAAGGAGAGCCTCCACCTCGCGCCGCACGCGGTGCTCCGCTTGTTCGGCATCATCGGCGACCGCGCCATGCAACCCAAGCCCCCGGCCGCTGAGCATCCGGCCTGTCCGCGTTGCCAGGTCCGCCTCGCGCTCACGCACGACCGGCAGCGCAACACGCCGTTCCAGTACCTGCGCTGCCTGAAGAATCATGGACGGCTGATTTCGTTCGTCGAATTCCTCAAGGAGAAAGACTTCATCCGTCCGCTGTCACCCGAACAGCTCGCCGACCTTCGCAGCAACGTGCGGACGGTCAACTGCTCGAACTGCGGCGCGGCGATCGATCTGGCCACGAGCTCGTCGTGCGGGCACTGCGGCTCGCCGCTGTCGATGCTGGACATGAAAGAGGCGGGCGCGGTCGTCGCCGCCCTTCGCGACGCCGATTCAGCCGGCCGGCCGATCGATCCCGCGTTGCCGCTGCGGCTGGAACAGGCGCGCCGCGAGGTCGAGGCGTCGTTTGCCAGCTTCCAGCGTGACCGCGGATGGCTCGGCGATGCCGCCAGCGGCGGGTTGATCAATGCCAGCCTGAGCGCGCTCGCGCGTTGGTTGAAGGATCAGTGACGGGCCGACGCGTAGAGCATGAACAGCAGCAGCACCGCGATCACCAGCAGCGTGACCTTGATCCAGCTGTACGGCCGTGACCCCGCGATCGTGCCGGTGACCCCGTTGACAATCACCTGGTAGGACGTCGCGCCGTACACGTACGTCATCAGCCAGATCGGCGCCAGAATGTGCTTGAAGGTCTGGTCGTGGAACGCCGCGTCGACCGTCAGGTTGCGCTGCGTGTCGCCGGGCACCTGCTGCGCGCACAGCCGCCGCAGCTCGTTGTTCATCGCCTGCCGGCTCCGCTCGGCTGCCGCGACGAGATCGATCTGGTAGCGCTCCACCGTCCATCCGGCGAGGTATCCGGGATCGAAGGGGACGAGCGAACCCGTGGGAAACGGTTCGACGCGGCGCAGCTTGCCGGCGTCCACGCCCACCGACGCGCACACCAGCTCGTCGTCGAAGGCGTGCGAGAGCTCACCCGAGACCGGCGTCCACTGGACTTTCTGCACGCGGCGGTTGCCTTCCGTCACGTAGTAGTACGTCCCTGAATCGGCCGACCATCGAGCGTCGGCGTTCGCGTCGAAGGTCCAGTACGGGAGGTAGATGCCCTTGACCGTGTCGGTCAGCGCCTTCGCGTTCAGGTTGTTGGGCGCGAGCCACTGGCGGCCATACCAGGCGCGAATCAGATCGCGAGCCTGCGACTCGGAGATCTTCAGCGGCAGCAGCGACTCCGGCCGGAAGGGATCCTTGGTTTCTTCGTATGGAACGAGCGCCGTCGACCCGCAGAAGGCGCAGCGCTGGCCGACGACATCTTTATCGAAGACCGATATCGCCTGACAGCTTTGGCAGCGGACGGAGGTTTTCGGCGCCTGCCATCCTCGCGACGAGTCGGGAATGGCGCGGAGGGCGCTGACGAGATCGTGCTCCTCGATGCGGGTGTCGCCGCCGAGCGACGTCAGTTTTGCCGGCGACTCGGTGCCGCAGAACGGACAGATGAGCGCCTGCCTGGCGGGATTCCAGTTCGCCTCGGCGCCGCACGCCGGACAATGGAATTTCTGGCGGGCGGACGCAACCTGGCCTTCGGCTGCGCCCGCGTCGGGTGTGTTCGGTTCGCTCACGATCGAACGAGGATCACTTCAGGAAATCAGCGAGCGCGCTCCTGGTGATGCGCCACTGCGTGCCGATACGCTTGCCTTTGAGATCGCCGGCTTCCAGGCTCGCAATCACGTCCGCTTCGGTCACGCCCAGCGCCTTTGCCGCATCGGCGGGACCGATAGTTTCGGGAATACCCGAAGCGGCGCCGGCCGCGGCCGCGGGGCCTCCGGCCGGCTGCGTGGCCTGCGCCATCACGCCGCCCGGCTGATTGAACATCTGCTGCGCCATGGACATGCCGACGGCCACTTCGGCGCCGATGCCCGCGACGCCGCTGCTGCCCTTCTCCATGCCCTGGGCGAGCTGAAACTTCACGTAGTCGTTCAGGTTGCCGACGGCGGCCATGCTCGAGCGCTTGTCGATCGCCTCCTCGACTTCCGGCGGAACCGAAACATTCTCGATGACGAACGTCGGCATCGCCAGACCGTATTTCTCGCCGAGGGCGGGATTGATGATTGGCAGCAGCGCGTTTCCGAGCTCGCTGTAGCGCGTGGCGACGTCGAGCACCGGCACCTTGGCGGTCGCGAGCGCCTCGCTGAAGACGCTGACCAGGCGCGAGCGCATCACGTCGGCGAACTCGTCGAGCCGGAAGTGGTTGTCGGTTCCGGCAACCTCTTTCAGGAATTTCGGCGCGTCGGTGATCCGGAAGTCGTAGGTCCCGAACGCGCGCACGCGCACGATGCCGAAGTCCTGATCGCGGACCATCACGGGGTTCGACGTTCCCCACTTGTTGCCCGTAAACAGGCGCGTCGTCAGATAGTAGACATCAGCCTTGAACGGCGACTCGAAGCCGTACTTCCATCCTTTGAGCCTCGAGAGGATGGGGATGTTGTCGGTCGTGAGCGTGTGCTTGCCGGGACCGAACAAGTCGCCGTACTGCCCCAGATAGACGAACTGGACGGCCTGCGACTCGCGAACGATCAGCTGCGCCCCGTTCTTGATCTCCTTGTCGTCATCGGGAAAGCGGAACGACAACGTGTCGCGCGAATCGTCGTTCCATTCGATGATCTCGATGAATTGAGAACGGAGGAAATCGGTGAGTCCCATCGGTGTCTCCCTTCAACCCAAGGCGCTCATTTTGCCATGTAACCGGGCCGGCGACCGGCCCGGAGCCATTTCCCTAATGTAGACGGGAATCCAGCCGCGGCGTTCATGCCACGGAAATTCGACGCGATTCCTCGCCGCTGGCTATCGTTGTTCCTTGCGGGGCTTGCGACTCGGTTCGTCCGCGGCCTGCCCCATCGGGGTCATGGTGAGCCTGCCGGTGTTCGGATTGAGCGTCAGCTCGAGACGGCACGTGTGGCAGCGGTATCGATCGCCGGCGCGGGGCTTCGCTTCCAGGTCGCTATGACGGACCCATGTGCCACACGCCGGACAGCGCCACGGCATACGGCTGCGCATTCTACCCGTAAACCACTGTCGATCCGAACAGATGTCGCGATCGAGCAAATCCCGCCTGAATCCGGCGCTGACCTCGCCTGTCCTGGCCGCGCGCTACTCTCGGATCCGGGAGGCGCGGTCATGGTCGAGTTCTGGGGATTGGGAGTGCTGGTAGCGGTATGCCGTTACTTCTTCAACACCGACTGGGAGTTGAAGGTGAAGCGACGGCGGCGCAACAAGAAACAGCATCGGGCCTAGGCGCCCTTTTTTTTGGCGCCATAAGGCGAACAAACAGCGAATATGCTAGGCTCGACGCCTGTGCCCGTTCGTGCGTGCAGCGTCAGCTTCAAGGGTGTTTCGGGGATTCGCCATACCGTGGAAGTCGAAGCCGAGACGCTCTACGAAGCGGCGGTCATCGCGGTCAGCCGGTTCCGGCAGGACATCTGGGGCGAAGCCGTCGCAAGCGGCGCCGTGCTGGAGGTCGAAGTGCGGGAGCCGTCCACGAAGCACTCGCTGACGCTGCAGCAGGTGGAGCGCTGGCTCGCGTCTCCCGGTCCTCCGCACGAGGCGTTCAAGAAGGCCAAGCTGAAAATGCTGCTCGTGAAAGGCTAGTCGAGCGCCTTCGCTGATTCAGTACCGGAGTTCGGATCTCCACGAAATCCACGAAACACACGAAACCATCAATCTCTTTCGTGATTTTCGTGATTTTCGTGGCCGATCCAACAGATGCCGTAGTCCGAGAACCAGTCCCGAAGCAGCGTAAATGCCCACTAGTCCCTGGAAGGTTCCGATCGCAGCTCGAGCCGCTCCAGCGTTCCCGCAAAACGAAACGGAGACACGTAGTCGCCCACCGGCGACGCCGAATCCTCGCCGACGTCGAAGGTCTCGTCGTACGAATAGATGCGAGGTGCCGTGTGCGCCAACCGCGCTTCGGCCGCCTTCACGCCGTTGACGATCAACGTGACGGTCGCGCCTTTCCCTTCGCCGCCGCCGTCGTACGCGAAAAGCAGTTCGATCGTCGACTTGCCCGGCGGCAACGCATCGCGCGCCGCGATCGTGGTCACCTCGCGGCGGAAGTAGTTGTACGTGTAAGTCGGGCGTCCACCTTTGACGAAGAGTGCGTAGCCCGCCGAGAGGCCTCCCTCCGCAACGAGCACGCCGTCCGCGCCGCCGGCCGGGACGTCGATGTAGGCGCTGAAGGTGTGCGTCCGATTCCGTGTGGCCGGCGCGGTCGCGTCGAACAAATGCGTCGCGCCGGAATAGAACGTGTAGAAAGCGCGGCCTCCGGGAGGCGGAGGGTTGCGATGCTCACGTCCCGCAAAGCGCGAGTCAATCGGCAGGACCTTATTCTTCTCCGCTTCGCGGTCGAATTCCTTTTTCAGTCGCTCGAGCGTCTCCGGATGGACGCGGGCCAGATCGTTGGACTCCGCGTAGTCGTGATTGAGATCGTACAGCTCCCATAGCGGCTGAACGGAAGGCGTGCCTGTCGTCCACGGGAGCAGACCGCTCCGGCGAGCGGCTATCCAGCCGCTGTTGTACATCGCCACGTTGCCGTGCATTTCAAAGTACTGCCGCGTGTGATGCTCGGACGCCGAAGGATTCGTCAGCGTGTCGAAGAAGCTCACGCCATCGACGACGAGCTGCTCGACGCCGTTGACCGTACGAGGCTGCGGAATGTGCGCGGCCTGGAGGATCGTGGGGAAGACATCGATGACGTGCGCATACTGAGCGCGCGTGCCTCCCGCGTTGCGGATGTGTGCGGGCCACGAAACAACCATCGGATCGCGCGTGCCGCCCAGATGCGATCCGAATCGCTTGCCCCACTGAAACGGCGTGTTCCCGGCCCAGGCCCATCCCACCGGGTAGTGCGGATTCGACAACGGTCCGCCAATGTCATCGAGGTGTCTCAGCACCTCGTCGGCTGGAGACTGCAGTCCGTTGATCTGCTCCATGAGGTTGTCGGTCCCGTACAACCCGCCCTCGAGGCTGGCGCCGTTGTCGCCGGCGATGTAGATGACGAGCGTGTTGTCGAGCTGACCTGTCTGGCGAAACGCGTCGATCACGCGTCCGACTTCGTGATCGGCTTGAGCCATGAATCCGGCGAACACTTCCATCAACCGCGCGGCCACCTTCTTCTGGCCCGACGTGAGCGAGTCCCAGGACGGTATCTCGGGCGGGCGCGGGGTCAACACGGTGTCGGCGGGAATCACGCCCAGCTTTTTCTGGCGTTCGATCACGAGCGTCCGGTAGGCATCCCAGCCCATGTCGAACGCGCCCTTGAACGGCTCGATCCACTTCGCTGGCGCCTGCAGCGGCGCGTGCGTCGCGCCGGGCGCGAAGTACATGAACACCGGACGGTCGGGCTCGATGGCCTTCTGCTGCAGAATCCAGGCACGCGCGTGGTCGGCTAAATCCTCGGTCAGCGTGAAGTCGCGCTCACGCCCTTCGGGCGGCACCATCATCGTCGGCTTCGTGCCTTCGACGAGCTCCGGGTGCCATTGATCGGTCTCCCCGCCGATAAACCCGTAGAAGTAGTCGAAGCCTTGATGCGTCGGCCAATGATCGAACGGCCCGGCCGGGGTGGTCTCCGGATCGGGAATCAGGTGCCACTTGCCGATGCTGGCGGTCGCGTAGCCGTTCCGGCGCACGATCTCGGACACCATCGCGGCCGAGGCCGGGATGGACGCGTTGTACCCAGGGGACTCGGTGGACCAGTTGGTGATGGTGCCCATTCCCACCGCGTGGTTGTTGCGGCCGGTGAGGAGCGACGCACGGGTCGGCGAGCAGAGCGCCGCCACGTGAAAGCGCGTGAATCTCAATCCACTCGCCGCCAGCGAATCGAGCGTCGGTGTAGGAATCAGTCCTCCGAACGTCCCGGTCTGCCCGTACCCGCTATCGTCCAGCAGGACGAGCAGGACGTTCGGTCTGCCGGCGGACGCCGGCTGCGACGCGGTCGGAGCGGTCATCACCGCGACCAGCGTCGCGGCAAAGAGCCAACCAGCACGGCGAATCGTCTGCAATCGCAATCGAGCGCCTCGTCTCCCCACATTTATAGCGTTTTTCCGCCCCCTCACGTTCACCGCTGAGTCAACCGATGGTATAGACAGGCGACACCTGACATAATCTTTTCGCCTCAGTAGCGCCACGCGCCCGGTTTATGACGTCCGAGCCTATGGACACGATCGGAAAATATCAACTCGTTCGCGTCATTGGCGAAGGGGGCATGGGACGGGTGTATGAGGCGATGGACCCCATCATCGGCCGTCGCGTGGCCGTCAAGACCATTGCCCTCAACTTCGCGACGGATCCGGAAACGCGCGCGCGATTCTTCCGTGAAGCCCAGGCGGCAGGACAGCTCTCCCATCCCAACCTGATCACCATTCACGATATCGGCGAACAGAAGGACATGCCGTACATCGTGATGGAGTATCTCGAGGGCATGGATCTGAGCCGTGCGATCCAGCAGCAGCAGCTGTCGTACGACCGGAAGATGCAGATCATGGTCGATGTCTGCGAGGGGCTCGCGTTCGCGCACGCGCATGAGATCGTGCATCGCGACATCAAGCCCGCGAACATCTTCCTGACCAACCAGGGACGCGTCAAGATTCTGGATTTCGGATTGGCGCGCGGCTCGATGTCGGACGTGACGCGGACGGGCAAGCTGGTGGGAACGCCGAACTACATGGCGCCCGAGCAGATCCGCGGCGACGATATCGACCATCGCGCCGACATCTTCTCCACCGGCGTCGTCTTTTACGAACTGCTCAGCGGCCGCAAGGCATTCGAAGGCGAGTCCATCGCCACGACGATGTACAAGGTGCTGGAGACCCAGCCGGAGCCCGTGCACCTGATCGACGCGCAGTTGCCGGCCACGCTGTCGCAGATCATCGATCGCGCGCTGACGAAAGACCGCTCGGTGCGCTTCCAGACCAGCTCCGAAATGCTCGACGCGATCGTCGAAGCGCACGGCCGCACGAGCCTCGCGGATCGATCGCGACTGCAGACGATGCCGCTGCCGCGGCCGGCCAGGGGGCCGGCCAAATCAACGCCGGCCGCAGAGCGGAGCGGCCGCTCGATGCCGGCGATCTGGATCGGCGCGGCCGCTGTGGTGCTCGCGGCCGTCGCGGGATTTGCCATCTGGAGTCAGCGATCGTCGGCGCCCGAACCGTCGGCGTCCGTTACGCGAGCTGAACCTGCGCCGCCGCCTCCATCGGCTCCGGCTGAGAACCCGGCGCCGTCCGCGGCGGCACCAGCCTCGCCGGCTGCGGCGCCGGTGACTCCGCCGCCGTCACCTGCGCCACCCGCGACCTCGGCCCGTTCGAACCCGGCCGACGCGAGCTCCGCGAAGACGCCCGTCAAGAAGCCCGAGCCGCCGCAGGCCGCTGCGCCAACGAAATCGGCGCTTCCCGCTGCCACGACATCGATCCCGGCGCCGGCGCCGGCTCCTGAAATCAAAGTCGAGCCCGCGGCTCCGCTTCCAGCGGCGACGGCTCCCCCGCCGCCGCAGCCGGTCACGGCGCCCGTTGTGCCGCCGCGTCCCGCAGTGACGCCACCGGCGGCAGCCGCGACGCCGCCCCCGGCCGCGCCGGCGCCCGCACGCGCGGAAGAAACTCCCGAGGCCGCCATCCAGGGAGTTCTTGCGCGGTACCGCAGCGCGCTGGAAGCTCGCGACATCGGGGCGCTGAAGCGCGTGTGGCCCGCGCTGTCCGGACGCCAGGAAGAGGCCATCGCGAACGAGTTTCAGCACGCGCGCGCCATCGCCGCCAGCCTCGACGGCGTGGAGATCCGAACGACAGGAAACGGGGCCACCGTGACGTGCCGTCGCAACTACGCGGTCACGACGGGAGATGGACAAACGCTGAAGACGACGACCACGATGATCATGACGCTTGCGCGGCGCGACGGCGGATGGAACATCGAGACGATTCGTCACGAGGTTATTCGATGATCCGACGCCTGGGAATGATGTGTCTCGTTCTCGCAGCAACCGCACGTATCGCCAGCGCACAGACAACCGTCCAATCCACCAGCCCGAACCTGGCCGAGATGCTTCAGAACATCTACGGACCGCACGGGCTCGTGGTCGACAGCGAAGCCGTCCTGCCGGACGGCTCGACGCACTCCGCGCATTTCAACGGCGCGTTTCAAACCGAGTTCGGCCGGGTGAACGTCGCGCTCGTCCAGCAACTCGGCGCGCTGCCGATTCCTTCGCCGGCGTCGGGGTTCACGTACTCCTTCGACAACTCGACCGGCACCTTTGTCCGATCGACGCAAAGCTTCGGTCCCATCCTCGCCGACCGCGCCGAGACCATCGGCCGCGGACGATTCGCGTACGGCATGGCGCTGCAGCAGTTTTCGTTCGGCTCGTTCGACGGGTTGAGGCTCAGCCACATCCCTGGCGTGTTCACCCACGACGATTTCCAACTCGGCGGCGGGCGGACCGACGTGATCACGACGGACAACTCGATCTCCGCGTCGGTCACCCAGACGACGATGTCGCTGACGTATGGCGCCACGGAGCACCTGGACCTCTCCATCGGCGTGCCCCTCGTGAACACCTCGCTCCACATCGTGTCGAACGCGACGATTCATCGTCTCGGCACGGACACGAATCCGGCGATTCACTTTTTCCGGGATCCTGATGCGCCGGGCACATACGGAGACGAGCGGACGTTCGTCGGGCAAGGCAGCGCTTCCGGACTCGGCGACGTGATCGTGCGCGCGAAAGACACGCTGTTCAAGAACACGCGTGCCGGACTGGCGGTTGGCGTGGAAGGTCGGTTGCCGACGGGGGACGAAGAGAACCTTCTTGGCTCCGGCGCGCTGGGCGTCAAGGTATTCACGGCTGCGTCGGCCATTTACGGACACGTGGCGCCTCACGTGAACGTGGGCTATCAGTGGAACGGCAAGAGCCTTCTGGCAGGAGACGTGGAGACGGGGGTGAAGGGCGATCTCTCCAACGAGCTCACCTACGTACTCGGGGCGGATATCGCCGTGGAGAAGCGGCTGTCGATCGCGCTCGACGTGCTGGGACGCTACTCGTCAAACGCGCAGCGGCTGTCGAGCAGCACCTTCACGGCCAACGTCACACCGCCGCAAACCTTTCAGGACATCGCGTTCAGCGTCGGGTCGTTGAATGTCCTCAGCGGCGCGTTCGGCCTGAAGGCGAACATCGCGGGGACGCTGCTTGCCACGTTCAACCTGGAGTTCAAGCTGAACGACGCGGGCCTTCGAACGAAGGTCACGCCGCTCATCGGGCTGGAATACGGGTTCTGAAGCCATTCGCAGGGCTGAAGCCCTGCGCCACTGGTGCTTTCAAACCAGAAGCCCGCTTGTGGCGCACGGCTTTAGCCGTGCGAAAAGCCAGGCCGAAATCTAGCCGCCGAAGTAGCCGCTCCTCGCCTTCACGGTCGCCGCCGGATGCTTGACCCGGATGTCGAGCCGCCTCCACTCGCGTGAACCGGCGGCCTCGATCGCCAGGACATACTGCTGGCGAAGGCCGTCGACGAGACTCGAGGCGGCAACGACCGTCTCGGTCAGGGTGCTGGCGAACACGAACTGCCCGCCCGTCCACTCCGCGAGATCCCGCAGGTCGGCGGAACCGGATCGCGGACCGCGATCGGCCACCTCCATCATCGCCCGCTGATCGATAGAGGGCACGGTGGCCACGATGTACACGGGCACGTCGATCGAGCTGGCCAACCCCGACACTTCCGACGCGTTCAGCGCGCTGCTCGTGTCGATGCCGTCGGTCAGGACGATGATGGCGCGGTGCGATGCCGAACGGGCGGCAACCTTGCGCGCCGTTGCCGCGGTAGCGTCGTAGAGCGACGTCGTGCCGAACGTGTCGAATTCGTTCAAGCCACCGCGCAGCCTGTTCAGGTCGTTCGTGAAATCCTGCCGCTCGTGAAGCGCCGAGTCGAACGTCAGCAACGCGACTTCGTCCTGGCCGTCGCGCAACTGCGAGAGGATCGAGTCGAAGGCCTGGCGCGCCATCGCCTTCTTTGAGCCCACCCGCATGCTGCCGCTCATGTCCACGACGATGGCGAGGCTGATCGGCGACGCCAGATCCGAGCCGAGCGACAGCACCTGGCGAAGTTGCCCGTTGTCCCGGATCTCGAAATCGCCCGGCGTCAGGCCTCGCATCGGTTTCCCGCGCTTGTCGCGGACCGAGGCCTGGATGGTGACGAGGTCCACGGAACTGCGGAACGTCTGCTGGACCTGTTCGACCGGGGCCTGCATCGCCTGCGCTGCGAAACCCAACGAAAACGCAAGAGAGATCGTGGTGAAAATTCGGCTTGAAGACACACTCATGGCTGGCGGCTTATGTATCGGCACCACATCGTACAGGGTTTAGGGTGCGTCGCGAAACGGCGTGCGAACGCGCGCCACGCGGGCCGATGTGACGTTTCTGATCAGGATTCGACGAAATTGTACTACCGGCGCGGATCGGACGGCGCCGGCATCCCTGCCCTCGCGGCCTTTGATCGGTACATAGCAGCGTCCGCGGTCCGCAGCAGATCGTACGGCCGATCGGCATCGGGACCGTTGATTGCAATTCCGATGCTCGCCGACAACCTGACCTCGCCGTCGTCGATCGCAAACGAGCGGCTGAGGTCACGCTTGATCCGGTCCGCCATGCTCGACGCGTCGTCCGCGTCGATGACCCGCTCGAGGAGGATCGCGAATTCATCGCCGCCCAGCCGCGCGACCGTGTCGCCGGGCCGGACACACCGGCGGAGGCGCCGGGCCGTTTCGACCAGCAGGCGATCGCCGACCAGGTGGCCCAACCGGTCGTTGAACGCTTTGAAGTGATCGAGATCGATGAAGAGAATGGCGATGGACCCGCCGACCTCGCGCGCGTGAATCACGGCGTCTTTGAGGCGATCCATGAAGGCCGATCGGTTCAGCACCTTGGTGAGGCCGTCGTGGGAGGCGCGGAACGCGAGCTGTCGGGCCCTCCGCTTCTGCCGGGTGATATCGCGCAGGAACCCCGTAAACAGCGGGCCGTTCGAGGACGTGCTCTTGATGATCGACAACTCTGCGGGGAACCTGGTTCCGTCCGCTCGCATGCCGAGAACCTCGAGCCGGCGTCCGGTGAAGGTGTCGCGTCCCGACGTGTAGTACTGCTCCATCTGATCGCTGAAGCGTTCGCGGGATGCCTCGGGAATCAGCACGTCGACAACGGGTTGTCCAATGACGTCGGCGGCGCGGTAACCGAACGTCCGCTCCGCTGCCGGGTTGAATTCGACGATGCGGCCGGCGTGATCGACCGTGATCACGCAATCGAGCGCGCCGTGGAGCATGCCGGCCTTACGCGCTTCGCTCTCCTGGATCTGCTGCTCCATCCCCTTTCGGGCCAGGAACTGTCCCACTTGCGCGCCGATCGCGTTGAACATCCACAGCAGATCGTCGTCGGGGCGGCGGACGCTCCGCGAACAGAATTCGAAGACGCCCAGCACCTTGTTGCCCACCGAGATCGGAAACGCGAACGTGCCGTGGAGCCCCTCGGCCGCCGCCGCCCTCAGCCGCGGATAGTCACGCGCTTTCATGACGTCGGAAATCCATTGCGGCGCCGCATACGCCCACACGTGGCCGGGCAGCCATTCACCGGGCTCGAACGTTCGGGCGAGACTGATCTTCTCGAACTCGGGAAAGCGGTTGCCGGGCTGACAGCGGATTTGCGCGCATCGCAGCCGTCGCGCCTCGGTATCCACCGACCACCAGAGCCCGATGTCCCAGTTGAGATCGGCATTGATGACGTCGATGATGCCGCGCGTGGCCTCTTCCGCGGTGGCGGCCTCGGCGAGCACACGAGTGACCGCGTGCTCGGCATTCCGGCGCGACAGTACCGCGCTGCGCTCCGAGATGGTGGCGCCGAGCATGAGCCCGGTTGCGGCGACGACGGCCATGAACACCTGGAGGAGCAGCAGGCCGTCCGCGACGTGGCCGGCGGCGTACGGTCCGAAGCCATGGAGCGTCGCCCAGATGGCAATCGACGAAGCGACAACGTTGGCGGCGGCGGCGCCGGCGGCACCGAACCGGATCGTGGCCACGATGAGAAACGGGAAGATGATGTATTCGAGCGAATAGTACGTGGAGGCGACGGATCGAACCGGTTCCGTGAAAATGGCGGCGCTCGCCAATGCGAGCCCGATCAGCAGCAGCGTCGCCTCGCCGATCCGGCGTTGCATCGCATCGCGCCAGCTGTGCCACGTCAGCAGCGCGGGCACGACGACGAGATCGCCGATGGCCGCTCCAAGCCACCAGTTGAGCCACGACGAACCGAACTCTGTCCAGGGCCGCGCCCCGCTGAGACAGAGGCTCGTCACGCCGACCGTCGCGCTCACAAGCGTACTGGCCGCGGCAGCGAAGACGATCAGACCGATCGCGTGTCGAACGCTGTCGAGGGTTCGATCGAGGCCCGCGAAACGGCGCAGCAGCCGCGCGGCGATGGCGGCTTCCAGCGTGACGCCAGCCGCGATGGCGAACGCCACGAGCGCCGGCTCGCTGCTTGTGCTGTTGGCCAGAAAGGCGCCCACGAGGATGCCGGGCCACAGGTCCGGCCCGAACAGCAGCAGCAACGCGAGCGCCACGCCCGTTGCCGGACGCACGAACGCGGCCTCGGCGCCGGCGAAGGCCATCGCGTCACCCAGCTTCGAGGCGACGAGACACACCACGGCCGTCGAGGCGAGAGCAGTGATTCGTGACGGGGCCTTCATAACGCGCGGACGCGTTCGGGAAGGGGGCGGCTACGGCAGGTCTGCTGCCGCTTGCACTTCGACCACCACCGTGTTCAGGCGGTAGTACAACCAGGTGGAGAAGCGCCCGGCCGCCACGTGCTCGAAGAGCGGTTCGCGCGTCAGCCCCAACACCTGCACGCCGCGCGAATGCACGGCAATCCAGCGTGAGAGCTGTTCCTGCTGGCGCGAGTCGAGCGCCTCGACATCGCGGATCACCAGCGTGCCGGCATCCAGCCCGGGGACGTCAGTCTCCTGTTCCGGCGACCACCACACGAGCGGCTGGCGAAGGCCGTGCTCGATCTCGGCGATCGCGGCAGCGGTCAGCTCGCGTGGGCCGACGAGCAGGCCGTTGACGGGCGATGTGCGGAGAATCGTCCACTCCGATTGGCGCGCACTCGAAGCCTTCATGAAATGCCGTGGCGAAGACCGGTCGGCTTCCGAAGGGAGTGGGCAGCGATCGTCCTCCAGGAGCCGAGAGGTGTCAGTGAAGAGATGCGTGGAGTTCTCCATACTTACCTTCTGCGGGGAGTCGAACACGATGAGCGGACTCTACAGGCCAGAGAGCAACTGGCCAATCAGGAACATGACACAAGGCACTAGGGAGAATCCCTAATGCGGATTCGTCTCAGGATTCAAGAATTTGAAGGGCGGAAGCGACCTGGGATCAGGCGTTGTGCAGCCAGCCCTGAAGCGTGGCGTATTTCACGATGTCGATTCGGCCGTTCAGACCGAGCTTTCTCATCGCGTTGGCCTTGTGCGCTTCGACGGTCTTCACGCTCAGCGAAAGGTGGGCGGCGATCTCCTTGTTGCTGTAGCCGGATGCGATGAGGCGCAAGACCTCGGACTCGCGTTCGCTGACGGCGGCGACGGGACGGCTCACCCGACTGGGTTTGCCGAGAAACGCGGCGGTGACCCGCGCGGTAAGCGCGGAATCGAGATACTGCCGGCCGGCCGCCGCAGCGCGAATCGCCTGAAGCAGCTCGGTCGGCGCGCTCTGCTTCAGCACGTACCCTGAGACGCCGGCCCTGAGCAGTTCCTGCAGATACGCATCGTCGGCGTGCCGCGTGAGCGTCACGATGGCCGCGGCCGGCTGCCGCTGCTTCAACTTCCGCGTGGCGACGAGGCCGTTCATGCCCGGCATCGAGATGTCCATGATGACGACGTCGGGCTTCAAGGCGACGGCGCCCTCGATGGCCGCATGTCCATCGCTGGCCTCGCCCACGACTTTCATGTCCGGCTGGCTGTCGATGAACAGCTTCAGGCCGTGGCGGACGGTGACGTGATCGTCGGCGAGAAGGATTCGAAGGGGTGCGTCATCCATGGTCGGCCATCTGTTTCTCCGCCGCAGCGACGGACATCCGGACGAGAATCGTCGTGCCTTTGCCGGCGGCCGATTCCACCTGAATCGTTGCGCCCACCAGGGACGCACGTTCCTGCATGCCGGACAAGCCGAGGCCGTGACGGGTCGTCCCCGTATCGGCCGGATCGAATCCCACACCGTTATCCTCGACGATGAGTACCACCTGGTCGGCGCGCCGTTCCACGATCACGTCGACGTGCGTCGCCCGCGAGTGCTTGGCTACGTTGGTCAGCGCTTCCTGAGCGATGCGATACAGCGTGGTCTCGACCTCCGAGGGCAGGCGCTCTTCCAGGAGCCCTGCCGTATGCAGCTCCGCGCTGATACGCGCGCGGTTGGACCAGTTCTGGATGTGGGTGGCGAGCGCCGCGCGCAAGCCGAGATCGTCCAGCGCGGTCGGCCGGAGCTCCCAGACCAGATGATCGACGTCTCGATCGAGCTGCTGAGCGACGGCTTCGAGCGCCTCGACTTGACCGCGCAGGTCCGACCGATCGCTGCAGGCGGCCTTGAGCGACACGATCCGGTGGCCGAGCGCCGTCAGCTGCTCGCCGAACTGATCGTGCATCTCCCGGGCAATGCGCTTCCGTTCGTCTTCCTGCGCAAACACCAGCCTGGCGATCAACTCCCGCCGGGCGCGATCAGCGCGCTCCCGCTCGCCGATCTCTTCGCGAAGGGACTCGTTCGCCTGGGCGAGCTCCGCGGTCCGCTCGCGGACCCGGACTTCCAGCTGTTCGTGCGACCGCCTCAGCAGCTCTTCCGCCTGCTTCCGCTCGGTGAGATCGAAGTGCGTGCCGACGATGCGTACTACCGGTCCACCCGGTTCTCGACGAACCGGGAACCCGCGAGAGAGCACGTGGACGTACCGCCCGTCCTTGTGTCGCAGTCGGAACTCCGCCTCGTACGTCGGCTCGCCGCGCGCCACGCTGTCGTTGGCCTCGTCGGCCCGTGGCCGATCGTCGGGGTGCACCAGCCGCTCCCACGCGCTGATATGCGGTTCGATTTCGTCCTCCGCATAGCCGAGCATCTGCTTCCAGCGCGCCGAATACACCACGTCGTTGGTTTCGATGTTCCAGTCCCAGACGCCTTCGCGCGCGCCGGCAAACGCGAGCGTCAGGCGCTCCTGGCTTTCGCGCAACGCCTCCTCGGTCCTCTTGCGTTCGGTGATGTCGAGATGCGTGCCGACGATGCGGGACACACGGCCGGTGACCTGGTTGCGGACGGGAAAGCCGCGTGACAGCACGTGGATGTAGTGGCCGTCCTTGTGCCGGAGACGGAACTCCCCTTCGTACGTATCTCCTCCCCGCGCGAGCGATTCGCTGAGCTCATTCGCCCGCGGCTTGTCGTCTGGATGAAGGAGATGCTCCCAGGCGCGGACGTGAGGTTCGATTTCGTTGTCCGCGTAACCGAGCATCTCCTTCCATCGCGGCGAGTACACCACGGCCCCGGTCTCGAGATCCCAGTCCCACACGCCTTCCTGAGCGCCGGCAAACGCCAGGGTCAACCGTTCTTCGTTCTGACGAAGCTGCGCGAAGGCGCGTTTGCGCTCGGAAATGTCGCGAACGATCACCTGAATGGTCTCGCCGGGAGACTCGTCGAGCCTCGTCGAGTTGACTTCGACGTCGGTCACGCCTCCATCCAGCCGCACGATCTTTTCTTCGGCGGGCGGCACGGTTTCGCCGGCCATCATCCGTCCGATCCGTTCACGCATCAGCGCGTGGCTGTCGGCATGAAAGACATCGAAGGGCGATTTGCCGAGAATCTGATCAGCAGTTGAGGCACCGAACAGGCGCAGCGCGGCGGGATTCAGGAACACAAGGCGATTGTCCTGACTGATGAGTATGCCGTCCGGCGACAGCTGCACCAGCCGGCGGTAGCGGTCGAGGGGCTCGCTCTCCACGCTCTGCGGAGTCTAACATCTTGCACGTCGACACTCGCAGCGCGCGGCGGTAGAATCAATCCCCCCGGGAGGGTTCACGTGCCTTACAAGATCATCGCAGCCGCCGCCAGCCTGATGGTCCTCGCAGTGGCCGTGATCCGGATGATCCTGAGAAGCGGACATCACGACGACAGCGATCACGTGACCCAGACGGTATTGACCCGCATCAAAGCCGAGTATCACGATCTGCAGTGAGCGCGGCGCATCGCGCGATTCGCGCTATCGACGGCTTTTCAGATATCGCTCGATAGAAGGCAGAAGCGGCAGAGCCAGCGCTTCCTCGGTCGTTTTCCAACCCGCCCACACGACCTCGGCGCCGTCCACGCGAAACGACGGCATCGTCTCGAGCGAAGCCTCCCAGATGGTCGCGGCGTCCGTGCGATGTTCGAAGATTATCGTTCCTTGCCAGGCGAGACGCAGGTCGGCCGCGACGGCCAGCCCGAGTTCCTCCTGGAGCTCCCGCTTCGCGGCGGCGAGGCTCGTCTCGCCACGCTTCATGAACCCGCCCGGCAGCGAGTACATCGGGCGGTAGCTCGTGCGAACGAGGAGCAGCCGCCCGTCACACCACAGCGCGACGAGCGCGCCATTGGTCTGCGGCCGCCGGACGAACCACCAGACTCTCGCCGCGAGATACGCGGCCCGATAGAAAAGACGCACAGGGGACGAGCGCGAGGACTCCAGTGTGTGGAGCACTACGCCATCTGCGCTGGATGCTCGAGGAGGTGCCGATCCCAGAGGCGCCGGCCGCCGCGAGGATACGCGCGCCGATCGAACGCCAGCAGGGAGCGGCGGTCGGCCGCAGGAAGGGTGGCCGCGATGTAGGAGGGCAGCGTGACGATCAGTCGCGGCACGGCTTCGAAAAACGCGCCGGCGTGATGCACGTCGGCGGCGATCCCGGGGTCGCCTTCGCGGTCGTAGACGATCGCGCGAGCCGCAGCGTTCGCGAATTTCGCCAGATACACCAGGTGCAATCCGTTGTATTCGGAAAGTCGAGCGTCCGTCACAATGAGATCGTACGGTGTGTTCTCGATGCAGACCCGTGCGGCCTTGAAGGTGGGACAACCCTCGGCATGGGCAGTCCGCGCCGCAACCGTCACCAGCCGGTTCCGCAGCAAATGGTCTGGTCCCACGACGAGCACGCGACTGGCGGAAGCCACGGGATTCATGAAGAGGGACGAGAACGATTCGAGTCAGCGTATACCGAAAGCAGGCGCGCCTCTCGAAAAATTAATCGCGATGCATAATGTCGATGGCATACACTCTCCGAATAGTCGTCTGGAGAGATGACTTTCCGGTCTGGGGGGCCGGCTAATGCTCACTGATTCCGAAATCCTGCGTCGTCATCAGCGCGGTTCGACCTTCCGCGTGGTCCCCGCAACCGATTGGCGTGCAACGCTCCGCATGCGAGCCAACATCATGGTCGCGGGTCCCAAGGATGCGCTCGACGCATTTCTCGAAGCCGCGCAACCGGAATTGCGCGAGCCGATCCGATCGGCGAACGCCGCTCTGCCGCCGGTCCTCGACGGAATTCACACCCTGATCCTCACTGACGTCGACCGGCTCGACAGCGTTGCCCAGCAGCGGCTGCGCGAGTGGTTCGATCAGAGTCGACACGTGGACGTGCAGGTCGTCTCGTTCACGACGACGCCGTTGTATGAGCTGGTGAGCGCGAACGCGTTCGATACCGATCTCTATTACCGCCTGAACACCATCTTCCTCGAGATTCAAACGATCTAATCTTCCGGGCGGGGCGCGTCCAGCGCCTCGCGACGTTCACGCCGTTCAGTCGTCACGCCCGCGGAATCTTCAACACCTGTCCAGGCTTGATCTTGTCGGGATCGGAGAGCTGATCGCGATTCGCGTCGAAGATCGCATGGTAGGCGTTCGCGTCGCCGAGCAGATGCTTCGCGATTTTGCTGAGCGTGTCTCCGGATTGAACGGTGTAGGTCTCTTCGACACCCGTGGCCGTGATGTCGGCGATGATCTCTGTCTTCCAGTCAGGAATTGTCTTGAGCGCGTCCCAGATTTTGTTGGCCTGCGACTGCGTCGCGACCGTGCCCTTGATGAACAGCTTGCCGTCGCGCTCTTCGGTCGTGCCGTCGAAGTGAAAACCCTTCGCGGTTTCCATGGCGTACTTGTATTTCCCAGTGAGCAGTCCCATATCGCCTCCTGTGACCGCGTCCTTTTGCAACCCGGCTGCCATCAACGCCTTCTGCCATCAGAGACCAGCCCGGCCGGACACCGGCTCTTGCTCACCGGACGTACGGCGCAGCACAATGTGGCCCCATGCGTTCAGCCGCCAGCCTCCTGCTCGCCGGTTTCTGTCTATTCACGCCCACGGTGCACGCGCAGATGAAGGCACAGCTGCCGGCCGGCCCGATGACTCCGCCGTGGGACAAGGGTATCCAGCCAATCAGCCGCGACAGCTACTGGAACGCGATCGAGTGCGGCAAGCAGAAAGGCGCGCGGCCGGCGTGCGTCTTCTACGACGCCGACCTGTGTAAAAACGACGACTTCACGCTGGCGATGTATACGCCGTACAAATCGGTGGCCTACGAAGTGTGGCGCCTGATCAAGAACGGCCAACCGGCGCCGACGCCGTCGTACAGCGAGGCACAGCGAACACGCGTCACGATCGGCGTGACGCTCGCTCCAGGATCCAGGAACTCGACGACCGGTCTCGTCATCAAGCGCGGCGGCAAAACGATCGAACCGGTCGCCCGCGCACTCGAGGCCACCGGCGGGAAATTCACGTTCGACTTCGCGCCATTCGCGCCGACGGCCGACATCACTATTGAAGTGGCCGGCAAGACGCGAACCCGCACCTGCACCGTGGAAGAATCGGTGCTGAAAATGTTCCGCTGAGGAGGACGTAATGCAATCAGTGGCGATTGCGTGGATCATCGCGGCAGCCCTGGCCGCCGGACAAAACGCCCGGCCGGTCACGCTCGTGTCGGAAGTCCGCGCGGCGATCGCCGCGCACGACCTTGCACGGGCCGAAGCGTTGATCGTGGAGCGCCGCGCGCGTGAAGGCACGACCTCGGAGGTCATCGAAGCGGTGTCGTGGCTGGGGCGCGGTGCGCTGGCGGAGGGACGGAACGACAGCGCGGATCAATACGCCGCGGAGGCGCAGCGGCTGGCACTGGCGGCGCTCGGCTCACGCAGCGTGGACACGGACGCAAAGCTGGCGACGGCGCTCGGGGCCGCGATTGAAGTCCAGGCGCAGGTCAGCGTGAATCGCGGTGAGCGCAGCGATGCGATCGTGTTCCTCGAGCGTGAGTTGAAAACGTATCGCAACACCGGCATCGCGAAGCGGATCCAGAAAGACATCAACCTGCTGACGCTCGAAGGCCACCCCGCGCCGGCGCTGGAGCTGTCGGA
>Ga0070665_100001969_pt1 | contig 23093 bp, 23 predicted proteins | sample KBSS13metaG_FD_65862 | JGI IMG/M metagenome (GOLD analysis project Ga0070665, IMG submission 65862) | Switchgrass rhizosphere microbial communities from Kellogg Biological Station, Michigan, USA - KBS S1-3 metaG | ecosystem: Host-associated > Plants > Roots > Rhizosphere > Soil ... | reverse complement strand
CGGGGTCTTCAAATCGACACGGGCAGGAATGGTTCCCTTGCGCGTCAGATTCGGAATCAACAAGAACTCGCCGAAGGTCCGACTCGGCTGGTCGTAGATGTGCGCCATGGACCAATTTACGGGAAAACCGCGATTATTTCAATCGCCGATATCGCTCCCGCCGATATCGCTCCGGAGCCGTGAGCAAGTCACTTCAACACTTGGCTGGTAACACCTTCCAAGGCGAGTGATTCGTCGTATTTGCGTCTATTTTATGTCCTGTGCGACACGCCATGAAACGCCGGCCGGATCAAACAGGATGAAGTCGCGCATCTTCCACGCTCTGTCCGCGGGTGGCTCTGCTCTTACTGCATATCTTTGGGGAATCTGTTTGGCTTGGATGTGCGCCCACCACGCGTCCACGTCTTTCACCAGTAGGTGCATCTGCAGGTTCTCGGCAAGGTCTTTGACGTAATAGTCCTGCAAGAGAAAGGCCTTGCCGTACTCACCGTGGGGACTGTAATGAAGCAGGGCAAGACCTCCATTACTCCAGCACAACGTGAAGCCGATGTCCTGATAGAACTGCTTCGAGACCTCGAAGTCGCGAGCAGGAAGATGAACCTTGAGTTCGAGTGCGACGAGATCTGGCATGCTGTTGTCCTCTTCCACTGGACCAGAAACTACCCTTCCTCCGCTCGAGCCGAGCGCAATGAGGAACTCGTCCAGTTGCCCGAACAACTCGCCCATCCCATCCGCCGCGCCGGTGCCGGCAGCGTCGAGAGCTTCCTTCGAAGGATAGAGCTCGTGCATGACCAACAGCGTTTTGCCGCCTTTTTCCTCGAAGGTCACCGTGGTGACGGGCCCGCTGTCACCCCCTTCATCATTGGTCCAGACGAGGCGCGAGTACGGTGTCACTTCGAGGTACCTGCCGAAGAATTCCATACCTTGGCCGAACACCAGGCGGTACCCGCCTCCGACGCGAACATCCATCTCGCACGACAGCAGGGAGATGCCCTTGGACTTCGACCCCCACCAGCGCTTGAACAGGTCGGGTTTGGTCCATGCTTCGAATACGAGACGCGCCGGAGCATCGAAAGTTCGTGTAACGACGAGCTCACGCTCGGACTTCCGTTCCACAGTTGTCGGGTTCTTCATGGGCTTGGGTTCACTCCCTCGTCTTGCGGCCATCGAATTTCTCCCGCTGTTTCAAATCCTCGATAACCCTGTCCAACTCATCGAAGCGTGTGGCCCAGAGATTGCGGTACTTCTCGAGCCATGCCGTCGCTTCCTCCAGTCGATCCGGGCCAACCTTGCAGATCCGCACGCGACCGACCTTCTGCGTGATGACGAGCCCGGCGTGCTCCAGGACGCCGACGTGCTTCTTCATGCCCGTGAGAGTCATGTTGAATTTCTGAGCAAGGTCAGTGATTGAAGCCTCGGCACGTCCGAGCTGCTCCAGTACGCCGCGTCGGGTGACGTCCGAAAGGGCTGCGAACGAGGCATCGAGGCGGGCGTCCGTATACTGAACCATATAGTTCAGTATACAGCGAACGGAGCGGCATGCAAGGGGAGGGTGAGCGCGCCAGGCACGCGACTACGCCGTGGACGGGTTGCAGGATGAGTTGTAGTGTTCGAGGCAGCTTTGCAACGGGGAACCGCGGAATGAGTGCTTTTGGCGTCAGATTTGGGGTGGCAGCGCTACTCCTTGCGGTCGCGGCCTGTTCGCAGAGCTCCTCGCCGCCCGCTGCTCGAGCTGTGTCCGACGCTGCGAAGGGCGTGAGCTCTGCCGGTGACACTTCGCCGGAATCGCCGTTCGAGATTACGGCCACGATCCGTGAGCTGATGGACTCGATGGTTGACCCCGCGGCCGATGGCCTGTGGGACTCGGTTGCGGTCACCTCTACGCGCGCGGGTGTCGAGGAAAAGCAACCGAAGACCGACGAGGACTGGGTGGCGGTTCGACGCCATGCCGTGAGTTTGATGGAATCGATGAACCTGGTCGTCATGAAGGGCCGGCACGCGGCGCCCCCCGGCACCAGGGCTGCTGAAGGCGAGCTCACGCCTGATGAGATTGATCAGCACATCGACGCCAATCGCGGCGCCCTGGTCGGATTTGCCAAAGCCTTACGGGCGACCGCCCAGAAGGCCCTCACAGCGATCGACAAAAAGGACGTCCAGGGCCTGTTCGCGGCCGGGAGCGACATCGACGCGGCCTGCGAAGCCTGCCACGTGACCTTCTGGTACCCGAATGCGAAAGTGCCCCAGAGCTGAAATCGAGTGTCGGTAGCACCGGCTCCGAGGGGAGGCCTGCGGCCACCGTGGCCGCAGGCTTTCAATGGAACAGCAACTCACATCCCATGCGAGCTCATATCGGACTTGAAGAACAGGAAGAAGTTCGAGCCGACCTCCACGGCGGCCCCGGCCGCTTCGGCCGCGTCCATCTGCGTCGACGAGGTAATACCGCTGCTCCCGTCCGCCGTCGGCCAGTCCCTGGGATCCATAATCAGAACCGGCCTGACTTCCCACCAGATCGGCTGGGTGTTCACACGACTGTTATCCACAACATGATCATGGTTCGGCGTGGGCACGAATAGGGGGCCCTTCGGTGGGTTGGGAATCCCCGGCATGCCGGCAAGTAGAACCGAGAGGTCCACCGAGGAGGCGTGCATCGTGCACGTTCCAGGCACCGGGTGGCTCGGGTCCGGACACTGTGTCGGGACGCTCGGCTTGGCGAGCCAGGCCTCCGGAATATGCCCGAAGAGCTTCAGCAGGGCTTCCCCGAGCGCCATACCGCACAGTTCCCCGGGCCGCCCGCCACTCGGGCACGCCATGGCATGAGCCGGGTTCTTGTCGGTGCCAAACATCGGCACCAGGACATAGAGGTGCGCGGTATGTTTGAGATCTCCCCCGGTAGGGTCCTGCGTCGGCTCGGTGACGGCCTGGCAGATCGGAGTCTGCATCTCATTAGGATCCGACTGGGCAGGCGTGCCGTTGAAGTCGAGATCCAACAACGGCTGATCGACGCAGTCGAAGTTCTGCAGGTAGGTGAAAGTGATCAGTCTACCGTTGCCGAAAGCGTTGGTTTGGTTGGGAGCCAGTTGGGCCCGGGCGTTGCTTGCGAGAAACGCCAGTGCCGCACAGATGGCCGCAGTAAGAAAGTGTCGCATGGTATTGCCCTCCGGAACGAAATGGCACCTGGTCCGCGCGCGGTTCACGTCGCCGTGCTCGAGAGCTACATCAATCCTCCGGCAGTGACTTGAGATATTCGATGACGTCCAGCTTCTCCTGTTGAGTGAGACCCAGGTGCAGCAGCGTGTCGTAGTGATTCACGACATCCAACAGGGTGGCAAAGCGACCGTCGTGATAGAAACGCCCTTTATTGCCGGGGCGCATGAAAAGTCCCTCCGCGCGGACGAAGATGCCGGCGAGGTTCATCGTTTTGTAGACCGCGTCGGGTCCCCGGTTGGCCTGGAAGCTGTCGATACCGACCTCCTGGGCTTTGTGCAGGTTCCATCCCGGCTCGGTCCAGAGCGGATCGACGTGACAGGTGTTGCATTGCGCCTTGCCACTGAAGAGGTCATCGCCCCGTTTAGCCGCCGCCGGATTGAAATCGCGGCCCGGCTGCGGCTTCGGCGCCGGCAGCGCAAGTTGGTAGAAGTGCAGCGCCGGCAGCTTGCTCGTGACCTGGTCGTCGTCGGGCGAGAGATCCTTGTTGAAATTGGCGAAGCCATTTGCTGCGGCAATCGGGAACCGGCTGGCATCCTGCAGACGAGGATCGAAGAAGCGACCTTTGCCGTGCATCTCCAGGGTCGCGACGAACGCGTTCCAATAGGTGACCGTTCCCCAAGCTCCGGTCCAGGTGTGTTGATTGAAGCCGGCCAGGCCGAACGCGTCCGGGATCATTGTGGCACCGGGAACGTGAGTGCCCGTGACGACGCCGTCGGTCACCTGTTGGGGGTTGAAAGCTTTGCCATCGAGAAAGATCTCAGCGTCAAATTTCCCGGGCCCCCAACTCAGCAGCACCGCCTCGAGAGTCGGGCGATTCACGCCGAGCAGTGTCGTGAACGGAGTCAGATCGGGGGCTGCCGCAATGATGTTCCCGACCTCCAGGTCCCGGTTCGCCCACCCATCGAGACGATGACCCACACCGAAGGTCAGTGCGTTGTCGACGGTCGAGTGACACAGCGCGCAGGTAATTCCAACGGAGTCCAGTCGATTGCCGGTAAAGATCCCCTTGAGTCCCACGACGGCGTTGGCTTTGAGGAGTGCGAGTGTCGTTGCCGGATCATTGAGGTTGACCCGCCCCCTTTGTAATCCCTTCACCACGGCCGGCGGGAGAGCGTCCAGGTCGACCTTGAGACCGAGTTTCACAGCGGCTGCGGGACTGATTCCCGGACCCACGCCGCCGAGCGCGGCCCCTTCGATAGCGCGATGCAACAGCAGCTTGCCACCCCAGAAGTCCTCGTCACCGAAGGTGTCGAATCTGAATGTGTTGCGGCCATCGCGGAACGCGGTGATCGCTTGAGTGCGGATGCGATCGTCGAATGTTCCGGTCGGCGCTGTTGCGTGCGCGTCGGTGTCGTCCTGGGCCTTGACGCGCACGAACCATCCAGCCCAGAGCGCGGCCACACACAGCGTGATCAGGCTGATTGCCTTGACGAATGAGCGGACAGGCGGGAACGATTGAGCTGACATAGGACGTTCCTCCCTCGTGACGGTGAGTTGCTGCAGAGCCGGCTGTTGGTAGCGCCACCTGACTCAAACAGCGGTGCGGGCGAACGGCACTACGGGCAGCAATCGATGCACCCGATGTTGTTTGTGGGAACACGTTTGTGTTGGTATTGTATAGATATAACGTATCCTCTCGAGGATGACTAACGCCATCCTTACGTCACGACGCCGTCTGACCTGCTTGGGAAAAATATCTAGGGAAGTCCGCCAAACCGGCCGGGTAGCCCGCGTAGGTTGGAACACAGATATGCTGCGTCCGTTGCGAAGGGGAGAGGTGTGTACGCTGCGTTCTTGGCCGGGTAAGCTCGAGGTCAAGAGCTCGCGCTATTCCCTTCAGGAGCGTCAGCATGAAAACCACCCGAGTCTGGATTCCACCAGCACTGGGCTTGCTCGCCGTTCTTACAGGACCGGACCGGGCTTCGCCCAGAACCGGAGCGAGGAGTCACGCGAGAAGCCCATTCGCTTACCGAAGTACCCCAAGCGGCACGGGACGCCGCCGCGACGCCACGTCGATACCGGGTTGCTAAACGGACGGTTGGTCAACGTGCGATTTCGCCAAGCCGCCCCTTCCCGGTCCGATCGATAATTGCACGAGATTGGCACATTAGAGGCTCCCCACGGACCCCCCGTGTGAGTTTAGACTGAGCCTGTTTGGTCACGGACGAGAATCAGAGGGAGTTGAATGTGAAGACCGTCGTGGCAGTGGAGAGATCAATGGCCGAAGATCGAATGACCAGGCTGGAATCAGACGTTGGGGAGCTGAAAGGCGATGTCAAAACCCTCAATGCGCGTGTTGGTGAATGGATCCGGGCGAGTGCGAAGGAGTCTGGAAATCTGAGAGCGGAGATGGAGAGGGGCTTCGGAGCGGTCAGAGCCGAGATCGAAAAGAACAGAGCTGACACGGAGAAGGGTTTCGGAGCGCTCAAGACGTCGATCGAGTCGGCGAAGCTATGGATGTTGGTAACCGGTGTCGGATCCGTGATCCTGGTAACTTTTGTCACGTTCCTCGGGCGCGCTCTGAAACTCTTTTGAGGATGTATCCGCTTGCACGGCCAATCAGCCAGCGCTCAACAGCCCTCGCATGACCGGCACGACGTAACCGGCTACGTGGACAGCCGTGACAACCCCGGCATGTTTCTCCGTTCGTCCGAGCAGCAGACTCGCACGGCCCATAGCGACGCCCTGTTCAACGCGCCATGCAACGTCTGCGTCGCGTTCGGGCTGAAGAGAGGCCAGAAGCGCGATGGTCGCCGCCGTAGCGCTGCCGGTCGCTGGATCCTCCACCGTGGCATCGAGCGGCGCGAACATACGGGCATGCAACTCTCCGGCGGCTGTTCCCCGGACGTACGCGAAAACTGCGTCCGTGCCAATCGGTGGGAGGACTCGCTCATGAACCGGCAAGCTCGGTTTGGCTCGTCGCAACGCGTCCCGCGAGGTAAGGTCGACAACCAGGAAAGGGAGTCCGACCGAAATGACCTGGGGCGGGTGGGTTCCGATGGCAATATCCGTCGGGCCAAGTGATAGACAGGCGGCGGCCTCCGCCACGGATACTGAGGATCGGATCGACAATGGCTCCGGTGCTGTGAGCTCAGCCCCGACGACTTTGCCAGAGTCGCGCAGGAGACGGATGGCCACGGCGCCAGCGGCTTCCTCAAAGACGAATCGATCCGCAAGTGGGTTTCCTTGAGCCTCGAGCTCTCGGGCGAGCACGACGGCAGTGCCAACATTGGGATGTCCGGCGAAAGGTACCTCAGCTCGTGCCGTGAAGATACGTACGTGAGCAGTGTGCCCTGACTCACGCGGTGGTAATACGAACGTGGTTTCAGAATAGTTGAATTCAGTCGCAACGGCCTGCATCTGTGAGGTCGTCAGACCCTCTGCATCCAGCACGACCGCGAGCGGGTTCCCGCCGAACATTCGTGTCGTGAAAACGTCGACCGTGACGTAGCGTCGTTGCGTGGAAGTTGACTGGGTTGAACCCGACATGAATGGCTTCGATCCCCGAGCGGAAGGTTAATCAGTGTCCGGTGAGTGAACGGATGTCTTGCGCGACCGGCGTCATGTCATTGTTGAGCTGGTGATTTATCCGGCAGCGCCGTGATCCACTGCAGCAGCGGTCCGGTCAACTGCTGGTCAGGCGTGCCGACCGCCATGCCCTCGGAGAAGTGATTCGAGTCCTTCAGCTCCAGTGACTTCGGGCAGCGGCCCTTGGTCCGGCATAGGCCTTCGATCAGGGCGGTAGCCGTGGCCTTCATCGGCGGCGGATCGAACTCCGCATAGGCATAAAACAGCGGGTACGCACTGGCGGTGAGCCGTGTGATCTGCCCCGACGCTGAGCCTAGATCCACGTCCTGGCCATAGTAGGCGTTCGGTCGAGCGCCCGGGGCGATGGAATAGGCCGGCGAGAGCAGGATCACGCCCTTGACCGACGACGCCTCCGCGCCCCGCACCTCGGGATGAGCGGCGTAGTCGGCAACGTGGTTGGCGCCGGCCGAATGGCCGAACAACACGATGCGGTTGGGATCGCCGCCGTAACGCGCGATATTGGCTTTGCTCCAGGCGATCGCCGCGGCCAGGTCTTTGACGCCCGCCGGCCAGGGATCCTGCGGAGCGAGGCGATAGTCGATGTTGACTCCGACCATGCCGTTCTTGGCCGCCCACAGGGTGATGTTGTCGGGATAGAAAGCGCCGTGCTTGTCGCCCCGCGTGAACCCGCCGCCGTGCACGAACAGCAGCACCGGCAGCTTCCCGCCCTTGGCCCCGTCCGGGGTGAACACATCAAGCCTCTGCAGGCCGTCGGAGCCATAGGCGATGTCCCGCTGGATGCTGACGCCTGCCCAGGCCTCTTTCGGGAACATCGGCGCATAGAGCTGGCTGATGGTGGGGTCCATGGCTTGCCCCGAGGCGCGGACCTTCTCGGCAATGTTGGAGGGAACCTGTGCGATGCTCGCCGCGGCGAGCGTCGCACAGCCGCAGGCGGCCGCGATGAGCCCTGTCTTCATGCAATTCTCCCGATGGTTCGCGGGAAGGATCATTGACAGCATTCACGAACAGCGGCTGTGGAGTCAATCAGGGAGCATCAGGCGCGCAAGCCCGAAGGGCGCTTGCCAGGTACACCCATGTGCCAATCTCCCTCGCATTGACCTCACTGCACTTGAGGAACTGCATCACAGGCGCCGAGCGCGCGTAGAGTAGGGCGTTTCCTAGGGAGTGATCCGAGCAAATCTGCGACAGGCGCCTGGCGAGCGCCTGCGCGGGCTCTGAGGCCGGCTCCGTCTTTCCGTCCATGAGCTTCGCGGCCTCTTCAGCGACGTGCGTGAGCGCTTGGTGCCACGGTGCAGCAGCTTGCGCTGCGCGGAAGTAAGCCCAGAGACCCTGCTCGGGCGTCGTTTCCTGCTCGGGGGAGATCCCGCGCAACAATGTGCGGGCGCTGATTTCCTGCCATCTCAGTGCAATCGACGGATTCCACTCGAGCATCGCCGCCCTGCGACTGCGCACCTGACAGCGAACGACGATTTGATTCCACTCGTCAATCAGCGCCTGAACCTCAGGTGCGGCGGGATCGACCTTCTTCTCCCGGAGATCCTGCAAAGAGCGGAACACTGCGTGCGCTGGCGCAAGGAATCCTTGTGTTGTTGCTTTGATCTCCTCTGGTGGGCGTGCCGCAATCCAGTTCATGACGGCTCGCTCCTCGTCGGGTGAGAGCCCCTCGTTCATCAGCTCGCTGGCGGCTGTAAACAGTTTTTTCATGTCCACGCCCTTGGGACGAGCGCCGGGAGCTGCGGCCTCGAGGGCACTTGCCAGAAATGCCCAGACGCTCGTCAGTCTGGTGTTCTCCTTCTCGTCCGCGGATCTGCGGAACGGACTGTAAGGGGCCCAGCGGGCGTAGCCCAGGGGGTCTCCGAGTGAATGATCCGAGCAAATGAGCGCCAGCCGTTTGGCGAGCGCCTGGCCCCGCTCGGAGGTCGGCCCCACCTTCTGCTCCACGAGCTTCGTGGCTTCATCCGCTACCTGCGTAAGCGCCTTGGACCACGGTGCAGCCGCATTCGCTGCACGGAGGTAAGCCGCGAAATCGTCGCTCATCCCGACCCAGTAGGCGCGCGCTTGAACTTCCGACAGCTTCTGTCCTATGGATGGATTCCACTCGAACCTCGCGTTGCGCATTTTCAACAGACCGTAGCGGCCACTCACGTCTTTCAACTCGACGATCAGCGCTTGAACTTCAGGGGCGGCCGGATCGACTTTCTTCTCCTGAAGATCCCGAAGGGAGCGCAGCGCTGCCTGCATCGCCGGTCTGTACTCCTGCGCAGCCGTCAGTTCTTCCGCAGGGCGTGACGACAGCCAGATCATGTGGGCCCGCTCCTCCTCCGGCGTGAGCTTCTCGTTGATCAGCCCGCGGACGGTGGCGAATAAATGACCCCTGTCCATCTCTGCGCTCATTTCCATGCTCCTCGTGAGACTACAAAGCTCCTCCAGCGACAATGGCTTTCCGGATCCGATCGTGGCCAAGGCGGCTCGAACGAGCACGAGGGCTTTCTCCACCGCGTCTTTTCTCGCGCTGCATGCCCGTAGCTGGATTTGGAGCACGCGTGCGAGGGGCGGAGGCTTCGTCTTGAGGAGCGTGCGAATCTGCGTCAACGTCATTCCGAACGCCTTGAGCGCTACGATGACGTTCAGCTGTTGCAGCTCCCTCGGGCCATAACATCGCCAGCCCTTGCCCGTTCGTTTCGGTTCAATCAGTCCGTGGCGCTCGTAGACCCGCAACGCGCGCACCGTCAGTCCGGTGCGGCGCGCGCACTCCGCGGCCCCCATCGACACCGATTTCTCCGGCTTCGTCATACTGTGTGTGAGCGTAGGGTGTGACCCAGGGTCCGGGTCAAGCGAAACTTGGCAATGTCGTTGCCGGGCGCGGAGAGTGGCCTTGAGGCATCGCAATCAATGGACGAACTTCGCGATGGCGAACGCCAACGCTGCCGATGCCAGTACGGTCGCAACAATCCATTTGATGATGGCTGTCTCAACGGCGGCCACGTCGACCTTGACCTGTCCAACGGCTGCCCTGACATCCGCGACGTCAGCCTTTTTAGCCAGGTGCGGAATGATCGCCCCAATGGCGCTGACCTGCGATCTCAGCTCCGCAACATGACTTTCGACATTGCCCAATCGCTTCAAGATGTCTTCCACGTCGCCTCCGCCACTCCCGGAACCCGCAGATGCATTGGCGCTCAATCACGGCAGTGTTAGTGCAGCTTCTCCACGCGCGACTCCCGCGGTAATACGCGCGCGTGAGGCGAACAATAGCGGTCGCCCCAAGATGGACTGGACCGGCAGTCGTCATTTTCCGAGCTGAATCAAACGCCTGGCTGGCTTCGGAAGCGCTGGTCTCCTATATGTCTCCTCCAGTTTTCGAAGCCAGCTGGCGGGGCCTATGTCCTCGTTTCCATGGCTCATCCAACGCTCCCTCCAATGAATGTGAAATGGCGTGCGCTCCGGCCTCTTGAGATGGCCCTCAAAGATCTTGAGCAGTTATGGCAAAGACGATCTCGGCTTCTTCCGCGTACATTGCGCCGGACTCCGCGGTCGCCACGAACTGGCCGGTGGAACCGCGCTGTGCCTCTATCCCGTACGCGAGCCTACATCGTGTACGAGCCATCACCGAAAAGCTCGTCGCCATCGTTGCAGGAGTCCGTCAACGACGTGACGTTCCGGGATGTGAAAGGCTGTCCGGAGTGCAATGACGTGCGGGTTCACTTCGACAGCTGTGATCCGCGCACCGGGCAGACCGCGGTGACGGTTTGTCGTACGTACCCTCATAGAGCCGTTCCAACAGTGAGCTACGGCTACAGTCAGGTGGCTCCAGGAAATGCAACAGGATGCGGCGCCTCTGCAGCGGCGCTTCTACCGATAGCAGTCGCGGGAAGATTCCGCTCAAGCCCGTTCGCCGGCTGCTGAAACCCGCGTCGGTGAGCGGGAGACGGCCGCCAGGATGCCTTGAAGGATCCGCGTCGGGCTCGGCGGACACCCGGGTACCGCCACATCGACCGGGATGACGTTCGAAATACGTCCGCGGCTGGCATAACTCTCGCCGAAAATGCCGCCCGTGCAGCCACAATCGCCGAGTGCCACCACGAGCTTCGGGTCAGGTGTGGCCTCGTAGGTTCGGCGCACAGCCACCTCCATGTGTCTGGAGACTGGTCCGGTCACCAGGAGCAGGTCGGCGTGGCGGGGACTGGCGACAAACCGGATACCCAACCCTTCCAGGTTGTAAATCGGATTGTTGAGTGCTTGGATCTCGAGCTCGCAGCCGTTACAGGAGCCGGCGTCGATGTGGCGGATGCACAGCGCCCGCCCCAGCACCGCGCGGATTTGCTCCTGAAGCCCGACGCTGATGCGCAGACTGTCATCACTTTCCGGTGGTGGTTCGGAGACGATGCCGATCGATGCGATCTGACGTAGTGTTTTCAACATAGGGATGCCCTACAGGTCGTGGCCGCTGTAGGAGAGGTTGAAGGACTTGTTGATCAGCGGGAAGTCCGGCACGATGTTCCCGATGATCGCATGCTCCAGGGCCGGCCAGTTCTGCCAGGATGGGTCGTGTGGGTGACACCGGCGGATGGTTCCGGCAGGGCCAGCCTGGAGGGCGATCCATACTGGGCCGCGCCAGCCCTCGATCAAACCCACACCGAGGGTGTCTTCCTCGGGAAGCCGCACAGGCGTGCAATGCGCGCCCTCTGGCAGCGCGCCGAGAATGTACTGAAGGAGGCGGCAGGATTCCCGTAGCTCGTCGAAACGGATCGCGACGCGAGCGGCTACGTCTCCGTCGCTGAGAACGACCTTCTTCACCGTGATTTCCTGATAGGGCTGGGACGGCATATCGACACGGAGATCGAATGGCTGTGCGCTCGAGCGCCCTGCGAGTCCGGTGAGCCCGAGTCGCGCGGCCAGTTCAGCGGAAACGGTGCCCGCTCCCGTAAAGCGGTCCCGCACCCCCGAGTGTTCGTCGTAGACCGTGCGCAGTCGCCCCACCTCACTTTCGATTTCCCGGATGCGCTTGCCGAGTGAAACGATGCCAGGGCGGGTCAGATCCCGCGCTGTGCCACCAGGGACGATCGCGTCCAACAAGTAACGCTGTCCGAGAACCTCCTGGTTGCTACGCAGGAGGTATTCTTTCAAACGGCTGAACTGCATCAGGCCGAAGGCAAACCCCGCGTCGTTACCGAGCGCGCCCAGGTCGCCCAGGTGGTTGGCGATGCGCTCCAGTTCGAGATAGAGCGCGCGCAACCAGGCAGCGCGCTGTGGGATTTCGCCGTTGGCGATGCCCTCCAGCGCCTGACAGTAAGCCCATGAGAACGCTACGGCGGAGTCGCCCGAGACCCGGGCGGCAAGCTTGTGCCCCTGGAAGATCGGCAGTTGTGTGAAGCGTTGCTCGATGCCCTTGTGAACGTATCCCAGGCGTTCCTCGAGTTTGAGCACCTTTTCACCGACGACCGAGAAGCGAAAATGTCCGGGCTCGATGGTGCCGGCGTGCACCGGACCTACCCCGATTTCGTGTACGCCGTCACCCTCAACGCGTACGAAATCATAGGCGTTGGCACCCGGTTCGGTTGCCAGCTGGGACAGCGGCGGGTCCACCAGGGGGCGATAGGATCGAGGCCAGGCTTCATGGCTCAGCCATGGGCGGGAATCTGTCGCTGTGGAGCGCAATCCCGACAAGTCGGCGATCGCACGCTGCATCCGTGCCGCGGCCGGAAAAAGGTCCTCGATTCCCGGGTAGGGGTTGTCAGGATCGGTCAGTGGCAAGGCGAGGACGAGTCCGCCGCCTTGCATCAAATAAGCTGCGTGAACCAGGGGTCCCGTCTCTCGCGTGGAGCTCGACCAGAGGGGGCCGAGCCGGGCGCCGGCGGCAGCCATGTCCGCCGCGATTCTGCGCCACTGGTCGCCTGACACGAGCAGGGCCCGCAGACCGGGCGCGCCAGGTTGGCGAAAGCTGCCGGCGAGCCATTCTTGCATCGCCATCTCACTCGCCCCCGATGAGTCGCGCTGCCGCGCGATACCAGTCGGCGAGGTAGGGTGGTATGTAGACACCCAACACGAGAACCATGGCCAGATGGGTAAACACAGGCAGGAGTGCCGGCGGGTGCTTCAGACGCTTGCCGGTGGTCTCCCCAAATACCATCGGTTGGATGCGCCCAAAGATCGCCGCGAAGGCGACACCGAGCGCGAGGAGGAGAATGGGCGCTGCCCAGGGCTGTTCCCGCATGGCGGTGGTGAGAATGAGGAACTCGCTGGCAAACACTCCAAAGGGGGGCATACCGAGGATCGCCAGCGACCCCAGCATCAATCCCCAACCGATCGTGGGACTGAGCGTGATGAGCCCGCGAATGTCGTCCATCAGCTGCGATCCTGCCTTTTGGGCCGCGTGTCCCACCGTAAAGAAGATCGCCGACTTGGTGAGCGAGTGTACCGTCATGTGCAGCAGGGCGGCGAAGTTGGCCACCGGCCCACCCATTCCAAAGGCGAACGTGATGATGCCCATGTGCTCGATGGAGGAGTAGGCGAAGAGTCGTTTGATGTCGCGCTGGCGCCAGAGAAAGAAGGCCGCGAGCACGACGGAGAGCAGCCCGAAAGTCATGAGGACCCGGGACGGCAACGAGGAGTGCAGGGAGCCCTCGACGAGGACCTTGCAGCGCACGACGGCGTAGATGGCTACGTTCAACAGGAGTCCGGAGAGCACCGCGGAGATGGGCGTTGGGCCTTCGGCGTGCGCATCGGGCAACCAGTTGTGCAGTGGCGCGAGTCCTACTTTTGTACCGTAGCCGACGAACAGGAATACAAATGCAAGACCCAGAACGGTGGGCTCCAGTTGGCCCTTGACCGCATTCAGGTGAGTCCATAGGAGCGCGGTGACGCCTTCCGCCCCGAGGACCTTCTCCGCGGCAAAGTACAAAAGGATGGTGCCGAAGAGGGCTTGTGCGATACCGACGCCGCAGAGAATGAAATACTTCCAACCGGCCTCGAGGCTGGCGGGCGTGCGGTACAGTGTGACCAACAGTACGGTGGAAAGTGTTGCCGCTTCCATTGAGACCCAGAGCAGTCCCATGTTGTTGGTGGTGAGTGCGATCAGCATCGTCGCCATGAAGAGCTGATACATGCTGTGATAAAGGCGCAGTCGCCGCGCGCTCACACGTCCGTGGTCCATCTCCACGCGCATGTAGGGGCGGGAGAAGAGTGCGGTCGTGAGGCCGACCAGGGCGGTCAGGGTGACCAGGAAGACGTTGAAGGGGTCGATGAAGAAGACCTCGTGCGCGATGAGGAGTGAGCCTTCTCTCACGACGCGGGCGGTGAGTGCGCACGCGGCCAGGAACGTGACGAGGCTGATGGCGCCGTTCAGTTCGGCGGCCCACCGCCGGCCTCCGAGTATGCCGAGGAGCAGTGCGCCACACAGTGGGGCCGTGAGGAGTAATAGGAACTCCACGGTCAAGTCTCCTTCTGCGCAGGCGTTGACCTGCGCGACTGGTATTCGTTGAGCGACTCGAGGTGATGCAGGTCGAGGCTGTCGAACTGCTCGCGGATCTGGAAGAAGAAGATCCCGAGTACCAGTACGGCAACGAGTACATCGAGCGCGACGCCGAACTCGACGATCATCGGCATACCGTAGGTTGCGCTCATGGCGCCGAAAAACAGGCCGTTTTCCATCGACAGAAAGCCCACAACCTGCGACATGGCCTTGCGTCGCGTGATCATGGTGACGAAGGAGAGGAGGATGACCGCGACTGCAATCCCGATCGCGTTGCGCGTCGCCGTGCTGGCGAGCGCCGCGATCGGTTGCGCGAGGCCGAAAGCGAATACGACGACGACCAGGCCGACGAGCATCGTGCCCGAGATGTTCAGGAGCGGTTCGGTGTCCCAGTAGACCTGCAGGCGACGGATGAGCCGGTGGAGCATCCAAGGGAGCAACACGACCTTGAGGGCCAGTGTGAGGGCCGCCGACAGATAGAGGTGGCGCTCGCCGGTGCGCCAGGCGAGCAGGAGCGTCGCGACCAGGAGCAAGCTGCCTTGCACGGCCAGCAGATTGACGAGCGTCACGATCCGGCGCTGGGCGAGCATCGCGAACGACAGCAACAAGAGGAGCGCCGCGCAGAGGTTCAGCAGTTGCAGATCGAAGGGCGTTCCAGTCACGGGTCTAAGCTCCGAGCAGCAGGTGCACGAGCAGGCCGAGTACGGCGAATAGGAACGCGCTGGCGAGAAACTCCGGGGCGCGGAATACGCGCAGTTTGGCTGACATCGTTTCGATGCAGGCGAGGCTCGCTCCGGTGACGGCCAGCTTCGCCGCGAGGAGCGGAATGGATGCCAACAACGTGATCGGGCTGTCGGCTCCGGTTGCGATCCCCCAGGGGACGAACAATGCGAACCCGATGCAGGCGTAGTTGAAGAGCTTGAGGGCGGCAGCCCACTCCATCAAGGCGAGGTGGCGCGCCGAGTACTCGAGCAGCATCGCCTCGTGAATCATGGTGAGCTCCAGGTGAGTCGCCGGATTGTCGATCGGGATGCGGGCGTTCTCAGCCAACAGCACCAACATGAAGGCCACGGCCGTGAAAGCCAGGCTCGGATATAACGCAAGCTGCTGCGTCGCGAGATTTTCTGCAATGGCTGGCAGGGCGGTGGTCGCGGAGATCATCGAAGCAACAAAGATCACCATCAGCAGTGCGGGCTCTGCCAGAAAGCCCACCATCATTTCGCGACGCGCACCGAGGCTGCCGAAGGCGGTGCCGATATCCATTGCCGCGAGCGACTGAAAGACCCGGGCTGTGGCCAACAGGCCCACGAGCGCGATGGCATCCGCTGCGATAGTAAAGGGTAGGCGCGTGCCCATCGACGGAATGATGCCGGCAGCGAGCACCATCGCGCCAAACACGATGTAGGGCGCCGCGCGGAATAAAGGCGACGCGCCCTCGGCGATCACCGCGTCTTTGTAAAAGAGTTTGCGAATGCCTCGGTACGGCAGCCAGATGCTCGGCGCACGGCGGTTCTGCAACCACGCGCGGCACTGGTTGACCCAACCCAGGAACAGCGGCGCCGCGGCGAGTGCGGCGATCAACTCCAGCGCCTGGGTCAGCAGGTCCATGAGTTTCATAGGATGAGCGCCAGGAGTCCGATGAGCGTGACAAAACTGTAGAGGAGGTAGGTTGAGATGCGTCCCTGCTGCACCCATGCGAAGGCGTCCGCGATACGTTGGATGAGCGCGCCGACCGGGACGTAGAGGCTTTTCCAGAGGCGATCACCTACGACCACCCGATAACGGGGTCGGGTGTCGAACGGCGAGGGCAACTCGCGGGTCATGGCGAAAAAGTCGACGAAGATGTGGCGGATCGGCTGGCCAAACCCTTCCGCTGTGTCCTGCATCCGGGGTGTCAGGCGTCCGAAACCGCAATCCCAGGCTGGCACGCGGCGCACGCGCCGATGATAGACCCGTCGGACCGCAAACACGGTCAACACGACGACTCCAGACAGCGCCACGAGGAAAATCAGAGCGGAGTAGGACGCGCGCCGCTCCGGTAGGGGCACGAGCAACCACCAGGGACCTGGCGCGCTCGTCAGGGTGTCGCCGCTCAGGGCTTTGACCACGGCGAGCAGCTTTCCAACCACGAGTGTGGGTAGCAATCCCATGACAAAGCAACCGGCGGCGAGCCATGCCAGGCCGATACGCTCCAGCACTCCCGCATCGTGGGCGCCGGCCAAGGCGGGCTCACGGGGTTGCCCAAGGAAGATCACGCCGAAGAACTTGACCATGACATAAGCGGCGAGAGCCGCGGACAGCGCGATCAGTGCGGCTCCCAACGGCAACAGCATATCGATGAAAGCCCTGGGGACCTCGTGCGCGAAGAGAAAAGCCTGCAGGAGCAACCACTCGGAAACGAAGCCGTTGAGGGGTGGCAGGCCTGCCATACTCAAGGCGCCCACGAGCGTGAGCCAGGCGACCCAGGGCATGCGGTGAATCAGCCCGCCCAGGCGGCCGAGGTTGCGTTCTCCGGTCGAATGCAACACCGCGCCCGTGCCGAGAAAGAGCAGACTTTTGATGAAGGCGTGATTGAGGCTGTGGTAGAGAGCCGCAATGAGTGCGAGCGCGGCGAGCGCGTTCATGTTGACGCCGTGGAATACGATGGCGAGCCCGATTCCCGCCAGGATGATGCCGAGGTTTTCGATCGACGACCATGCGAGGAGCCGCTTCATATCCGTTTGGACGGCGGCAAACACTATGCCGTAGACGGCACTGAACAGTCCAGCGGCCAACGGCACGAGTCCCCACCACCACTCGGGTTGCCCCAACAGGTCGAAAGTGACCCGCAGGATGCCGTAGACCGCGGTCTTCAACATCACCCCGCTCATGAGCGCCGAGACGGGCGAGGGGGCCGCGGGGTGTGCTTCGGGTAACCAGACATGCAGGGGCACCAGTCCCGCCTTGGCGCCGAAGCCTGTGAGCGCGAGCAGAAAAGCGATTGCGGCCCAGTGCGGGGCAAGATGGGCGTGACGCATAGCATCGAAGGTGAACTGCCAGCTCCCGCCCTGCAGCACGCCAAAACTCAACAGGATCGCAATCGCTCCGAGGTGCGCGAGGAGGAGATAGAGAAAGCCGGCACGGCGGATTTCCGCAATGCCGTGTTGAGTGGTCACCAGGAAGTAGGAGGACAGCGCCATGGTCTCCCACGCGACCATGAAGGCGTAGGCGTCATCCGCCAGCAGCACGAATCCCATGCTGGCAAGGAACAGGTGGTATTGCAGGCACAGCAAGCCGGGTGCGGTTCCCTCCCCGCGCCGAAAATAACCGGCGGCGAACACCGAGATCCCCGCTGATGTGACGCCGAGGAGGAAAAGGAAGAGACTCGTGAGGCCATCACGTCTCACGTGCATCGGCAGGTCCGGCAGGCCGATGGCCAGGACTGCCTGTTCCGTGGGGGCTGTCAAGCTGGCCGCCGCGACCACGGCCAGGGCCAAGCCGCACAGGGCGCCCAGCGGAAAGAGTGTCCGGGCCACAAACGCGATGCTCAGCGGGCGCAGCAGCCCCAGGAGGCCTATGAGACCCCAGAGGGCGACGAGGACGAGACAGGCTCGCAGCGCGGAATCGATCACCGGTATTCGCAGCAGGTGCTACTTGGATACGCCTTCGATTATAATCCGATTGCACCGAACGTGCCGCACAGCTTGAAAGGATGGCTTTGGCTCTCGACATTGGCCCGATTCTCGAGCGGCTCCCGCATCGCTACCCGATGCTGCTCATCGATCGCGTGGTCGAGGTTCACCCCGGGCGCAGCATCCGGGCGCTGAAGAATGTGACTTACAACGAGCAATTCTTCAGCGGCCACTTCCCTTCGCGGCCGTTGCTGCCCGGCGTGATAGTCGTCGAGGCGTTGGCTCAGGCGGCCAGCGTCCTGGCGCTGCTGAGCCCCGGTCAACTGCCCCCAGGGGCTGCGAATGTGCACTTCGTGGGTGTCGACAGGGCGCGATTCCGCAAACCGGTCATGCCGGGTGACCAGTTGCTGCTCAGCGCGCATCCCGCGCCCGGGTTCGATGGACTGCTGCGATTCTCGACGGCGGCACTCGTCGGCAAGGCGGAAGTCGCCAGTGCCGAGGTCCTGCTGAGTGTCCAGCCATTTGACTAGGATGGCCGCGATGGCACCGAGAAGGCCAGCAATCGCGTCCGCTTCGCGCTAATCTGCGCTTACCCTCAGATGTGATTTTGATGTGAATGAAAAACTCCTCGATCGTGCACCTTGAAGAACGCACCGCGCGCCTGACGATTCTGATCGATCCGCGCAAGAAGGCCGTGTTCGAGCGTCTGTGTGCCCAGGAAGACCTCACTTCTTCGCAGGTGGTACGGCGGATGATTCGCGCCTACATCGAGGAGCGGACGGGGCGGCCTTGGAATCCCAACGAGAACCTGACCGAGAAAGACGCACCGAATCGGCCCGGATCGGGCGGACGGGGTGGGAACAAGCGCCGTTCTTCGAAGGTTTGAGCTTACTGCGAGCCTCGACAGTCACGGCACGACGATGATCCCGCCGACCGTCGTCTACGAGCCGCTTTGGTGGTCTATTCAGTCCGCTCTCATCTCGAGTCAACACGGTGCGACGACGTCGATCAGGCCGCGAAAGACTCCGTTACCGGTCGCCTCGGTACCGCAGAGCCTCGAGGATGAGCGCAAAGGCCGGGGATGACTGCCGGCGGCTCGGATAGTAAAGACGATATCCACTCCAGGGAGGACTCCACTCCTCGAGCACCCAGACAAGTTGCCCCTTGGACAGGTGCGCCCGGGCGAGATCCTCCGGGATATAGGCCAGCCCCAACCCCTCCAATGCCGCGTCGCGGACTTGGAAAATGTTGTTCAGAATCACTTGTCCGTCCACCCTCACCTTCATCTCCCGACGGTTGCGCTCGAACTCCCAGGCCCAAAGCCCCCCATGGGTCGGCAACCGCAGATTGATGCAGGAATGCCCTACGAGCTCCTGAGGCGTCTTGGGGACACCATGCGTCGTCAGGTATGACTTCGTTCCGACGACGGCAAAGCGAAGATCGGGGCCAATGCGCACCGACACCATGTCCTTGGAGACTTGCTCCCCCAGCCGCACGCCGGCGTCAAAGCGCTGCGCAGCAATATCAACCAGGCCGCCCTCCATGTTGATCTCGACCTTGATGTCAGGGTATTTCGCCAGGACCTTCGCGAGCTTGGGCCACAGAATCGTGACGGCGGCGTGCTCTCCCGAGGTGATTCGAATAGTTCCGGCGGGCTTCTGACGAAGCGCATTGAGCGCAGCCAACTCCTGCTCAACCTCCTCAAAGCGCGGCCCGACGCTGCGAAGGAGCCGTTCGCCCGCTTCGGTAGGGGCGACGCTTCGGGTGGTTCGTGTGAGAAGCCGAATCCCCAATCGCTCCTCGAGTCCCCGTATCGAATGGCTCAAAGCGGAGGGCGAGACGCCGAGCTGCGCGGCCGCCCTGGTGAAGCTGCGGCTGCGGGCGACCACCAAAAACGACTGGAGATCGTTGAAATTTTCCCTGGCCATTACTGAATTTTGCTCATAACTGCATGCCGATTCTCCGCCTTAATCGTCCGCAGGGGTACTGGTAGCGTGTCCCCATCGGCAACCCCATCCAGGAGCCTCCCATGCAGATCAAGCGAGCCGGCACACAGCCGTCGAGCTCCGGTCCGGCGGAATATTTCACCGGAACAGTTCGCATCGATCCTTTGTTCGAGGCACCCAGCCCGAGCCGGGGACGCGGGGCCAGTGTGACGTTCGAACCCGGCGCGCGCAGCGCGTGGCACACGCACCCCCTTGGGCAGGTGTTGATTGTGACCTCCGGTGTCGGAGTCACTCAGTGCTGGGGCGAGCCGCCCGTCAAAATCCGGCCGGGCGACGTGATTTGTTGCCCTCCCGGCAAGAAGCACTGGCATGGCGCGACACCCACAACCGCCATGAGCCACATCGCGATTCAGGAAGCGCTGGACGGCAAGGTGGTCGATTGGATGGAAAAGCTCAGCGACGAGGATTACAGCCGGGCCGTCGCGGAAGTCCAAATTGGAGATCACACATGAAAGGAGCCGTTCTTCACGGTCCTCGCGACATTCGTTTCGACGAGCGCCCGGACCCGACCATTATCGAACCCACCGACGTGATCCTGAGGCTCTCCGCGACCTGCGTATGCGGATCTGATCTATGGCCCTATCGCGGGATCGATGCACCCGGGGGACCCACTCCGATGGGTCACGAGTATTGCGGGATCGTCGAGGAAGCCGGCAGCGCAGTGAGGACTCTCAATCGCGGTCAGTTTGTGGTGGGATCTTTCTTCGCCTCGGACAACACCTGCGCAATTTGCAATGCCGGTTATCAGAGCCGCTGCACGCAGATGCAGTTTGTGGGCGCCGGCGGTGCGCAAGCACCCTTCCTGCGGGTGCCGCTGGCGGACGGTACCTTGGTAGCAACACCGGACCGACCGGCCGCGGATGAAGTGCCGAGTCTCCTCGCCGCTTCCGACGTCCTGGGCACAGGTTGGTTCGGCGCCGATGCTGCGGCAGTGGCCTCCGGCAAGACAGTCGCGGTTGTAGGCGATGGGGCGGTCGGCCTTTGCGCGATCCTGGCAGCAAGGCAGATGGGCGCGGAGCGCATCATCGCCATGAGCCGGCATCCCGATCGACAGAAGCTCGCCCGCGAGTTCGGGGCAACAGACATCGTCACGGAGCGGGGTGATGACGGCGTCGCCAGGATCAAGGAGTTGACCAACGGTCTGGGCGCACATTCGGTCGTCGAAGCAGTGGGAAATCAGGAGTCCATGATGCAGGCGATCCGCTCGACCCGACCCGGTGGGCATGTCGGATTCGTGGGCGTGTCCCACGGCGTGGAGCTCCCCGGGCGAGAGCTCTTCTACGCGGAAGTTCACCTTCACGGCGGCCCCGCGCCCGTCCGTCGTTTCCTGCCTCACCTGATCGATCTCATCGCACGCGGCAAAATTGATCCGGCCAAGGTGTTCGACCTGACGCTGCCACTGGAGAAGGTGGCCGATGGCTATCGTGCGATGGATGAGCGGCGAGCCATCAAGACACTCTTGCGACCCTGAGATTTACCGTCATGCACAACCCAATCGACTTTACGGGAAAGGTCGCTTTAGTCACCGGAGCGGCCGCTGGTATGGGACTCGCGACCGCCATCGCATTCGCAGCAGCGGGCGCCGCCGTGGTGCTCGCCGACTATCAGGAAGAGGCGGTCAAAGCTGCCGCGCAGAGGCTCATTGCCGGCGGGCACAGGGCCATCGCCGTTCGGTGCGATGTCAGCGATGATTCCCAAGTGGCGTCGATGATAGAGCGTACCATCGGCGAGTTCGGCAGACTCGATGCCGCATTCAACAATGCCGGTGTCATGGCACGCATCGCTCCCACCGCCGACAGCGCTCGGGAGGACTGGGACCGCGTCATCGGCATCAACTTGCGCGGTGTATGGAGCTGCATGAAACACGAGCTCCGTCAGATGCAACGCCAAGGGAGCGGTGCGATCGTCAATAATGCCTCTGTCGGTGCCTTGACTGACAACCCCGGAATTGGCTCGTATATTGCCTCCAAACACGGCGTCGTCGGTCTGACGCGCACCGCTGCCCTGGAGTACATCAAGCACGGCATCCGCGTGAATGCGGTCAATCCTGGCTTAATCGACACCCAGGTGGCGCGTGATGTCGTCAACGGCAGTGAACAGGCGTACGAAGACATTGCCAGGAACGTGCCCATTGCCCGGGCAGGCAAGCCCGAAGAGATCGCCTCAGCAGTTCTGTGGCTTTGCGGCCAGGGTTCAAGTTACGTCGTCGGTCACGCGCTCACTATCGACGGCGGCATGACAGTGGTCTGATTTGCCGCCGAGCTTCACAGCTCCGCAGCGATGGATGCGATCAACTCTCTGAACCACATCTGAGCAGGGTGCGAGTCGGTGCGTCGATGCCAGATGAGGTCGAAGACGATCTCCGGCAACGGCACGGGGGGCGGGAAGACCACGAGTTTGCGAGCGGCCGAAGAAGTGAGCGCGACTCGTCGCATGACGGTGGCCGTCATACGCGTGCTTGCCACGACTAGGGGCGCCGCGAACATCTGCGGCAAAGTCAGCGCGAGTGTGCGTCGTTTGCCACGCTGCGCAAGCACCTCATCGACGTGACCATGCCGCTGTCCTTCCGGGGAGACCAGCACGTGCCTGAGCGACAAGAAAGTCTTCATGTCCATGCTGCCGCGCCGCGCCGCCGGGTGTTGCCTGGCGACGATAGTGACGAACTCGTCCTTGAGAATGGGCCGAGTCAGTATGCGTCCATCAGGATAGGTCGGTGCCACGCCGATCGCGGCGTCGACCGTTCCGGAGTCCAGGAGGTCGACCGCATGGTCTCGATCGTTGAAGGACTGAACGCTCAAAGACACACCGGGCGCGCGCTCCGCGAGGGCCCGAACCAGCAGGGGCAGCAGTACGCAAGCAGGATAGTCCGACAGTCCCAACGTCAAGGTCAGCGAGGCGCTCTCGGGAGCGAATTGCGGCTTTTTCACGAGCACCGCTTCGATCCGCTGGAGCGCCTGGGATAGCGGCTCCGCGAGCTCTCTTGCCCGAGGCGTGGGTAGCAGCCCCTGCGCACTTCGCAGGAAGAGGGGATCGCCAAACAGCTTGCGCAGGCGGGAAAGCGCCGCGCTCATGGCGGGTTGACTCACACGCACGCGGGCAGCAGCCCGTGTGACATTTCGCTCGCTCATCAACGCATCGAACGCTGCGAGCAGATTGAGATCGATGCCGTGAAAATCCATGAAATGAATATTGCTATATACAAGATATTTGTTGGACGAATTTTAGATCAGCGCACAGAATTCCGCACCA